>Ga0265314_10002373_pt1 | contig 19400 bp, 13 predicted proteins | sample 4126metaG_FD_203106 | JGI IMG/M metagenome (GOLD analysis project Ga0265314, IMG submission 203106) | Rhizosphere microbial communities from Carex aquatilis grown in University of Washington, Seatle, WA, United States - 4-1-26 metaG | ecosystem: Host-associated > Plants > Roots > Rhizosphere >... | reverse complement strand
GGGGCGTCTGGCGTCGTTGCTCCTCAGTTACAGATTTCTAACGAATATGCGCCTTCGTCGCGTCTAGCCATCCGCCCCGCCGCGCTCGCAATCCCTTGCCGACCTATTTTTAAAACACGCTCTGAGGCAAGGTGACGGTCGCGGAAGAAAATTGAAACCTTTTTTGGCCGGCTGTGTTGTTCGAGGAACGAAGCAAAACTAACAGATCAATCCAATCCCATGAACACACCCAATCCGAGTCTCTCCACCGAGCCATGTGCCGTAAGGCGGCGTCCAATTCTGCTGACCGCGTACCTCACATTTCTGATCATCGCCAACGCGGCTGCGACCGGCCTTTACATCCTGAAACCAGCCGCTATCAGCAACGAGCTCGCCAAGCTACCGGAATGGGTATTTCCGGTCTTCATTGGTGTTGGGCTGCTGAACATCATTTGCGGGATCGCGCTGTTTGGCTGGAGAAAACTGGGTTTCTGGGGACTTGCCGCGTCAGCGATCGCTGTGCTCCTCATCAATCTCCAGATTGGTCTTGGACTGACCACGGCTCTTGGTCGAAGCTCCGGCTTGGGCGAGTTGTGCGCCGTGGGGATCCTCTACGGGGTCCTCCGCCTCGGCAAGGGGACCGACGGTTGGTCGCAGCTAACCTGACCGGGAGGTGGCTCAGAACGGCTCGGTGGCCAGAAGCGCTCGATTGACGCAACCACGCAGCTGCACGGAAGCGTCCAAAGACGCTCCCGGACGGGTTCCCTCGGAAGCACGAAATAGCACGGTTCTGTTTCTGGTTATCTTATTTATGTGGTAGGATTTTCTCATCGTGGCACGAGGGCAAAACGCCTGAAGCTGTAAGCCGGACGCAGGTAACGATGAAGAAAAGCATTTCCACCAGAATAAACGCCAGGATTTCCAGGGTCGGGCTGGCTCTTGGTCTGTGCGCGGCCAGCGTGTTCGCGCAGGAGAATCTGATCATCAACGGGAGTTTTGAGGCGGGCGGTCACGCTGGCATTCAGGATTTTCCCGGCTGGGACTTGGTGGGTCCGGCGGACGACAACAGTGATTACGGCGTGGCCCAACCGAGCGGTTCTTTCGATGTGGCGGAAGCAGGCAGTTTTTATGCCTATTTTCACGGACATCCGACCGATGGTTCCCAGGACTGTCTCGGCCAAACCGTCAACTTGACTGTGGGGGCGAAGTACACCGTCAGCTACTATCTAGGGACGGATGGCCCGACCCTCGGTTCGGGGGCCGCCATGTATGTGCTCATCGGGACCACTTTTCCTTACGATTTGGTGCACGATGTCCTCCTGACTTCTTATTTGCCGAACTCTTCGAGCGCGCTGCCATATCAAAAGTTCACGACAACCATCACCGCAACGGCGCCGAGTGAGATTTTGGCATTTCACGGGATCAACTCCACGAGCGCCATTCTTCTGGACGATGTCTCCGTTACGCTGGCGCCTCCACCTGGACCGCAATTGAACCTGCGCCATTCACCAACAAACACGCTGGTGTTCACCTGGAATTCTACAACCGAAGGGTATTCGCTTCAGGCCAATACTTCGCTCGGTACGACCAACTGGGTAACGTTGACGAACGCGCCGGTGACCGTCGGCTCCAGCAACCACATCGCTCTGCCAGCTCCCGCGACGAGTTTCTTTTACCGGCTGATGCGCCCGTAGAGATGTTTCAGCGGGTCGAAGCCGAGCGGGTAGTCTATTCGGCGAGATTTGATTCTTTAAAAATTGGGGCTCGCTGGGGCGAAGCGGGCCGCGATTCTGAACATCGCCCTGAACAAATGATTTCGGAAGAGTTCTAGGGAGATTTGATCGTTACGATTTCTACCATTCCAAGCGTGAGCCATCCCTCGCGATCGCGGTCTTGAGACTGGTTGGCAAAACGAAGCGGCTTGCCGCTAGCCATCGGGTTAGGCACCCGCAAAAGCAGACGATAAGACCCCGGCGGCAAAGTCCTGACCTCGACCGTGTGTTGCCAGTGGACCGGCGGTTGATCAGGTTGCACGGCGGTGAGTTTCCATGGCATGCCCCACTTGGCGACGAGGGAGTCGGATAAATCCAGCACGCCAAGCTCCACTGGCCAGTCGTAGTAGAAAGGCGCAACGCCGCGGTTGGTAATGGAGAGATCGACGCCCAGCTTGTTGGCCGTATTGGCCAGGGCCGCTTCGGTAACCTGCAGTTCGTAGCCCAGTTGCCGGGCTGCGTGAATGGCTCGCTCCCGCGGGGCGCCGGTCAAGCCGGGCCGGAACGCGCCTTGGTCGCAGAGCCAGGAAGCGTGGGTGAGCGCCAGGCAGGCGTCGAACTCTTGTCCTTTTGGAGCGCAGCTCGGTTCGTCAAACAGACAGTCCCAGACCTCAGGCCGGACTTCACCACCGATGGGTTGGGACCGCCACTTCTCCAGCACGCCCGCCTGGCGCAGCAGAGTCTCGAAGAACCACCCGTCTCCCGGTCTTCCCGTATGGATTGTGGCCCAGGCGAACGAATCATCGTGGTACCCCAAGGGGCGACGGCTGTTGTCGGTGTAACGCGCATGGGACGGCCCTGCAGGATAGCGGGCGACCAGGCGGGTTTTCTTGAAGGCGGCTTGGTAGGCATCCAACACTTCTCGCTGCACATTCTGGGAGGCGAACCACTGGTTTTTCTGCCCATCGTGCCACTCTCCCCACATGCCCAGGAGGCCGATCTCGATGAAACCGAGGCGGGGATCGCCATCGTAACGCGCGCCCAGGGCCTGGACGAAGCGGGTGAGCGCCGCACGCAGGCGCAGATCTTCGTAGTCGGGCGTGAGGTTAATGACCGGTGGGTTCCCGGGTGCGTTCGTGTCCGTCCAAGAGCGCAAGGCGACACCTTGGTCGAGGAGAAACTGCGGCACGCCCGTTGGGCGGCCCGGGTATTCGAGATAGAACCGTGGACAGAATTGGCAACCTCGGGATGCGGCGGCCTCCAGTTTGTTTTCAAATCGTGCCCAATCGAAATTCGTTGGCCCGACCATGACTTCGGAGCATGCGGTGTAATCCCATTCCAGGCTGTGGGGGAAAGTTGGATGATCGCCGGGATAAGTCACGAAGCCTTTTAGCGGATTATCCGGAGGCGCGGGGGTGTAATCGAACGCAGCCGCGCTGGTCGGAAGTGGCTGGCCGGCATCCTGCGCGGGGATCAGTCCTAACGAAGCCAGCCACAGAAGCGCGCCGCTCTGCCATGCGTCCCACATCGGTCCTTGGTATCCATCCAGCCCGTGACCTCCCGAGGGCAGTGCCAAGTAGCGCGAGGGGATGTTTTGTCTCTGAAGGGCTTCGTAGAAGAGTTCACTATTGTCCGGCGACACCGCCTTGTCATCGAGCGCGTGAGCCAGAAAGGTAGGTGGTGTCTGGGCGGTGACTTGCCTCTCGTTGGAGAAGAGCTGTACGGTTTCCACTGAGGGCGAGGGCCCGAGCAGGTTTTGTTTCGATCCGCCGTGGGTCATTTCGCCCATGCTGATGACGGGATAGACGAGCACGGCGAAGTCCGGCCGAGAGGCTGCGCGGTCGATGGGATCCGTAGACGCCGGATTGCCTGGATCAAAATGCGTTGCCGCCGTGGAGGCAAGGTGACCGCCGGCGGAAAAACCGATGATACCGATGCGTGCCGAATCGCAGCCCCATTGCTTCGCCTTCGCGCGCACGGTCCGGATCGCGCGCTGCGCATCGAGCAACGGCACGAGCGGCCGCCCGTGCGGAAGCCGGTACTCCAGAACAATGCCGGTGATGCCGTGCGCGTTCAACCATTGGGCGATGCCGCTGCCTTCCGCCCCGGTTACGAGACCAGCGTATCCGCCGCCGGGACAGATCACGGCTGCGGCTCCGTTCGGATGCGCGGGGCGGTAAATGGTGATGGTGACGTTGGCCGTCTCAAATGATCCGTCTCCAATCGGGGCTTGATTAGGCCAGAGGGCAATTCTCTCGGGAGCCGGGGATTTCGGTTGCGCCGAGGCGGGAGGCGGAATAGCAGCCGCGAGGAGGGGAGCGAGCGCATCGCCCCAGATCTGATATCCTTTCTCTGTTGGATGGCAAAAGTCCGCCATGATTTCAGAGGGGAGGATGCCGTCGGGCTGGAGCATTTTGGGGCCAAGGTCGAGGAAGGTGATGCCCGGAATCTGGCCGAGTTCAACGAGCAACTGGTTGATCTCAGCGATGTGGGCGCGGCGCGGATGATCCGGCCGGTGTTCCCTTGGGAAAACCGCCATAAGGATGATGCGGGCGTCCGGGGCCTTCGCGCGAAGGCGTTGTAGGATGGCACGAATGCCCTCGGCGATTTCCGCCGCCGAATTCTTCCGGGCGTTGGCCGTGTCGGTGGTATTGTTCGTACCGATGTGCAGCACGATGACGCGTGGACGCAGTCCGGCCAGTTCACCGTGATCCAGCCGCCAGAGGACATTCTGGATGCGATCCCAGCCAAAACCGAGATTCAGAGTCCGATAGCGACCGAACGTGGACTCCCAGCTCTTGGGGCCGTTGGCGAGCGCTGATTTGGGTTCCCCGCCCCAGAAATGAGTGATCGAATCTCCAATGAGTACTACCTCGGGGTTGATGTCGTCTTTGACCCGCAGCACGTCGGCATGGCGGGCGTACCAATCGTAACTGTCATTCTCCAATTTCGGCACGGGAATGAGGGCGGAATTGCGGGGCACTTGGACCCCGAGCGGTTGGTCGCCCATCAACCCGGCCAGGGTGGGCTCGATCGCCTGCGCCCACGCTTCAGCGCCGGCAGGGCTGGGGTGCAGCAGGTCCCACATCAGATCGGTGTTGATCGTCCCGTCCAGCCGGAGAAAAACGTGGTTCACGTCCAGCCAGAACACCTGTTTGCCGTCGGCGAGTTGGGCGGTGAGTTCCCCGGCGCGCCGGCAGGTTTCGATACACTGCTGGGACGAGTTGAAGGCCGGCGGGCTTACGCCCGTTTCGCCATCGCCGCCACGGGGGAAAATACGTAGAATCAGAATCTTAGTGGTTGGATGTCGTTGCCTGATGAGATCCACGATTGCCTTGGTGCCCGCGAGGATCTCCTCCGCCGTGTGGACTTTGGAGAAATGCCGATCATCGCTGTTGTTGGTGCCGATGAGGAGCATGACCACTTTGGGGGATGGGACAAAATCGAGTTCGCCGTTTTGCAGGTTCCAGAGGATCTGCTCGGTACGATAGCCGTTGTGTCCAAGATTGATGGCGCGGCGCGGTGCATAGTGCCTATCCCATACTTCCTTCAGCGGTTGATACTTGCCATCCAGCTCCCCGATGGAATGAGTGATGGAATCGCCGATCAGCACGAGGTCATAGTGGCCGGTCCTGATGGCCTCGACCTTCTCCGCGTGACGCTCGCTCGGGCTCGGGGCAGGGAAATCGGCATCGCCGGGCTTGGGAGGCGCTTGGGACGGTGCGGAGAACGGGGTCTGAGGATTTTGGGCCGAGACTGCCGGCAGAGTGGGAGCAAGTAGCGCCAGCAAGCAAATCAGGTTGAGAGCGTATTTCTTCATTGTTACGGACATGAGAGGTCTATTTGGCGACGCGATAGGTAATCAACGCCGCACCCGGCTTGTCTCGGATCTCCACGGGTAGCCCTTTGGTGATGAGCTCCTTACCGGAGATAATCGACCTGTCTGCCAGGTCGAAGTTGGTGAGTTCATAGCGAGCTTTTGGATCCAGACCATGGAGTTTGAAAACGAGACGCGCTTCAGAGCACTCCCCTCGCCGAAACGTTTGAAGCATGCCATCGCCGTGCTCAGGCCGGTTGAATTGCCACGCAATCCAGCGGTCAAGTTGGCGGCTGTAGGGCGTGAGCGGGAAATAATCTCCGAGCATCAGCGGCGCGATCGCGGAGGCCTCCACGTAGGCTCGTTTTTGTGCCGCGACATTTCCCTGATCCAACCCCCCGGTACCGAAGCCGGGCAAGTAGAAGCTGCGCAGAGCGTAGGTGTCGTACAAATAGCAGCCTGTACCCTGGAACGGCAGCCAGGAGGAAAGTCCGTAGGTATGTCCCTGGTTCCCTTCCACGACGCCTTTCATCTCCGGGAATTGGAAGTCGCTGCGCAGGAGAGGCACGGCGCGTCGCATGCTTTCCAGGTCGTTGCGCCGGCCGCCGGAGGCGCAAGAGTCAATGTGCAGACCTGGGTTCCGGCGGCGCAATTCATCCCAGAACGCGAGGTGCCCCTGGACGTGTAGGTTCTCCGTGATCCCGCGCCGATCCTGGGCGTCGTTCTTGCGCCAAGCCGGGAGTGGACCGCCACCGTTCATGTCCTCCCGATACCAATCCAAGCCTTGCGATCGGATCATTCGATCCACGTGGTCAACCAGCCAACGGAACGGCTCTGGGTTGCCCAGGTTGAGGATGGCACCGTGCGATGAGCCTGGCAAAAGCCATTCCGGATGGTGCGTGGCCAGCCAGCACTGCGGATCGCCCACTCGTTCTGGTTCGAACCACAGCAGAAACTGCATGCCGTGGGCACGGACCCAGTCGCTGAACGGTTTAAAGCCCTGAGGGTACTTAGCGGGGTCAACCTCCCATGTGCCGGTGTTGAGCCAAACATCGTTGCCCTGGTAGGGACCGTTGCTACTGGGATACCAGGTGCGGGAGCCGCCCGCATCGCGCCAGCAAAGGTCCGGCTTGATGCCCGCCTCCAAAAAGGACCTGACCTGGGCGATGTTCTCGGCTGAACCGTCGACCTGAATCTGCATCACTGGAGGTTGGGGCTGCCCATGGACCTGCGGCAGGTTGTGCGAGAGATACCAGCGCCGCCACAGGTTTTGCGCTCTCACCAAGTCCTCTCCTTCCCAGAACAGGAGCGCGATCAGGGGGGTCCGGATCTCTTCGCCCGGTTTGAGCAAGAGGTGCGTTTCGCTCTGCCCGGCTGTGACTCGGAGATCTCTGGAAGCCTCCGGCGCAAACGAAGCAGCCCATTGCCCTGGCCAGCCCACCGCGACGATTAACCCGCCTCCCGGCATCTGCAGATTGTAATAAGGCCACCCTTCCGGGCCGTCACAAGATTTCCCTGAGTAGCTGGGCGGACCGAACTTTTTCACTAGACCTGGAGTGAGCCTGACCTCGTAGGGTTCGTAGCTGTCGGCGGTGCAGGAATCGCCTTTGATTCCGTGCAGAACGAACTCCTCTCCTGTGCCGCGCTGGAAGGTGGTGTCCAGGGCTTGCACCTTCTCCAGGATGGGCGTGTCATTGGTTCCCGTGTTCTTGAGGTAAACTGTCCATTCGACCACTGGATAATCGCGGTATGCGACGGCGACGCAGCGGACCTGGAGGCTGGTTGCCTTGTCGACCCAAATGCGGGTGTGTTGCTCGCGCCATTGATCCATCCGCCTCCGCTGGGTCGTCGCGGGCCAGGCCGGGAGGAGTTCGGAGGAGGAATGTCCACCATAGAGGAAGGAGAACGGCAGAACCGGCTGGGGATCGAGGAGATGCCTTTTAAACCAAGCGGACCGGTGCAACATTTCGCGCGAGCTTGCCGCTAAGTGACGCTGTTGGTGGTCACCCGAGTTTGAGGTCGAAGCCGTGGTTCTTCCGGCTAAGGCCAACAGGGTTATCGCGCCATAGAGCAGGGTGTTGAGTGACCTCTTCTGGTTCATGGATTTGTTCCGCCGGAGGAGCAGGAGGGGTCCGCTCCAAGGTCGGCCAAGTGGCTGGGAGCGAGGGCGAGCATGGATTCATCCTATTGCCGGGGCAGCGAGGGGCGCAAGTTTTTGACCGATCGATTGTGAGGGGTTCGGATGGAAGCCGAAGGCGCTGCGGAGGCGCTGAGCGCCGTTTCGCCGGATTGGATTTCAGCATTGTTCACCGCAAATTAAGGCGGCCGAGCGAACGCCCGCTTGACGCGGTCTGCCTAGATGTGTTGAGTTCGTCTTGAAGACAATGTTCATACTGACTCGCAGGCAATGGTTTTCACGGTCCTGGCAGACACTGGCCGTCACTGGCGCATTGACGATCGCTGCGATGGACGGTTGGTCGCAATCCGCGGCCAAGACGGCCGCCAAGTCGGGCAATCCGGTCTTTCCGGGGTGGTACGCTGACCCCGAAGGTGCCGTGTTCGGGAAACGGTTCTGGATTTTTCCGACCTACTCGGCCCCCTACGACCAGCAAACCTTCTTCGACGCATTTTCCTCGCCCGATCTAGTCACCTGGACCAAACACAGCCACATTCTCGGCACGAATGCGATCACGTGGGCCAGACGGGCAATGTGGGCGCCATCGGTGATTGAAAAGGGCGGGCGCTACTATTTCTTTTTCGGCGCAAACGATATTCAGAACAACGAGCAGAAGGGCGGAATCGGCGTGGCCGTGGCCGACCAACCCGAAGGGCCGTACCAGGATCACATTGGCAAACCGCTCATCGATGCTTTTCACAACGGTGCCCAGCCGATCGACCAGTTCGCGTTTCACGATCAGGATGGCAAATACTATTTGATCTATGGGGGCTGGCGGCACTGCAATATCGTCCCCCTCCGCGACGATTTCCGCGGTCTCGGCACGTTTCAAGATGGCAGCACTTTCCGGGAAATCACTCCGGAGGGTTATGTCGAGGGGGCGTTCATGTTTGTCCGGAACGGAAGATACTATTTCATGTGGAGCGAGGGAGGGTGGACGGGCCCGAACTATTCGGTCGCGTACGCGATGGGTGATTCACCTTTTGGCCCGTTCAAACGGATTGCCAAGATTCTGCAACAGGATCCTGCCGTTGCCACCGGTGCCGGGCACCATTCAGTGATCAAGCTACCGGGGCAGGACCAGTATTACATCGTTTATCACCGCCGGCCGCTGGGGGAAACCGATGGCAATCATCGCGTCGTTTGCATCGACCGGATGGAATTTGACGACCAAGGCTTGATCAAGCCGGTGAAAATCACCTTCGAAGGCGTGGACCGGGTTAATCCTTGAAGCGGGGTAGGTTGATCCAGGCTACGAAGTGGCCCGCGCCGCGGTTATCGGAATCCCTGGCGTAAATTGCGTCGAAGGTCCCGTGCAGGCGTTGTGAGTCCCCAGGCTCTGCTCGGTTAGAGGGTCTTGAGATAGGCAACGCTTTGTTCCGCGAGTTCCCAGTTTTGCTCGACAAAATAGTTCTTAACGCCGCCCACGTTTGCCGCGGCGAAGGTCTTCACCCAGTCGATGCTTCCACGTCCAAGAGCTACCTGCGGGTGCCGTGGGGCAGCCGCGTTCATGTCCACGTCTTGCAGATGCATTGAGAAGAAGCGGCCCGGGTGTTTTGTGAAGTAGTCGGCGGCGACGAGTCCGGCGGTGATTGTGGACATCTGAAACTGGAATTTGACTAGCTTAGGATCGAGCAAGTCGAACAGAAGGTCGTAAGTCCGCTTGCCTTCGACCATCGAGACTTCGAATCCCTCGTTGTGAAGGCCCTGCTGCATGCCGGCCTTCTGGGCCACCGCCGCGATCTGGTTATACTCTTGGGCCGCTCGCTTGACCTGATCGAGCGAGGGATGGTCTCCGCCGTTCCCATCGCCCAGGCTGGCGGTGATCATCTGCGTGATGCCAATCTCCTTCGCCCACTCGATGCTCTTTTGCTGGCTGTTCCTCAGCTCGCCCATCGTAAAGTGGGAGCTTTCGGACCTCAAGCCATGATCGGCCATGATCCGTTTTACTTCTTTCGCATCGGCGAGCGAAGCGAACTCAGCGCCATAACCGATGGGCGAACAAAGCTCCAGCATGGTCACGCCGATCTTCGCGATCCTTTCAGCGAATGCGGGAAAATCCTTAAGCGTCGAGCGCAAGGGCCAGACCTGGCTCCCGATGGGCAGGCGGAGCGGATTCGCGGCCAGCTTGGTTCCACTGGCGGCCAGCAGGCCGGCAGCGCTGGAAGTCATTGCCACTTTCCTCACAAATTCCCGTCGGCTGATCGCGATCATAGTCATTGGTCTTACTTTCAAATTAGCGTTTTCGGGCGCGCACGGTAGTCGTGGTTGCCCCGGTTTCGGAGTTCGAAGGCAACGTGCGGATTCGTTGTGCTATTGGCCAATACGCTATCTATGCGGCCCGGTTAGGTCGATGGCAAACGAATGGAGACTGTTGCTGGGTCTGAGCAGCAACCGCCCGCGAGTGAGGAGCCAGGACTCCACTTCGTCCGCGGACGATCTGTCGCCCGGTGAATCCGCGGATTAGCAACCGGTGACTGGTTTAGCCAGGGCGTGCCCCAAACATCTTCACTGGGTCTTCCCGGTCACGAACCGCCAGAGGCGTAACATAGAGAGCCTAAAACGGTCGCGGGACTGTTTCAGCCGTTCCCGCTGTTTGCTCACCATGGCTTGCTGTTGCTCTTTACAATCAGCCTCAGCTTGAGCGCTAACGATCACCAGGCTTCGGTTGGCATTAAGCACGGCATTGAGGGGAAGGCGCAGTTCCAAACGCCAGGGATTATCGCTCCACATTTCGAGTGGCTCGAGGATCGAGACCACATCAAACAGGAGATCGATCAGGTAGGTCGTGAACGACGAGCTTGGGAACTTCAGGACGATCTGAGCCTCGCCGGTGACGGCGTCAAATCGAAGATGCCGCCAAGAGAGATCACCGATTTGGGTACCGCTTTCGGTCATCACCCGGCAGTCTTCGTTGCGGTACTTCTTTCGCGCAAGAGCCAGAAGTGCGGGGGTGGCTTCCGGATCCAAAAGCGAGGCGGCGGATTCCACGGTGATTGCGTCAGGGCCGATGGCTTTTACTCGATCGAATGGGAGAATACGGTGGGTGAACGGTCCCGACTTGGCCCGAAACCCAGCAATCCGGCCCGAGGACAAATCCAGAATCACGTCCTTCGCCTTCCCGACCTTCTTTCCGTCCGAGAGGCTCAAAATGGGCAAGCCCTCGTCCAGCAAATCCCCGCGGCTAATGAAGGTGACGCGAGCGGGCGCGCCCCGGTCACGCCAGGCGATCATGATGCGTTTGAGCGCGTAAACTCCACTGGTGAGCGCTGCCAGGGCGATCCCGAACTCGATGAGGACCTCGAAACCATCGCCCAGGAACCAAGGGAAGGGGAAGTTGAAAGGAAAGTTCATGGCTGAGATGTGCTTTGCTTGTGGAGGCATATTACCCAGGCTCCCGGCAGGGATCAACCTTCCGAATGGAAATCCATCAAAGTCCGTTGATTCGATTTACGACGGCACCGGTTTCGGGGTGCTCAAGGTCAACGCCACGGGGCCTCCGGATTGCCGGCGTGCGAGGACGTATAAAAATGGTCGGCTCTTGTAATTGAATAGTCCTGAACGCAGCCGTAACCTCTGGCCGGGTTATGATGGCGTTGGGCTGATCTACGACTTCTGGACCCTCAACTCGAAAATCAGTGAGCTTAATGTGAGCAGGCAGCAAGTGCGGTGAAAAAGGACGAATTATGAAAACCTCGGACTTGGTGTTCATCGGAATCAAAGGATCGGTCGTGGCACTGAACCGCGTTACTGGCCAACAGGTGTGGGCGACTCATCTCAAAGGCATGGATTTCGTCAATGTCGTCCTGGAAGAAGGGGTCGTTATTGCGTCGTGCTGCGGAGAAGTCTTCTGTCTTGATGCCCTCACCGGAAGTGGGCGGTGGCACAACCCGCTTAAAGGATTCGGCAGGGGACTGGCTACGATTGCAACGGAAGGCCATCCGGGCACCGGCACCGAGCCTGTGTTGGCTGAGAAGCAACGCCGCGATATTGCGGCTGCAACGGCAGCAGGCTGAGCGGTCGGAAGCGGCTAAAAGGTCAAGACTAAGGCAGCTTGAAGCTAAAGAACCGTTGCGACTCTGTTGGTACCAAGTTGTTAGTGAGGCTGAGGTATCCCGTGAGGTCAAATGTGTTCGTGCTCAGGGGCACCCAGTTGACTAGCGGCGATGCGACATCCGTGGAGGTCAACAGGATGGCTTGGCGCCCCGGCAATCCGTCCACTCGGGTCGCCAAACGCGTCCCCGGCGCCACTCGCGCCACGGCCGATTGCATCTGAAGGGTGAGCGCCGTAGCGCCGTAGGTCGGTTGCCAGACCGCGGCAGCCGGCACAGCTGGGTAATGGAACCCGGTGAACCCGCTGGAGAGCGATCCATAGGAGAACACGGTGAAGGTGGCCCCGATGGACGGCACATAGCCATTGCCCAGGCTCACACTTAGAAAGCCGGTCAAGGGAGCGGCTCCCACGATGCTGAGTTTTCCGTAGTCGCTCGCGCTGTTCAGCGTGACCCCAAGAGTCTGAGAGGATTGGAGGCTGCCATGAGGGCTCTGGAGTAACAGCGTGCCGTGCTGAGCCGTAAGAATTCCCGCGTTGTAGAGGAAACTGAAGTCGATGGTGCTTTGGGCGGTGCCGCTCATCTTGTTTATGGCTCCCTGGTTCAATAGGTATTCGTTTCCGCGGGCCGCGCCGTCCAACGAACTGTTATTCCACAAACCGATGACACCAGAGGCCAGGTTCACCAAACCGCCCGCAAAGTGCGCGGTGCCGTTGTTGAAAGCCTGGACAGAGGTTCCGTTGGTCACGTTGATCGTGCCCGAATTGGTCAGCGGGCCGTTCAGAGTCAGGAGGCCCGCGATGTCAAGGCTTCCGCCGTTCATCACGGTGATCCAGACATTGCTGACAAAACCATTGCCCAAGCTGGCCGTGCCGCTTTCGACCATGAACCGCCCACCGGCCTCGACGGTGGTCTGCGCGTTGACCGTCGCATTAAAGGCGCTCAGCAAGCCTCCGTTCGCCACCGGAACGACTCCATTGACCGAGCCGTTGGTCATGGTCAGGGTTCCCGTCACGGGCAGGGTGTTCGTGAGGTCGATCCCATCCAGTGTCAGATTGGTGATTGTCCCGCCCTGAAAATCGGGCTCGAGTTGCAGCGTGCCGCCTCTTAAATCGAGATTGGGAATCACGTTGGTTGGGAATCGCAGAAAGCCAGACGCGAATTGCATTTGGGCGAAGCCGAGCAGGAATAGCGAGCGGTCCGCCTCCAGCGGTGCCGAGGCAGTTCCTCCTCCTAACTGAATGGTAGTTCCCTCGGCGCCGGTGTAGGCGCCGCCCAAAACCCCCACGGACGCGGTGATTGAACTGGTGCCCGTGCCGGCGGTTTTTGAGACCAGGCCGCGGTTTTGGAAGTAGTCGTTTGGACGGAGCGCACTGATGATTCCTCCGGAGCCATCCAAAAGGAGCAATCCACCGCTTTCATTGACGAAGCCACCTTGATTGTCGCTCGTGCCATCGTTATACAGGTAGATACTGCTGTTAGTCAAAACGATGATCCCATAGTTTGTCCCGACTCCCACGAAGTGCAGCGGAGAAGTATTGGCCAATTCTACGGTTCCACCATTGTCCACGGTGAAGGTGCCATTATCGTTCACCGTGATCGCGGCGGTGGTGGTCAACGTCACTCCCGCCGGGACCAGAAAGCCCTGGACCCCCGTAGCTGGCAGGGCGTTGCCCACGATGATCGCGCCGACCATTGTGGTAGGCAAATCGTCCGTGACGGTGTAATTGCCCGCGGTGGTGATCTTGGCGATGTCTCCCGGGCCAGGGACACCGACCGGATCCCAATTGGCCGCGTCGCTCCAGTTGCCGCCGGCCGGATTTATCCAGACGAGGGTGGCTGGGTTTCCGGTCCACAGGAGCCCGGATAAAAGCATAATGAGTGGCGCTCTGGCACAATAGATGGAGTGGGAATGGCAGTGCATAGGGCACTCAAGACGGACAGCCGGTCGCTCGCAGCAGGGAACTGCCACATAGGGCTCCCGCCTCGGTTCGGATGTGTCAGAAGTCATAACGCCTTATTGAGTGGCCCGGAAATAGAAGCCAGCTAGGGAAGATTCGCAAGTGACTTCTCTGGCGGAGTGCCAAAAAGATCACGCAAAGCATGGCTCGGGCAGGTAACCAGCATCCGTGCCGCCGGTCACAGTTGAGAGACTGCCATTCGTGGGTTACCGAATATTCTTCGTTGTGGGCAAAACTCGCCGGGAAGCATCCAACGTAACTTGGAGCTCCCGATCGCTAATCCTCGATAAGGCAACGCGGGCAATCGTTGGTGGGCCAAGGACTTATTGGAGACCAGATCGCTTGGCCTGAGCAACCGGGATGACGTCAACCGAGAGCTCAGGGCAACCTGGGCCGCCAGCACGAGCGCATAACACGGTTTTCCCACTGCACCAAGGCCAGATTGACCTCCGCCATCGAGGAGAGGGGCCGGAGTCGGCCTCCTTCCTAGAGTGTGTGCCCCAGAGTTGCTCCCAGTGAGCACGTGGGAAGAGCGCCGACTACGTTGACGGTATAGACGCCCTTCATGGGGCACTGTGGCATCTGACTGTTCTTGAGGTATGAGCACAGGCCGGAAATGTCGACCGGATCGCCGATTGTCTTTTTGTTCTCCAGTGCCCACGCATCCTTTGCACCAGCGACAATCTTCAGGTTGGCCACGCACGACATCATGCGTTGGTGCTCCGAGGCCACCAAGCCAAACCACCTGCTTCGCTGTCCCTCTGCCAACAAGACGCACCCCAGGAAGACCGCTGCCCAGACGATGACGGCCCTCTTGATCTTTGGTCCGTCGTTGCGATCTACTCTGCTCCTGATGGTTTGCGCCATGGTAGAACTATACTCCTGAACGTCCTCGTCACCAGCACCAACATCAACAGCACCCGCGAACCCACAACCCATGATCACCCCAACTCCCTTAACGCCACTGCCATGCCTGGACACTCTCCGCACCTCGAAGATTGGCGTCACTCACATCCTTACACCGCGATGCCGGAGCTTGCCTCATGCGTGTATCGGTGGTTTTGTGGTTTTTGTCCGCGTTCGTTACCTCTGCGTGTGACCCGGTTGCGTTCAGGAGGGTTTCGCTGCAACTTCCGCTACCCGAAGCGCAGCGCACAGTCACTGTTTCGACCGTCCAGCCAGACGTGCAGGAAGCATTGGGGCTTATTGATACTGTTGTGATTTCTGGGGGACCGGTTCGCTATAAGATCCAGTCATTCACGAATAATCGGGCGCTTGTTGCTTTTTACTACACCCCCAGCGCAGCAAGACAAAGCCGTTGGTAAAGGTTAGGGCCTCCAAAAAGATTGGAGCGAGCGAAGGCCACGTAGAACGTGGTGAAGATTCGAACCCTCGACATCAAGGCAAAGCCGTTGGGTAACGGTTATGGCCTCCATAAAGAATTGGAGCGAGCGAAGGGATTCGAACCCAAGGGCCCCGGTCTGCCAGCCTTCTAAAAGGCTGACGTAACTAACCATATACGAATAGGTTACAAAATCGTCCCAAAAAACGCAAGTCCGAATGAAGGCACAAAAGTCGGTAAAGTATTTCAGGAATTTTCAGGAAAAATGGCGCGCAAGTGCGGCATCCAACAGCACTCCAATCCGCTCGCCGGAGGTCGCGCAATCTGGTAATCTGGGCGGCGAATCATGGCACGCTTCACACCCTGAGAAAGGCCGCGTCAGCCGACGTTCAGCAACTCGTCGGGCTGATAACGGAGTTTAGAGCTGAATCGCCATACACCCTGAATCCTGCTGAGGATCTGGGCGAGATGAACCCGATTGTCGTGGGGCCCATAGAAGTGACTGGCGAATGCAGAGCGGAAGGCCACTTGGGATAATGAATCTTCGCACGGAACCATACCTGGAGCGACTGGAGCAGTGGCCATGCAGGGTTTACCGGGCCATGCTCCAAAAACTGGTTCAGCCGGGCTCGAATTGCAGCCGGAGGGCTGCGTGAGCGACGAGGCTAGGTGGCTGACCAAGGCTACTTTCCATCGTCGTCGTGAACGGGGAGTAGTCAATGATCAGCCATTGACGGCTCGCCGCCTAGGCTCCTATGAGTGCGCCCACCGGTGGTCGGCCAGCGGTCATCCCCAGCAGCGGGCTCATGCGGTCGGAACTCACCGCCACGACCTGACGCCGTCAGGCGGGTAACACAGTCCGATAGAGCCGCGCGCGTCAAAGGCTGAGAACCAACTGTTCCCCAATACAATGTGGTTACACTTATGGGACTGACCCGTTAGTCCGAGCCTCGACATGGATTTTGCAGCTGTGGGATTACGCGCTAGTCGAAGGTCAACTATTGACCGGTATCCGGCTGGAAATGATCGCACCCCACTCCGACCAACCCGAGAGCGCAGTGACTAAGATCGTGGCCACGGACGCGCGCCGGTCGGTGATTGTCGTGCAGCTTTGTTTACAAAAAAGTCCATCGAGTTGGGCGTGGGCGGCACGCCCTGCTTTTACTTAATCGAAGTAAGGGCGCGATCCAGATCCGCGCGCTACCTGCGTTTTTCCAGCAGGCCGGTACACCACGAACAGCGTCCAAACGCAACGGCTAATCCATACAGGTCAAGATCTGAGGTGTGCGATTTGAGGCCCGAAGCGATGCGGCTACACCCCTGATTCATGGCGGGTCTCCCGGGCCTGACCTTTAACGCATGCCTTGGCGGTCGGCATGGCACCCATCTCGCCCGTCAAGGGCCGAGACATACGATCCTGGGTTTGCCCAAGCTGCCCGCGCCAATCGAGAGATGCCCGTTGCCCTGACCTCTGACTTATCGGCCCAAGTATCAGTCGCCCCATTTTGTGACCAACCATCCAAGAAGCAATGGCCGGACGGCCAATGGCCACGCCGGGCTGCCTAATGCAGCGGGAGTACCTGTGACCATAGGCACCCACTGATCGGCCCATCACTGTAGGCGGCTCCGGTGAATCGAGATTGTTGACTTTTTTGAGACCTAACAGTGTCAGCGGCTTTCCGTTCTTAAAGTGTGAGCGCATGAAAACCGCTTACAAACTCGATCCCAGGTTTTGGCGTTGCCTGCGGTGCCCCGAACGGGATGGCCGTGATCGTCCGGCTGTTTTCAGCCGTGGGCAACGTCACTCTTCGGGAAATGGACGATCATGTCTTCGCAGAAACACCTCGATCCGCGTGCCCAAGCCGCCGTTCAGCACCTAAGTGCGTACCCGGGCGATTGGGCTGGAGCCATTAGGCCCAAGCTAATAACTGCGGCTCTGCCGCCACGCAGCAGCAAGCGAGGGTGGTGCGATTTTATCGCCCATGCGGTACTGGAGGAGATCATCAGTGCGCACCGGCCAAAGAAATCTGGCGAGGTGTTTTTCAACGGCGCTCTCTACCGGGTAACCCGGAGAGATCTGGCGCGTCAGCTCTGTACTAGCCCCGATGAAATCAGCTCAGCTCTGACCTGGCTGGAAGCCCTGGGCGTCATCGGGCGGGTAGAGCGCACTCTCATCGACGAGGATGGTCAACCGCGCGGGAAACAGATCTTCGCTTACCCGATCATGCCCGTCCTTCAAGAGTTTTTGGACGAGTATCGGAAGACGGGAAAGACTCCAGAGCCATTCTCCGTAACCCCACGAAGAGCTGGGTTGACCTCCGCGAAGAGCCAGGTTGACCCCGTCGAAGAGGCTGGTTCACAGGCCGGAAGAACCGGTAACAGTCCTAACTGCGCTCAAGCGCAGCGTAAGCACGCCGAAGGCGTCGGCGACACTTCGTCGCAGCGGCCAGCACGAATAGTGGGGGACGGCCCACGAAGTCGAGTCGAGGACGGAGGCGTCGAAGACGCCGACCAGAATAAAGCGCATGTGTCGCCCGTGCCCTCTGCGGCTCCGCCGCCGTTGGCAGATGGCACTCCATCAACTACCACTCACCCAACAGCGCCACCGCCTCCGGCCTCAGCGCTTCGGCCAACTGCACACGACCATGGCGGGCACTCCTCCGCTGCGGCTCCGCCCCTTTGGAGACCGCCCCCGCCTCCGGCCTCGATCAAGCTGGATGACGAGGAGGCGCAGACCGCCTGGAAGAACGCGTCTCGATTTTGCACCCTATGGGCACAAGCCATCATGCGATTGAATCATGTCACCACGTGCTCGCCGACCTCCGGTGATCTCAAGGCAGCTCTCCAATTCTTCCTTGACCACCCTCAAACCGAATCGTTCTACACGGTAGCGGTTGCCACCGACGCCTGGGCGCTATCCCTGGAGTCTAAGCAACCGAAATGGGACCGGCTGTTTCACGTCCGCCACAGTCTTGATTTACCGAGTTTTCTGCGCACATTCGCCTCGGAAAAACTTGAGAGTGAGGTTGGGCGCTTTATGACCATCAACGCCTGGGCGGACCTGCGTACGTGCTTCACCCAATCCGAGTTGGTCTTCTACGGTTGGCCAGCGGCGAAGATCCCCATCGTTGGACTAGAGCCGGATGATATTTGGGAGAATCTCGCCGATGCACCGACGTACTATCGTGACCGCAAGCTGCCCTTTCCCCGTGAAGTGGTGGAAGCTGAAGATTGCCGCCGCATTTTGGAACAGGAGCGGCAGAAGTAACAGCCTCCTTTCTCAGGCTGGCCGCGCCCAGGTGGCGCACGCTCCATTTCCCTAAAGGGTCTTGACCTCGACGCCCCTTGGGCGACCCCAACCTGGCCGCCGCGTTGGTAACGGCGTGTTGGCGTTATCAACCTCACTGGACCTCGTCGCCTCGTTCACGTCCGCCAGTCTTTAGCCATACCCATGGGCCCGCACGTAGCGGGGACCGATCAAAACGCGTCGGTGCCCAAACACCTACCGCTATGCTACCTTTAACGCGCCGCCTCCATCAACTGGCTACTCTGTCGGGGCCATCGAGCCCCAGGCATTGTCTGGCGACCCTGCGCCGGTGAGGGCCGGACTCCTGTATTGGCTTCAAGGTCCCCTGCACATGCGTGTCCAGGATCGCCACCTGCTAGGCCAATGCTGACTATAAAGCCTCGATGCTGCCGGGTGACTCGGCATCGCCGCTGACATGATTTGTGACCTATTACCCAGTCCAGCTCGATATCAGGGTGTTGACTGGTTTTTCGGTGACTTCACAGATCAGACACCTCTTGGTTATCGCCGGTGTCGGTCACTAGGCCCAACTCCAAAAATCTACCGGGCTGTCTGAAATCTGTCAGAAGCTCGGAGTAGAAAAAGTCTACATTGCTGTAAACCGCTGGGAACGAGTGAGATGGAATGGCGGGAGCGGCGGGGCTCGAACGCGCCCGATTTCCCGCGTTTTCCTCAGAAAAACACCGCGCAGACCGTTGTCAGTCAACGCGATAATTTACTAAATGCCAATCATCCTCTTCAGTCTGAAAGGGATAATTAAAATCGGAAAAAGTTGTTTCATTTGCTTCAACGCCGCAGGCCCATCCAGGGAACTAAGTAGCCGCAGTGGCCACCCCAAGGCCAAACTGATTGCACCTCGGGGCGGCATGATCCAACATCGGACTGGCTCGCGAATAAACTGAATGCTGGTCCGAGAAATTGGCGCACGAAGTTGGCGACCTACTGTTTGGCGGAGGGCTTTAAGCCTTCCCATTCGAGCGGAGTGAATGAGTTGCGAAGAAGCTCTTCAAGCAGGCTGCCGTAGATGGTGTCTCCGTTTGAGCTATTTGTCATG
>Ga0265314_10002372_pt1 | contig 19404 bp, 17 predicted proteins | sample 4126metaG_FD_203106 | JGI IMG/M metagenome (GOLD analysis project Ga0265314, IMG submission 203106) | Rhizosphere microbial communities from Carex aquatilis grown in University of Washington, Seatle, WA, United States - 4-1-26 metaG | ecosystem: Host-associated > Plants > Roots > Rhizosphere >... | reverse complement strand
ACTAAAGGGATACGCACCCGAGGATGTGGGTATGCCTTATGGGTTTACAAGCCCTTTCCGCCAACCAACAGCAAAAAAGCGGGCGGACCATACGTCCACACGGCATTCATAGTTGACAGAACCGCCCGTCCGAGTAGGTTTCTCGCTATCTGACCAAGTTGAAGCCATTAACCAGGGTGGACAGATGGAGTATTTTCTCCAACAGCTGATCAACGGCCTGACCCTGGGCGCCATCTATGGCCTGGTCGCCCTTGGCTATACCATGGTTTACGGCGTGCTCGGCATGATCAATTTCGCCCACGGCACGATCTACATGGTGGGTGCGTTCATTTCGCTGATCACCTTCCTGGTCGCCACCACCATTCTCGGAAGCTCGGTTCCCGTCGCCCTGGTGCTGACCCTGTTCGCCGCCATGGGGCTGACCGCCCTGTGGGGCTGGACGGCGGAGCGCGTCGCCTATCGCCCCTTACGCACCGCGCCGCGCCTGGCGCCGCTGATCTCGGCCATCGGCGTGTCCATCATGCTGCAGAACTTCGTCGCCCAGGCCCAGGGGGCGCGGGCCAAGCCGCTGCCCCCCGTCATCCGGGGCGGCATCACCTTGATGGACAGCGGCGATTTCGTGGTCAGCCTCAGTTGGATGCAGATCATCATCATGGTCATGACCCTGTTGCTGATGGCGGTGTTCACCTGGGTGATCACCCGCACCGCCTTGGGCCGCGCCCAGCGCGCCTGCGAGCAGGACATGAAGATGGCCTCGTTGCTGGGCATCGACGTGGACCGGGTGATCTCCACCACCTTCGTCATCGGCGCCGGACTGGCCGGCGTGGCCGGCATGATGGTCACCCTCTATTACGGGGTGATCGACTTCTATATCGGGTTCCTGGCCGGTATCAAGGCGTTCACGGCGGCGGTGCTGGGTGGCATCGGCTCGCTGCCCGGCGCCATGCTGGGCGGCTTGCTGATCGGTTTGATCGAGGCCTTCTGGTCGGCCTATTTCTCCATCGAATACAAGGATGTCGCCACCTTCTCCATTCTGGTGGCGGTGCTGGTGTTCCGCCCCACCGGCCTGCTGGGCCGCCCGGACGTGGAGAAGATCTGACATGGAGGCGCGGGCGGCGCGCACCTTGCTGGTGGACGCCCTGCTGGGCGGGCTGGTGGCCGCCGCCATGGCGCTGCCCATGCTGGGCGTGCGGCTGGAGGACTCGGCCAACGGTCTTTTCCTGAGCGGGCGGCTGGATTGGGTGGCCGGGGCTGGTGGCCGGCGGTCGCCTGATCATCGGCATCCTCCGCCTGCTGCTGGCCGGCCGCATTCCCAGCCCGCCGGCCCCGCCGCGCAAGCTGATGGTCCATGTGGGCTGGGCCATGGTCGCCTTCGCCCTGATCATGCCCTTCCTGCCGTTCTCGGGCCGCAATCTGGTGGACAAGGCCACCCTGGTGCTCATCTACGTCATGCTGGGCTGGGGCCTGAACATCGTGGTGGGACTGGCCGGATTGCTGGATCTGGGCTTTGTCGCCTTCTACGCGGTGGGGGCCTATTCCTACGCCCTGCTCTCGCAGACCTTCGGGCTGTCGTTCTGGGTCTGCCTGCCTTTGGCCGGAATGCTGGCCGCCACCTTCGGCATGGTGCTGGGCTTTCCGGTGCTGCGCCTCAGGGGCGACTACATCGCCATCGTCACCATGGGCCTGGGCGAGATCGTCCGCGTGGTGCTGCAGAACTGGCAGGACGTCACCGGCGGCCCCAACGGCATTTCCGGCATCGAGCGGCCCTCGTTCTTCGGCCTGTCGTTCAAGATGACGGCGCCCGAGGGAAGCCAGACCTTCGCCGAGTTCTTCGGCCTGGAATTCTCGGCCGACCATCGGGTGATCTTCCTTTATTTCCTGATCCTGGCCCTGGCCCTGCTGACCAACCTTTTCACCCTGCGCATCCGCCGCCTGCCGGTGGGCCGCGCCTGGGAGGCGCTGCGCGAAGACGAGATCGCCTGCCGCTCGCTCGGCATCAATCCCACCACGGTGAAGCTGTCGGCCTTCGCGACGGGAGCCATGTTCGCCGGCTTCGCCGGCTCGTTCTTCGCGACGCGGCAGGGCTTCATCAGCCCGGAAAGCTTCACCTTCATCGAATCGGCGGTGATCCTGGCCATCGTTGTGCTGGGCGGCATGGGCAGCCAGATCGGCATCGTGCTGGCCGCCCTGCTGCTGGTCGGACTGCCGGAATGGTTCCGCGAGTTGCAGCAGTTCCGCATGCTGGCCTTCGGCGGCGCCATGGTGCTGATCATGCTGTGGAAGCCCAGCGGCCTGCTGTCGACGCGCCAGCCGACCATTCTCCTGAAGGACGCATCATGAGCGAGGCGCAGCCGAAGCGCGGCGCCATTGAGGCGCCCGGAGCGAAGCGGAGGAGCCAAGCCCACGGAGGTGGGCGCCCGGCGCTTGAGGGGCCTTTGTTAAGCGTCGAACACGTCACCATGCGCTTCGGCGGCCTGTTCGCCGTCAACGATCTGTCGTTCTCGGCGGGCCGCAAGGAGATCACCGCGGTGATCGGCCCCAACGGGGCGGGCAAGACCACCCTGTTCAACTGCATCACCGGCTTTTACAAGCCGCAGGTCGGCCGCATCACCCTCAATCATCCGTCGGGCCCCATGCTGCTGGAGCGCCTCGACGATCATGTCATTTCCGCCAAGGCCGGGGTGGCGCGCACCTTCCAGAACATCCGCCTGTTCGCCCGCATGAGCGTGCTTGAAAACCTGATCGTCGCCCAGCATACGGCGCTGATGGGGGCCTCGGCCTTCTCGCTGGCCGGGCTGCTGGGGCTTTCGCGCTACGCCAGGGCCGAGCGGCTGGCGGTGGAGCGGGCACGGCACTGGCTGGACAAGGTGGGGCTCACCTCCCTGGCCGACGAGGAGGCCGGCAGCCTGCCCTATGGCCATCAGCGCCGCCTGGAAATCGCGCGGGCCATGTGCACCGAACCGCTGCTGCTGTGCCTGGACGAGCCCGCCGCCGGGCTGAATCCGCGTGAATCGGCGGAACTGAACCGCCTGCTGCTCGACATCCGCGACGAGAACGGCATCGGCCTGCTGCTGATCGAGCACGACATGAGCGTGGTGATGGAGATTTCCGACCACATCGCGGTGCTGGATTACGGCAAGAAGATCGCCGAGGGCGCGCCCGCCGCCATCAAGGCCGACCCGGCGGTGATCCGGGCCTATCTGGGCGAGCCCGACGAAGAGGAGGCCATGTGATGCTGCGCATCGAGGGGCTCCATTCCGGCTATGGCCGCATCCAGGCGCTGCACGGCATCGACATCTCGGTGGCCGAGGGCGAGATCGTCGCCCTGGTGGGCGCCAACGGGGCCGGCAAGACCACCCTGCTGATGACCATCTGCGGCAATCCCCGCGCCACAGCCGGCAAGGTCCGGCTGGCCGGAGAGGACATCACCGCCCTTCCCACCCACCACATCATGCGGCGCGGTCTGGCCCACTCGCCCGAAGGCCGCCGCATCTTCCCACGCATGAGCGTGCTGGAGAACCTGCAGATGGGCGCCGCGCTGGGCGATCCCGCGCATTTCGCCCAGGACCTGGAGCGGGTGCTGGGCCTGTTTCCCCGCCTGGAGGAGCGCTTGGCCCAGCGCGGCGGGACGCTGTCGGGCGGCGAGCAGCAGATGCTGGCCATCGGCCGCGCCCTGATGAGCCGGCCCAAGATCCTGCTGCTGGACGAGCCGTCTCTGGGCCTGGCGCCGCTCGTGGTCCGCCAGATCTTCGAGATCGTCGCCGAGATCAACCGCCAGCAGGGAGTCACCGTCTTCCTGGTGGAGCAGAACGCCTTCCATGCCCTGAAGCTGGCCCATCGCGGCTACGTCATGGTCAACGGCAAGGTCACCATGAGCGGCACCGGCGCCCAATTGCTGGCCAACGAGGAAATCCGCGCCCACTACCTGGGGGGAAGCCACGGATGATCACCTCCGTTCCCGTCTTCATCGGGCTGACCATCGTGCTGTTCGGCGGCTGCGCCTTCATGACCGGCCAAGCCCTGGCCGCCACCTGGCGCCCCCTGTGGCAGGTGATCCCCTACGCCCTGTTGCTGGGCGCCGCCGACCGCTTCCTGGGCTTCGCCCTGTTCGGCGGCCCGTTGCTGTCCCCGGCCGGCTGGCTGCTGGACAGCGCCGTGCTGATCGCCATCGGAATGCTGACCTACCGCCGGACCCAGGTCCGCCGCATGGCCGACCAATATCCCTGGCTCTACGTCCGGACCGGGCCGTTCACCCTGCGCAGGCTTTAGTCGGCGGGTTCCACCCGGTTGCGGCCCATGGCCTTGGCACGGTAAAGGGCGGCGTCGGCGCGGCCCAGGCAGGCTTCCAGCCCCTCGCCCGCCCCCACCTTGCACTCGGCGACGCCGAAGCTGGCGCTCATGGTGAGGGGCTCGCCGCCGCTCACCGGCACCTGCAGCCCGGCCAGGCGGATACGCAGGCGCTCGGCCACCACCAGGGCGGGGTTCAGCGCGGTTTCGGGCAGGGCGATGGCGAATTCCTCGCCGCCCATGCGTCCGATGATGTCCTGATCGCGCAGCAGATCGCGGGCCATGACCACGAAGGCCTTCAGCGCCTCGTCGCCGGCGGCGTGGCCGCGCGCATCGTTGATGTGCTTGAAATGGTCGAGATCGATCATCAGCAGCGACATGGGGCGGCCGTAACGGCCGGCCCGCTGGATTTCCGCCGCCGTGCTCTGCATGAAGTAGCGCCGATTGTAGGCTTCGGTAAGGAAATCCGTGGTGGCCAGTTGCACCAGTTCCTTCTGGACGCAGGCCCGCTCCAACGCCAGCCCGACCCGGCGGGCCAGTTCGCGCACCAGTTCCCGCTCGGAGGTGGAGAAGGCCTCGTCACCCTCGGCGGGCGGCGTCTCGGTCCAGCATATCTCGATGCGCCCCGCCGGACGGCTGCCGGCGAAGACCTGAGCCTCCAGGCGATAGGCCGTCTCCACGAAGCCGGGCGTCTGGACGATGCCGCTGGGCAGCAGGCCCGGCAGGCAGCTGAGGCGGACACAAATGGTTTCCGGCTTGAGCCAGGCCGAGGGCGCCCTGCCCACCACCTGCTCCAGCGCCACCTGCAACGGCAGCTCGGGCGATTCCAGGATGCGCGACACGCCGTACATGCAGTCGATCTGCCGCATGCGGCGTTCCAGCTGACGATTGGCCTCCAGCGCCGCGTCGCGGGCCTCGCGCACCAGGATTTCGGCGCGCTTCCTGTGAATGGCATAGCGGAACGACCGCGACAGGGAGGCGGCGTCGAGCTTGGCCTTGAGCAGGTAGTCCTGGGCGCCTTGTTCCAGCGCCATCAGCGCCTGCTGGTCGTCGTCGTGGTTGGTGAGCACCACCACCGCCAGTTCCGGCGCCGCGCCACAGAAGCGGCGCACCGTCTCGTCCCCCACCGAATCCGGCAGGGTCAGGTCGAGGAAGATCACGTGGTAGCGCTTGCGCTGAATGAACTCCAGCGCCGAGGCCAGGGAGGCGGCGTGGTCGACCTTGACGTTGGGAACCTTTTCGAGCTCGGCGAGAGTCAATAGGGCCTGGGTCGGCGAATCCTCGACCAGCAGTGCGAACATGGTTTCCGACAAGGTAAGGCCATCCCCTCGATCATCGGACTCTCCTGGGTCCGTTCCGACAATATTAGCGGTCCGCGCCGGTTTACGAAAGCGTGATGCGTGGTACCCACGAATGCCATATCATCGCCCCAATTTCGCGTGATTCTATTCAACGGTTCCCTGAGCCTTTAAGGACTTCCGCCATGCGCCGCCTGCCCGCCCTTGCTTCCGTACTGTTCGCCGGACTGGCCCTTTCCGCCTGCCAGAGCGTGGACAACACCGCCGGAAGCCCCAGCGTCTACATCGATCCCGGCAGCGTCGGGCCGGTCAAGGGCGTCGGCATCGAGTCCCAGGACGTCATCGGCATGACCGATCAGATGATGCGCGACATGCTGTCCCAGCCCCGGCTGGCCAATGCCCAGGTGCCGCCCAACGTCATCATTGATTCCGAGTATTTCTACAACGAGAGCTCGTCGCGCCTGAACAAGAACTCCATCACCGACCGGCTGCGGGTCGGCCTCAACCGCGCCGCCGCCGGCCGCATGCAGTTCGTCGGCCGCAACTACGCCGACATGGTGACCAAGGAACGCGAACTGAAGCGCCAGGGCGTGGTGGACAAGGCCACCCTGCCCAATGCCCGCGCCCCCAAGGGCGGCGATTATCGCCTGGGTGGCCGCATCACCTCGCTGGATTCCCGCGATCCCAAGAGCGGCATGATGCAGCGTTACAATCAGATCGTCTTCGAGATGGTCGACCTGGAAACCTCGGAAATCGTCTGGAGCGGCATCTACGAATTCGCCAAGGCCGCCCAGGACGACATCATCTATCGCTAGGATCACCCCCATGGCCGCCCGGCCTTTCTGGTTGAGCAGCGTGATCATCGCCGGACTGGTGTCGGGCTGCGTGACCACGCGCGAGCAGGAGACCAGTCCGGCACCGTCGGTGGTCCATGCCTATCTGGACGACAAGCCCACCGAGTTGCGCCGCCATTTCTTCATCGCCCAGGCCCAGGGCGACCGCAACCGGGTGCTCAACGACATGCGCCTGGGGCTGGCCAGCTTCGCCCTGGGCCGGGACCGTCTGGCCGAGCAGTTGCTCGACGACGCGCTGTCGGGCATCGAGGCCGTCTACGCCGACAACGAGGAGGCCCGCCGGGCACGGGGCCTGTGGGTCAAGGAAGCCATCAAGGACTTCAAGGGCGAGCCCTACGAACGGGTCATGGCCTATTACTATCGCGGCCTGCTGTACATGAAGGCCGGCGATTACGAGAATGCGCGGGCCAGTTTCAAGGGCGGCCTGCTGCAGGATGCCTTCGCCGAGGAGGAGCAGTACCGCGCCGATTTCGCCCTGATGCCGTTCCTGCAGGGCTGGGCCGCCCATTGCTCGGGCAACACGTCCCTGGCCGCCGAGGACTTCAAGGAGTTCCGCGCCATCAACAAGGACGCCCCCCTGCCCCGCGACAAGGACAACGTACTGGTGCTGGTGGAAACCGGTACGGCCCCGGTCAAGATTTCCGACGGACCGCGCCTCAAGATCAAGCGCAGCGGCAGCACCGAGACGGCCCGCATCAGCTGGCCCGATCCCGACCACCCGAAGGACCATGCCGACGCCAACGCCGTCCTGCTGGAGGATATCTTCCGTCAGGCCTCGACCAGGGGCGGGCGGCCATTCGATTCCATCCTGGAAGGCAAGGCCGACTTCAAGGACACCGCCGACACGGTGGGCGATGTCGCCCTGGTCGGCGCGGTGCTGGCCGCCAAGGTGGCGACGGAAAGCGGCCCCCGACGGCGCGAGACCAAGGAACAGCGCGAAGCCCGCGAGCGGGTCCAGGCCAGCGCCGCCATGGTGGGGGCCGGCCTCGCGGTGATCGGCGGGCTGTCCAAGCTGTTCGCCCACAGCATCGAGTCCCAGGCCGACACCCGCTATTGGGACAACCTCTCCGACCGGGTCCAGGGCCTGACCCTGGCCCTGCCCGACAAGGTCACCACGCTGTCCGTGGCATTCCAGGCGCCGGGCGGCTCGTCGCTGGAAACGGTGGACGTCCCCATCCGGCGTGCCGGCAAGTGCGGTCTGGTCTGGGCACGGCACGGCTCGGCCGTTCCGCGCAATCCCCGCGCCCCCAACAGCGTTCCCCCCGACGTGATGGCCTCGCCCATCGTCATTCCCGCCGTGGAAGCCAGACCCGCGCCACAGGAAGCGAAAGCCCCCGCGGCAGACACGAATACCAAGTCCAAGGAGTCATCGCCATGAAGCGCCTGCTCGTTACCGCCTTCGGCCTGCTGCTGCTCGGCGGCTGCGCCTCCCTGGACCCGGCCCCCCATTGCGACATGTCCCGCGTCGCCAGCCAGCGCGATCTGGTGGCCGGACCCGCCATGGTCGAGGACGAGAAATCGCCCTTGAAGGAAATGCCCATGAACTCGGTGAACATCACCGACCCCAACATCATCCGGAAGCTCTACGTGCGCTCCATCGCCGCACGGCGCACCGAGACGGGGACGGTGGAGGTGGTGGCCCAGGTGGTCAACTGCACCGACTTCCCGCAATCCGCCGAGGCCCGGACCCAGTTCTACGCCGCCGACGGAGCGGCGTCCGAGCCGGTCAGCGCCTGGCGCCGGATGCAATTGCCGGCACGCACCTCCAACACCTACCGCGAGCTGTCGCTGGGCGACAAGACCGTGGACGGCTACATGATCGAGATGAGGGAAGGCAAATGATCACGCGCCTGCTGGCCGTTTCGGCCCTCGCCCTGCTGGTCCCGGTCATGGCCGAGGCCCAGACCGTCGGCGCCAAGGTGCCGCCCTACCAGCCGCCGGCCAAGGTGGCGCCCCCCGTCCGCGACGGCGGCGAGGCGCTCGACGCGGCCGCGGCCAGGCCCAACCCGTTCAAGCCCCAGGAAGACGTCATCGCGCGCTTCAAGGACGCCTATGCCCAGGGCGGGCGGCCGCGCCTGGCCTTCTGGTGGAACCGGCAACTGTCGGATACCCTGGCCCAGTGGTATTCCGAGACCCGCACCGTCACCGCCGACAAGAGCCGCAATTCCACCGAGGGCGACCTGTCCCTCAAGCAGTCGGGCGGCCGGCAGAGCGTCACCGAGACCCAACGCCGCGCCGGCGATCCGGCCGAGCGCCCGGCGCGCGGCGAGACCTGGGAATGGGAATTCCAGGACGGCTTCCTTGCCCCCTTCCTGCAGGCCGACGCCAGCGTGGTCGACCGCACCATGATCACCCGCATCATGGGAGCCGGCGCCGAGGAGATCGATCCCAAGACGGTGGAGGTCATGGCCATGCAGACCATGGCCGACGTGATGGTCGAGGTGCTGGTGGCCGATTCCACCCAGTCGAGCACCGGCTACGAGTTGCGCGCCCGCATCCTCGACGTCAAGTCGGGACGCATCCTGGCGGTGGTCAACAGCCGCTCGCTGAAGGAATGGCAGAAGACCGACAAGGCGACGGCGTCGGCACGCGGCTTCGACCTGCCCGACGAGGATGACGACAGCTTCGGCCCCGAACGCGCCGACCAGCGCTACAAGGCCACCTCCAGCGGCTTCGAGCGCAAGCGCAAGCCGCCCAAGCTGGCGGTCATCGCCCACAACCTCGCCACCAACGTGATGAGCGCCATGCTGCCGCGTCTGGAAGGCGGAGCCATGCCGGCCACCAGGACCGACCCGGCCGCCCCTACCCCTATCACTCCGGCCCAGCCCGCCGGTCCGGCCGCCAAGCCGGTGCCCAACCAGAGCGCCGTACCGCTGCCCGACGTGGAGGCCAAGCCCCTGCCCGCCCCGGAAAAGGCGACCAAGGTGGAGGCAGGACCGGCGGGGGAAGAACCGCCCATGCCCAAGCCGACACGGGAGTAAAATAAACAGTCCCCCTCTCCTGGCGGACGGGAGAGGGGGACTTGCGTCTAGCAGCCGAAGGCGAAGGCGGTTTCGGTGCCGTCGTCCCAGCCGTCCCACATATAGTCCTCGGCGATGCCGTCGGCGATCAGGCGGAAGGCGTACTGGGCCTGATCCAGATAGAAGCCGCAATAGGCGCCGATCTGCTCCATGCCGCCATTGGCCTCGTGCGCCTCGGCCGGACAGGGCGAGCCGCAGAAATGCCGTACCGGACAGGTGGAGCAGGCCTTGATGTCCTCGACCTTGCGGCCCGTCACCAGCTTGAAGGCCGGGCTTTCCAGCACGTCCTCCACCTTGTCGGTGAACAGATTGCCGCCGGCGAAGGCCGGCAGGCCGATGAACTCCGAGCACGGGAACAGCGAGCCGTCGGGCGCCAGGGCGAAGAACGAGCGACCGCCGCCGCAGGGCGAGATGTCGCACATCAGCCGCCGGGCGGTGGGTGCCAGGATGGAGATCAGGATGTTGACGAAATTGGCCACCACCAGCTTGCGGCCGGTTTCCCGGTAAAGCTGATGGGTGCGGTCGAGCGCCGCCAGATAGGCCTTGGAAACCGCCTCGTCCTCGGCCCACGCCCCCTGTCCGCCCGGCTGGGTGCAGCGGACCACGTTGAGCATGCAGGCCGGAACCTCCTCGGCATGGAGGAATTCCACCATGTCGGTCAACTGCCCCAGATTCTCGCGATTCATGGTGCAGATGACATTGAAGCCGGCATAGCCCTTGAGGCGGCGGATGGCGTCCACCGTGGAGTTGAACACGCCGTCGCCGGTCCAGCGCTTGCGGGAACGGTCGGCCACCTCGGCGACGGGAGCGTCGAGCGACAGGCCGATGCCGCAGCCCCGCGAGGTCAGGAACTCCACCGCCCGGTCGTCCAGCAGGGTGGCGTTGGTCTGCACCCCGAAGCGAAAGCGGTCGGAATAGATGTCGATGGCCTCGAACATGGCGTCACGGTTGAGCAGTGGCTCGGCGCCGTGGAAGATGATCTGCGGCTTGCGGCCCTCGGGCACGGTGCGGGCGAAATATTCGTCCAGCCGGGCCATGGCTTCCAGCAGCTTATCGCGGCTCATATGCTCGCCGGTGCGCCGCATGGTCTGCGGGATGTAGCAGTACGAGCAATCCAGGTTGCAGCGTTCCGTCGGGTTGAAATAGACCGCCGAGGGCTTCAGGTGGAAGCGCAGCATGTCCATTTCGCGGGCGAAATCCTCGCGCTTGGCCCGCCAGTCGCGTTCCAGCGCGCCGTCGTCCAGGACGGTCTCCAATTCATCCTTGCGCACCAGGGCCCAGAAGGCGTTGTCCGCGTCGATCAGGGCGGTGTAGTCGGCATGGCCGATCTCGAACCGCTGGAGGCCGTCGGGAAGACGGCCCCCAAGGATGGGGGCCGCCAGAGTCACCGCTTCACCTGCTTGTCCATCAGGACGTAATGGGACAGGCCGGTACCCTCGGCATCGCAGGTCTTGCGGCTGGCGATGACGGTGGGACGGGGCTTGCTTTCAGTCTTGGTCATGGCGATTCCTTCGTATGCCAAAGGGGCTAACGGCCAAGACGCGGATGCGCCTTCGCCGAAACCCTTTACCATCGGATTTCGCCCCTCGTTCAACCACGTCCTACAGGTCTTCTGGCTCTCGGATCAGCCACGGAAACCACGCCTTCCCGGCGTTTCGCCAGTGGCTGGGCCCGAAGGCCCCGTGGTCCGTGTCCCCGATTACAGCGGCGGGACCGCCACGGAATTTCACCGTGTTCCGGGATGCAGGACGAACATGGCTCTACAATGCCGCAATGGAGACGTCAAGTTCGCGCGGTTGTCGCCCGGAAAATGGCCTGCTATCGTCCGCTCCCCATGTTCAAGGAAGTAGGGTCATCATGAAGGACGTTTCCGTCGCCATCCTGGGAGCCAGCGGCTATACCGGCGCCGAGCTTGTGCGCCTGCTGGCGCTGCATCCGGCCTTCAAGATCAAGGTGATGACCGGGGACCGCAAGGCCGGCCAGTCCATGGAATCGGTCTTTCCCCATCTGGGCGGCCTGAAGCTTCCCGATCTGGTCGCCATCGATCAGGTGGACTTCAAGGCCGTGGACGCGGTGTTCTGCTGCCTGCCCCACGGCACCACCCAGGAGGTGATCGCCGCCCTGCCCGCCTCGGTCAGGATCGTCGATCTGTCGGCCGACTTCCGGCTGTTCGACGTGGACACCTATGCCCGGTGGTACGGCCACGAGCACCGGGCTCCCGAATTGCAGAAGCAGGCGGTCTACGGCCTGACCGAACTGGCTCGCGACAAGGTGGCCAAGGCGCGGCTGGTGGCCAATCCCGGCTGCTATCCCACGTCGGTCCAGTTGCCGCTGATCCCGCTGCTCGAGGCCGGGCTGATCGAGGCCACCGACATCGTCATCGACGCCAAGTCGGGCGTGTCGGGCGCCGGGCGCGCCGCCAAGGAGGCCAATCTCTACACCGAGGTGACCGAGGGCATGCATGCCTACGGCGTCGCCAGCCACCGGCACGCGCCGGAGATCGAGCAGGGCCTGTCCCAGGCGGCGGGCGCCCCGGTGCTGGTCAGCTTCACCCCCCACCTGATCCCCATGAGCCGGGGCATGCTGTCGACCATCTATGTCAAGACCAAGGGCGGCGCCAAGGCCGCCGACCTGCGCACCCGGCTGGCCAAGGCCTATGAGGGCGAGCCCTTCGTGCGGCTGGCGCCCGAGGGCGTGGTGCCCCACACGCGGCATGTGCGCGGCTCCAACCACTGCCTGATCAACGTGTTCGACGACCGGGTCCCCGGACGGATCATCATCACCTCGGTGATCGACAATCTGGTCAAGGGCGCGTCCGGTCAGGCGCTGCAGAACATGAACCTGATGTTCGGCCTGCCCGAGACCTTGGCGCTCGAACAGCAACCCATGTTCCCGTGAGGACAGCGATGAGCGGCAATATCCTTCCCTTTCAGGGCGTCAGCCCGACCATCGCCCCCGACGTGTTCGTCGCCCCCAATGCCGTGGTGATCGGCGACACGGTGATCGGCGCCGGCACCTCGGTGTGGTTCAACTGCGTCATCCGCGGCGACGTGCACGAGATTCGCATCGGCGAGCGCACCAACATCCAGGACGGCACCGTCGTCCACGTCACCGGCGGCAAGCTGGGCACCTATATCGGTTCGGACATCACCATCGGCCACGGCGCCATCCTGCACGCCTGCACCCTGGAAGACGCCTGCTTCGTCGGCATGGGCGCCGTGGTGCTGGACGGCGTGGTGGTGGAATCGGGCGCCATGGTGGCGGCGGGCGCGGTGGTGACGCCGGGCAAGCGCGTCCAGAGGGGCGAGTTGTGGGGCGGCAATCCGGCCAGGATGCTGCGCCGCCTGTCGGACGAGGAAATCGCCTTCTTCCCGGTCTCGGCCGGGAAGTATGTGGAACTGGCGGCCAAGTACTTCAAACCCTGAGCCTCGGGGGAGACGGCGGCATGGCGAAAAAGGGCAAGCGCTCCACGGGCGGTCTGATGACGACGCTGGCCCGGCCGCTGGCCGCCATCGGGCGGCTGATGGGCGGACGGTCCGCCGCCGCCGGGGAGGAGGAGATCGTCCTGCCCGCCGAGGCGGGCTCCTCGTCCCTGGTGGATGATTCCTTCACCCTGGCCCTGGAAGGCCTGCTGGCCGAGGATGACGGCCAGTACCAGACCAAGCTGCACCTGATCTCCCTGGTGGAGTTCCACGAGGCGGTGGGCGACAAGTGGAGCCGCATCGCCGAGAAGGTGATGCTGATCGCCGAGGGCGTCATCAATCTTCATCTGGGCGCCGGCAACGTCTTCGGCCGCAAGGGCTCGGACCTGTTCGTGCTGGTGTTCCGCAGCACGCCGGCCGCCGAGGCGCGGCGCCGCGCCGTGCGCATCGCCCAGGAGCTGGGAACGCGGCTGGTGGGCAGCCAGTTCGCCGGCCACGACCGCCCCCTGGCCCTGGCGGCGGAGATTTCCTTAGGCGACGCCCTGACCGGGGACGGCGAACTGAACCTGGAAGCCCTGGCCGCCGCCGTGACCGAAACGCGGGCGGTGATCGCCGAGCAGGCTCCGGCCCGCGGCCCCATCGCCCCGGCCGACGATGCCGCCCCGCGGCGCGCCGTCGACCCTAAATGGGCCGCCATGGAACGGGCCGCGCGGGAAAACCGCGACCCGAACTGGCAGCCCGTCTCCGTGGAGCGCGCTCCGGCCGATATGGCGCCCGGACTGGACGCCACCCCGCCCCTGCCGGGCGATGCGGCCCTGTCCCTGGTCTGGCGGCCCACCTGGATGGAGGAGGGCGAGGTGATCGGCGCCTACCGCGCCCAGGTGCTGCGCGTCGACCAGCCGGGAGAGCCGGCCTACGAGGGCTCGCGCGCCTATCCCACCGCCGACGGAGAATCGATCCCCAAGCTCGACCGCTTCGTGGCCGGCGCGGCGGTGCGCGGCATCAAGGCGGCGATGACCGACGGCGGTTCCGCCCGCATGGTGGTGCCGCTGCACTGGGGCTCGCTGGGCACCACGGCCCGCATGTCGGTCCTGGGTCCCTTCGCCGACATCCCCGAGGCGATCCGCACCCAAAACCTGATCATCGACCTGTTCGGCCTGCCGGCCAATCTGGCCCCGGTATCTCTGTCCGAGGCCGTCACCGCCATCCGTCCCCTGTGCCGCGAGATCATGATCCGCGTGCCGCTGACCGATCCGGCATTGAACCGCGCCGCCCTGGCCGGGGTTTCCATGGTCACCATCGATCTCGCCGAACTGCCCAACGCCGACAAGACCGATGACGAGCACCTGCTGGCCGCCCTGGAACGGCTGCGGCGCGAGGCGCGGGCCGCCGGCCTCGCGGTCTGTGTCTGGGGCGTGAGGCGACGCCGGGTGGTGGTCGGCACCGTGCTGGGCGGTTTCGCCATGATGAACGGGCCGGGCCTGATGAAGGACCTGCCCCGCCCGGCCAAGGTCCTTCCCGCTCCCCGGTCGCGTTTCGCCGCCGGGCCGTCGTGACCGGCGGCAAAACCCGTTCGTCCCTGTCCACCCTGGCGATCATCGTCGTCATCGGCTGTGCCATGGGCTGGGCCATATTCCAGTGGCCGTGGGCCACGGACGCGGCCGGTGCCGCCCTGCTTGTCTATATCGCGCTGGAATGGTCCTCCATGTCCCAGGGCGGGCGCCGCATGCTGGCCGCCGCCCTGGCGGCCGCCGCGACCGCCGCCGTTTTCCTGCCCCAGGCCCTTCCGGTGCTGCGCCACGGTCTGGCCGAGTCCACCTTCATCATCGGGCTGTTCACCACGCTGGGCATGTTGCGGGACAGCGCCCAGAGTTCCCGGCTGATCCGCCGCTGCGGCGAGCAGATGGTGCACCAGCGTCCCGGCCACCGCTATGCCGCGCTCAGCCTGGGCAGCCACCTGATTTCCCTGGTGCTCAATTTCGGCGTGCTGCCCCTGTTGGGGATCATGATCACCAAGGGCAACACCCTGAAGGCGGCCGGCGGCGACGAAACCGTCAAGGATATCCGCAAGCGCCGCATGATGACTGCCGTCCTGCGCGGCTTCGCCATGATGACCGTGTGGTCGCCGCTGGCCGTGTCGTTCACGGTGATCCAGCAGGTGGTGCCGGATCTGGTGTGGTGGCACCTCCTGCCCCTGCAGGTCGTCCTATCCCTTATCCTGATGGGCTGGGGCTGGGCGCTGGACCGCATGGACTTTCCCCCCCATGCCAGCCGCCTGCCCCCCCACCGCCACCAGACCGATTTCCGGCCCATCCTGAGCCTGAGCCTGCTGGTGACGGCCGTGGTGACCGGCGCCGTCGCCCTGGCCGAACTGCTGGGCGTCCGTCTGGTGGTGGGCGCCATGATCGTCGTGCCGCTTTCGGCCCTGGTCTGGCTGTATACCCAGCAATCGGGAACGGCCCCCCGCCGGCTGGCGCTGACCGCCCGGCTGTTCCTCCGCCGCCTGGGCGCCAGCCTGCCCGGCTACCGCTCCGAGGTGGCCATGCTGGGCGGTGCCATGTTCCTGGGCACCGTGGTGGCGGCCTTCGTCACTCCCGAGGATACCGCGCAGGCCATCGCCCTGGTCCCCCTGCCACCCATCGTGCTGGCCGTGCTGCTGGCCTGGAGCGTGATGGTGGCGGCCCATCTGGGCATCTCGCAACTGGTCACCATCACCCTGCTGGGCAATGCGCTGGGCAGCCTTTCGGCGGCCGGCATCGATCCGCTGGTCATGGCCAGCGGCATGCTGGGCGCCTGGGCGCTGTCCATCTGCACCACCCCGGTGGGCGCGGCGGTGATGTCGGTGGCGCGGGTGGCCGACGTACCGGTCAAAGTCGTATCGCGCACCTGGAACCGCCGCTTCGTTCTGGTCGGAGCCCTGCTTCTGGGAGTATGGATGGTGATCCTGTCCCTGATCCTGTGAGGCCATCCTTGTCCCGCCTGCCGGTCAGCAAACCCGTCGCCATCACCGCCGCCGCCGTCGCCGCGGCCGGGCTGGCGCTTGTCCTGGCCGCTCCCGTCCTGATGGACGGCAACACCTGGCGTGGCCCCATCGAGGCGCAGGCTTCCGCCCTGCTCGGCCGCAAGGTCACCGTGGCCGGTCCCATCACCCTTCGCATTCTGCCCTCGCCCGCCGTGACCCTGGCGGCGGTGGCGGTGGAGAACACCGCCGCCCTGGACCGGGTGCGCCTGGGCCTGCCGCTCGGCGCCCTGCTGGCCGGCCGGCCCGAACTGTCGGACATCGTCATCGAAGGCGGCCGGGTCGGCCCCCTGGACGGCCTGACCCTGCGCGCCTCGGCCAGGGGAGAGACCTTCAGCCTCAGCGGCAGCGGCCGGCTGTGGGGCAGGCCCGCCACCCTGGAGGCGGGCGGACGCCGCCCGAGCGGCGGCGAGATGGCGCCGCTGAAGGCCGCCTTGGCCCTGCCGTCCCTGGAAAGCACCGCCGGCTTCGAAGGCCGCTTCGGCAAGGGCGGCCTCGACGGCAAGGTCGAGGTGTCGCTGGCCTCCCTGTCCCGCGCCGCCGGGTCGGGACAATTGCCCGACGCCCCCCTTTCCGCCCAGGCCGAATTGCGCCTGTCGCCCGACGAAGTGGTGATCTCCGACCTTGGCGTGATCCTGGGCGAGTCCACCATCACCGGCAGCGTGGTGGCCAGCCTGACCGGCGCCCCCGCCTTGATGGACGTCACCCTGAGGGCCGACAGCTTCGATCTGGACGCGCGGCGTCCCGCCCCGGCCCAGCCCCAGACCCAGACCCAGACCAAGGCTGCCGTGCCCGTCACGGTATCCGCCTCCGCCGCGTCGACGGCGCAGCAGCCGGTGCCGGCCGCCGCCCAGCCCTTCGAACTGCCGCACGATCTGGCCGCCAATCTGGACGTCGGCATCGGACGCCTGATATGGCGGGGCGAGACGGTCGGCAACATCCAGCTCAACGCCCTGCTCGACGGCCAGCGCCTGACCCTGTCCCAGGCCTCGGCCAAGCTGCCGGGCGGCGGATCGGTCAAGCTGACCGGCGCCCTGGTCACCCCCGAGGGCCGCCCGCGCTTCGAGGGAGATCTCAAGGCCGAAAGCCGCAACCTGCCGGCCCTGCGCTCCTGGCTGGGCCTGGGCGGCGGGGCAGCGCCCGCCAAGGGCAAGCTGGAGGGCAAGGTGCGGCTGGCCGACGACCGGCTGTCGCTCAATGCCCTGACCCTGGATTTGGACGAGCGCCGCATCACCGGCATGGTCAGCGCCGGACTGGCATGGCCGTTGCCGCTCAAGGCGGAACTCGGCCTGCCCGGACTGGCCTTGGGCTTCGACGGCAGCTTCGGGGCCGGCAAGGTGGAGGGCGGCGTGTCCCTGCGCGCCGCCGGCTTCGCCCAGGCCATCCGCGCCGTCAGCCCCGGTTATCGTCCGCGCGGCAACGGCGAACTGGCGGTCAGCGCCCGCCTCGACGGCAGGGACGGCCGGATCGCCTTCAACGACCTGCAGGCGCGGGCCGGCGAGGCGACCGTCAGCGGCAAGGCCAGCCTGTCCCTGGAGGGGCAGCCCAAGCTGACCGCCAGCCTGTCGGGCAATGCCATCGCCCTGGACCCGTTCCTGCCCGCCAAGGACAGGGCCGAGGCCGAGGAGCCCAAGCCGCGCCGCCGCACCGGTTACGCCGCCCCGCCCCCGCCGCCCGTCGTTCCGGCCGCCGTCTCCTCCCGCACCTCGTCGTGGTCGCGCACGCCTGTCGACCTGGGTTGGCTGCAGGCGCTGGACGCCGATCTCAGCCTGGACGCCAAGGCCATCAGCGTGTCCGGCTGGCGCCTCGAAGAACCGCGTGTCCATGTGGGACTCGCCAAGGGCGTGGCCGATCTCGACCGCATCTCGGGCCGCCTGCTGGGTGGCGATCTGGCCGCCGCCGCCCGGGTGGCCGCCAATGCCCTGACCCTGTCGGCCACCCTGAAGGGCGCCGACCTCGCCCAGGTCAAGCCCGCCTCGGGCGGATTGCGGCTGGAGAAGGGGCGCATGGGGGCCGATCTGCGCCTTGCCGCCGCCGGCACCTCGCCCGCCGCCCTGGTAGCGTCCCTGGCCGGCAACGGCCGGGTGGAGGTGGCAGATGGCGAGGTCAGCGGCTTCGACCTCACCGCCATGGATGCCCGTATGCGCAACATGGAAAATCTGGGCAGTCTGTTGGGTCTGGTCCAGGCCGGGCTGTCGGGGGGAAGCTCGCGCTTTTCCAGCCTGTCGGGCACCTTCGCCGCCGACAAGGGGCTGGTCGCCAGCCGCGACCTTGCCCTGGTGGCCGAGGGTGGCGGCGCCACCGGCATCGCCACCGTCGACCTGCCGCGTGAGACCATTTCGTCCAAGATCGCCTTCAAGCTGGCCGCCCCCGACGCCCCGGCGCTGGGGCTGCGGCTGGAGGGGCCGCTGGCCTCGCCGGTCAAGGCCGTCGACATCAACGACCTGCAGCGCTGGCTGGTGCAGAAGGGCCTGGGCAAGGCCCTGAATCCCAAGGGCGCCGGGGATACCCCCGACGCCCCCAGGAAACTCAAGGCCGGCGACGCGCTGCGCGGCCTGTTCTCCGCCTTCGGCAAGAAGAAGGCGGAGTAATTTCAACCCTCTCCAATGGGCTGCCGCCCACACCCGCTTGGGGCCGAGGTCCCCAAACCCCATTCATGAAATCAAAGGGGGTTTGGGGCATCGCCTCAAATGGGTTCGGGCGATAGCCCGATGAATGGGAATCACCCCACGTTGGGCAGTTCCGCCAGGGCCGCTTCCAGGTCGGCCTGGGCGTAGGTGTTGTCCTTCAGCTTGCCGGCGAAGAAGTCGGTATAGGCCTGCATGTCGAAATGGCCGTGACCCGACAGGTTGAACAGGATGGTCTCGGCCTTGCCCTCCGCCTTGCAGCGCAGCGCCTCGTCGATGGCGCCCTTCACCGCGTGCGAGGATTCCGGGGCCGGCACGATGCCCTCGGCGCGGGCGAACTGCACGGCCGCCGCGAAGCACTCGGTCTGGTGATAGGCGCGCGCCTCCATCAGGCCCAGTTCCTTGACGTGGCTGACCATGGGGGCCATGCCGTGGTAGCGCAGGCCGCCGGCATGCGAGCCCGGCGGCATGAAGGTGGCGCCCAGCGTGTGCATCTTGACCAGCGGGGTCAGCTTGCCGGTATCGCCGAAATCATAGGCGTAAAGGCCCTTGGTCAGCGTCGGGCACGAGGCGGGCTCGACACCGATGACGCGGGTCTTGCCGCCCTTGAGGTTCTCGCGGATATAGGGGAAGGCCAGACCGGCGAAATTGGAGCCGCCGCCGGTGCAGGCGATGACCACATCGGGATGATCGTCGGCCATCTCCATCTGCATCATGGCTTCCTCGCCGATGATGGTCTGGTGCAGGCAGACGTGGTTCAAGACGCTGCCCAGCGCGTACTTGGTGTCGTCGCGGCTGGCCGCCACTTCCACCGCCTCGGAGATGGCGATGCCCAGCGAGCCGTTGGAATTGGGGTCCTTCTCCAGGATGGACCGCC
>Ga0265314_10002371_pt1 | contig 19414 bp, 18 predicted proteins | sample 4126metaG_FD_203106 | JGI IMG/M metagenome (GOLD analysis project Ga0265314, IMG submission 203106) | Rhizosphere microbial communities from Carex aquatilis grown in University of Washington, Seatle, WA, United States - 4-1-26 metaG | ecosystem: Host-associated > Plants > Roots > Rhizosphere >... | reverse complement strand
TCTCGCGCAGTTGCGACGTCGACTCCGGCGGATTGATGCCGTGGCCGAAATTCCAGGCTTTATCGACCGCCTCGTTGAGCAACCGGTAGGAGCCGTCCGGCCGCCAGTTCAGTTTGCGCGTGGTCAGATCGACTACCGCGCTGGTCAAGGGCGCGACCAGCGGATCGCCGGATGGATCCCTGAAATGATAGAAGCTCGAATCCGGATACGGATCGAGCCCCATCACGGAGGCGTCGTAGCGTCCGGTGACTTTGCCGTCGCGGCGGTCGAATTCCCGGCGGAATTCGATCGCATCGAAGCGTCCCGCCAGGCGCCGGCTTACCGCCTGATCGATGCCGGTCAAGGCCGCGACCTTGTCGGCCAGCCGGTTCGTCGCCTCGGTGTCGGCACTGCCCTTGATCAGGTCGGCGAGGAAATCGCCGCTGGCATAGCGTTCGACGTCGGCCATGTCGGCGCGGGTGACGGGGCCCTTCTTCTCGCGCGCGACCGCCGCCATGGTCGGAAGGCTCACCATGTATTGCAGGATGCTGGAGCCGGTGAACTCGCGGAAGTCCAGCACCGGCGAGAGCAGGATCAAGCCCTTCACGCCGACGCCCTGATCGGTTTGCAGTTCGCGGACGATCTTCGGGGTACGGATGCCGCCATAGCTTTCGCCGGCGACGAATTTCGGCGACAGCAGGCGGTTGGACTTTTCCAGCCAGCGGCGGATCACGACCGCCAGCGACTTGACGTCACCGTCGACCGAGAAGAAGTGCTTGCGCACATCCTCGCCGCTGGCGACGAAGCGGCTGTAACCGGTGCCGACGGGATCGATGAACACGAGATCGGTAAAGTCGAGCCAGGTCTCGGCGTTGGGCTGCAGGTCGGGCGAGGCCGAAGAAAGTCCCGCATCGCCCGAGATCGGCAGCCGCCACGGTCCGGCGGCGCCCAGTTGCAGATAGGCCGACGCCGCGCCCGGACCGCCGTTGAACAGGAACGTCACCGGCCGCGTCGCGACGTCGGCGCCATCGAGCTGATAGGCGGTGTAGGCGATGTCGGCCTGCGCCTCTCCCTTGTCGTCGAACAGGCGGATCGAGCCCGCGGTCGCTGTGAAAGCGAGCGTGCGGCCGGGAAGCACGACGGTCTGCTTGGTGGTGGAATCCGGCGGTAGCCGGTGTTGCTCGCTCGCCGAAGGGCCGGCCGGCGCCTTGGCGTCCCTGCCCTTCTCGCCTGCTTTCTGGCTTGCCGCGGTTGCCGACGGGTCGGACGGCGCATCTTGCGTCTTTTCCTGGGCCTTCGCGCCAGCGGCCAACGCGAGCGAAAGCGCCAGCAGTGCCGGCACGATGCGCGCCACGATACGCAGGGGCCGATCAGCTTGGCGTAACGCTGCGAATGAAACCACCATCCCGGCCGCCTTCCCTGTTTTCACGTATTTCCTGCGGTCCATTCCGGAGCGGCCGCTTTCCAGCACAAAAATGCGACAGCCGGACATCGTCCGCAAGCGCTGCGCCCGCAATTAACCGTGTCAAAGAGCCAAATGACCGATCCAGTTGCATTTGCTGTACTATCGCTCTGGCGGTCTGCCTATCTCGACAACCACGCCCCGCGTCGTATAGACGACCCCCGGGGCAACCTCCTCACCCGCGCCCAGCACGAGTCTCGCCGCCGATGACCAGCTCCAAGCGATATGAACGCATTGCCTTTGTCGCGAGCGCCGGCGCGGAAGCCCAGCAGGCGCTGACGCAGCTATCGGACATGTATGGCAATCACGATCCGGCCTCCGCCGAAATCGTGGTGGCGCTCGGCGGCGACGGATTGATGCTGCAAACGCTGCACCGGCATATGCATTCGGGCAAGCCGATCTACGGCATGCACCGCGGCACGGTCGGCTTCCTGATGAACGAATACTCTACGCATGACCTGCACGGCCGGCTGGCGGCGGCGCGGGAATCCCTGATCAATCCGCTTCTGATGCGCGCCACCGACGTTCACGGCAAGGTGCATCTGCACCACGCCATCAACGAGGTCGCGCTGTTTCGCCAGACGCACCAGGCCGCGCGCCTGAAGATCCTGATCGACGAGCGCGAACGGATGGCGGAATTGATCGCCGACGGCATCCTGGTGGCAACGCCGGCGGGATCGACCGCCTACAATCTGTCGGCACAGGGACCGATCCTGCCGATCAACGCCGCGCTCTTGGCGTTGACGCCGATCAGCGCGTTCCGCCCGCGCCGCTGGCGCGGTGCGCTCTTGCCCAACACTGCCTTCGTTGTCATCGAGGTGCTGGAGGGCGACAAGCGCCCGGTCGCCGCCGTCGCCGACCATGACGAGGCGCGCGACGTGCGCCGCGTCGAAGTCTTGTCGGATAGGACCATTTCGATGCGGATGCTGTTCGACCCCGGCCACAGCCTCGAAGAGCGCATTTTAAGCGAGCAATTCGGCTACTAAAGCCTGCGGGTTTCGGCCCGCCGCCCCGCGATCGCAACCATTCGTTAACGGGCGCGGGATATGGTTAACGCGGAGTATACCGGGCCGTCCGGCATACGCTTAGAGCCGCACCATGTTCCGTATCGATTTCAACAAGTTGCGATTCCTGGTGTGCGACGACAATCCGCATATGCGGCGCATCCTGCGTACGCTGTTACATTCGTTCGGCGCCCGCGAGGTCTATGAATCCGAGGACGGCGCCACCGCGCTGGAAATGTACACCCACTACGTCCCCGACATCGTCATCACCGACTGGGCGATGCCGATCTTCGACGGCCTCGAACTGTCGCAGATGATCCGGCAGCCGGAATCCAAGGGCAACCCCTACGCGCCGATCATCATGCTGACCGGTCATTCCGAAAAGCGCCGCGTCACGGTGGCGCGCGACGCCGGCGTCACCGAATTTCTCGCCAAGCCGATCTCGGCCAAGGGTCTCTATCAGCGCATCCTCAACGTGGTCGCCAATCCGCGCCCGTTCATCAAGACCAAGACCTATTTCGGTCCGGATCGCCGGCGCAATACCACCAACACCTATATCGGACCGGAACGCCGCATCGGCGGCGAGATGGAAGTGATGCAGCAGCCGTCGCTGCTCGACAAGGCCAGAACAACCATCTAGGCCGGCAGCATCTGGCGCGTCCGCGACGAACTCCTCAAGGAATTGCGATGGCGAAACCGAAAGCCGCAGATATCGAGATCAAGAGCTTCGCCGATCACCATGTGATCACGCAGCCCAATCCGCTGCGCAAGGTGTTGCGAAGGGTGGACGAAAAGGACCTCGACGATCCCGTGGCCCGCGCCGAGCAGGCGCTTGCCGGCCTATCGGGTGAATTCAAGAACTGGATGGCGGTCGAAAGCGACCGTCTCGCAGCGGCCTACGCTGCCGTGCTCAAGGACGGCTTCAACGACGTCACGTCCGAGGAGCTGTTTCGCGCCGCGCATGACATCAAGGGCGACGCCGCGACGTTTGGTTTCCCGTCCGCGGCCGCCGCCGCCGAAAGCCTGTGCCGGATCATCGAGCACGCACCCGAGATCGGCGAGGTGCCACCACAGCTGATCGCCCATCACATAAATGCGATTCAGGCGATCGTCAGCGAACGCACCAAGCTCGACACCGTGGCTACCGCCAACGAACTGAGCCGGAAACTGCGCGGCGTCGCCGATAAGTATCTGATGCAGGTCAACCGCGATCGCCCCGAGCATCTCGAAGCCATCCTTGCGCCCAGCATCGTGCCGGCGGATTAGGCGTTTATCCCGAAGTCAGGATTCCATCAGCGGCTGACGGCGATTGCGCTGGCGTCGTCCTTGCCGGGCTGGTTAGACTGCCAACGGTCGAGCATGGGCGGCTTTTGACGCCCCGAAAGGCTAATTGCCGAAGGCCGTGGCAGCCGCTAACGCAGCCTTCGAACTCCGGGCAAAGGGCTCACGCAAGGGCACCACCCGGTATTAGGCGGAGGAAATATTCATGAATACCGGATTTGCGTGGCATTCGGCCGCGCTGGTTGCATTTGCATCGATCGCCATGGCCAGCTCGGCAATGGCCGACGACAAGGTCGTCAAGATCGGCGTGCTGAACGACATGTCGAGCCTTTATGCCGACATCGGCGGACCCGGTTCCGTGGCCGCGGTCAAGATGGCGGTTGAGGATTCCGGCCTGACCGCGAAGGGCTGGAAGATCGACGTGATCAGCGGCGATCACCAGAACAAGCCGGACATCGGTGTGAACATTGCACGGCAGTGGATCGACGAACAGAAAGTCGACGCGATCGCCGATACGCCGAATTCCGGCGTCGCACTCGCCGTCAGCAACGTCGTGAAGGAAAAGAACGCGGTCCTGCTCAACAACGGTGGCGCCAGCGCCGATCTCACCGGCAAGGCCTGCAACGCCAATACCATTTCCTACACCTACGACACCTACATGCTTGCCCACGGAACCGGCCAGGCGTTGACCAAGGCCGGCGGTAACACGTGGTTCTTCCTGACTGCCGACTACGCCTTTGGTGCTGCGCTGGAGCGCGACACCAGCGCGGTCATCACCGCGAATGGCGGCAAGGTGCTCGGCGATGTCAAGCATCCGCTCAATACCTCCGACTTCTCGTCCTTTCTGCTGCAAGCCCAGTCATCCAAGGCGAAAGTGATCGGCCTTGCCAATGCCGGCGGCGACACCGATAACGCGATCAAGCAGGCCGCCGAGTTCGGCATCGTCGCGGGGGGACAGAAGCTCGCCGCGCTGCTGCTGTTTATCAACGACGTGCATTCGCTCGGCCTGAAGACCGCGCAAGGGCTGACCTTCACCGAATCCTTCTATTGGGACATGAACGACCAGACCCGCGCATGGTCGAAGCGTTTCGCGGAGAAAACCAGCAATCATGCCATGCCGTCGATGACGCAGGCCGGCAATTATGCCGCCGTGCTGCACTATTTGAAGGCGCTGGAAGCGCTTGGCGGCAATCCGCATGACGGCGCCAAGGTCGTCGCCAAAATGAAGGAACTGCCGACCGATGATCCCCTGTTCGGCAAAGGCCCGCTGCGCGCGGATGGCCGTCGTATCATTCCGGCCTATTTGTTCGAGGTAAAGAAGCCGGAAGAGTCGAAATATCCGTGGGATTATTACAAGCTGATCGCCACCATCCCGGCGGAAGACGCCGCCAAGCCGTTGTCCGAGAGCGAGTGCCCGCTGGTGAAAAAGTAGCGCTGCTGTCGGGATGATGCGCGAAGGGCAAGCTTCCCTCACCTCGATCGCGCATTGAAGCCATGCGGACCGGCAGCGGTTGTTGCCGGTCCGGTAATCTGCCTCTATGGGTGTCGCAACGGCCTGTGTCCGGCCGGTCCACACAGGGGTAGTGACATGGCGGGGTTGGTAATTGCGGGTGGCCGGGTGGTGGATCCGGCCAGCGGGATGGACGCGGTCGGCGATGTCGCCGTAGTCGATGGAAAGATCGCCGCGGTCGGCACCGGGCTTGGCAGCGCCGAGCGCACGATCGACGCCAGCGGACTGGTGGTAGCCCCCGGCTTCATCGACCTGCATGCGCATGGACAATCGATCGCGGCCGACCGCATGCAGGCGTTCGACGGCGTGACGACGACGCTCGACCTCGAGGCCGGCGTGATGCCGGTGGCCTCCTGGTATAACAAGCAGGCCAGCAAAGGACGGGCGCTCAATTACGGCGCTTCCACCAACTGGGCGTTCGCACGGATCGGCGCGATGACCGGCTCCAATTCGGAAAGCTCGCTGGAAGGTTTTGGCAACGCGATGCGCGACCGCCGCTGGGTCGACAATGTCGCCAGCGACAAGGAAGTCGCGGGTATCCTCGAACGCCTCGCCGGCGGACTGAACGAAGGCGGCATCGGCATCGGCATCCTCAACGCCTATGCCCCGGGCGCGGGCGTGCAGGAATTGACCGCGGTATGCCAGCTGGCGGCGGCGCAAAATGTGCCGACCTTCACCCACGTCGCCTATATGTCGCGCATCGACCCGGAGAGCGCCGCCGAAGCGTATATCCGCCTGATCGGCTATGCCGGCGCCACCGGCGCGCACATGCACATCTGCCATTTCAACTCGTCGAGCAAGTCGGACATCGAGCGCTGCGTCGCGCTGGTGGCGAAAGCGCAGGCGCAGGGACTTCCGATCACGCTCGAAGCCTATCCCTACGGCACCGGATCGACCGTGCTCGCGGCGACGTTCTTCAGCGACCCCGATTTCGAGGCGCGCAACGGCACCGGCTACGATACCGTTCAGCGCGTGACCGACGGACACCGCTTCCGCGATCGCGAGGAGTTGCTGGCGGCGCAGGCGGCCGAACCCTCCACGCTGGTGCTGTGGCATGTGCTCGATATCGAGAACAATTCGCACCATCGCGACCTGCTTGACATGGCCGTATTGTATCCCGGCGGCGCGATTGCGTCGGACGCGATGCCGTGGACGCTCTCGGACGGCAAGGCCTACAAAGGCGACGCCTGGCCGCTGCCCGACGACGCGACCTCGCATCCGCGTTCGGCGGGTTGCTTCACCCGCTTCATCCGCGAATGGGTACGGGAGCGGCGGAAAGTGTCGCTGATGGAAGGCATCCGCAAGTGCACGCTGATCCCGGCGGAGATTCTTGGCCCCAGCACGCCGGCGATGCGCGCCAAGGGACGGCTGCAACAAGGCGCGGATGCCGACATCCTGGTGTTCGATTACAATTCCCTCACCGACCGCGCCGAGTTCACCGCGATGAACCGTCCGTCCGAGGGCGTGCGCCATCTGATCGTCAGCGGCCATCCGCTGATCGCCGACGGGGTGCTCGACGTCGCGGCCAGGCCCGGCCGCCCGGTGCGCCGGCCCGCTGCGGTGGGCTAGGATGTCCGTCCCGGTGGTGCTGGTCGCCGGCTTCCTCGGCGCGGGCAAGACCACGGTGGTCAATCATCTGCTGGCGCATGCCGAGGGCAAGCGGATTGCCGCTGTCGTCAACGATTTCGGCGCGATCAATATCGACGCGGAGCTGATCACCGGCGCCAGCGACGGCGTGGTCAGCCTGAGCAATGGCTGCATCTGCTGCTCGCTGGAAGGCGATCTGCTGCGTACGCTGGCCACCCTGCTGCGCCGCGATCCGCGGCCGGAGCTGATCGTGATCGAAACCAGCGGCGTCGCCGATCCGACTGACATCGTGCGCAACCTGATGGATCCCGTGATCTGGAAGGAGGCGCCGCTGGAAACCGTGCTGTGCGTGGTGGATGCAACCATCGACGCCACCAAGCTCGACGATGCGCTGCTGCGGTCGCAAATTCGGGCGGCCGATGTGGTGGCGCTCAGCAAGACCGACCTCGCGGACGCGGCCGACTGCGCGCGGCTGCGCGATGCTATCCGGGCGCTACGCCCAAACGCGGTGCTGGTCGACGCGCCAAACGGCGATGTTCCCGCTGCCCTGCTGTTTCCCGCGGATGCCGTCCGGGTACCGCAGCCGCGCGAGCCCGGGCCGCGGCGGCCGGCGGAAGAGCGGTTCGAGACGTTGAGCTGGACGTCGGAGCAACCGGTGTCGTTGTCGCGGTTACAGCGGGCGATCGACCGGCTCGCGCCGAAACTGGCGCGGGCCAAGGGGCTGTTCGAAACGATCGAGCAGCCCGGCAAATCAGTGGTGTTTCAGTTCGCCGGCGGCCGGGCGACGCTGGCGCCGGGCGGGACGCGAAGCGCGGGTTCGCCGCGGACACGGATCGTATTCGTCGCCGAGGTCGGCTTGCTGTCACGCGCCGAGATCGACGGCCTCATGCAGGGATGCGTCGAAGCCGGCGAAGGGTGACCTGCTACGCCGCGATCAGATCGTGCGGCGCAAGCGCGTCGTCGGCCACCAGTTCGTCGCAGAACATGCGGGCTTCCGCCCGCGCCGATTCGGTCGCAAAACGCCGCAGCAGGATCAATAGCGGCTCGGCGGACACCCCGTCGGTCTCGCAATGCGTCAGCACGCGCTCGACCATCCGGCGCCGTAATCTTGCCGCGCCGCCCAAGGTATCGACAAATCCGGTTTCATGGCTGACTTCGAGCGCCACGCGGAACGCGGCGAAGGTCGATTCCGGCAAACCCGCGCGCGTCAGCAGCGCCCGCAGGCTGGCGCCGCCGCGGTCTTGCAGCAACGCGGAGACCCGCGCCGGCGGCAACCCGGACAATTCCGCAAGCGAATGGTCGAACAGTTCGAGATTGCCTGATAACAGCGCCCGCAGGATCAAGCCGGCATTGAGCTGGCCGGTGGCGCGAAGGTGTTTTATCAGCCCGCGCATGTCGTCGCCGTACGAGCGCGCCGCGATGTTCACGGTCGAACGCTCGCGCGCCTCGCTGGCGATCCGCCCCGCCCGATCGGCGCTCAGCCAGTTGCGCGCGACCACGAATTGCGCCAGCGTGTCGGAGAGTTTTGCGACCAATGCGACCCTTGTCGCCGCCGGCAAATCCTCCAGCACCAGCATCGATTCCCGGATCGCGGCCAGATGGCCGTGACGCTCGACAATGCGGTCCCACGAGAATGACGCCAGTTCGGCATAGGCATTCTCGATCAGTTCTAGCGCCGCCGAAGCGGTGCCGACTTCGGCAATCGCCGCGCATACGGAAGGCGGAAGGTTGACCCGGCGGGCGATGGCGCATTGCGTCGCGTCATTGCCGGTCGCGATCAGGTCGACGAGGTCGGCGTCGATCAATAAAGGTGAATGTTCGAGCACGGCAAGCGCGACCGAGGGCTGGTCGAGCGACAATGCCTGCACAATGGCGCCGGGGGCTTCCGTGCTGCGCGCAAAAACTTCGGCCATGGCCTGGCGCACCAGCGGCGACGGATCGTCGAGCAGCATCAAGAGCGCGCCTTCGGCGGCGGCGCGGTCCTCTTCGCTCAAATCCGAAATAAGCCAGGCCCGCGCCAGCGACCGCGTGGCCTCTGCCCGCTCGCCTGCCGGAGCGGTCCTTACCCAACTGATGAACTGCCGAACGATCTTGGTCCTGCCGGCTTACGCAACTTGAGACGGCACCGCGACGCGATGCCACTGTCATACAAAATAAACCACGACGCTTAACAAAGCGTTCACCATAAACAACTGGTATTATTGACGTTTTGTTAAGGGTGCCGGCGGAGCGGCAAGCCGGTCAATGCAGACTAGCTGCTGAACGTGCCGGCGCGGTCGCTGAACAAATCGAGCCCTTGCGGGGCGCTGGCGCTGCTCGTCGCGGTTGCCGCAGGCCCAGCCGACGCCACAAGCGATCCCTGCTCGCCCCATAATTTATGGATCGCGGGCGAGACCGGTTGCGAGCGTTCGCCGGCCTGGAACAGCGAACGGAAGCTGGTGTCGGCCGGCGATGGACTGCCGCCGGTGCTTGTCGCGGAGGCCAACGTGACCGGCGTCGATGCCGTCGGCGTCGCGTTCGGGAAGCTTGCGAGATAGGCGGCATTGTCGATCGGCGTGTTGGCCGAAACCGCACTGGCAACCTGCGTCGGTGCTGCCGGCGTGTCGCCGACCGCCGCCATCGCAACCTGCGTCGCCGGCGAATTGGCCGCCGCCGCATAACGCGAACTCAGCACCGAATAGACATCGGAGACGCTGCGGGCATTACCGCTCTTGTCGTAGAAGATCGAGCGGTTCGCCGCCGCCGCATTCGGAAACATCCGCGCGCCGGACGCTTGCGGATTGTCCTCGGCGGCGGTGATCAGCTTGGCCGCGCCGCCGACGCCCATGAAGTGCGCCATATAGAGCTCGCTGTCGGTTGGACGGCGGCCGATCGCTCCGGTGAGCTTGAAACTGTTGGACCGGGTCAGCACGCCCGCCATTGCGGACGAGGCGGCGGGGTCGTCGCGCAGTTTCATCACCGCGTTGCGCGCGCCGGGATCGCTGACCGAATAATTGCCGGAGGGGGTTTTGGTGATGGCGTTGGCGTATTGGCCGTAGCCGAGCTGGGCGCCCGCTTCCTTCACGGTGCCGAGCCAGGTCTGGCCGATGAATTGAAACAACCCTGATGCCGACGAGGTCGACGCCGCCGCCTTCGGATTGAAGTCGGATTCCATTTTTGCGGTGGTGAGCAGATATTGAAAGCTGGTGCCGGTGGTATTGGCAGCCTGCTTGATCGCGCCGGCAATTTTCACGCGCAGGGAATCAACACCTGCCGTGGCCGTGGCGCCTGAACTATCGACCGTCATATCCTTGGTGCCCCGCTCCCCGCGAAACGCCCGCCCGGCTTATGAAACCCTTTCTCCCAAAAGGGCGCTCATGCCAGCCGGCACAGTGCGGCGATTATGGTTAAGGGCGGGTTAATGCGGTTCCTGCGGTATCGCCCGTAGCCCGGATGAGCTCTTGCGATATCCCGGTCTCCGGCCGTGGCCCCGCATGTCGCAAGAGCTCATGCGGGCGACGCGGCTATTTCCGGTAAACCGCTTTCGGATCGAACACCTTATCCGCATCCACGAACGTCAGCTTCGGCCCGTCCGCGCCGCCATCGACCTTGCGATAGAAACAAGAGCGGCGGCCCGTGTGGCAGGCCGCGCCAGTTTGTTCGACCCGGATCCAGACCGCGTCCTGATCGCAATCCATCCGCATTTCGATCACGCGCTGGGTATGGCCGGAGGTTTCGCCCTTGCGCCACAGCGCGTTGCGCGAGCGGCTGAAATACCAGGCCTCGCCGCTGGCGATGGTTTTCCGCAAGGCCTCGTCGTTCATGTGGGCGACCATCAGCACCTCGCCGGTCGCCACATCGGTGGCGACGCAGGTGACGAGACCGGACGGGTCGAATTTAGGCCGGAAATCCAGCCCTTCCTCGACGTCGTGATTGTGAACAGATGCGGCCACGCAAAGCCCCTCGTTATCTCGAAGCGAGGGTCGGCTTAACGCTGCGGCCCTCGCACCATGGACAGGAAACGCGCCTGCTCCGCCGGGTTGTCGCGGAACATGCCGGTAAAGCGGCTGGTGAACGTCATCGCGCCATGCTTGGCAACGCCGCGCACCGACATGCAGGTATGCTCCGCCTCGATCATGACAGCAACGCCGCGCGGCTTGAGAATCTCGTCGATCGCGGCCGCGATCTGCGCGGTGAGATGCTCCTGGGTCTGCAGGCGGCGCGCGAAAATGTCGGTCAGGCGCGCGAGCTTCGACAGCCCCACCACCCGCTCCACCGGCGTGTAGGCGATATGCGCCTTGCCGTAGAACGGCATCATGTGATGCTCGCATTGCGAGGTGAATTCGATGTCGCGGATCAGCACGAAATCGTCATAGCCGGCGGTTTCGCCGAAGGTGCGGTCGAGCACCGTGGCGGGACACTGATGATAGCCCTGATAGAGCTCGTCGAACGCCTCGACGACCCGGCGCGGCGTATCCAGCAGGCCCTCACGCTCCGGGTCCTCGCCGATATAGTTCAGCAGGGTGTGCACCGCCTGCTCGGCCTCCGAGCGCGACGGCCGCGGCTGGTCGGCACGCACCGCGGCGGCCAGAAACTCGGAAGGATCCAGCTGGGCCGGGCGGCTATCCAGGGGCTTCGGCTCGGAAGATTTGCCGTCGGCGGGCTGATTGGGGCGGAGGGATTTGATCAAGGCGTCCATGTCGACTCCGTTCGACCGGCCAAAAGGACCGGAGTGTCACCGGCAGACGGGGCGGCTTGCCGCCGGACGCCTGAGTACCACGTTATTAACATTCCGGCGGCAGTTTTGGCTCTGTTTCGGACCGCCGGGCCAGTGGACAGGCTGTTTTTCCGCCACTGCCACCCATATATAGGACCGTGGGCCGCGCTCGCCAAGGGCGATCGCAGCGGATGCCGGGACCCCTGATTCTATGCTGAACGACATCTACAACAAGCGCATCATCGAACTGGCCGGCAACATTCCCCGGCTGGGACGGCTTGGCGCACCCGACGCCACCGCCACGGCGCATTCCAAGCTGTGCGGCTCGACGGTCAAGATCGACCTCAAGATGGACGGGCCCGTCGTCACCGACTTCGCCCATGACGTAAAGGCCTGCGCGCTCGGCCAGGCCTCCTCCTCGATCATGGCCAGCCATGTCGTGGGCTCTACGGCCGCCGAATTGCGCGAGTTGCGCGAGACCGTGCGCAAGATGTTGAAGGAAAACGGCGCACCGCCCAGGGGCAAATGGGCCGACATCGCGCTGCTCGAGCCGGTGCGCGACTACAAGGCGCGCCATGCTTCCACCATGCTGACCTTCGATGCGGTGGTCGATGCGATCGGCCAGATCGAGGCCAAAAGCAAGCAGCCGGCCCAGGCGTAAAGCTAGGCTCAGTTTGCCGTTACTGAAAAATGTCTGCTACTTCGCAGGCGTAGCGACCACACCGCCGGTCGGGGCCACCGCCTCCGCCGTCTTGGTCGACTTCTGCACCGATATGGCTTCGGCGCGCAACGTCTCGGCCTGCACGGCGCTGCCGACAAAGCGATCCTGCACCGGCTTGGGCGTCGTCAGTTCGGCCAGCGACGCGGTGCCGCCGCCGTCCTTTGGCGGGTTCTCAGGCAGCACTTCGGCCACCGCCTCCGTCGTGACGAGGTTGGTCAACCGCAATTCTTCTCGAGACAATTCGTGCAGCTCTTCCCACGGCGGCACACTGAGCGACAGCGACAGCAGATCGCCCGCCCCGCCCATGTCAAACGTATATTTGGCGAGGCGCCCGACGTCGCGCTCGACGATCATCAGATCCTGCGCGCTATAGTTCGCGGCCCTGGGGTCGTTGGCGCGATCGCCCATCCAGATCTGATGCACCCTGACATGGGCGCCGTCGGGCACATAGCGTGTCTTGCCCGACAACAGCAGGAACACGCACATCGACTCGCAATAGGCGTCGGGAACAACGCTGGCGTGATCGCCGTGCGCGGTATGGTTCTCGACGCTGAGACCAACGGTCGTCAGCAGTCCAAGGCTACGCCAGCGGCGGCCGAGCGTGATGGCGTCGTTGACCGAACCGCCGCTGGAATCCAGCACCACGGTCGCGCCGCTGAGATCGCGGCCGTGTGAAAATTGATTGAAATCGGCGGGACTGTCGGCGGTGACGATGCCGACCGCGCTGACCCAGCCGCCGCAATTGGGCTTGCAGGCGACCCAGCTGAATTTCATCGGCAGTTTTCGCTCTTCCATCGTCGTCTCGGCACGCGCTGATGTGCCGAGCGTGGTCGAGCCCGGCAAGGCGATGCAAAGGGCGGCGGCGGCGAGCAGCGCCAAGCCGCGAAGATCAAACGACTTCACGAGCCTCAATTTGGTTCCTTCCCCGCAAGCCCCAAGTACGCTTGGTCAAGTACGCTTGGTCAAGTACACGGTACAGGCAGTGGTAATGGTCCCAGTTCAACGCCACATGATTCTGTCATAAGGGCGTTATCAAAACGGTAACCGTGCGAACCGGCATCGTCCATAGAACCTTTGCTGCACTGCCATCTGGAACATGCGATATTTGCGGGAATGTGGCGCAAATGCCAACACGTGGCGGTTCCCTGCTTGGGAACTGCGCAAAGCCGTGCGCAGGATTTTAGCAGTTAGCCCATGAAGCACCCAAGTTCCTCCTGCCCTGACTGCGCCGGCTCGTTGCAGCGTTTGCCGCGCAATGCCGGTCGCGGGCTGATCTGGATGTATCGGCACACGCTGTCACCGCTGGTCGGCTACAATTGCCGGCACCTGCCGACCTGCTCGGTCTATGGCGACGAGGCGATCGAGCGGTTCGGATTATGGGCCGGCGGATGGATGACGCTGGCGCGGCTGCTGCGCTGCCAGCCCTGGGGCACGTCCGGCATCGACAATGTGCCGCTGGCGAGACCTGCGGGCGCGCGATGGTATCTGCCATGGCGGTACGGGCGCTGGCGCGGCGTCGACGCGCCGTGACGCCGTGCAATTGCTGCAGCGCTTTCAGGCGATATCCGCATTGCAGCCACGCGGGGAACCGGCGCTGGTAGCCCGCATTGGTTCACTACTCCATAGGGAGGGCAAACCAATGCGCTGGAAAATCAGCCATCAAAATCACCGCCACGGCGGCCACGATCCCCGCCAGATCGATCTGGTCGCGATCGCAGCCTTGCTGATCGTGATCGTCGTCGCCTTCAGATTTTACAGCGGCAACACCGACGCGCCGAGCACGTCTGCCTTTATCGTTCCCAGCCAGAGCGTTCACTGGTGAAACCCCAACCACTCTGAAACCTAGCGCCAGATCCAGAACCCCCGGGGTTGCTGAACCTGCTCCGGCGCACTCGGCCGCCTGGTACGTGGTGGCCTCGGTGGAGCGTCTTCGGCCGGAGAGGACGATGTGGTCTCGATCGCACCCGGACCGTCGGAAGCCGATCGGATCGACAGCAGCAGGTTCGACTCGTGCGATCGCCAGCGATAGCCGATGCCGAAATCCATCGGTTGGGCGTGCTCGAACAACTCGGCGTATCGCGATTGGTAGCGACCGGGGAATTCGGAAATCGGTCCGGCATAGCGGCCAAAAGGCAAGAATTTCCACTTCCGCGCATCATAGTTCGCGAGCGGAATGCCGGAATCGTCCTGCACGATCGTGGCGCTGTTGTTGAGCAGGAAATCGCGCACCACGGTAAAATTACCGGCATACAAAAGGTACGACGCACTCTTGAGCAGGCTGTTGCCGGGCGCGAGCGTCTGACAGAATTTCAGAAATCCGCTGGTTCGCGCGCTGCTGTTGGAAAGGTCGGTGCTGAAGAAATACAGCGTCTTTTCCACGCCGTCGCTGCCGGCGAATTTGATCCGGACGCCGCGGGTCGGAGTCTTGCCGCTGCTTTCGCTCGCCGAATGCACCGCGCCGGTTTCGTCCAGGGCGATCGGGCTGACGTCGCGGATGGTCTTGCCCGAGCGCGCCAGGAAGACGTACAGGATCGGCAATGTGCCGCTCACCTCTCCGGCGCGCAGATCGGTCTTCATGTGCTTGGTGATGAAAAAGCTGAAGCTCAGGATCGAGCTCATCGAATGCTCGATATCGCCAAGCGTGGAGCCCAAATAGGGCGTTCGCGTAAGATCCGGCACCGAGCCGACCGGCTCGAGGGCACTCAGCACATAGGTCGTGGCGTTCGGATAGAACGCGTCGGCATAGAGGAAGTCCGGACCGCTGAACATGTAGAACATGGTCGGCCGCGGCGCCGAGAGGTTCGCCGCCGACCATGCCTTGATCTTGGAAAGCTGGCGCTGCTCGAGCTGAGCGAACGCGGCATCGAAGAAGCGCGCGTGACGCTGCCACGACGGTTCCTTTGTCAACGCGGCCAGCGGCGATTGCGCCGATGGCGGCAGACCTGCGAGGAAGCGCGCAGTGTCGTCGGCCGTGACCGGATCGGCGGCGCGCGCGGGCGCGGCCAGCGCGAGCAAAAACAGGCTGATGGCGACAACGGCGATATTTTTCAACGGCAGCATTTTTGTTGGGCGCATTATTATTCGTGGCCTGGCGATGCGGACGCGGCGGATTGGCCCGGCCGCTTGCGGAAAACGGCGTAAATCAAAAGGCCCGAGATCATGATCAGGACACCAAGCGACGACTGCAGCGGTCGTTCCAGCAAAAGATAGTACATCATGAAACCGGTCACGAGCAGGAAAACCACCGGCGTGATCGGGTATCCCCAGGCACGATAGGGCCGCGGCAGATCGGGCTGCGTGATTCGCAGTTTGATGACGCCGAGCACGGTGAAGAACGAGCAGAACAGCAGGCTGAACTGGATGAAATCGAGCACCGCCTCGAAACTGCGGGTGAACAGCAGCAGGCCTGCGACCGCGAGCTGGAACAGGATGGCATAGGCCGGCGCGCCGTTGGCCGATTTGCGAGCAAAGATCCGCAGCGCCGGAATGTCCTCCCCCATCGTCATCATCACGCGCGGGCCGATCCACATCATCGCGCTGATCGAGGAGATCAGGCCGGTGCAGATCATCGCGCTGACGATGCGGCCGCCGATGTCGCCGAACATGTACGTGCCCGCGATGCGGGCGACGTCGATTTGCCCGGATAGTTTGTCGATCGGCGTGGTGTGCAGGAACACCGCGTTGAGCGCGACATAGAGCACGAGCACGATCAGCGTTCCCGCCAGCAGCGCCCGCGGCAGGTTCTGCTGCGGCAGCCGCATCTCGCCGATGATGTAGGTCGCGGCGTTCCACCCCGAGAACGAATACATCACGAACACCAGTCCGATCGCGAACGGCGCGCTGGCGATGTGGGCGAAATCGGTTTGCGACGGCGCGAACGAAACCGGCTGCGCCGTACCGATGACAAAACCCGCGACCAGGAAGGCGACGATCAGCACGACCTTGAGGATGGTGGCGATCAGTTGAAACGTGCTGGAATGCTTGACACCGCAGAGCTGCACGATCGAGACCGCCCACACCAGCCCCATCGCCAGCGCCAGCGGCGGCGCGCCCGGAAATACCGACCGGCCATATTCGCCGAACGCCATCGCGGCCAGCGCCACCGGCGCAGCGAAACCCACGGTCGCCGACACCCAGCCGGCAAGAAACCCGAACGCCGGATGGAAGGCGCGGGTCAGGAAATTGTATTCGCCGCTCGAGCGCGGAAACATCGCGCCGAGTTCGCTGTAGGAAAACACCCCGCATAGCGCGACGAGGCCGCCGACCACCCACAGCAGCAGGATCGCAAAGCCCGACGGGATGTCCTTGACCTGAAAACCGAGGCTGGTGAAGACGCCGACGCCGATCATGTCGGCGACGACGATGGCGGTCGCCACGATCACCGAAACGCTCGAACCGCCGCCGGCCAGCCGGTCCGGCAATGGCGCGCTCCCCGATCCTGATACCGTCATGTCCGGTCCACGCGCTGGGCGTCACGCCGCGATCTGTCCATGGTGCAGGCTCGCCTCCAACGGTTCAAGCAGCGTTAACAGGGATTTAAATCATGCAGCGAAACGGTACTATGGCACCTTTTGAGACGCCCTCGTCGCCCCACCATCCCGCAAATTGCGCAGAGATCGTGGCGGGTCCCACAATCGCGACACGATTTCGTGTTCTGTTTTCCGTTCCGGGAGTGGGGAGTTTGCCCCGGAAGCTTAACGTCGCCTAAACGCCAGCGCGCTGAAATAGATTCGGACGCGGTTGAATATTGGGGCAGTGGGTGGATGATCGGGGCGGGTCCGAAATTCCAGAACGATGAGCGCGTGGGCCGGTCGCTTCGACCGGACGCGGCGCCGCGTGCCCGGCGTCCCGTTCGCGACGATGGCGGCCTGCATCTCAGGCGCTGGATCGCGCTATTGGCCGCCTTCATCCCGCTTTCCTTCGTGCTGGTTCAATGCGGACAGGCGCCGGACGCAGGAACGCTGGCAGCCAATGTACGGTCGCCGGGCGCTTCCTTCGACGACCGCTTCCCGAAACCGCAATTCAGGGATCGCTTCCCGAGCGCGAGCGAGAGTTTGGAACAGCGCCCCGATCTCGCGCCCAGGCGTGTCGCGCAAGCCAATGGACAAACGACCAAACCGGCCAACGTTCAGGCCACCGCGCAGCCTGCGCCAACGCCATACCGGGTGGCATCGCTGGCGCCGCAACTTCCGTTCCAGCGTCCGCCGCGCGGCGACGAGACCATGCTGGTCAGCCTGAAATCCTCGGCTTTCCCCTATTTCGGCAACAATCCGCGCAACGACGAGCCGTTCCTCAACGTCTCCAGCGGCAGCCGGCACGGCCATCGCGGCATGGGTGGCAGGGTATTCTGGCAGGACGAGACGTTCAACGACAACCGCGTGCTGATGCACGTTCCCGAGAGTTTCGACATCAACAAGCCCGGCGTCATCGTCGTGTTCTTCCACGGCAACGGCGCGACCCTTGAACGCGACGTCCGCGACCGGCAACGCGTACCGCAGCAGATTTCGGATTCCGGCGTCAATGCGGTGCTGCTGGCGCCCCAGCTCGCGGTCGATGCCGCCGATTCAAGCGCCGGCAAGTTCTGGCAGCCGGGTGGATTGAAGCGTTTTGTCACGGAATCGGCCGATCATCTGGCGAGCCTCTATGGCGATCCGCGCACCGCCAAGACCTTCGCCAACATGCCTGTGATCATCGTCGGCTACAGCGGCGGCTTCGTGCCGACGGCCTGGAGCCTCGAAGTCGGTGGCCTCGGCAACCGCGTCCGCGGCGTGTTCCTGCTCGACGCCGTGTATGGCGAACTCGACAAGTTCGCCTCCTGGATCGATACCAACCGCACCGGCTTCTTCGTCAGCTCCTACACCCACTACACCGCGCCCCGCGACCACGAACTGATACGCATGCTGAGGGAAAAAGGCATTGCGGTTGCCGAAGATATGGATCGGCCGCTGAAGCCGGGCAGCGTGGTCTTTGTCGAAACCCCCGAGGGCGTCACCCATCGCGATTACGTCACGCATGCCTGGACGCGGAACCCGCTCGAGGACGTGCTGGTCAAAATGGCGGCGGGAACATCTGGACTGACCAGGATCGCGGCGAGTTCCGCAAGTCCGCTCAGCCGATAACGAACGGTTCCACCGCCCCGGCGAATTCCCGCTTATTTCATGGTTCAAATTGTGGTGTTGACGGCGGCGCGATTTCGCGCGCGCAGGATTGTTTGTCAGAACTTCGGAATTTTCTCCGCGAATCCGTTGTAGCAGTTCAGCCGCGCGTCCTCTTCCTTGGTGAAGTGGCAGTCCATCACGCGGTCGGCGGGCTTCGCTTTCGGGTTCGGCTTGGGCGGGAAAACCGCATCGTAGCAATCCAGCCGGCCCTTGGTGCCGTCGTCGATCTCAAGGCAGGCCTGCAGTCTTTTTGCAATCGACTTCGGCTGGCCGGATTCCTTCGGCGCCGGCGCAGCCTTCGCGCTATGCGGCTTCACCTGCACCAACGGTTGTCCGCCGACCGTCGGCGGCGCGCTCGCCGCCGGCGGCGGCGGGTTCGATTGAGCCATGACGGCGGTTGAGTAAAGGAGCGCGACAAGCGCAAACAATGTTCTCATGTAACCCCACTTCGTGTTTGTCCAAGCTGCGATTTCGTCTGCATCACCGTCAGCAGCGCCAGCGCGACGAGGCCCATCGACACGTAACCGGCGCCATATAGCAGATCGCGCGCATATAACACACCGCCGATAGCAGAACCAATGGCCTGCCCGACATAGAGCACCGACGTATTGAGCGCGACCGAGGCCGAGGCCAGCGCCGGCGCCGCCGCGACCAGCCGGGCCTGCTGCATCGAATTGGTGGATGCAAAACCCAATCCCCAGACCGCGACCGATGCGGCCATCAGCGGATAGATGCCGGCGCAGATGGCCCATCCACTGACCCCGGCCAGCAGCAACGAGGTGAACAGCAGCGAGGTTTTGTAGGCTCCCCAGGAGTCGACGATACGGGTCGCGATCGCAATCCCGACGAAGCCGAACACGCCGTACAACGCGAACACCAGGCCGATCGCGTCGGGGCCGGCCTGCGTCAGGCTTTTCAGCAGCGGTCCCATGAAGGTGAACACCACGAACTGGCCGGACATCTGCAAGGTGGTGACCAGCAGCAACAGCCCGATGGTCCGGTTGCGCCCGACATCG
>Ga0265314_10002369_pt1 | contig 19426 bp, 13 predicted proteins | sample 4126metaG_FD_203106 | JGI IMG/M metagenome (GOLD analysis project Ga0265314, IMG submission 203106) | Rhizosphere microbial communities from Carex aquatilis grown in University of Washington, Seatle, WA, United States - 4-1-26 metaG | ecosystem: Host-associated > Plants > Roots > Rhizosphere >... | reverse complement strand
CATCAGGATCTTCATCACTTCCGGGTGCGACGGCGGATTCTTGGGACGGATGTCGTCAACCGGTTCAACCAGTCCGAAGCCGAACATGTTGCGCCAGACGCGGTTCACAACAGACTGCGCGAACTTTTCATTCTTCTGATCGGTCACCCAGGCGGCCAGGGCCTTGCGGTACTGAAAGCCCATGTTGCCGTTGGCTCCAGCCTTTGTGTCGCCCATCATTCCCATCATGCCCATGTCCTTCTTGTCCATGGCCATGTCTTTCTTCATGCCGTCTTTCTTCATTCCATCTTTCTTCATGTCGTCTTTCATGCCGGCCATGTCGTTCTTCATGCCGCCCATGTCTTTGCCGCCGGCCTTCAGGTCAGCCAGTCCGCCAGCTTTCGGCGCTTCGGCCTTGCCGGTGAAGACGGGACCGTCGAGCGGCTTCGGGGGCAGGCGCAGATCACCCTGCGGCGGATCGTACTTGCCGCCACCGTTCTTTTCGTTCTGGTCGGTCAGCACGTGCCAGCTCTTGGTGACGCGGGTCGGGTCCTTCGGATCTTCGCGCAGTTCGCGGCGTTCGCTGCGAGTGTTCGCCAGGTAGGCGGCGAAACCCCAGAAGTCCTGCTGCGACCACTTGTCGAACGGATGGTCGTGGCACTGGGCGCAGGCGATGCGCGCGCCGAGGAACGACTGGGACAGGTGCCCCATCGTGATCGGCAGCGTGTCGTCGAGATGATAGGTCAGGTAGTTGACCGGGCCGTTCTTGTCGTTTTCACCCGTCGCCGTGATGATCTCGGTCACCATCTTGTCCCACGGCGTGTTCTTGCTGAATTCTTCGCGCAGCCAGTTCTTGAACGGAGCAATCTTCACTTCCGGCTGGTCACCCGTGCGGCGTCCGACCAGCAGCACGTGCCAGAACGTCGCCCAATGATCGGCGTAGTCCGGGCGGTTGGTCATTTCTTCGATCTTCTTGGCGCGCGCATCGGCGCTGTTGCCGGCCTTGTAGAACTCGATGACTTCTTCCGGTCCGGGGATCTGGCCGGTCAGGTCAAGCGAGGCGCGGCGCAGGAATGTCGTTGCGTCGCAGACTGGCGCGGTCTTGATGCCCATTTCAGCGAGGTCGATTTCAATGGCGTTGTCGACTGCGGCAGCCACTTCGGTCACCTTGGCCAGGTAACCCGATTCGGACGCCTTGAACGCGATCTTGTCCGGCGCCTTGTATGGCGTGCCATCTTCCATCTTGGCCGAACCGCTGCTCGATCCGCCGCCACTGCCGCCACCCGCCGCGGCCACAGCGTTCACCGGAGCACCTGCCATCGTTTTCACAAACTTGATGCGGTCGGCCAGAGCGGCGCCGTTGGAACCGGCCTGCGCGGCCAAATCCAGCGCGTCGTCGGCCTTTTCGCGCTGCTCGGTCGCCATGCAGTAGTCGGCGAGCACCAGGGCGCGCGGGCCATCACCCAGTACGCAGGCTTTGGCGATGCCGGCGATCTGGTCCTGCGGAATCTTCTCCCACGACTGCGGGAAGGGGTTGCCCTGAACCTTCACGGTGACCATCTTGGCATCAGCGCCGACCAGTTCGGTCTTCTGCAGCGTGCCGAAAACGGTGACCCAGACTTCAATCTTCTTGCCGGTTTTGACCGCGGCGGCGACGGAAGTCTTCACATCCTCCAATGCCTTGGCCTTGTCCGGAGCAGCGAAACCAGCTGCGGCAGCCGCCGGAGCCGGAGCAGCGGGAGCAGGTTCCGCGGCGCGAATCGTAACTGTGAGCGTCAAGAGAAGAATGGCCACCGCGATGGTGCCTTTCAGAGTTCTCTTTGCGTTTAACATTGTGCTTTCCTCCCGAGATCGCCCCAGCTTGATAACTGGTTTCGGCGAATGCTGCCTTCCCCACTAAACAGGCACTTTCGAGTGTCTACTTCGTAAGTCGCTGCTTCTGCTCGTCCTGCTGCACTGATTGCATCGGCCTTTACTGAATATACGAAGGCTTCTGGGCTCAAATTATTAGAACTTTTAGCGCAATTTTCCGTTGTCTTTGTTAAAATCTGGCCTGTTCGAACAATGCACAATGTAGTGCAGTTCCCTTTGGAGGCAAGTGCACAATGTTAAAAAATGCGCAGCAGTTGGCCGATGACGCCCGTCAAGAGATTCCCGAAGTTCAGGTAGCTAACGTCCGCAGCGATATCGATAAAGGCAGCACGCTGCCGTACTTACTAATCGATGTGCGCGAGCCCGGCGAGCACGCTGCTGGGATCATTCCCGGAGCTGTTCCCATCCCGCGCGGCGTGCTGGAAATGAATATAGTCAAGCTGACACAGGACGAGAACGCGCCGATCGTCTGTTATTGTGGCGGGGGTACAAGAAGCCTCTTTGCGGCGCAACAGCTCAAGAAAATGGGTTTCACCGCTGTAAAAAGCATGGCCGGCGGATTCGGAGCATGGGCCAAGGGCGGAAACCCGGTCGTCAAACCTTAACGGAATGTGACGGGTGACAGGTGGCGAGTGACAGGGAACAGCGATGTGTCACTTGTCACTTGTCACTTGTCACATCAGAATTTCCTTCACCACATTCCCATACACATCCGTCAGCCGGTAATTGCGGCCGGAGTACTGATACGTCAACTTCTCGTGGTTGATTCCCATCAGATGCAGGATCGTGGCGTGCAGGTCGTGGACGTGGACTTTGTTTTCGACTGCGTTCCAGCCGAATTCGTCCGTCGCGCCGTGGACGATGCCACCTTTCACGCCGCCGCCGGCCAGCCACATCGAAAATCCGAATGGATGGTGTTCGCGGCCGTCGTTGCCTTCCGCCGTCGGTGTGCGCCCGAATTCTCCGCCCCAGATCACCAACGTGTCTTCCAACAATCCGCGCGCTTTCAAATCTTTCAGCAAGCCCGCGATCGGCAGATCAGTCGACGCACAGTTGTTGGGAAGTTCCGTCTTCAAACCGCCGTGCTGGTCCCAAAGCTGGCAGCTTGAACGCTTCGACGTCGTTGTGTGATAGACCTGGACGAAGCGCACGCCGCGTTCGATCAATCGGCGCGCCATTAAACACTGCCGGCCGAACGTCTCCGAAACTTTGTCGTGAATCCCGTACATCTTTTTCGTCGCGTCGCTCTCCGCGTCGACGTTAAACGCGTCCGGCGCTTCCGCCTGCATGCGATAGGCGAGCTCGAACGAGGCGATGCGTGCGCTGAGCCGAGAATCTTCTTCGCGCTGCTTGCGATGCAATTCGTTCAGCGCTTTCAGTGCGTCGAGCTGTTCGCGCTGCTTGTCGCGCGCGATGCGCGGGTTGCTCAGGTTTGAGATCGGATTTTTCAGATCGGTCACCAGCGTTCCCTGATACGCCGCGGGCAAAAACGCGGAACTCCACAGCGGCGCGCCCTGCGCCGGTTGCGCGGGGCTGAGCACCACGAAGCCTGGCAGATTCTGGTTCTCGCTACCGAGGCCGTAGAGCATCCACGATCCCATACTCGGTCGCGAAAATGCCTGCTCGCCGGTGTTCATCTGCAAACAGGCGCCGTTGTGATTGATGTTGTCGGCGACCATCGATCGGATCACGCACATGTCGTCGACGCAGGTGGCGAGATTGGGAAACAGTTCACTCACTTCGGTGCCGCACTGGCCGTATTTCTTAAATTTGTACGGCGAGGCCAGCAGGTTTCCGGTGCGTGTGCGCTCAAGTTTCGGCCGTTCAAACGGCGGCGGCTTGCCGTTGTCGGTTACAAGCCGCGGCTTGGGATCGAACAAGTCCACATGCGAGGGCCCGCCCGACATGAACAGATAAATCACGCGCTTGGCCTTCGCCGGAAAATGCGGCGCGCGCACCGCGAGCGGATTCATCGCCGCGTCGGCCGGCTCGTCCGCCTTCGCCGAGTGCGAAAGCAAATCCGCCAGACCGAGCATGCCGAAGCCGCTGGCAAAGGTTTTCAAAATCTGCCGCCGAGATTGGACCATGATCCATACTCCTAGTGTTGCTGTTCTCTGCGTCTCCGCGTCTCTGCGGTGAAAAAAAGGCGTCAATCCACAAACACAAACTCATTCGCGCACAACAGCACCTGGCAGTACGCGGTCCACGCCTGTTCGTCGTTGCCGCCTTCGGTGCGGAGGCGTTTCAAGAAATCGAGGCCGATTGTTTTCTCGGCGGCTTCGGGCGGGCGCGAATAGAGCAGCGCATACGCCTGGGCAATGCGCGAGTCGTCGTCTTTCGCGGTCTGCAGGCGTTTCACCAGCGCCGCCGTCTGGTCCAGCACGAAATTATGATTGAGCATGAACAGCGCCTGCGGCGCGACGGTTGAAATCGTGCGCTTGGAGATCTGCGCAGCAGCGTCGGCGGCGTCGAAGAGCGGCCCGAAGCTGCTGCGATCGGAGCGCACGGTCATCAGGTACAACATGCGCCGCGCGGTCAGTGGATTTTTGTCGCCCATTCCGCCCATCGCTTTATCCAGCGTTCCGGCCGCGCTGAGCAAACTGTCGCGCAGCGCTTCGGCTTCGAGCCGCCGGCGGTTCATGCGGCCGAAGAGCTTGTTGTCTGGATCGGCTTTCTGCGTGGCCGGATCCGCTTCGCTCGATTGCTGATATGCCGCAGACAGCATGATCGCGCGATGCATCGCCTTCACCGACCAGCCGCCGTCGACAAATTTCTTTGCGAGGTAATCGAGAAGCTCCGGGTGCGACGGCTTCTCGCCCATTTTTCCGAAGTTGCTGGCACTGCGCACGATGCCTTCGCCGAAATGATATTGCCAGATGCGATTGGCCATCACGCGCGCGGTCAGCGGGTGCTCAGGCCGCACCAGCCACTTCGCGAGTTCCATGCGCCCGCTGGTTCTGGTGATTTCGCCAAGCGGCGTCTGCTTGTCGCCGGCGAGAATCAACGGGAAGCGGCGCGGCACAAGATCGCCCAGCTTCGTGTACTGCCCGCGAATGTGAATGTGCGAATCCTTGATGCCTTCGTGCGCGCTCGTTGGCACGCCGCCTTCCTGCGCGGCGAGAGCCGTCGGCACCGGCGGCGGCGGATTTTTCTTGAGCGTCTCCAGTTCCGCGCGCTGCTTCGCGAGTTCCGCCACCGTCTCCGGCTTCAAATATTTCGCGTCGTCGCGCGCACTGACCACGAACGGGCTGCGCGGCCCGGTGAGTTCCACGTACAACGGATCTTTCGGATCGGCGCTCGCGGCATCGACACGTTTCTGAATTTCCTCCGCCGCGGTCTGTGCCGCAGCCATGTCGCCGGCGGCGCGCAACGAAGCGAGCGCTCCGGCCAACAGCGCGGCGGGCGAACGCGTGCGCTTGATCTCCGCCATGTCGGCGAAGTGCCAGACGTCTGCGTTGCCGAAGCGGTCGGCGTGCGGATTGCCCTGCAGCGGTTCGGCGACGAGGTCCGCGGTCAGATTCCACGTGGCGCTGCCATCGTCTTTTGCGATCACGAAATCGACGGTCGTGCTGTCGCAGGTGTACTCGCCCTTGGGCAGAACAATCAGGTAAAGCATGTCGCCGGCTTGCACCGAAACGCTGTTCAGCTTCGCCGCGTCTTTGGCTTGATCGAAATTCTGCGCGCCGCCGTTGGGAATTTCACCGGAGACGATCTCGAGCGATCCCGCAGCCGCGCGATGATCGATCGCCCACGCGATGCCGTCACCGCAGACGTTGTCGGCGTCGACGACTTTGCCGCTGACGCGAACGGTTCCGCTGATCGGGCTTTTCCAGCCGACCGCGACGCCGTTGTTCGGGCCGGGATGAATCGAGACCGATTTCGGCGGCAGTTTCAGCGTCGTGATGCTGATCGCATTGTCGTTCGTGTTGATGACCATGTTCGGACAGTCGGGATTTCCGCGCCACGAATACACGCCGGGATTTCCCGCGACGTCTTTCGCGCTCTTGCCCATCAGCGGGTAGAGCGGCGGAAGCGGCCCTTCGCTGCCGAGCAGTTTCAGCCATTGCGCGAGCGCAAATTCATGCAACTCGCGCGACTTGGCGAACGCGCCGAGCGCTTCCTTCTTGCCGGCTTTCTCGGCCAACTGAACTTCGCGCGCGGCAAGCACGTATTTTCCCGTCTGCGGCAACAGGCTCTTCATGAATTCGACGTACGCGGCGTCGGTGTTTTTCCCGATCTGCTTTTCAAGCTCAGCCGGGCGGTTTTTCAACGCGTTGATGCGCGCGACTTCTTCGGGCGGCACGAGCGGCGTGCGCAGCATCGCCGAGCCGTCGGTCTTTTTGCCGGGAACCGGAATGATGTGCGTGCTGAAGAAAATTCCGGCCAGCCCGTAGTAATCACTCGTGGCCAGCGGATCGAATTTATGATCATGGCAGCGCGCGCAGGCCATCGTCAGGCCCATGATCCCGCGGCAGACGACGTCGATCTGGTCGTCGACAATGTCGGTCATCATTTTTTCTTTGTCGGCGTCGCCGTTGCCCCATTCGCCGATGCTGAGGAAACCCGTCGCGACCAGGCCGTCGACGTTGATTTTTCCCGGCTCTTTCGCGGGAATCAGATCGCCGGCAACCTGATGGATGACGAACTGATCATAGGGCATGTCAGAATTGAACGCATTGACGACCCAATCGCGGTAGCGCCACGCGTCGGTGATGTCGCCGTCGCTGCCCTGGCCGCGGCTGTCGCGCGAATCCGCATAGCGCACGACGTCGAGCCAATGCCGGCCCCAGCGTTCGCCGTACGCGGGCGAGGCCAGCAGTTTCTCGACGACTTTGGCGAACGCGTCGGGCGACGAATCATCGACGAACGCCTGGACATCTTCCGGAGTCGGCGGCAAGCCGGTGAGATCGAAACTAGCGCGGCGGATCAGCGCGCGTTTGTCGGCTGCCGGAGCGGGCTTGAGATGATTGGCTTCGAGCTGCGCGAGAACAAAGCGGTCGATCTCCGATTTCGCCCACTTGGCGTCATTCACAGCCGGCGGCGTGACGGATTTTACGGGCTGAAAACACCACCACGTGCGCTGCTCGTCGGTGATATGGAATTCTTTTTTCGCTTCGACTGCGACTTCTGTTTTTTCGGCCGGCCAGGGCATGCCGAGACTGACCCACTTCGTCAACAGCGCGATCTCAGCGTCTTTCAGCTTCGCTTTCGGCGGCATCTGTGTGTCGGTGGTGTAGCCGATGGCCTTGATCATCAGGCTTTCGGCCGCTTTACCCGGAATGGCCGCCGGGCCGGTCTCGCCTCCTTTAAGGATCGCGGACCGCGAATTCATGCGCAGGCCGGCTTTGTGTTTCTCGACGCCGTGGCAGGAATAACATTTTTCCGACAGCAGCGGCCGGATTTCCTTTTCGAAGAACTCGAGGTCCGCGGGCTTGAACGTTTCTTCCGCCGCAACACATCCGGCGATGAACAGAGCCGTCATCCAGACCATTTGGCGAACGTTCATGCGCAACTCCATCGTAGTAACGACTTCAGTCGTTTTTTGCATTCGCTGGGAAACAAATGCCGGATGAGGTTCTCAAACCGCGACTGCGCCGCTCTTCTTCAACACCGCTTCTTTCTCAGCCTTGTCTTTCATGATCGCGATGCGCACCAGTTCGACGTGTTCGCGCATGGCTTTTTCGGCGACGTCGGGATTGCCGCTCTTGACCGCGTCGATGATGCGCCGGTGCAGACCCTGGCTGCCTTCGCGGCCGCGCGGGTTTGGCGTGGTCTTCACCATGCCGGCAATGACAAATTCCTGGACCACGCTCATGACGTTGATCAGCACGTCGTTGCGCGACATCTGCACAATCTTCAGATGGAGTTTGTAATCTTCCTCGACCGCGCCCATGTACGTCTGACCCGGCGCGTCCATGCGCGTGAAAATCGCCTCGAGTTCCGCAAAGTCTTCCGCCGTGCCGAGCAGCGCCGCGCTGCGCGCCGCCTGGCATTCGATCGCGGCGCGAAATTCGGCGAACGAGAGCCAATCCTTGTCCGAAATCGTCATCGCGCTGCGCACGAGCTTCGCGCAGCTCATCACGCTGCTGCGATCGCCCACGAACATGCCGCGACCGCGCTGGATTGTCAGCAGGCCGATGGTCTCCAGCTTGCCGATGGCTTCGCGCAAAACGGTGCGGCTGACGCCCATGGTGGCGATCAGCTCGGGTTCGGTCGGGAGGCGGTCGCCGGGGGCAAGCCCCTCCTTCTCTATAAAGGAGCGCAGCCGCTCGACGACCATTTCGACCAGAGACAGCCGGTTAATCGGCTGGATTTTCATGGGTAAGCTCCTTGTCAGCGCTGAGGCTGACAGACATCGTACATCAGACATCATATGTCTACAGCGCAGCGGCCAAGGCGTTACCGGTTTTCTGAAAGAAAGCGTCAAAAATGACGGCTATTCGACCACGATCATCTGGTGTCCGCGGATCTCCGGCACCGTGATCTCCAGCCGGCCAAGCGCGTACGCAAACTCCAGCTTCTCACCCCCCGGCGCGAGATAAACGGACGCCGGTTTGCGCGCGATTTTCAATGAAAGTGGGACCGCGTAAAGCGGCACGATATCCTCCACAATATCAAGCGTCGGCGTGCGGCGTTCGGGGCAGTAATAAAGGAGATGGATGATCGTGCGCGAACCCTGGCGCGTGAGTGTCGCTTCGAGACTGCTCGGCCCGTCGATTTTAATCAGCGGCTCCGGCAGAAGCAGGTCGATGATTTTTTCCGTCAGCTTTCGGCAGGGAATGTTGCCGTGATTCGCAAACGCGCTGAAAATCGGGTAGGCGATGTAGCCGACGTCGAACGAAACCGCTCCCCCGGCCCCTCCCCGTTTCACGGAGAGGTGAGAACAAACTGCGGCAGAGTACGCGCTGAGCTTGTCGCCAGGCGTCTGGAAGTGAGAACTGAAATGCTTCCAGCCGCGCTCGAAATACGGTTCGACGACGCGCGCGAGCGAGACCGCGCCGCTCAGTGGTGTCACGCGCACGCTGGGCTCGTACATCACGTGGTCGCTCGGCGCCGTTCCGTCTGCGATCTGCGGATCGAAGCGGCAGTACGTCGTCTTATAAGGAGAGAGTCCCGCGGGTTTGACGCCCATTTCGGGAAGGAGCGCCTGTGTTCCATCCTCGTTCAAACCGCTGGTGCCGCTGAGCAGCAGTTTTCCGCCGCCGCGCACATACGCGCGCAACTTTTTGACGAGCGGCGCGTCCAGCGGGATGCAGTCGGGCAGGATCAGCAGTTCGTACCTGGCAAAGTCGGCCGATGGAATGACGACGTCGAACTGATGCTTGAGCTGTGTCAGCATGCGCGTCGCGCCTTCGTCGGTGCCGCTCGAAATCGACTCGGACGTGCGCAGCACTTTTTTCGCCGGAACCTGGAACAGGCCGATCTGGGTCAGTGGCGTTGCGCCGGTCAACCACGGTTCGCGTGCTTCGACGCGTGCATAGATCTTTTCGATCAACTCGTACGCGCCTTTGTCGAGCGTTCCGCGGGGATGCATCTGATCGCCGATCGAGCAGCTCGCGCCGTGCGCCATCATCTGGCTGGTCTCGTATTCCAGCGCCGCGTACGGCTTAATGCCGCCGAAATCCGCCCAGCTTTTGTGAAAGCGCGCTGTCATGCCGAGGTACGGCTTGCCCAGCGTGCGGGCGTAGCGCACGTTCTTGGGAAAATACATGTAGCCCCAGCCGCCGGTCGGAAGCGCTTCGATCTCGACCTGGTGCTGCCACTGGATTTCTTCCGCAAGATTCTGCAGCGGCCGGCTGTTGAAATAAACGCCGGCATCGGGACTCGCGGCCTTCACCATCTCAAAAAAACGCTTCATGTAGTTGCGCGCGACCTTGTGCGAAAAGGTTTTGCGCTGCTCTTCGTCTTCCGGATTCAATCCAGCGCGCTGCATCGCTTCGACGGTGAAATTATTGAGACTCGGTTGATCCCAGCACATGTCGAAAAAGATGCCGTCAACGGGCTTGAACAATTTCAAAACTTCACGGGCCTGCTCCGCGAAATAGTCCTGATATGGGCTGCTCATGTCGAGAATCTGCCAGCCCGGCGCGAGCGGCCCCGCGCCGACGGGCGCGCCGTCGGGCTTGCGCGCGATCCATTCGGGATGATTATCGGCGGCGTACTCATCGCATTGCACCGACAAGTAAATCGGCGCGCGGATGTCCTCGCGATGCAGCGCCTCAATCTGCTCGCCGAGAAGATCCAGCCCGTGGCGCAGGCCGGGATGGCGCTCGGGGCGCTTCGTGTTGTAGTAAAGTTGGCCGTGGTGGCATTTGGCGAAAACGGTGACGCTGTTGACGTGTGCGCGCCTGAACGTTTGAGCAAATTCGCGCGCGTCGAAATCCCGCCCAACGTCGAGAATCCACGGCCCCGTATGAAAATCGAGATGAATCTGGCGCGAACGCAGGGCGGTGTTCTTCATGAGAGGCCTCCATTATGGCGCGAAGTAGAGTTTAGGAAGTCTCACGCGAAGACGCAAAGGCGCAAAGAGAACGCATGAATGTAAAGATTCTGCTTCTGTATTGGAAAAGAGTGTGTGACGAAATAGACCATGCTGGATGAAGCAAATCGTTCAATCAACCAAAGGAGAATGCAGATGGGAATGATCAGCGCATCGCTGCTGCCGGAGTTCGACCACGAGATGGCCAACACGCGCAAAACACTGGAGCGCGTGCCGGACAACAAGCTGGATTTCAAGCCGCATCCAAAATCGATGACGATGCTGCAATTGGCCTCGCACCTGGCGACGATCAACGACTGGGTGACGAGCACGATTGAAGCCGACGCGTTTGATTTCGCGCCGGTCGGCAAAGCGCCGTACAAGATGCCCGAGACAAAGAATCGCGCGGAGATTCTCGCGACGTTTGATAAACTCACCGCAAATGCGCGCAAGCTGATCGCCGGCGCGAGCGACGAGCACTTGATGAAACCCTGGTCGCTGCAGGCCGGCGGACATACGATTTTTTCGATGCCGCGCGTGGCCGTGCTGCGCAGTTTCATCATGAACCACACGATTCATCACCGCGCGCAATTGGGCGTGTATCTGCGCCTCAATGACATTCCCGTGCCCTCGATTTATGGGCCGAGCGCGGACGAAGGCAAGATGTAGCAAACAATGGTGGCGCTGGCTGCGGCCGTATGCAGCCAGCGCTTTAGCGCGCTGCGGCGCCATCAAAAGAAAACGGGCGGCCTGGATCAGGCCGCCCGTGTTACTTATCCATGAAGATGTGTTACTGGCCGGTAGTGAGCCGCTTGCAGGCGAGCAGCACGAGGTTCCAATCGCGGCGCGCTTCCTTCAATCGTGCGCGGTAATGGCGGCGGGTTTCGCGCCAACTGTCCGAAAGACCCTGGCTGCGTTCTTCGGCCTGCTTGTGCCAGAGCGCAAGTGCGGCGTCGAAGGATTCGCGCACGCGCTGGATGCGCTCGCGGATTTCGGCGCCGTGTTTGTGTTCGGCGCCGGCGATCAACTTCTCGAGTTCCTTGACCCGTGTCTTCACGCGCGCGTGTTCGATGCGCGGCGCTTCGGTTTCGTTCAGCTTATGAGCAAGGCCGCAGATCTGCAGCGTGCGGATGAACCATTTCGCCGGATCCCACGCGTACCAGCGCACGCCGTTGCGGAAGTCGGCGGGAAAGCGGTGGTGGAAGCTGTGGTAGCCTTCGCCGAAGGTCAGCAGTGCAACAGCCCAGTTGTCGCGCGCCGTTGCTTCTTCGTCGTACGTGCGCTCGCCGACATGATGCGCCAGCGAATTCACCATGAACGTCGAGTGGTGCACGACGACGATGCGCAGGAAACCGCCCCACAGCAATCCGGCGATCCAGTCTCCGCAGAACCAGCCGATCAGCGCGGGCAGTACGAAGCCGCTGAGCACAATCGCCGTGTACCAGCGATGCTGCCAGCGGACGATGGGGTTATGCATCAAGTCGCGGACGTTCGAGAAGCGGTCTTCGGTCGGGTAAAAAATCCAGATGATATGCGCCCACCAAAAGCCGCGGGTGATCGCGTACGGGTCCCACTCTGATTCGGCGTGCGCGTGATGGCGGCGATGTCCTGATGCCCAGCGCAGGATGGAATTCTGCGCGGCCATCGCGCCCAGTACCGCGAGGAAAACCTGAACCAGTGACGCGCATTCGTAACTCTTGTGCGCAAAATAACGATGGTAACCCGCGCAAATCGACAACCCGACCAGGCTGTACGAAACCACGAAGAGAACGAGCATCCAGAGCGAAAATCCGGCGTACCAGGTGTACCAGGCGAGCACAGGAATTCCGAAAATGGGAGTCAGTGTCAGAAAAAGAATGTTGATCCAGTCTTTGGGTTTGTTCGTGGTCGATGCGGATTCCAAAATGGCGTTCTCCCCGGGTGAATTCTCGAAATCGTAGCTCGACTGCCAAGAACCGCACGTTATGCCGGAATCAGCGGCAAAGAACGGACGGTTGGTGGGCTTGGCGTCGGCTGGTGCTGATGAGAAACCAGCGTGGTTACCAGAAGTATACCGTGCTCGCGGCAAATTTGCTGCTAATTTCTACACTTTAATCATCCTTTTTCATCTAGAACCTCACGGGTCTTTCGGACAAGAGTTTCAGGAGTAAAGGGCTTCGGAAGAAACGCCACACGCGCGCCGTCGTCCGCGATTTCGTCCTTCGTGTAGCCGGAAATGTAGAGTATGCGCAGGTTCTCCCAGCGTGCGCCCAGTTGGTCCACCAGTTCGCGTCCGCCCAGGCGCGGCATGACAACGTCGGTGATCAGTAGATCCGCGGGCTTCTGCAATTCCGAGGCGACACGCAGCGCATCAATGCCGTCGCACGCGTCGCGCACGTTGTATCCGGCTGCGCGCAGAGCCGCCACGCCGATCGAACGCACGGTCGGTTCGTCCTCGACGAATAATATCGACTCGCTGCCGCCGGGCAGAACCGGCCGCGTGTTCTGCAATGTCGTATCGGCGGGCGCGTTGAACGCGGGAAGAATGAACGTGAATGTCGAACCGAGTCCCGGCGCGCTGTCGACCCAAATATCGCCGCCGTGCTGCTTGACGATGCCATAGCAGGTCGCCAGTCCCAGGCCGGTGCCCTTCCCCACTTCCTTCGTCGTAAAAAACGGCTCGAAGATGTGGCGCTTGGTCTCGTCGCTCATGCCGATGCCAGTATCTGTCACGCTGATGGCAGCAAAATTTCCTGACGCGACGCCGCCGCGCTGGCGTGCGGCGTTTTCGTCGAGATGAATGTTTTCGGTGCGGATCGTGAGCGTGCCGCCGCGCGACATCGCGTCGCAGGCGTTGACGACGAGGTTGATCAGGATCTGTTCAAACTGTCCGCGGTCCACTTTGACGTGGTGAAGATCGCCGCCCGGGATGGTCCGCATTTCGATGTGCTCACCAATCAGCCGCGTGAGCATGCTGCTGGTGTTCGCGAGCAGTTCGTTGACGTTGTGGACTTTGGGTTCGACGCGCTGCTTGCGCGCAAAGCCGAGCAACTGGCGTGTGAGGTTCGCCGCGCGCAGCGAAATCTGGCGGATGCCTTCAATGTCCTCGCTGAATTCCGGCGGAAGACGCATCGCGAGCAATTCGGTGTAGCCCATGATTCCGGTGAGCAGATTGTTGAAGTCGTGCGCCACGCCGCCGGCGAGGCGCCCGACACTCTCGATTTTCTGCGCCTGCAGCAGCTGCGCTTCAAGCTGCGTGCGCTCGGTAATGTCCTGCACGGTACCGGACATGCGCAGAGGCCGGCCGGCGGCATCGCGCACAAGCTTGGCCTGCGAGTGGATGACGCGCACCGTGCCATCCGGGCGGATGATGCGCAGGTCGGTCGAATACGGATGGCGGCCGGCGAACGCGTCTTCATGCGCCATCCTGGTGCGCGCCAGGTCGTCCGGATGAACGAAGGAAAGAAATGTCTCGTACGTGATCTGCTGCGGTGCGCAGCCGAAGATTCGAAAAAGCTCCTCGGACCATGTCGCCACATTGGGCTGGATGTCCCATTCCCAGTGGCCGAGATTGGCGATGCGCTGGGCTTCACGCAGGCTCGCTTCGCTGCGGCGCAGATTCTCGTCGGCCGTTTTGCGTCCGGTGATGTCCATCACCACGCCGTTCACCTGCGCCGGATTGCCTTCGGCGTCGTAGGTAAATTGACCGTGGCTGGCCATCCAGTGTTCCGAGCCATCCGGCCAGAGGATGCGGAATTCGATCTGAAACGGCGTTCGCGTCTGGCGCGCGCGCTCGGTTTCGAGACGCACTGCGGCGCGGTCGTCGGGAACCACGGCGTTAAAAAACGTCTCGGCCCGTCCGTCAAACGCCGCGGGTTCGATGCCGAAAAGCTGCGCGTGTCTTTGCGACCAGACAACGGTGTTGGTCTTGATATCCCACTGCCAGATACCCATCGCGCCGGCTTCAAGCGCCAGGCGCAGGCGCTCGCCGCTTTCCTGCAGTGCTGCCGCGGCCGTTTTCTGCTCGGTGATGTCCTCGGACATGGCCTGCCAGCCACGTTTTCCGTTAAGCGTGATCGGCTGAAGACTCATGCGCGCGATGTACGCGCTGCCGTCCTTGCGCTTAAAGTGAACTTCGTGCTGGCGCAAAAATCCCTGTTTGCGCGCGAGCGCCATCGCGGCGTCGCGCTCGGCCGGAATCGCGTAGAGCGCCGCGACGTTGCCGATGCGCGCAATGTCCTCACGCGTGTAGCCGCCCGGCGCCATCATGGCCTCGTTGTACGCCAGCAGCGTCCCGTTTTCGTCGGCGACGCCCAGGCCGACGGGCGAATTTTCAAAAAGCGCGCGGTAGCGTTCTTCGCTCTCTTTCAACGCAGCGACGGCGCGCTTGCTCTCGGTCACATCGTCGGTGTGAACCATGACGATGTCCGGCGGAACGAAGACGTAGCTGACGACCAGTTCCTTAACCCCCAGCGACGAATGCAACTGGTAGCTCATCTCGCGCTTGATGGTGGTGCGTTCGGCCAGGCAGCGATGAAGTTCGGCGACAATCTCCGGGCGGTCGGCGTACATTATTTTGGCCGGAGTACCCACAAATTTCCGCACGCCGCCCTGAGTAAACGCGTCGGCTGCGGCATTGAATTCGAGCAGGACCAGGTCGGAGCCGTTCCATTTCCAGATGTACGTCGGCGTGGGCAGGTATTTGAACTGCGATTTGAAGCGCTCTTCGCTGTGCAGCAGCGCTTCTTCGGCGCGGGCGGTTTTTTCGGCCAGCTCCTTCAGGCGCGCGTTCTCCGCGCGAAGCGTTTCAAGTTCGCGGAGCAGGTTTTGGAGATCGCTTTCGGCGGGCTGTCGCTCCGGCATGAGGCACTCAACGTTACGGTCATGAGACTGGAATTCGAGTTGAAATCAGGCGCAAATGACACTCGAAATCGGCCGTACTCACATTACGACTGAGGTCATGAAAAACGATGCCTGGAAACCTCAGCAATACCATCTGTTTCAGCGCGAGCGCAAACAGCCGTACATCGACTTGCGCGCGCTGGTGCGCCAACGGCCCGCGATGCGCGTACTCGACCTGGGCTGCGGCACGGGCGAATTGACGCGCGAACTGCACGACCTTTTGCAAGCGGCCGAAACGCTGGGGATCGATGCTTCGGATGCGATGCTCGCCCAGTGCGCGGCGCACGCGACCGCCGCGTTGAGTTTTCGCAAAGCGGACATCGCAGCTTTTGAGCCCGCGGGGCCGCTCGACCTGGTGTTCTCGAACGCGGCGCTGCAATGGGTGCCCGGGCACGCGCAGCTTCTGGCGCGGCTGAGCGGCTGGCTCGGGGAAGGCGGCCAGCTCGCAATCCAGTTGCCGGCGATGGAAAGCGACGTGTTGCACACGGTGTCGTGGCAAGTTGCAGAAGAGGAGCCGTTCCGAACGGCACTCGGAGGTTTTGTTCAGCATCTCGAAGTGCACGCCCCGGAGTGGTATGCGGAGCAATTCCATGCGCTCGGTTTTCGTGAGCAGAATGTGAGGCTGCAAATCTATCCGCACATTCTTCCCGCGCGCGAATCGGCAATCGAGTGGATGAAAGGCACGCTGCTGACGGCATATCAAAAGCGGCTTACGCCGGAGTTGTACGCGCAGTACCTCGCGCGCTACCGCGAAGTGCTCATGCCGCAATTGGGCGATCGCGATCCGTATTTTCTGCCTTACCGCAGGATACTCGCCTGGGGGCAGCGCTGAACTGCCGGGCGCAGAGGTACAGGCGCAAGATGCGGGCATTTCTGCCGCGCATCTACGCCTGTTGCATGGACTCCGCTCGGATTCAACCCGGTCCGCCGGCTTCGGCATAAGCGGCGAGCGTTTCGATGCTGTCCTGCTTTTCGTGCAGGCGGCGCATCAAAAGGTGGCGAATTGACGCCAAACCAACCGAGCGGTTGTGTGGATCCACGATCGGGAGATGGCGGAAGCGTTCGCGCACCATCAACGCCAAGCCATCATTGATGCTGATATCCGACGGAACGGTGACGACTGCCGATGTCATCACTTCGATCATCGTCGTTTTCTTCGGATTGAGTTCCTGGCAGGTGACGCGATAGAGATGATCGCGTTCGGTGAAAATGCCGATGACCTTGTTTTCATCGTTCACCACGACGACCGCGCCAACGCGGTTCTCGGCCATCTTCAGCGCGGCCTGGTAAACGGTGGTCTCGGGTCCGACAGTGATGGCGGGCACTCGGGCAATCTTGAGCAGGTCCATGCTGGGCTCCTCCAATAAGGTTGAGCACCTTCAATCCACATGCGATGCCAGTTAAATTGCATTTGTTCAATGATGCAAACAATGCAGCCAGAAGAAATTGCAGGATGGGCACCCGACCGATCAGTGCCAGCTCTCGGAAGCGCAATCTCAGTTTTAGGAATCTTCATACCACGACCTAATCCGTAAATTCCTGCCGCAGCGCAACTTAAGAATTCCAATTGCGAGGCCTGGTGCTTGCATTATGTGCAGTGGGACTGACTAGAAGGAGAGGATCATGCAAGCCACGACGGAGAAACCACCGACCGCGCTCGACGTGATGAAGTACAACCCGATTTCAATCCAGGCCGACGCGGATTTGCATGAAGCGGCAGGGTTCCTGATCGATCGCGGATTCTCGGCCGCACCCGTAATCAATGCGGAAGGCCATGCGATTGGCGTGCTGAGCACCACCGATCTGCTCCGCCACGAGCGGGCCAGGCATCCGCCCGAAGCGCGCGAACATTTTTACGAGACCGCCAGTCTGGACTCGTTTGCGGATAACTCTGCGGAGCCAAAACCGGAGCGCGGCGAAATCGCGAGGGTCCGCGATGTCATGTCGCGCACGGTCTATGCGGTGAACGTCATGACGCCGCTGAGCGACGTGGTGGAGATCATGTTGCAGAAAAAAGTGCACCGCGTTTTCGTGACCGATACAGGCGGAACTTTAGTCGGCGTGATCACCACGTTTGATTTGTTGAAGCGTCTTGCGCCGGAAAGCTGACGTTCACCCCAGTTCCGGACAGCAGATCGCCAGAATGCTTTCAGGTCTTCCCGGCGAGGTGTTCGGCCCCAGTGCCATGCGCATGAACGGACGCTGACTGTGGAGGCCGCAGCACTGGGCGATAGGCGCCGTCCATGGATTTGCGGTGAGCAGGTCGATGATCACCGGCGTTCCGTCGAGTTTCCGCAGCAGTTCGATGAGTAGCGCTTCGGCGATGGCGGGCGATTCGGCGACGACGGGTCCGATCTGGTGAAACTTCGAGCCGCGGCGACTGAGCGCGTAACCCGTGATGGCGTCTTCAGAGCGCGCGACGACTGAAATCTCCGGAGCGTCTTTCCAGAACGCATCGATGACGGCGCTCCGATTGGGGCCAGAGACGGGGGTGTCATAGGCGGCGAGCGCGGCAAGGTCGCTCGCGGCAATCGGCGCGAGTTTCACGCCATGAAGCCACGGCGGGGGCAGAGTCCGCGCCGTGCCTTGCCAGCGTTCGAGCGCGTATTCAGCGATGAAATTGAGTTTTTCGTAGACGGGACGTCCCATCGGCGTAGCGTCGAGCTTGATCGTTTCAACGCCGGCGCTTTGCAGATGAGCGATGCATTTTTTCAACAGCGTCGAGCCGATTCCGTGGCGCCGGCTCTCGGGATCGACCAGCACCATTCCGATCCAGCCCAGCGAACCCGGACCGCTGCGCGGTGTGAATCGCGTGGTCGTCGCCGTGCCGACAAGTCGGCCGCCCATTTCCGCCGCGAAACAGCCGGACGCGTCGAAGTTCAGCAGATTTTCCCAATCGCGACCGGTCTGGTTCCACTGCGCCAGTTCGCGCAGGCGCTGCGCGCCGGGAATGTCGGCGGCGGTGAGCGGGCGATACGTCGGCGCGTCCATGGGCTATTTCACGTCCTCGATTTTGTAGATGTGGATGTCGTAGCCGTTGAACGTGTCGGCGAACACGCCATCTTTGGCATCGAGCGACTTCTTCTCGCCGAGGACTTCAACCTTGGCCGCGCCTTTGGCGCCGGCGAGCGTGAAGGTGCCCTTTGTCTCACCGTTGCGCATGGCCGAGGCGAATAGGTATGTCGCGCCGCCGTTGTGCTTGACCAGCGTGTCGATTGGAACGTCCGTCGCCGAGGACGTGACGCTCGCGCCGTCTTTCACGGTCGCGCTGTTCAACACCGGCGCGAGTTCTTTGATCTGTGCGTTGATCGCGGTGATTTCTTTCAACAGTTCCGGGTGCGCGAACATGCCGGCTTCGATGAATTTCGGTTGGAACTCATGCGAGAAATAGATGATGCCGCGCGAGCCATGGATGAGCGCCATCCAGACTTCGGCGCGAACGTCGTGCGGCGTCGGCAGCTTGTTCGCATTGCCGACATGCGTGCATTCGATGCAATTCCAGACCAGCTTTTCGTTGTTGCCCCATTTGCAGAGCCGCGAAACGCCCTGCGGCACGAACCACAAATTTCCGGCGACGGCTTTGTCTTCGTGAGTCTTTGGATAGATGTCGAACGAAACGATGTCGCCGCCTTTCATGTACTCGGGATAGTCTTCCAACTTTCCGCAGCGCACGCCGCGGCCGATGTAATCGTCGAAGGCGACGCCCTGGCCGAGATTCAGCATGACCGGGCGCGTCGGGTCCGCTTCTTTCACGCGTTTGTAATCGTCGACGATTTTCTGCGGCAGGATCGGCGGGCCGTAGCCTTTTCCGCCGGGCAGAGATTGCGCATTGTCCGGTTCGTCGCCGTGCATCCAGCCGACGATGATCGGGTCGTCTTTGTGCTTGAGGCCCAGCGCGTTTTGATTGCAGAGCACCGGCATTCCAGCGGCGGTGAGCGCCTTCAACTGATCTTCGTTCGGACCATCCCAAAGCGCGACGTAAAGGTTGATCCCCGCGTCTTTGTAGCGCTTCGCGTTTCGCGGATCCTGCAGCCAGACCGCGATCGGAAAGTAGTCCGGCGAACTCGGCGGACCGTTTTTCCATTGAGCGAACGGCGAGGCGGGTTTTTCCGAATCGGCGGCGAAGAGCGCCGCGCCCAACAATACCATTGCAGCGAATGCTGAAAGAATGTGTCTCATGTTCCCTCGCCGTGAGTTTAGATGTGATTTCGTATA
>Ga0265314_10002368_pt1 | contig 19427 bp, 20 predicted proteins | sample 4126metaG_FD_203106 | JGI IMG/M metagenome (GOLD analysis project Ga0265314, IMG submission 203106) | Rhizosphere microbial communities from Carex aquatilis grown in University of Washington, Seatle, WA, United States - 4-1-26 metaG | ecosystem: Host-associated > Plants > Roots > Rhizosphere >... | reverse complement strand
TGCGATCTCAGCCGCCGATGCCGAGTTCCCGCTGCATGTCGCGCAATGCTTCGAGCGGCTTGCGCGTCTGCCATTTCTTGCGCTGGCCGATCGGCGTGTTGTTGACTTCGGGCGTGACCTTGAGCGCGACGAACACGGGCCCGGGTGCCGCGAGTATGCGCTCGACGTTGATCGAGAAAGTCTCGAGGTTGTCGAACGCGTGCGCGCTCGGATAACCCGCGGCGAGCGCGAGCGCGTCGTAGCGCACGTTCGAAGCGTTCGGGACCGGCTGGCCGCCGGTCGTCGCATAGCATTCGTTGTCGAGCAGGAAGTGGTAGAAATTTTTCGGCTTCTGCTCGGCGATGGTGGCGAGCACCCCCATGCTCATCATCAGATCGCCTTCCGAGTCGAACACGACGATTTTCTGATCCGGCCGCGCCAGAGCGAGGCCGAGAGCGAACGACGCATGCCCGCCCATCGACGGGTCGCCCAGCGGCGCGTCGCGGTTGGGCTGCGTGCTGATGCCGACCCAGTGGCGTCCGCCGCGGCCGGGCACTACGAGCGCATTGTTGCGATGTTGCTGGAAGACCTTGAGCATTTCCGCCGTGTTCATCATGGTGGTTACCCGCCTGCCTTATTTGTTGAAGCCATGGTATTCGTCGCCGACCAGCACGGCGACGGGCCGCTTGGTTTTTTTGGCCTCCTCGAACGCAACCGAAATGCGCGGCGCGTCCGCATCGGATTCGACGAGGTAATAGTTGATGCCGAACGCGTTGAGAAAGCGCTCGGTATAGACGGCGGCGGTGTCGGTGGTCACGCCGTGGCGCGTCCAGCCGCGATAGCCGACCATCACCACCACCGGGATATTGAGTCCCAGGCCCCAGCCGCGCAGCGAATCGCCGGACTCCATGAGCCCCGTGTTCTGAATCAGGATGATCGGCACCTTGCCGCCGGTGGCGAGCCCCGCCGCGGTCGAGAATGCGAGCCCTTCGCGCGCGACCGCCACCAGCGTCAGCGACGGCTCGGCCTTCATCAGCACGTAAAGAAAATTGGTCTCGCTGTCCGGCAGCCACACGACGTGGGTGACGCGGTGCTTTTTCATTTCGGCAAGGACGGTTTCGGGCGACAGATGTGCGGCTTGCGCTTCAGCCATGGCGGGCTCCGGGTGGGTTTGCCGTGAATTCTAGCAGACCGGCAATCGCGCCGGCCGGGCGGCGGCGCGGAAAACTTGTCCGGCATTTACGCGTGCAACATAATACGGCACTCACAATTTTGATCGGACCGGCATGGACACAGGACTCAAGGGCAGGACCGTATTGATCACCGGCGCGAGCCGCAACATGGGCCGGCTCGCGGCGATCGCGTTCGCGCGCGAGCGCGCGAACCTCGCCATCTGCACGAGCGCGAAGATAAAAGAGCTGAACGAGGTCGCCGCGGAATGCCGCGCGCTCGGCGCGCAGGTCGTCGCGGAGCAGTGCGACGTCGCCGACGCCGCGTCGGTCAACGCATTCGTCGGCAAGGCCGCCGCCGAACTCGGCACGGTGCACGTCGCGCTCAACAACGCCGTTTATCGCGTCGACACCGCGCCGTTTCTCAAAGTGCCCGACGAGGACTGGGAAAAAAGTTTTCGCGTAAATCTGGGCGGCCCGCGCAACATCTGCCGCGCGGTGCTGCCGCTGATGATCAAGCAGCGCTGGGGCCGCATCATCAATTTCTCCGGCATCGATCCGCTGCTCGGCGGCAGCGTGACCAAGGGCATGGCCAAGCTCGGCATCGTCGGCTTCACGCGCGGCCTCGCGCGCGAATTCGCGGAGCACGAGATCACCGCCAACTGCATAGCCCCGGGCACGATCGACGTCGAGCGCGATCCCAATTTGAAGCCGAAGGTGTTGCGCCCGACGCAACCGATACGGCGGATGGGGAATGCCGACGAAGTCGTTTCGCTGATGCTGTATCTGGCGAGCGACAACGCGGGGTTCATCACCGGCCAGAACTATCTGGTGAACGGCGGCATGTACTTCCAGTAAGCGCCATGCATTTGCCCGGCGGCGCAGCCGGGTGCGCGCCGCGCATGGCTCATGCCCGCGGCAACTGCAGGTAGAACACCGCGCCTTTGCCCGGTTCGGATTCGGCCCACACGCGTCCGCCGTGGCGCTCGACGATGCGCCTCACGGTGGCAAGCCCGATGCCCGTGCCCTCGAAGCGGTCGCCGCTGTGCAGCCGCTGAAACACGCCGAACAGCTTGTCAACGTATTGCATGTCGAAGCCGACACCGTTGTCGCGCACGCTGATGCGGACTTCGCCCGCCGCGGCCGGCAGCAGGGCGCGAACCTCGATCACCGCTGCGGGCGCCTCCGCGCTGAACTTGATCGCGTTGCCGAGCAGATTGACGAAGACCTGGTGCAGCAGGCCCGGGTCGCCGCTCACCGCCGGCAGCTCGTCGATCTTCCAGACGATATTGCGGCCGCCCGCGTCGCGCAGCGCTTCCTTGCGCGCGTCGTTCACGATCTTCGTGAGCTCGACCCGGCTCGTTTGGAGTTCGGTCCGGCCGGCGCGCGACAGCGACAACAGGTCGTCGATGAGCATCGCCATGCGTGCCGCCGAACGCGTGATTTTTTCCAGAAAGCGCCGCGTGCCGGCGTCGGGCGGCGGCGATTGTTCGAGCGCCAGCCGCGCATAACCGTCGACGTGGCGCACCGGCGCGCGCAAGTCGTGCGATACCGAGTAGCCGAATGCTTCGAGTTCCTGGTTGGCACGCTCCAGCTGCGCGGTGCGCTCCCGCACCCGTTGTTCGAGTTCGTCATTCATGCGCGCAACTTTCGCTTCCGCGTCCTTGCGCCGCGAGATGTCGCGGATGAAGCCGGCAAACATGCGCTGGCCGTCGAATTCGACCTCGCTGAAGGAAATTTCGACCGGAAATTCGCGCCCGTCGCGGTGTTGGCCGAACGTTTCGACCGAGCGCCAGTTCAGTTTGCGCTCGCCGGTGCTGAGATAGCGCGCAATCCCGGACGCGTGCCCGGACGCGAGCCGCGGCGGTTGCAGCAGCGAGAGCGGCCTGCCGAGCACCTCGGCGGGGTCGTAACCGAAAGTGCTGAGCGTTGCCGCATTGGCGTAGTGAATGATGCTGGCGGTATCGACGATCAGCACCGCGTCGTTGGAAGTCTCCCAGATCAGCCGGAAGCGTTCTTCGCTCTTGCGGATGGCATCCAGCAGCTGGTCGCGGCGCCGCAATTCGCAGAACGTGAGCGTGCCGAGCCAGCCGATGAAGACCATGAACACGACGGAAATCAGCCCGTACGCCAATGCCTTCGACCGCCATGCTGCGAGCAGCTCGTCTTTGCCGAGTGCGACGCAGACCACCAAAGGCCGGCCGGCGGTGTGGCGGCAGGTCGCAATGCGGTCTATCCCGTCGATCGCGCTTTTGCGGTCGGAAATCTCGACTTCGCGCTGCGCCATGCGCTGCCGGTCGAACGTGCGGTCGCCGAACGCCTTGCCGAGCGCCGATTCGAGCATCGGACTGCGGGCCAGCAGCGGCCCATCCTCGAGAAACAGCGCGACCGCGCCGGTTCTGCCGACGTTGAGGCTGTCGTAGAAGCGGGTCAGCGCCATGGGTTCGACCGCCGCCACCACGACGCCGGCGAAACTGCCGTCCGGGTGCGACAGGCGGCGGCTCACGCTGATGAACCAGACGTTCCTGGTGCGGCTTTGCACGGGCGCGCCGATGTACAGGCCGGCGGCGCGCCGGTCGCGGTGCGCTAGGAAATACGGGCGGTCGGCGAAATTGAAATCAGCCGCCGGAAAACTGTCCGTGTCATGAACCATTTTCCCGCCCGCGTCGACGACGAACAGCGCGCGCACGAACTGCAGCGGTTTCAATTGTTCGAGCAGCAACTCGTGCACGGCGCGGTCGTTCGACTTGCCGATGCGCCCGAGTAGCTGCAGATCGCGTTCCGTTGCGAGCAGCGTCAACTCGATTGAATTGAAGGTGCCGCGCGTCTGTTCGTCGAGCGCCTGGGCAAGATTCGTCGTCTGCCTGGTTCCCTCGGCGAGCGTGTCGCGGCGGTCTTGCCACAACGTGTAGGCGAGATTGATCAGGATGACGGCGATCAACATGGTGGTGGCGGCGACGATCAAGCGCCGCATTTTCGAATCGCCCGCCGCCGGCACTTCTTCCCGCGCGGCGAGTTGCGTTTGGCTCCGCTGGACCCGGCTGATCAACGCATACAGCAGCGCGGCGGTGATCGCGACGAACGCCCAGCCTTTGATCGTCTGCATGCGCAACTGCCATACGGGATCCGGCACCAGCGCTTCGAGCGCGCGGTCGGAAAAAAGAATCCACAGCGCGGCGAACGCTGCGTAGGTCAGCGTTACCAATAAGGCCGACCGGCGGGCGGCACGCCGTGCCTGGGCTGGCATCTGCGGGCTCAACGCGGGTGCCTGGGAGAACGGCGCATGACTGCAAGCATAACGTGCATTCTGCCCGATATGGATTGCAGCGGGTGGCCGGCGAACTTCTTAACGCCGCCGCAGCCAATGTGCGCTGGAACTGCGCCGGCTAGCGGCCTTGCTCGATCATGCCTTGATTCCCAGCAGCTTCGCCGCGTTGCCGCCGAGGATCGCGGCCTTCTCCTTGTTCGACAGCGTCTTCGTCGCCATGATGTGATCGACCGGATGCTCTTCCCACGGGATCGGGTGGTCGGTGCCGATGACGACCTGGGAAGCGCCGACCTGCGCGACGAGATGGCGCAGAGCTTCGGGCGTGAATACCAGCGCGTCGAAATAAAGCTGGTTCAAGTACTCGGTGGGCTTCTTTTTGAGGGCGATGTTCGGATTGCAGTTTTGCGGCGAGACGAAGCAGCCGTGGTCCGAGCGCGGCGCGTACGAGCCGAGGTAGCCCCCGCCGTGCGCAGCGCAGACTTTCAGGCGCGGATATTTGTCGAGCGTGCCTTCGAAGATCAGGTGCTGCAGCGCGATCGTCGTATCGAGCGGATTGCCGATCACGTTCGACAGCCAGCCATTGCCCTTGAACCGCTTGTTGAGCTCCGGCGTGCTTTGCGGATGGATGAAGAGCGTGACGCCGAGTTCTTCCGCCTTGGCCCATACGGGATGGAATTTTTCGTCGGCGAATTCCTCGCCCGCCACGGTGCCGCCGATCGCGGCGCCTTTCAGGCCGTATTTGCGCACCGCGTCATCGAGCTGTTGCACGGCGAGGTCGGGAAACTGCAGTGAGAGCGAGGCGAATGCCGCGAGGCGATCGGGCTGCTTCGCGCACAGCGCGGCGAGCCCCTCGTTCTGCGTCTGGATGATTTTCGCGGCAAGCTCGCGTTCCTTGCGATACCACCACGGATTGATGCTGAGCACTTCCATGTCCACGCCCTGCGCGTCCATGCCGGCCAGGCGTTCATCGAGCGCGACCAGGAACTGCTGCGCGCCCTTGGTTTGCGGAAAAATGCTCTTCGCCTCCTCGGGCGGCAGCAAGGCTAGCGCTTCGGGAATCAGGCAATGCGCATGCACGTCTATCGTCTTGACGCGCTTGCCCTTGAGCATAACCGGCAGGCGTTTTTTTGCCGGCGCCTGCGCACGCGCGGGCGCAGAGTCGAGCAGGCTGCAGCCCGTGAATATGACGCCCGCCGCGGCGGCCGTGTCCTTCAGGAAATCCCGGCGTGTCTTCATCGCTCCTCCTTTTTGAACCGGTTTTTTTCGGCCGCTGGGCGGCCGTCAGTTTCATGCGCAAAGCATTATTGCACACCGTGCGGACTTGACGCGACGACGCGCGAGGAGGAAGCTTCAAAAGAAAAAGCGAACACTCAATCGGGGGAGGCCATGATCGGACGCCGCGCATTTATCAAAGCTGCATCAATGGCGGCAGTTGCCGCCACCACATCCGGAATTGCCATGCGTGAAGGGAATGCGCAAACGGTGCCGAATTCGAGCGGCACCGCGCCGCCCAAGCTGAAGGCGCCGGCCAATGCGTGCGATTGTCATCATCATATTTACGACCCTGCGCGCTTTGCCATGGTACCGACACCGGGCCGGCCGCCGCCTTCGAATGGTTCGATGGTCGAATACCGGTTGCTGCAGAAGCGCATCGGCACCACGCGTCACGTCGTCGTACAGCCGCGCAACTACGGCGTTGAAAACGAGGTCACGCTCGACGCTTTGAAGCAGGCCGCCGGCAATGCGCGCGGCGTCGCGGTCGTGCGCCCGACCGTCACCGATGCGGAATTGAAACGGTTTCACGATGCCGGCGTGCGCGGCATCCGCTTCAGCATCGGCGATCCGAAAAGCCGCGTCGTGCAGCCCGACATGATAGAGCCGCTCGCGAAGCGCATCGCGGGCATGGGCTGGCACATCCAGTTCAACATGGAAGGCGAGCAGGTCGTTGAACTCGCCGATCTGCTGCGCCGGTTGCCGACACCCATGGTGTTCGATCACCTCGGCAATCCGCCGCTGCCCGCCGGTATCGGGCACCCGTCGCACGCGATCATCCTCGAACTCCTGGATAAGGGCCGCGCGTGGGTCAAGCTGTCGGGCGCGTATTCGAACACCAAAATCGGCCCGCCGGATTATCCCGACGCCACCAAAATCGCGCAGGCGTTCGTGAAAGCGGCACCCGAGCGCCTGGTGTGGGGCAGCGACTGGCCGCACCCGACCATGCCGGACGACAACAAGCCGGACGACGCGTTGCTGTTCGATCTCATGACCGTGTGGGTGCCGAACGAAGCGATGCGCAACCGGATCCTCGTCGATAACCCGGCGACGCTGTACGGTTTTCCGAAATCGGTTTGAGCCGGGCGGGGCGCGGTCAATCCCGCGCTCGCGAAAGTTGTGGCGGCCGGCGGCACTGTCTGCCTGCCCATGCAGGAGATCGGCCATGACATGGGCTGGATCGCGTGCTTCCAGGACACTGAAAACAATATGATGGGTTTCTATCAGCCCGGGTCCGGCGCGCAACCTCCGGCGAAAAAGTCCGCCGGGAAAAAAGCCGCCAGGAAGTAATCAGGTCCGCGGCTGCGCACGCTCAAGGCAGCGGCCGCGTCCGCACGTAGCGTTTCAACACGAGGCGCAGGCGGTCGCTCATATGCGCCTTCAGCTTTTTTGTCCACGGCGATTCCGCTGCGGCGCGCCACGCCGCCGAGTCACAGATGCCGGGCGACGTGAGGTGGTAGGTCGCGACATATTTATGACCGGCACCCGGTGAAGTGAAACGCCGCGCGCAGATGACGCCGGGTAACTGCGCGAGGCGCGGCAGATGCTCGGTCTCGTACCATTCGTTGAATTCGGCCTCGTGCGCGGGCGCGACGTTCATCGCCGAAACGAGCAAACCTCGCGCGTCGTCCGGCGCCACGCGGTCGCCGGGCGTTATCTGCACGCAATTGAAACGGCAGATGCGCTTGCACTGGCCGATCAGGATGCGCGTCGCCCACGGCGAAAAGTGCGCGGGCGAAACCGCGAGGTATTCGGGCTTCTGCAGGACGTCGAGGCTTTCGAGATCGTAGATCGCGAGCGAAATCTTCGGGTTTTCCGCGCCTATCCAGCGCACCGCATTAATGAATCCCTTGATGCGCAGGCGCTCGGGAACGTGTTCGGTGTCGTACCAGTCGTCGAATTCGTCCTGCGCGGCCCCCGAGTAATCGAAGCCGCCGCCTAGCAACGCAAGCTGCATATTAACTTCCCGGCTGGTCGTGGATCTCGGGAAAGTAGAGATCCTTCCACGAGGCGGGTCGCGTCTTGATATAGCCCGCGTCGAACATGAACTCGGCGTATTTCTGGACGTTCTTCGGCGTGGTGGTGAACACGATGTTGACGTCTTCGAGCTGCTTCAGGATCTCGGCCACGGTGCTTTTCTTGTCGCTCGACACGTCGAGGTACACCTGCGCCGCCCACTTCCTGTCCTTGTTGATCAGCGCGACCGCCTCGGTGAACGCCGCCAGCGCCGCCTTGTAGGTTCGCGGGTTCGCATTGCGGAACTTGCTGCTCGAGAAAATATTGGAGAACGTCGAGGGTCCGCCGAGTATGTCGTCCGAGTTCAGCACGCGATGAATGCCGGGCAGTTCCACCTCCAGGTACTGCACCGGCGGCGAGGTCAGGTGCAGCGTGATTTCCTTTTTCGACAGCAGCGCCGCCATGCCGTCGAAATGCGACATCGCGACCGTTTGCGGGGTGAACTTGTCGAACTGGTCCTTGCCGAGCGCCTGCGCGGTGGCCATCTGCAGCACGATCGCCTGGTTGGACGTCTTCACGCCCGGCAGCGCGATGCGGTCGTCGGGACCGATGTCGCGCACGGTCTTGATGCCGGGCTTGCTCGTGTTGAGCCACATCGGCGACGTGATCATCGCCGCCATGCCCTTGATCTCGTTGTCGGTGCCTCTGGTGCGCGCCCAGATCAGGATGATCGAAGTCGGCCCGTTGGCGCCGATGTCGATGCGGCCGGCCAGCATCGCGTCGTTCATCACCGCGGGACCGGCGGTCGTGGCGTAAACACCTTTAACGTCGCCGAGCCCGGCGGCGCGGGCGTGCTTCTCGATCAGCTTTTCGTGCTCCATCACCATGATGGGGAGGAAGCCGAGGCCGATCTGCTTGACGATGCGCACCTCGCCGGTCTCGGCGGCCGATGCGTGCGGCGATATCGCGGTCAGCGCGAGCGATGCCGCCATGGCCGCCAGCTTGATGCGTTTCATCACACCTCCTCGACGTGCAATGGAAACAAGGGTTCGAGCGATTCGACGTCCATCACGTGATAGACGTTGAAACGGTACGCGGTCGCTGCTGCGACTTCGGGCGGCGTGAACGGGAACGCAAGGTTGCCGGCGGTCGACAGCCGGCCGGGGAAGCCGTGATGCAGCAGGTATTGCTTGGTGACGGTGGCGACTGCGCGCGCTTCCTCGGCGGTGTCGGCGATACATTCGCACATGAAGAAAATTTCGCGCGGCAGCGGGTCGGGCGGCGTTGCCCACGGGAAGACCGCGTCGATGCCGTACACGCGCCAGATTATCTGATACGGCTTGGCGGGATTCGGCGGGGTCAGCTCGCGCACGATTTTCTCGACGCCGGCGGTGATCGACTTCGCGTTCGCGATCACGCGCGGGTCGGCGGAGCCGGCGAGCAGGATCGCGCGCTCGCCGACGCGCATCGCGCCTTCGATTTTCACCGTGAGCTGGGTCGCGGGCTCCCAGCGCGAGCCGGACACGCGCGTGCGGTGCTCGTCGACGACTTCATACTTCGCTTCTTTGGTATGCAGCGTGCCTTCGGGCTCGCGCACCGCGTACGGATCGGCCTGTTCGTAAAGGCTGTGCGCGGCGACCGAACTCGGCGACGCGTTGCGCGTCGGATTCATGCTGTCGACGGTGAAGCTGTCGCCCTCCAGCGTGCCGATGATGGTGTCGCGCCCGCCGGGCGTGCAGCACAGCGAGCAGCATTCGATGATCTTCGACATGTGCAGCGTCGGGCCCATCGGATAACCGAGCAGCGCGGGGACCGCCGCGAACACCGCGGAATCGCACGCGCGGCCGGCGATGATTACGTCGGCGCCCGCATTCAACGCGCGCTGGAACGCTTCGATGCCCATCTGACCGACGAGATGCGTTGCGCGATCGACGTCGGCCTCGGTCAACGCGCCGATTTCACCGAGCGGCACGACGCGTTTCGCGCGGATCGCCTGCTTGACGACGTCGCGCGGCATGTCGGCGCGGATCGACGCGAGCCGGAAATGCAGGCCGTCGCGGCGCGCGATCTCGCGCACCATGTCCAACGTCGCATCGAGATGCGGCGCCGCGCCCGCGCTGCCGGCGGTGCCGATCAACAATGGAATACCGAGTTTGCGCGCGCCGTTGATGCACTTGGCGAGATCGACCCGCACCATCGTATCGGACTGCGCCATCTTGCCGGCGCCGAGATAGTAGGGGCCTGGATCGATGGATCCCATGTCGGCGCCGATCAAATGCGGCTTCCTTTCGAGCCCGGCGTTGAACGCGGGATCCGGAATGCCGTAGCCGAGCTGGCCGGACGCGGCCATCACCCGCAGCGGCGCCAGTTTGCCGTCGCTGCCGACGACGCTTTTGCGGATGCGTTCGATCGCAGTGGTCATAGTTCGACTCCCAGCATCGGGCCGTGCTGTTGCGCGCCGTAGACGTCGCTGTCGCCGGGATCGCCGGAGACGATGCGGCGCGGCATGACAATCTTGATCGCGAGCGCGGGCGGATACGGCAGGACCTCGACTTTTGCGCGCGGTTGCGAGTAGAGCTTTGCAATCGCGTCGGCGGTCAGCGACTTCGATGCGCACGCGAGTTTGAACCCGGCCTCGTCGTTGAACATGAGATCGAGCGTGAGTGTGGTGGGGCCGGCGTTTTTGCTGCGGATGACTTTGGCGATATCGACGAGTTTCACTGCGGCGTCTCTCTTCGTGGATGGTGCGGCGTGTTGCGGGGAACGGGCTGGCGATCTTGTGTGCGGCGTCTCCGTAAAGCGCATCTTACACGCGAAAAAGCGCGATCGGCTACACTACCGGCAGAACAAATCCAGGAGGAACCACGATGCTCAAGATTTATGGATCAGTGAACTCGCGCGCGATGCGCGTGCTGTGGATGGCGGCGGAACTCGGGCTCGCCTACGATCACAAGGACTGGCTGCCGCGCGCGCCGGAAACCAAGACGCCGGAATTCCGCGCGTTGAACGCCAACGGCCGCGTGCCGACCATCGACGACGACGGCTTCGTCCTTTCCGAGTCGATGGCGATCAACATCTATCTTGCGAAAAAGCACCGGAGCGCGCTCTATCCGTCCGATCCGAAGACCGAGGCGTTGGCGCTGCAATGGAGCCTGTGGGAGACCGACCGCCTCGACCGCCAGATCGTCGATTACCAGCGGCACTCGAGCCAGTTGCCGCCCGCCGAGCGCAAGCCCGAACTCGCGGAAAAAGCGTGGAACGAATGCTGCCCGGCGTTCGACGTGCTCGAAGACGCGCTCAAGAAATCGAAATGGCTCGCCGGCCGCGAATTTTCGGTGGCGGATCTGAACGTCGCGTCGGCGCTGTATCGCGCTCTGACGGTCGATCTTGCGAAATGGCCGCACGTGCAGACGTGGCTCAAAACGTGCTGGGAGCGGCCGGCGGCGAAGAAAGTGCGCGCAATGCGCGAGAAGTAGGACAAGGCGACGGCCGGCCGGACGTATGCGCGGCCGTCGAGCGCTAATCGCTCAGCAGAATGTCCGCCACAATCCCGCACAGAAGCAAAAGCGTGTTTGGCAGCCGTGGCGGGTGCCGGAAGTTCGCCGGTGTTTTTATTGCTTTGCTGATTGCATGGCAGGCCGAATGCCGCGCGGCGGAGAACGACTGCGTTGCAAAGGTGCGGATCACCTCGCTCGGCGTGCCGAGAATTACCGAAAACTGGCGGTCGATGATGAGTACTGTCGGGCCTTATCGCTATCGGCTCGACGCCACGTCGGAGGAGAAGCGTTGTATCAATCTCACCTTCAACATAGTCCTGCGCTTCATCGATAAGGAAGACAAACCCGACACCGCGGTATATCCGGCCTCGATGCGCATCCGCAACGGCGCGGGCTCCGAGATCGGCGATATGGCAGGGCGCAGGGGAGACAGCGCCGCGCGCGCCGCCATCGAAGATCTCGTCTGCAAACGCTGTTGACCGCCGATCACGCGGCGCATCACGAGGGCAAAAATACGTCGCGCGCGCAGATTTTATTCAGTCGAGCTGCACGCCCGTTTCGCGCGCGACTTTAGTCCACTTTGCAATCTCGGCGCGGATGAACGCGCCAAACCCGGCGGCGCTCGTTCCCGCGCGGTCGATGCCTTCGCGCGCGAGCGTCTCCTGCACGTCCGCGTCGCGCAGCATGCCGGTCAGCGCGCCGTTCAGTTTCGCGACGATTGCGGGCGGCGTGCCGGCCGGCGCCAGCACGCCCCACCAGTTGATCACTTCGTAGCCCGGAAGCGTCTCGGCGATCGCGGGCACCTGCGGCATCGCGGCGAGCCGCTTCGCGGTACTGACGCCCAGTGCATTGAGCCGGCCCGTGTCGACATACGGCTTGACGAACGCAAGAGTGGTCAGCATCACCTGCACGTGGCCGCCGAGCAAGTCGATCACGCCCGGCGCGGCGCCCTTATATGGCACGTGCGTCATCACGGCACCCGCGCTTCTGAATACTTCCATACCCAGATGCGTCGGGCTGCCGTTGCCTGCCGAACCGTAAGTGATTTGTCCCGGACGTGCTTTCGCGAGCGCGATCAGTTCCGGCACCGTCTTCACGGGCAGCGAAGGATGCGCGACGAGCAGCAGCGGCGACGAGGCGAACAGCGTGACCGGCGCGAAGTCCCTGATGCTGTCGTACGGCAGCTTCTTGATGCCTGTCGCGTTGATGATGAAAGACGGCGTCACGATCACGAGCGTATTGCCGTCGGGCGGCGCCTTGGCCGCCAGGTCCACGCCGATAATGGTGCCGCCGCCGGGCCGGTTCTCCACGATCATGTTCTGGCCCCACGCTTCCTGCAGCTTGCGCGCGATCAGGCGGCCCAAGAGATCGGAGCCCGCGCCCGCGGAGAACGGCACTATCATGCGCATCGATTTCTCGGGCCACGCCTGAGCGAAAGCGGCGTTTGTTGCGAACGCTGCGAGCAGAAGGTAAACGAATCTGGCGAACATCGGGCTCCAATGGCCGCTTTTTTTGGCAGAGTTTGTTTCGGCTATTATACGGACGCATGAAAGACATCAAAGCCGAAACCGCAAAGCTCGCGCTCGCGTGCGACTGTCACATGCACGTCTGGGACCCGCGTTTTCCGCTCGGCCCGGCGCATACGCCGACCCGCGCCGCGACCGTCGCCGATTACCTGCGCGTGCGTGAACGTCTGGGATTGGGGCGCGTGGTCGTGGTGCAGTCAACCGCCTACGGCACCGACAACGCGTGCACGCTCGACGCGATCAAACAGATGGGCGACAGCGCGCGCGGTGTCGCGATCGTCGCGCCCGACGCGCCGGATGCCGAACTCGCGCGCCTGACCGCCGCCGGCATCCGCGGACTGCGCTACGTGATGTTCGCGGGGCGCCCTTTGACATGGGAGACGATGCCGGTGATGGCGCCGCGCATCGCGCGCTTCGGCTGGAACATCAATCTGCAATTGCGCGGCGAAGAGCTGGCGGAGCGCGAGGCGTTGCTCGCGGGCCTCGCGTGCGACGTCGTGATCGACCACATCGGCAGATTCACCGCGCCGTTCGACGCCGACACGCCCGGCGTGCGCGCGCTCTACCGGCTGCTCGACGCGGGCCGCTGCTGGGTCAAGCTGTCGGCGCCGTACCACGGCTCGAAAAGCGGTCCGCCGCATTATGCGGACAACGGTGTGCTCGCGCGCGAACTTGTGCGGCGGTGGCCCGAACGCATGCTGTTCGCGACGAACTGGCCGCATCCGTCGGTCAAGGGCGCGCCGCCCGACGATCTGGCACTTATGCAACTGTTGTGGGAGTGGGTGCCGGATGCGCACGTGCGGCAGCGCATTCTCGTCGACAATCCGGCGCTGCTTTACTTCGGCGGGACGCTGCCGCGCTGAACGCCCGTTTGAAGCGGGAATGCATCGCACCGGACGCGGCCGTGCCCGGCGGCAGCTACGTCCGTTACATTTTGATACAACATCGAGCGAATCGACGGAGGAGAATGGCGCTGGTTTAACGGTCGCAAGGATTGCGCCATGCCCGGTGGACGTCTGCATCTTGTTGCGGCGTTGTTGCTTGTCATTCTTGTTTCGGCCTGTTCCGGCCTGGGCGGCGGCATGCGCCACGGCGGCGGCGAGCGGCGCTCCGCGCAGGACGGCGATCGGCAGCGTCCGCTCGAACTCGAGCGCATGAGCACGAATGACCAGATCCGGTTGCGGCTGACCGACGTGCGGATCGCGCTCAACCTCAAACCCGAACAGGCGGCCGCCTGGCAGGCCTACGAGAACAGGGTCCTCGAAATTCTTTTGAACTCGGAGCGCGATGCGGGGCTCTCAACCGGCGTCAATGCGGTGAATCAGATCGACCGGCGGATTGCCGCCGAACAAAACCGCGCGGGGGCGATGGAGCAGCTTGGTGCTGCCGCCCGCAAGCTTTATTCGACATTTACCGACGAACAAAAGCGCACCGCCGACCGCATGCTGGCCAGCACGGTGCCGGTCGAGGTCACCGGAGCGGCGGCGCCCGCCCGGGGAGGTCGCTAGAAGAATTGCAGGCAAATGAATGCAGGGTCGTGTGCGTGCTGCGGCCGTGGCAACTCAATAGAACATTGTCTATCGAACCGGGAAAATTTGACATCGCACCATGCTTACCTGTCACCCACATCGCCGGAGTCCGGGATTGCGCACGCCGCGCATCGGGAAATACTGCGCGACCGGCGCTTTGCTGATGCTCGGTGCGGGCGCCGTTATCGCGCAGGCCGCTGAACCCATGTCCGTCGAAGCATCGAGCCGCGGCAGCGCGGTCGAAATCCGCGCGCAGGCAACGATCAAGGCGCCGTACGCGCTGATCTGGCAGACCCTGACGGATTACGATCATCTTGCCGAATTTATTCCCGGCATGGCCAGAAGCCGCGTGATCGAGCGTCGCGGCAGCGCGGCGATCGTCGAGCAAACCGGCGCCGCGGCGATCATGTTTTTCGATTACCCCATCAAAGTGGTGGTCGAATCCACGGAGCATCCGCCGACCTACATCGGGATACGCGTGCTCAAGGGCAATCTGAAACAGCTTGACGGCGGCTACCAGCTCGAAAGAGTCGCCGACAAGCCGGATGAATTCGTGCTTCGCTGGCTGGGGCTTATAGAACCCTCGCTGCCGGTGCCGCTTTTCATAACGGTGCCGCTGATGCGCGCGAACATTTCGGACCAGTTCGGCGGCATGGTCAAAGAGATAGAGCGCAGGGAAGCATTGCGCGCGGCGAATCGGGCAAGCGCGCAATGACGGCCGCGACCGCGTGGTCTTCGTCAGCCCGCCGCGACTACGCGTTGCTGCGGAGTTTCCCGGCCGCGTTGCTTATCGCGGCGTGCGCGGGTTGCACGACGCTCGAAGCCCCGCTCAAGTCGAATCTCGAGTCGTCTTCGGCTTCGCAGCGCTCGTGCGCGAACTGGTTTGCGCAGCTGGATGCGACCGTCGAGCGCGCGGGCGTGCGCGATGCCGGCGCGTACCGCGTTCCCGGTTTCCCGTATCTGCGCGTCGATCGTTTTACCGCGTCTTTCCGGGACAGGGCCCGGGACGATCCGCAGGCCTTCGACGTCTGGCTTGCCCGCATGCAGGCAGCGGATGCCGAAGCGCGCGGCTATGAGATCGGCAACCTGTCCGCGCAATTATTTCCCCTCGCCGGAATTGACGACCCGGCCGCTGCCCGCGTGAAAACCGCGGCCTGCGCTACGGAACTGGCCCGCGCCGATCTAGCCGGTGCGGAAGGGCGCGATCTCGTTCTGGCGCGCGCGCAGGTGCCGGACAGCTACGCCGACTGGAAGCGCGTGCTGGGCATTTATCCGCTTACGAGCATTCCATTTTCGAAAGGCGTGGAAGGCTGGCATCAGGAAGCGACGGCCATGTTCAGGCAGGACGGCATGCAGGCGTCGCCAGTCGCCGGGGTCGTGCGCTATGCCGCAGCCGCGACCCCGGCCACTGCGGACGAGGTCGCTGCGATCTTCGCGCACCAGCAAACCGACGCGCTGGGAATTCCGCAGTTGACGGGGCAGCAGCGCGACTTGTTGTTCGAGGCCTACGCGCCGGCCTATGAGGTCGAAACCACCGGCGGCTATGACCGGTTCGGCCCGCTGGCATGGCGCGCCGGTCCGGCGCCCGAAGTCGATACCGCGCGGCCGCTGGTATATAAACACCTCGCGTATACGCGCTTCGGCGGAAAAATCCTGACGCAACTCGTGTATACGATCTGGTTTCCGGAGCGCCCGTCGAGCGGCGCGACGGATCTTCTCGCCGGCAGACTGGACGGCGTCGTATTCAGAGTGACTCTGGGCGACGACGGTGCGCCCCTCGTTTACGACAGCATCCACCCGTGCGGCTGTTACCACATGTTCTTTCCCACCGCGCGGGTCAAACCAGTGCCCGCCCCGCAAGGCGCCATCGAATGGGCGTTCGTGCCGGCGCAATTGCCGGCGCAGGCGGCGGCGCAGCGCGTCGTCGTGCGCGTCGCCAGCCGTACCCACTACGTGGTCGGCGTCCATCCCGATTCCGGCGCCGCCGGCACCGTTTATCAATTCGCCGACGACAACGATCTGCGCGCGTTGCCCGCGGAGGGCCGCGCCACGCGCAGCGCGTTCGGGCCCGACGGCATCGTGCCCGGCACCGAACGCGGCGAGCGGTGGTTGTTCTGGCCGATGGGCATCGACAACTCGGGCGCGATGCGGCAATGGGGCACTCATGCGACCGCGTTCATCGGGCGCCGTCATTTCGACGATGCGGACCTGATTGAGCGCCGGTTTGAGCTGTCGCCCGGCGCGCAGTTGACGGTGGCGCAGCCGCGGTAAAAGGTCCGGAATGAAATTCCCGCGCGGTATCCTGGTTGCTGCGGTGCTGCTCCTGATGACGCACGCGGCACTGGCGTTCGATCATGGGCATGCAGCGTGGGACGCGCTCCTCAAGCGCGATGTGGCCGTCGCATCCGGCGGCAATTCGTCGCGCGTGGATTACGCCGCGTTCAAGCGGGACCAGGATGCGTTGAATCGCTATCTCGACGGACTGGCCGCGGTGACGCCATCCGAGTATCGGGGCTGGACGCGCGAGCAGCAACTCGCGTTTCTGATCAATGCGTATAACGCCTGCACGATCAAGTTGGTGCTGACGCGCTATCCCGGCCTGAAATCGATCAAGGACGTCGGCTCGTTCCTGCAGTCGCCATGGAAGAAAGAATTCTTCACCTTGCTGGGCGCCCCGCGCAGTCTCGACAATGTGGAGCACGGAATGATCCGCGCGCCCGGTGCGTTCGACGAACCGCGCATTCATTTCGCGCTCAATTGCGCGTCCGTCGGCTGTCCGATGCTGCGCGAGGAAGCGTACGTTGCCGGGCAACTGGACGCGCAACTCGAAAGCGGCGCGCGCCGCTTTCTCGGCGATCGCAGCCGCAACCGCTACGATCCCGTGTCCGGCAAGCTGGAGCTTTCGCCGATATTCGATTGGTACAAGGCGGATTTCGAAAAAGGCGGCCGCGGCGTCAATTCAGTCCCCGAGTTCCTGGCTCGCTACGCCGATTTCATCGCCGACGAGGCGGCCGGGCGCGCGCTGGTGCGCCGCGGGAAATTGCCGATCCGTTATCTTGACTACGATTGGACGCTGAACGACGTGAAGCAATAGTTTCGCTACGGCTCAGTGCAACGCGAACGTCACCGGCAACAGCACTTCGCGCGGTCCCTCGCCGATGCGCGGGGTCGCGCGAACCGCGCGCAACGCGGCCTGGTCCAATATCGCATGGCCGCTGCTCCGGGCAATCTTTGCGTCGAGCAACGTGCCGTCGGGGTCGTATCGCAGCATGAGTATCGTTTCGCCTTCGATTCCCTTCGCGACCGCTTCGGGCGGGTAAAAGCGCATGGCGTTGTCGAGGCGCGGCTTGCGGGCCTCGGCAGTGGCGCTGGTGGTGCGTCCGACTCCAGCGGCTGTCGCCGCGCGCGTGCGGGACCGCCTGGCGGAATCGAGCGTATTCTTCAAATGCGCGACGATGACGACGCCCGGCGTGGTTGCATCCGGCGCGGCGGTGTTGCGCGAATTGAAGGTGCCGGGTACGTACATCAGCGCGCCCGCGTGCAATGCGGCGCTCGCGATCAGTGCAATAACGGGTTCGATGCGCATGGCTATAAGGTTACTTTGACAAGCGGCCTCCGTGCAGAATAGGCTGCGGAAAGCGGATTGACAAGACCTCCCGCGCGCGGCCAGCTAAAATTCAGTGCAAATATTTCGACATGTCAAAGTGAAAACGTCCCCGCGTTTCGTCAGCTGCTTTTTGCTGGCCTGCATTGCTTTTCTCGGGTCGGCCGCGAGCCTGCCGGCAGTGGCTGTGCAGGTCGAGCTGCCGGACGAAATCACGTTCGGCGTCCGGGTCGAGCAGGGCGATCTTTCGACGGTCGGCGGCTGGCTCGCCGCGGGGCTCGACCCGAATTTCGAAAGCGCGCGCATCGGCACCGGCCTCATGATCGCGGCATGGCGCGGCGACATTCCGATGATGGAGCTTTTCGTGAAGTACGGGGCCGACGTCAACTTTCAAAATCGTTTCCACGAACAGGCGGTGATGCTCGCGGCGTGGAAGGGGAAACGCGAAGCCGCAGGCTGGCTGGTTCTGCACGGCGCGAGCATCAATCGCGAAGGGAACGAGTGGAGCGCGCTGCATTACGCCACGTTTGCGGGACACGAAGAGCTCGCGCGATATCTCATCGAGAACAAGGCGGACGTCAACGCAAAATCGACCAACGGCTCGACGGTGCTGATGATGGCCGCGCGCGAAGGCCGCGATAAAATCGCGTCACTGCTGATCGAGCACGGCGCGATACGCAGCACGAAGAACGATTGGGGTGAGGACGCGATGACGTGGGCCATGCGCAACGATCACCTGACGATTGCGAAAATGATCGCTACCGCGGACGAGTTCGCGCAGGCCGCGGCCCGGCCTAAAGAGACGTGGGGCGAGGCGGTGACGACGATCGCGGCGCCCGAAGAGGTCGAAAATATCCTGCTCGAGGAAAGGCTCGCGCACGCGGCGGGCAGGCCGAGAATCCTGTCGGATGAAGATTACCGCAAGGTGCTCGAGCGGGTCGCGGCGATGAAGCAGCCCGTGGTCGAAACGCGGCGTGCCAGCCGCTTGAGCATCACCGCCAAAAAAGGCCAGCCGGAGAAAGAGCGCGCGGAGCTGCAGTTCGACGAATCGCAGCGGGAAGCGGCGCCCAAGTGAGAGCATGAAGTTCATCAACCCGCGCATCGTCTACGTTCTCAAGAACCCCGTCGTTTTCACGCTGCAGGTCCTGAAGGCGTTTCAGGCCAACCAGGGCTTGCTGCTCGCCGGCGCGGTCGCCTATTACGCGCTGCTCTCGATCGTGCCGCTTTTGATTCTCATGGTGATCGCGCTCTCGCACGTGATCGACCAGGAGGTGCTGCTGACGACTTTGCGCCGCGCGCTCGAATACGTGGTGCCGGGCGAAGGCAAGGCGATCGTGGTGGAGCTGAGGGCGTTCCTCGCGCATCGCGATGTGATCGGCTGGGTGCTGCTGTTCACGATGCTGTTTTTCAGCCAGCTTGGTTTCAAGGTGCTGGAGAACGCGATCTCGGTGATTTTTTTGCATCGCGTCGCCGTGCGCAGGCGCCACTATGCCGTGTCCCTGCTGCTGCCGTTCGGCTACATCATTTTCATCGGTGCGGCATTGTTCGCGAGCACCTACGTGATTGCCGACCTGGGGACGATGGGCGGCGAGAGCCTCGTGGTGCTGGGCCGCAGCTGGTCGCTGAG
>Ga0265314_10002367_pt1 | contig 19433 bp, 19 predicted proteins | sample 4126metaG_FD_203106 | JGI IMG/M metagenome (GOLD analysis project Ga0265314, IMG submission 203106) | Rhizosphere microbial communities from Carex aquatilis grown in University of Washington, Seatle, WA, United States - 4-1-26 metaG | ecosystem: Host-associated > Plants > Roots > Rhizosphere >... | reverse complement strand
GGCGCGCGGCTGCTGCGCATCGGCTTCAACGCGCTGCGCTCCGGCCTGACCGCCGAGCGCCACCAGATCCTGACGGCGCTGGTCGACGCCATCGGCGAGACCTGCAATTTCACGACGCTGGCGGGCCACGAGGTGATCTATCTTGATCGCGTCGAGGCGCGCTGGCCGCTGCGACTGCATTTCGACACCGGCTCGCGCGTGCCGGTTCATTGCACGGCGAGCGGCAAGATATTGCTGGCCTCGATGAAAGCCGCCGAGCGCAAGCGCATCGTCGATGCCATAGGCCTGCCGGCCTATACGCCGCACACCATCACCGAGCGCAAAGCTTTCGATGCCGAGCTAGGCCGCATCGCGCAGCAAGGCTTCAGCCTGGACCGCGAGGAATTCCTGCTGGGAATGGCGGCGATCGCCGTCCCGGTGCTGGGCAAGGACGGTTCGGTGATCGCCGCCGTCGCCTGTCATGCGCCGAGCGTGCGATTCAGCGTGGAGCACGCCACGACGCACCTGCCGCAACTCAAGCAGGCGGCGCGCAAATTATCGGAAACGCTGGCGCGTTAAAATTCCACCGGCGCCGCGGGAAGAAACTTCCGACGCACCATGTCGGCGTTTTTCGGATCGGCGCGCACGGTCACGGCCATCTTGCCGTCGTCGTTCAGGTCCTTCGATAAAACCTCGGCATGGCGATAGAGCCAGCTCAGGCCCGCGCCGTCGGAGGGATCGAGCAACAGATCCATGGTGAGGCGGCTTTCGCCAAGCCGGCCCTCAATCGCGGCAATGAGGCGATCGATGCCCTCCCCGCTCAGCGCCGACACCGGCACCGGCGGGTTATCCGCCGGCTGGCGCTCCGCCAGATTGAGCAAGCGCGCGCGGCCTTCGGCGTCGAGCTTGTCGATCTTGTTCCAGACCTCAACGATGCGCCGGTCGCCCGGCTCGATGCCGAGTTCACCCAACACTTTGGCGACGTCCTGCGACTGCGCGCCGGAATCCTCGTGCGACATGTCGCGGACATGCAGGATGATGTCGGCTTCGATCACCTCCTCCAGCGTGGCGCGGAACGCCGCCACCAGCATGGTCGGCAGATCTGAGATAAATCCGACGGTATCCGACAAAATGACGCGGATGCCGTGCGGCAGATCGATGGCGCGCAGCGTCGGATCGAGCGTGGCGAACAGCATGTCTGCCGACAGCACGGTCGCCGCTGTCATGCGGTTGAACAGCGTCGACTTGCCGGCATTGGTGTAGCCGACCAGGGCGACGATCGGATAAGGCACGCGCTTGCGGCTATCGCGATGCAGTTTGCGCGTGCGTTTGACCTTGTCGAGGTCGGCTTCGATCTTGGCGATACGTTCCTCGATGATGCGGCGATCCGCCTCGAGTTGTGTTTCACCGGGGCCGCCGAGAAAGCCGAAGCCGCCGCGCTGGCGTTCGAGATGGGTCCAGGCGCGCACCAGCCGGGTCTTCTGGTACGTGAGATGCGCGTGCTCGACTTGCAGCGCGCCTTCCTTCGTTCGCGCCCGGCGGCCGAAGATTTCCAGGATCAAGCCGGTGCGGTCGATGACTTTCGCGCCCCACGCTTTCTCCAGATTCTTCTGCTGCACCGGCGAGATCGGGCAATCCATGATGACGACCGACGCCGACAGGCTCTTGGTCAGCCCGGCGATCTCATCCACTTTGCCGGTGCCAAGAAAAGTCGCGGGGCGAATGTTGTTGAGCGGCACAAGCCCGGCTTCGACCACATTGAGATCGATGGCGCGCGCTAGCCCCGCCGCCTCTTCGAGCCGTGCCTCGGGTGTCCGGCTATCGGCCGTCGCGCGGCCAGTCTTGCGGGCGGCCGCGTGCTTGAGCACGGGCTCGATGACGATAGCGCGACCGCTCTCCCCCGCCGCCGGGGTCAGAGCGTCGCCCGTCTCATCGCGCTGGCGCGGTTCCAATCTAGACTTTTTCCGCGGGCGGCTCTTCGCCGCCTTCGAACAACTGCACAGGATGTCCGGGCATGATGGTCGAGATCGCATGCTTGTAGACGAGTTGCGAATGCCCGTCGCGCCGCAACAGCACACAGAAATTATCGAACCAGGTCACGACGCCCTGCAATTTCACGCCGTTCACCAGGAAAATGGTGAGCGGAATTTTCGCTTTGCGAACATGATTGAGAAAAGTGTCTTGGAGATTTTGTGCTCGTTCGGCTGCCATGGCCGTTTTTCCTTTTTTGCCCGCGTCTTTGGCGCGAGACCTTCGTTGCCCAGGCCTTTCGGACGAATTCCAGCTCCTGCCGATTGGGCATGAGCCGCCTTGCCCCACGCAAGGCGCCCGAAACCTAGGAAGCCAGTATTAGATGGCAGGTCCGGTTGCGGTGCAAGAGCAAGTTAAAGGGCCCTAGGGCAACCCGCTGAAATAAATGCGTATTTACGACATTTTGACGCGGCCGCCCTGCTCCGCGCATGCGCGCTATGCTGCAATGCACGGAGCCTCTGCCGGGGGTGCTTAGCGTCAGCTGAATTCGGCGTGCCGGTGGTATTCGCGGCGCAGTGCGGCCGCAACCAGACCGGGCGCGCCGTTCGCCACCGGCCGTCCGTCGATACTGATCACCGGCATGACGATCTGACTTGCGGAGGTGACGAATGCTTCGCGCGCGGTATAGGCCTCCTCGACCGTGAAGGCGCGTTCCTCGAAGGCGAGCCCTTGCGCCATGGCGACATCGATGACGACCGAGCGGGTGATCCCGGGCAGAATGTCACGGCCGAGCGGACGTGTGACCAACCTGCCTTCGCGGCTGACGATCCAGGCGTTCGATGACGCGCCTTCGGTGACGCGGCCCTGCGCGTCGACAAGCCAAGCCTCGCGGGAGCCCTGGTCCCGCGCCATCTGTTTCGCCAGCACGTTTGGCAGCAAGGCGACCGATTTGATGTCGACGCGCTGCCAGCGGATGTCGGGTACCGTGATCACGGCGATGCCTTCGGCCGCAGCTTGTTCGAGACGCGTCAGGTCATTGCTTCGCGCCGTGACGATGACGGAGGGCTGCGTGGCAGCTGCGGGAAATGGGAAGTCCCGGCGCGCCGCGCCGCGGGTGATCTGGAGATAGACGATGCCGTCACGCACGCGGTTACGCCGGATGGTCTCACGCATCACCACGGCAAGCGCTGCGGGCGACATCGGCCGCGCGATACGCAATTCGCTCAAGGATCGATCGAGCCGCGCCATATGGCGGCGCTCGTCGACCAGGCGGCCACCCCTGACCTCGCAGACTTCGTAGACACCATCGGCGAATTGAAAGCCGCGGTCTTCGATCGAGACCTGGGCGTGCTCATGCGGCAGATAGCGGCCGTTGACGTAAGCGATGCGGGACATTATGGCTCTATTCCTTGCGCGTAATCTTATCCGAAAACCGGTTCCTACTTTTCGGGATCACGCGCTAACCTATGCCCAGCGCTTTAAGCTTGCGATGCAGCGCCGAGCGCTCCATGCCGACGAATTCCGCGGTGCGCGAAATGTTGCCCCCGAAGCGGCTGATCTGCGCCACGAGATATTCGCGCTCGAATACTTCGCGCGCATCGCGCAACGGCAGCCCCATCAACTGCTCGCCGCCATTGCCGCCGGGCATGGTCGGCACCATGGAGCCGACGTCGGGCGGCAGCATGCTGGCATCGAGGATTGCGTCTGGCTCGCCGCCGGCGAGAATCATCAAGCGCTCGACATTGTTGCGCAGCTGCCGGACGTTGCCCGGCCAGCTATGCGATTGCAGCACCGCCATGGCGTCCTCGCCGATGCGGCGTTTCGGCAGGCCGGTGGCCTGCGAAATCTGGTCCATGAAATATTCGACCAAGGCGGGGATATCCTCGCGACGCTCCGCCAGCGCCGGCACGCGGATCGGCACCACCGACAGGCGGTGATAAAGGTCTTCGCGGAACGTGCCTTCGGCGATCGCGGCCTCGAGATTACGCGCCGTCGACGACACGATGCGAACATCGACCGCGATTTTGGCGCTGCCGCCGACGCGCTGGAACGTCTGATCGACCAGAACGCGCAGGATTTTGTTTTGGGTTTCGCGCGGCAGATCGGCGATGTCGTCGATGAACAGCGTGCCGCCATGCGCCTCCTCGAGCGCGCCGGCCTTGCGCGTGTCGGAGCCGTTGGCGGCGTCGACCCCGAACAATTCGATTTCCATACGCTCCGGCGTGATCGCGGCGGCGTTGATGACCATGAAGGGCCCGCTCGCCCGCGCCGACAATTGATGCAGCGTGCGCGCGGCCAGTTCCTTGCCGGCGCCGGAGGGGCCGACAATCAGCACGCGGCTGTTGGTCGGCGCGACGCGATCGATGGCCTGACGCAGTTGCGAGATCGAGGCCGACTTGCCGACCAAAGTCGATTGCGACGGCGCCGACTGCTTGAGCTGTTTGACCTCGCGCTTGAGCCGCGACGTTTCCAGCGCACGCTCGGCGACCAGCACGAGACGGTCGGCCTTGAACGGCTTTTCGATGAAATCGTAGGCGCCGTTCTTGATGGCCGCGACCGCGGTCTCGATGTTGCCGTGGCCGGAAATCATCACGATCGGCAGTTCGGGATGCTCCTGCTTGATGGCGGCGAGCAATTGCAGGCCGTCAAGCTTGCTGCCCTGTAGCCAGATATCGAGGAAAATCAGATGCGGCCGCCGCGTCGCGATGGCGGCCAGCGCGTCGTCGCTATTGCGCGCCGTGCGCGCGCTGTAGCCCTCATCCTGCAAGATGCCCGCCACCAGATCGCGGATATCGGCCTCATCGTCGACAATCAGGATTTCAGCGGCCAAACTAGCGCTCATAGCATCACTCGCTTGCGGTCATCGGTTGATTGGCGGCCGGCGCTTCCACCTTGCCGGCGGCGGCAAACTGTACGCGAACCCAGGCGCCGCGCTGGCCCGGTATGCGGTCGGCGGCGTCGCGCAGGGTGATGCTGCCGCCGTGATCCTCGACAATGCGCCCGACAATGGCGAGACCAAGGCCGGTGCCCTTCTCGCGGGTTGTCACATAAGGCTCCAGAAGGCGGTTGCGGTTTTCCTTCGGCAAGCCGATGCCGTTATCGATAACGTCGATGACGATGTCGTCGCCTTCGCGGCCGGCGAATACCTGAATTTTGCCCTTGCCGAGTTCGTCCGGAGGCACCGCGGCGATCGCCTCGGTGGCATTTTTGATGATGTTGGTCAGCGCCTGCGAGATCAGCCGCCGGTCGAACCGCGCCGGCAACGGGTCTTCGGCGATCTCGACGTCGATATCGATATCGGCATTGCCCACGCGCAGCAGGAAGGCCGATTGGCGCACCGCGTCGGCCACGTCATCGGCCGCGATCACCGGCTTCGGCATGCGGGCAAAGCGCGAGAATTCGTCTACCATGCGGCGAATGTCGTCAACCTGGCGCACGATCGTGTCGGTGCACTGCTGAAACACGCCGTCGGCATCCTCGCCGATGATCTTCCCGTATTTGCGGCGCAGCCGCTCGGCCGACAATTGAATGGGCGTCAGCGGATTCTTGATTTCGTGGGCAATTCGGCGCGCGACGTCGGCCCAGGCCGAGGTGCGCTGCGCCGCGACCAGTTCGGTGATGTCGTCGAGCGTCACGACATAACCGTGATCGGATTCCGCCGATTGCTCGCTGGTCACCCGCACCGACAAATTGCGCTCGCGGCCGTTGCGGCTGATCGTAACCTGGTCTTGCGTGCGCGCGCCCGACTGGGCCGCTGCCATGATGTCGGCAAGCTCGGGAAACACCTCGACCAAGGGCTTGCCGAGAGCGTCCGCCTCGGTGCGGCCGATCAGCTTTTCGGCGGAGCGGTTCAGAATGCTGACGCAATTATTGCCATCGACGCCGATAACGCCGGCGCTGGCGCCGGCCAGCACGGCTTCGGTAAAGCGACGGCGGCTATCGATCAGGTCGCGCGCATGCACGATGTCGTCACGCTGCGTGCGCAATTCCTGCGTCATGCGATTGAACGTCTCGCCAAGTTGGCCGAGATCGCCTTCGGAAGGCCGCACCGGCACACGCACATAGAGGTTGCCAGTCGAAACCAGATTGGCGGCGCCGATAAGCCGCCGGATCGGCGCCACCAGGCGGTTGGCGAAATTCAACCCAATCCACACCGCCGACAGCAGCACGATCAGCGCGATCACGGTGTACATCAGCCCGAATGCCACCTGCACGCCGACGCGGCGCGCTTCGATTTCGGCATATTCGGTGACGCTCGCGCGCGTTGCTTGCAATTGCGGTACGACCCGGGGATCGAGCAGCCGGGTGACGTAAAGATATTCGTTGTCGAATTTTTCCAGTTTGACGACGGCCGCGACATAATCCGTGTCGGGCAGCAGAACGATCTGTGGATCCTTTTCGGTGATATGCGACAGCGCGTCCCGCGGCGGCATGGCGAAGGTTTGGTTCACCTGAAGATCGGCGCGCGCGATGATATTGAGGTTGTCGTCGAACACGATGGCCGCGGCGAGACCGCGCACCGATGCCTGGAACGTAAGAAATTGCCGTAACTGTTCCGGATCGTGCTCGAACACCGGCTTGGCGCGCGCGATCTCGAAGCCCATCAACATGATATCGGAACGCACGATCTGGGCGTGGTCGCGCAAATAAGCTTCCGCCACGATCAGCGAATTTTCAATCGCCGCGCGTGTGCGCGTCGAAAACAGCCGATCGAGGCCGCGGTCGAGCGTCACGCTGGCGACGATGGCGACCAGGATCGCGGGCGCCGCCGCAATGATCGAGAACAGGCCGACGATCCGCACATGCAGGCGCGCCGCCGCCCGCCCCGTTCGCCGCGCCTGGACGACCTGCCAGACTTCGCGAATGATGACGCTCAGCAGCAGCGCCACGGTGAAAGCGTTCGCCGCAAGGAGCGACACGACGACGTAATGCGTCGGCGAAATTGGGGTCAGGTCTGCCAAAACGATGAAGGTCACCAAGGCCGACAGCAGCGCGAGCCCAACCGCGATCGGGCCGAGCATCCGCAGCTCGCGCTTCGGCGCAGGCCCGGCAAGGGCGGCTTCGGCAATCGCGGCCTGATCGAGACTCATTAATCCTCAGGATGGTCGGCGGCGTCGTGGGCGGCGCCGAAAAACTTGCGGGTGCCCATGTAGGCAGTGATGCTTTTATACAACAATGTTGCCGAATTACGACAAAACCGCGGCCTAAAGTTAATCCAAGCGTATTAGGCCGCTGCCGTTGACCATCCCCAGCTATATCCTTGAGCGCATGAATGTATTGGTGACAGGCGGCGCCGGGTTTTTGGGTGGTTACGCGATGGCCGCGCTAGAGCGAGCCTGCCACCAAGCCTACGCCTACGATATCGTGCCTCCCGATGCCCAAATACAGAGCGTTATGCCGTTATTGGCCACGCGCTTGAGACAAGGAGCGATCGGCGACCTCGAGCGGTTGTTTGCCGTTTGCCGCGACGAACGGATCGAAGCAATCGTTCACACCGCCGGCAGGGTGGGCCTCGAACCCTCGCTCGCTGACCCGGTGGCCTTTTACCAAACCAACATCATGGGGCTGGTGAATGTCTGCGAAGCGGCGCGGCGGCTTGGCATGCGCAAGCTCGTTTCGATTTCCAGCAATGCCGCCTACCACAAAGGCGCAGGCGCCAAACTCATCGAGACCGATCCGCCGTTTTCCGTGACCGAAGCCAATCCGGCGGCGCATTACGGCACCTCCAAGATGGCTGGTGAAGCGATCGGCATGGCCTATGCCGCGTTTCAAGGCGTCGACTTCATCAGCCTGCGCGTGACGGCCATCTATGGCTTCGGCATGCGCAGTCCGATGTACATCAAGCCGATGGTGGAAAATGCCGTGCTCGGCAAAGCAACGCGCTTTGCCACCGGCGGACCTATGAAACGCGATTACACTCATGTCCTCGATTGCTGCGCGGCTATCGTTCTTGCCATCGGCGCGCCGCGTTGGCCGCAAGGAACACAACGCGTCCTCAACGTCGCCGCAGGCCGCGCCTGCACCGCCGCGGAAGTCGCCGATATCGTCCGCCGTGTCGTGCCCGGCGCCGATATCGAGATCGGCCACACCTTGACGGCACTTGAAGAAGCCAATGTCAAAATGCGCGCGCCGCTCGATATCGCCGCAGCGAACCGACTGCTGGGCTGGTCGCCGCAATGGCCGATCGAGGAAGGCGTGCGTCAATACGCGGATCAATTCCGCCACTTTGCCGTGGACATGCCGGTCTCCTAGGCACTTTCCTTTGCGGCGGGCAACCCGCTTGCGACGCTAAAATGCCCGTGACAGACTCACCGATAATAAATCGACAAGAAAACTATTAGGGAGTGGCCCACATGAGGGTGCTGAACCGGCTTTGCGCCGCAGGCGGCGTGTTGATGATGACGGTTGCGTTCGCGACGGCGCAAACGGCAAAGCTCGAAAAGACGCATATCGCCATTGCAGTCGGCGGCTCCATCAGCCAGATGAACAAAGTCGCCTATACGATGGCGCTGCATCGCAAATATTTCGAGAAGGAAGGCCTGACCGTCGACTCGTCCGCCTTCTCATCCGGCACCGCGGCGCTGCAAAGTCTCATCGGCGGCAGTGCCGATGTTGCCGAAGGCGCATTCGAACATACCTTGCGTCTGCAGACCAAGGGAGTCGGGCTTACCTGCCTCGCCACTTTCGGCCGCTATCCCGGCAACGTCCTGGTGGTGCGGAAATCCGAAGCCGGCACGATGAAAACTGTGAAAGATCTCGTCGGTAAGAAAATCGGCATTTCCGCTCCCGGCGCATCCACGCAAAATTTTGTCGCCGGATTGATGTCACGCGCGGGCGTCGACTGGAAGGCCGCCAGCTACGTATCGATCGGCACCGGTCCGAGCGCCGTCGCCGCGATGCGCTCGGGCGGCGAACTCGACGCACTCGTCAATCTGGACCCGGCGATCAACTCGCTCGTCGATAATGGCGACGTTATTGTTCTCTCGGACAGCCGCACCGAAACCGGCACTAAGGAAGCCTTCGGCGGGCCTTATCTGGCGGATTGCCTGATGGTGAAGAACGACTTCCTCAAAGCCAACCCCAACACGTCGCAGGCCATCGCCAATGCGATCGTTCACGCCATGCAGTGGATGATGACGGCTTCGACCGACGACATCATCTAGTCTTTGCCTCCGGAATATTACAAAGCCGACGAAAAGACCTATCGGGAGTCGCTCGAAAAGAACATTTCGGCGTTTCAGTGGGATGGTATCGTGTCGAATGTCGCCGCGAAAAACGTCTGGGATTCAATCGCGGTGCTCGAACCCGCCCTCAAGGAATTCAAGATCGACGTCACATCCACGCACGACAACCGGCTGATCGAGACGGCGCTGAAGAAATACCGTGCACCCTTGAAGGACTAGGCTAAATCAGCCGCCGCTCCGGAAGACCTGGATATCGAGATCGCGGATCTTCTTACGCAAGGTGTTGCGGTTGACGCCCAAGAGATCGGCGGCGCGGATCTGGTTGCCGCGCGTCGCGGCCAGCGCCGCGGTCAGCAGCGGATACTCGATCTCGCGTAAGATGCGATGGTACAGCCCTGCCGGCGGCAGGCCATCGTCAAAGCCCGAGAAGTAGGTCGACAGGTGTCGCTCGACGGCGGCGCTGAGGCTCTCTTCTGCTCGCGGCTCTTCGCCGCCAACCGGCATCGCCGGCTGCGCCAATTCAGCGTCGATCACCGCAGCCGTGATCGTTTCCTGCGGATAAAGTGCCGACAGACGCCGTGCCAGGTTTTCCAGCTCACGTACGTTGCCCGGCCAGCGATGACGTTTCAGGCGGTCCTGGGCGGCCGGATCGATCTGCTTTGGCGGCAGGCCGTCGCGCGTCGCCTGGGCGAAGAAATGCCGGATCAGGTCGGGGATGTCCTCTGTGCGTTCGCGCAGCGGCGGCAAACGCAACGGAACGACATTGAGCCGGAAGAACAGGTCTTCGCGGAAGAGGCCCTGCTGAATCTGCAGCCGCAAATCTTTATTTGTGGCGGCGACGATACGGACGTCGCTCTTGATCGGCGTGCGGCCGCCGACCGTGGTGTATTCACCCTGTTGCAGCACCCGCAGCAGGCGGGTCTGCGCCTCCATCGGCATATCGCCGATTTCATCGAGGAACAGCGTGCCGCCTTCGGCCTGCTCGAAGCGTCCGGATGAGCGCGTGTTGGCGCCGGTGAAGGCGCCTTTCTCGTGGCCGAACAATTCTGACTCGATCAAGTCACGCGGGATCGCCGCCATGTTGATCGCGACGAAGGCGCCGGCGCGCCGCTTGCCGTAGTCGTGCAGTGCCTTCGCCACCAGTTCCTTGCCGGTGCCGGATTCGCCGGAGATCATCACCGTCAAATCGGTCTGCATCAGCCTCGCCAGCACGCGGTAGATTTCCTGCATCGCCGGCGAGCGGCCGACCAGCGGAATGGAATCGAAGTCATCATTTTTCGGCGGCGCCGGCCGCTTTTCCTTCGGTTCGGACAGCGCCCGGCCGACGATGGCGATCAGCTCCTTGAGATCGAAAGGCTTGGGCAGGTACTCGTAGGCGCCGAGTTCAGACGCTCTTATTGCCGTCATGAAGGTGTTCTGCGCGCTCATGACGATGATCGGCAGATCCGGCCGCGTTTTACGAATGCGCGGGATCAGATCGAAAGCGTTCTCGTCCGGCATGACGACATCGGTGATGACCAGATCGCCGTCGCCCTGGCTGATCCATCGCCACAGCGTTGCGGCGTTGCCGGTCGATCGAACTTCATAACCAGCCCGCGACAAAGCCTGATTGAGCACCGTGCGGATCGCGGCGTCGTCATCGGCAACTAATATGCTTCCGGTGGGCATCGGCGTTCTCAAGAGCTCTGGACTGACGGTGCATCGTCGGTGATAGCGCCGTCGCCGCTATAAATGGGCATCAGCACGCGGAAGATGGTTCGCCGCGGCTGGGATTCACATTCGATGATGCCGCCGTGGTCGCCCACGATCTTGGCCACCAGCGCCAGCCCCAGCCCGCTGCCGGATTGCTTGGTGGTGACGAAGGGATCGAACAAATGCGGCATCAGGTCTTCGGGCACGCCCGGGCCGTTGTCCTTGATGCAGAATTCGAGCGGCAGCGCGACGCGGTGCTTGACGCCAGGCACCGACAACCGCACGCCCGGGCGGAACGCCGTAGTGATCTGAATTTCGCCGTCGATCGCGGTTTCGCCGATCGCTTCGGCGGCGTTCTTCACCAGGTTGAGAAACACCTGAATAAGCTGGTCGCGGTTAGCCAGCACCGGCGGCAGCGACGGGTCGTATTCCTCGACGAATTTGATGTGACGGGCAAAGCCGGTGTGCGCCAGACGCTTCACATGATCGAGCACGACGTGGATGTTGACCGGTTCGCGCTCGACCGGACGCTCGTCGGCGAACACTTCCATGCGGTCGACCAGCTTCACAATGCGGTCGGTCTCGTCGCAGATCAGCTTAGTAAGCTGGCGGTCGTCATCGCCGGCCGATTGTTCGATCAATTGCGCCGCACCGCGAATGCCGGACAGCGGATTTTTGATTTCATGCGCCAGCATGGCAGCAAGCGCAATCACCGAGCGCGCGGCGCCGCGATGAGTCAGCTGCCGATCCATTTTGTCGGCGATGGTGCGTTCCTGCAGCATCACCACGACATGATCGGGGTATTCGGCCAAGGGCGCGACATGAAGATCGACCAGCCGTTCGCCGGGATTGCGCGGCGTGGCGAGATCGACCTTGTATTCGTTGACCGCGGCGCCGCGCTGGCGCACCTGATCGATCAGCGTCAATAGCGGCGAGCCGAACGGCACCAGATCGCGCAACAGATGGCGGCGCAACATCGGTGTCGAGGCTTCGAAGAATTGTTCGGCGGCGACGTTGGCGTCGGCGATCTTGCCGTCGGGTGAAATCATCAGCACCGGATGCGGCAAGGCGTGCAGCATGGCGTCGGCGGGCGAACTGACGGCGGCGGAAATGGCGTGGGCTCGGCTCATGCGGCGGCCTTCCATGCGAACGCGTCGAACGCTTCGGCCAAACGGCGGCGGGCTTGCGCCGGCTCTTCGGCCGTCAAGACGCGCGCGCGATGGTCTTTGAGAAGCTCCGGCGGCACTTGAGCGCTGGCGGCCGCGGCGTCGAGCGCCCAGCCGAGATGCTTGCGGGCGTGGCGGCGGCCGATGGCCGCGCCGTGATGCGAAATCATCTCGTCGTAGAGCGCATCGATCAGCCTGAGTTGTTCGAACAGGTGCGGCGCCTGCCCGCGTTTGCCGGTCGCGAGATAATGCGCCATCTGGCCGGGAAACCACGGACGCCCCTGCGCGGCGCGGCCAATCATTACAGCATCGGCACCGGATTTCTCCAGTGCCTGCGTTGCATCGTCGAACGATCGGATATCGCCGTTGACGACCACGGGGATGGTCACAGCCTGCTTCACGGCGCGAACCGCGGACCAATCAGCGGTGCCGGTGTAGAACTGGCACCGGGTGCGGCCGTGGACGGTAATCATCTGAATTCCCGCATCCTGCGCGCGGCGCGCCAATTCGGGCGCGTTGATGCTGGCGTGATCCCAGCCGAGCCGCATTTTCAACGTCACCGGAACCGCGACAGCCTCGACGGTCGCCTCGATCAGGCCCATGGCGTGGTCGAGGTCGCGCATCAAGGCCGAGCCGGACGCGCCATTGGTGACCTGCTTGGACGGGCACCCCATATTGATATCAATGACTTGGGCTCCCTGGGCCGCCACGATCCGGGCGCCCTCCGCCATCCACCGCGCCTCGCAGCCGGCGAGTTGAACGACATTGATGCCAACGCCCTGCCCCTCGCTGCGGACGCGGGCCTCACGCTGGCCCGTGGCAAGGCCTGCACAGGCGGTCATTTCCGATACCACCAGGCCCGCGCCGAGGCGCTCGGCCAGCCGCCGGAAAGGCGTGTCGGTAATCCCTGACATAGGTGCCAGGATGACGCTGTTTGGCACCTTCACAGGCCCAATCCGGAGCGATTTGGTGAGATTCTGGCTAATATTGCCCCGCACGGGAGAACTGCCTATCATTTAGGCGACCCCTTCTATTGCTTAGAGTTTAGCCATTTTGACGCCTGACGCAAGTGTTGCACTGCAATAAATTGTTCATGAAGGCTCAATGGGGTAAATGAATCTGAGGAGCCGGAAATGCCCCAAATAGCCGCCGTTATTGTGGCCGCAGGACGCGGAACCCGCGCCAGCGGCGATTTGCCTAAACAATTCAGACAGATCAGCGGCACGATGATGCTGTCCCGCACGCTTTTAATGTTCGTAGAACACCCCAAGGTCGGCGCCGTACAGGCTGTGATCAACCCCGACGATCGCGTGCTCTACCAGGACGCGGCGGCGGACATGACGGACGAAAAGCTGCTCGCGCCGGCTTTCGGCGGCGCCACCCGGCAAGCGTCGGTGCGCGCCGGGCTGGAGGCGCTCGAGAGTCGCCGACCGGACATTATACTGATCCACGACGCGGCGCGGCCTTTCGCCAGCGCCGATCTGCTGTCGCGTGCCATCGCGGCCGCGGAGAAAAGCGGTGCGGCGATACCGGCGCTGCCCGTCACCGACACGGTCAAGTCGGTCGATGCGCTGGGCACCATCGACAAGACGCTCGACCGTGCGACGTTGCGGCTGGTGCAGACGCCGCAGGCCTTCGCCTTCGCGCCGCTGCTCGCTGCGCACCGCCGCGCGCAAGCCGCCGGCCGCGAGGACTTCACCGACGACGCCGCGCTGGCCGAATGGGCCGGCATGAAAGTCAGCGTGTTTGCCGGTGAGCCCGGCAACATCAAGATCACGACGCCCGAGGATTTCGCCCGCAGCGAGGCGATGCAATTTGCGGCGCTCGGCGACGTGCGCACCGGGACCGGCATCGACGTCCACGCCTTCGGCACCGGCGACCACGTCATGCTTGGCGGCATGCGCATCGCACACGATCGCGGCCTCGTCGGACATTCCGACGCCGACGTCGGGCTGCATGCGCTGGTCGACGCTATTCTCGGCGCCCTCGCCGACGGCGACATCGGCTCGCATTTTCCGCCGAGCGATCCGCAATGGCGCGGCGCGCCGTCGGATCGGTTTCTGACTTTCGCGGTCGAGCGCGTCGCGGCGCGCGGCGGCCGCATCGCGCATCTCGACCTAACCCTCGTTTGCGAGACGCCGAAGATCGGCCCGCATCGCGACGCCATCCGCGCCAATATCGCCAAGCTCGCCCAGCTCGACATCGGCCGCGTCGCGGTGAAGGCGACCACCAGCGAAAAATTGGGCTTCACCGGCCGCGGCGAAGGCATCGCGGCTTACGCCACCGCGACGGTTCGCCTGCCCTGGAGTGCCTTGTGAACAAGGACGTGCTCGCCGCCGCCAAGGCGCTGCTCGACATCTGCCGCGCGCGCAACATCAAGATCGCGACGGCGGAATCCTGCACCGGCGGCTTGGTGGTGGGGGCGCTCACCGAAATTCCCGGTTCGTCCGACGTCGTCGACCGTGGCTTTGTCACCTATAGCAACGACGCCAAATTCGAGATGCTCGGCGTCTCCGGCGACATCCTGGACACCCATGGTGCGGTCAGCCGTGAAACGGCGGAAGCCATGGCGCGCGGCGCCTTGCGCAAGGCCCATGCCGATATCGTGGTCGCCATTACCGGCATTGCCGGGCCCGGCGGCGGCAGCCGGGCCAAGCCCGTCGGCCTGGTGCATTTCGCCGCCGCCTCGAGCATTGGCCAAGGCAAATTGATCCACGCCGCGAAGCGCTATGGCGATATCGGGCGTGAGGCGGTTCGGCACAAATCGGTGCTACAAGCGCTCGACATGCTACACCAACTGGTTGCTCCCGCCGCGAAAGTACGATCATGACGAAAAATAGCGGCGGCGCCTGGTGGCGCCACATGGATCTCAGCGTCGTGGCGGTGCTGCCGGTGCTCGCCGCGTCGGTGCTGGGCCAGATCGCGACCACCCCGAACCTTGGCTGGTATGCCGGACTGACGAAGCCGTCTTTCAACCCGCCCAATATTATTTTCGCACCCGTTTGGTCGGCGCTTTATCTGCTGATGGCCTTCACGGCCTGGCGGCTCGCAAGGCTGCCGGCTTCCCCGGCGCGCCGCCTCGCGATGAATTTGTTTTTCGCGCAATTGGCGCTGAACGCGGCGTGGTCGTGGATGTTCTTTGCCGCGCACGATCCCTGGCTCGGGCTGGTGAACATCGTGCCGCAGTTTTTGCTCATTTTGGCGACGATCGCCGCGACGTTGCGGATCGACACCCTGGCGGCGCTGGCGCTCGTGCCGCTCGCGGCCTGGGTCGGCTTTGCCGCCGTGCTGAATTACGCGATCTGGACATTGAACGGCTGAACCGCCGTCAAACGCGCCCGCTACTCGGGTTCGTCACCCGGCGCCTGGCGCGGAAACGCAACGATTGTGCCGATCAGCGCCAGGCCGCTCCCGAGCAGCACGTCCTGCAATCGCTCCGTGAACAGCCCGCGCAAAATGCGCAGGTCCGCAGCGGCCAAGTCGTAGGCCAGCAGGATCAACAGGACGATCAAGGCGGTGTGCAGCCAATACCGATGGAATAGATGATGCGGCACCAAGGCGGCGATGGCCAAGACCGCGACGACTAATGCCCACACCGGACGAACGAGGCTTGTCATGGCAAAGGCCGCGGCGACGCCGATCACGGTGCCGGCGACGCGATGGACAATCAGAACGTAACTGGTCCGCGCATCCGGCTGCATGACGACCAACGTGGTGACCACGACCCATAGGACGCGGCTCGGATCGAGGGTAACCCCGATCCAGAGGCTCAAGGTCGCGGCCGCGGCATAAGCCAAAGCGAAGCGCAGCCATCCGCCGCTGGGAACGCGACGGGGAAAGCCGCGCTGTTGCGGGAGCGGCCCCGCCCAAGCATGGTCGGCGCTGCGCACCACGGTGACGGTCGCCAAAGCGATGGCGACGTAAGCCAATTCGGCAATGGAAATATCGGGCGCGCCACTGGTGACCACCAAAGCCATGGCGCCGAAGCGCGCCGCCAGCATCGGCCCTTTGCCGACGCCGATCAGCCAGCCGCTGGCGAAGGTTGCGGCGGCGAACAACACCCAGACCGTCGGGGGAAATCCGCGCAGCAGCACACCGGCGCCGCCGCCGAGCGCCATGCCGCCGGCCACCATGTAAAGAATGATCAGGCGGCGCCCGAGCGGCCCTTCAATATCGGCAAAAGACAACAGCAAGCCGCTGACGCATCCGAGCAGCGCGCCGGCCGGCTGGTTCAACACCACACCGACGCAGAACGGCACGCCGATATCGAGCAGGAACAGCATGCCGCGCCGGAGGGCGTCCTGGGGAATGCGGGGCAGTGGCATACGCTATTCTCGATGCGGGATATTATGCCGCGGGACGGCCGTACACTTCATCCGCGCGTTTCTCGAAGGCGGCGGCGAATTTACGGAAGGCGGTGTCGAACATCGCCCCCATCAACATGGCGAGCGTGCGGCTTTTGAACTCGTAGTCGATGTAAAATTCGACGGTGCAGGCGTCATCGCCGGTGGGGTGGAAGGTCCAGCGGTTCTGCAAGCGGCTGAACGGACCATCGAGATATTCGACGAGAATTTTGAGATTGGGCTTATCGAGCGTGACGCGGCTCGTGAAGGTTTGGCGGATCAGCTTGTAGGCCGCCGTCATCTCGCTGACCACCACGATCACGCCGTCGGCCTTCGGCGTTTTGCTGCGAATGCGGAGTGAATCGCACAACGGCACGAAGCGCGGATATTTCTCCATATCCGCGACCAGGTCGAACATGTCGGACGCGCTGTGGCGCACGCTGCGTTTGGAGGAGAAGGACGGCACGTTAGATCTGTTTGGCGCGCGCCGCCTTCAGCCGCGCGAAATCGTCGCCGGCGTGGTGCGACGAACGCGTCAGCGGCGACGACGCCACCATCAGAAAGCCCTTGGCGTAAGCGATAGTCTCCAGCGACTTGAACTCGTCCGGCGGCACGAAGCGCTTTACTTCATGATGCTTGCGCGTCGGCTGCAAGTATTGCCCGATCGTGAGGAAGTCGACATTGGCCGAGCGCAGGTCGTCCATGACCTGCAACACTTCGTTCCGCTCCTCGCCCAAACCCAGCATGATGCCGGACTTGGTGAACATCTGCGGGTCGAGCTCCTTCACGCGCTGCAGCAGTCGCAGCGAATGGAAATAGCGCGCGCCGGGCCGCACGGTGAGGTAATGCGACGGCACGGTTTCGAGATTGTGGTTGAAGACATCGGGCCCGGCCGCGACCACGACTTCGAGCGCGCCGTCCTTGCGCAGGAAATCGGGCGTCAGAATTTCAATGGTTGTTTGCGGCGCCTGGGTGCGGATGGCGCGGATGGTTTGAGCGAAGTGCTCGGCGCCGCCGTCGGCGAGATCGTCGCGATCGACCGAGGTGACGACGATGTGCGCGAGACCGAGCTTGGCGGTCGCCTCGCCGACGTGTTGCGGCTCATGCAGGTCGAGCGCCCCCGGCAGGCCGGTCTTGACGTTGCAGAAGGCGCAGGCCCGCGTGCAGGTGTCGCCCATAATCATGAAGGTGGCGTGCTTCTTCTCCCAGCACTCGCCGATGTTCGGGCAGCCGGCTTCCTCGCAGACGGTGACGAGTTTGTTGTCGCGCATGATGCGCCTCGTCTGCTCGTAACCCGGCGATACCGGCGCCTTGACGCGGATCCAGTCCGGCTTCGGCAGCACAGGTGAATCCGGGCGATGCGCCTTTTCCGGATGGCGCGGGCGCGGGTTGTTGATCAGGTCGAGGACGACGGCCATGGAAGATACTTACGGCTGCGGCGACCGCGCCGCAAGGTCGTCAGGCCCTGCGGATGGCGCGCCAGATCAGCAAAAACACGATGGCGCCGATGGTGGCGGTGATCAGATTGCCCCAGAAATCCGGCATCACCTGGAGATTGAGCTTCTCGAACAGGAAGCCGCCGACAATGGCGCCGACCAGCCCGACCGCGAGGTTATAGAACAGGCCGCCGCGGCCGCCGAGAATCTGGGTGGCGAGCCAACCGGCGACCAGGCCGATGATGATCCAGGACAGCACGCCCATGGGTTAGTCCTTTGCTAGATCGGTCACCCTGAGGAGCGAGCCACAGCGCGTCAAGACGCGCGTAAACGCGCTTACGGCGAACCGCGAGGGGCGACGGCGGCGAAGCTACGCCGCTTTCGGCGGCGGCATCTGATGGTTCGGCGTCGAGGTCGAAATCTTGATCTCGTCCTCGTTCATGTCGGCGCCGACATCGGCAAACAGCGGCGTCGACAGATAGCGCTCGCCGGTGTCCGGCAGCATGGCGAGGATGGTCGAGCCCGGCGCCGCGCTTTCGGCGACCTTCAGCGCACCGGCGAAGGTGGCACCTGCGGTGATGCCGACGAAGATGCCTTCCTGCTGCGCCAGCGCCTTGGCATATTTCATGGCGTCGGCATTGGCGATGGTGACGATCTGGCTGATAACGCCCATGTCGACGGCGTCGCCGGTGATCTTCGGAATGAAATCGGGCGACCAGCCCTGCATCGGATGCGGCTTGAAGGCGGGATTGGGCTTGGCCGGCGAACCGTCCGGGTTGCGCTCCTGCGCCGTGTGCGACGTCAGCATCGGCGCTTCGGCCGGCTCGCAGACGACGATCTTGGTGTTGGGCATTTCCTTTTGCAGCACGCGCGACACGCCTTTGAGCGTGCCGCCGGTGCCGAAGCCGGTCACCCAGTAATCCAACTTCTCGCCCTTGAAGTCGTCGACGATCTCGCGCGCCGTGGTGCGCGAATGCATGTCGGGATTGGCTTCGTTCTCGAACTGGCGGGTGAGGAACCAGCCGTGCGTCTTGGCCAGTTCCTTGGCCTTCTCGACCATGCCGAAGCCGCGCCCGGCGGCCGGCGTCAGCACCACCTTGGCGCCGAGGAAGCGCATCAGCTTGCGGCGCTCGACGCTGAAGGTTTCCGCCATGGTGACGACCAGCGGATAGCCCTTGGCGGCGCAGACCATCGCCAAGCCGATGCCGGTGTTGCCGGACGTGGCTTCGACCACCGTCATGCCCGGCTTGAGCTCGCCGGATTTCTCCGCCGCTTCGATGACGCCGAGCGCCAGACGATCCTTGACCGAGCCGAGCGGATTGAAGGCCTCTACCTTGACGTAGAGGTTGATGCCTTTGGGTCCGAGTTTGTTGATGCGCACCACGGGCGTCTTGCCGACGGTGCCGAGGATCGAGTCGAATTTGGCCATCTGAATAATTCTCCCATCTACTGTCGTGGTTGCGGCATAAATATCTCAATGAGACATCGTTAGTAGAATGATTATGCCGCGCGCCAACAAGAGCTACATGTTCAGCACGCGCCCATAAGCATCGAGCACCGCTTCCTTCATCATCTCCGACAAAGTGGGGTGCGGGAATATGACATGCATCAATTCTTCTTCCGTCGTCTCCAGGTTCATGGCGACAACATAGCCCTGGATCA
>Ga0265314_10002364_pt1 | contig 19452 bp, 17 predicted proteins | sample 4126metaG_FD_203106 | JGI IMG/M metagenome (GOLD analysis project Ga0265314, IMG submission 203106) | Rhizosphere microbial communities from Carex aquatilis grown in University of Washington, Seatle, WA, United States - 4-1-26 metaG | ecosystem: Host-associated > Plants > Roots > Rhizosphere >... | reverse complement strand
GCGAATGGGTATCGTGTCTTGCACAAAATCCCGGTCCCTGGCGACGGCGGGTACGACTTCGTTTACCTAGACGAGGCCGCGCACCGGCTCTACGCCGCCCACAGCACCGAGGTGGCGGTGATCGACATGGTTTCGCGGTCCGTGATCGGCGTGATTGCGGGTCTTGCAGGCGCGCATGGCACCAGCGTCGTGCCTGGAGTCGGCAAGGGGTTCATCACCAACGGCAAGTCAGGCACGCTGACGGTGTTCGACCCCAAGACGCTCAAAACAACCGGCGAAATCAAGAGCACCGGCAAGGGCCCAGATGCCCTGACCTACGATCCGGCATCGCGACAGCTCTTTGTGTTCAATCACGCCAGCGGAGAGGTCACGGTGATCGATCCTGGGACGAACAAGGTCACCACGACGCTCAACGTGGGCGGCGCACTGGAGGTTGGGCGTGCCGACGGCCAGGGCAACGTGTGGGTCAACGTGGAGGACCGGAATGAGATCGTGCGCATCGACTCGAAGAAGATGGTGGTTGCTGGCCGCTATCCATTAGCACCCTGTGAAGAGCCGACCGGGATGGCCATCGACGCCAAACATGGCCGCCTGTTCGTAGGCTGTGGCAACAAGATGATGGCCGTTGTCAATGCTATCTCCGGCAAGGTCGTCGCCACGTTAGACATCGGCCCTGGCGTCGATGGCACCGAATTCGATGCAACCACCGGAGAGGTCTTGAATGCCTGTGGCAAAGACGGCACGCTGTCGGTCATCCACCAGGACACGGCGGACACGTACCACGTGGTGCAGAATCTCAGCACGCAGCTCGGAGCGCGAACCTTGGCCGTGGACACGTCGTCGCATCGGATATTTCTGGCGGCGGCACAGTTTGGCGACAAGCCGGCGCCCTCAGAGGCCAACCCAAAACCGCGTGCGCCAATCCTGCCCGGCACCTTCGTCGTGCTGGTTGTCGGCAAATAGTAATGCTGGCTAAGATGAACCAAGAGGTCGAATCCGTTGCGTCGATCCGTGCGCGCGCCGAGCAACGCCTGGATAGACACCAACGCATGATGGAAGTACTCACCGCGGCGCTGGGAAGACCGCGCACAGTCTATGCCATCCTGTTGCTGGTCATTGCGTGGATTGCATTCAATACTGCCGCGACCAGAATGCTTGGGTGGAAGAGCATCGACCCGCCACCGTTCTTCTGGTTGCAGGGAATGGTCGCGCTGTCCGCCCTTCTGATGACGACCTTGGTCCTCATCACGGCCAATCGTCAGACGCGAAACGCGGAAGAACGTTCGCATCTGGATTTGCAGGTGAACCTGCTATCAGAGCACAAAGTGGCCAAGCTTATCGCACTGGTCGAGGAGCTGCGCCGCGATCTCCCCATGGTGCGCGACCGCATCGATCAAGAAGCCAATGCGATGCAAGAAGCAGTCGATCCCCATGCGATGCTGGAGGCGCTTGAGCGAGCCACGGAAAGCGACCCAACCAAGACCGGGTAAGGTCGCTCGCATCCATCCCGCGATCTGGACTGGCAGAATTCGCATTGTTTGAAACCTTTATGGAGAGAGACGATCAAAAAGAAGCGTCCGTCCTATTGTGTCGGCGAACTAAGGAATGCAACCAGCTATTCACTCTAACCCGAGGCGCGTGGAAGGCATTCGCCATTTGGGATCGTCCGTTTTCAACTATTGGTTTGGCTATGTGGCCAACGTGAGTTTGGTCGCGTGGTTGGTCTCGCACGCATGGCGCGACGGGCGCCTTGGCATAGGCATCACGCCATTTGCCCTTCTGGCGCTGGCAGGCCTGTTGTCCTGGACTCTGACCGAGTACCTGCTTCATCGCTACGTCTATCATCAGTGGCACTCCTTCCTCAGCGTGGGACATGCTTTGCACCATGAAGATCCGAAGGCCCTCATCGGCATCCCCTGGTACTTGACGACCATCATCGTGGTGGGCGTCTTCACCCTGTTGGCTCTACCCTTCCGCGCATCCATGCTGGGGGTGGTCATGGGGTTCAATTGGCTGGGCTACATCTTGTATTGCATATGCCACCACGGCAGCCATCACTGGAACACCAAGCGCGGGTGGCTCAAGAGGATGAAACGGCATCACCTAGTCCATCACGGACACGCGAGCTACAACTGGGGCTTCACGACCCCGTTCTGGGACCACTTCTTCCGAACGTACTACCGAAAGCCGGAAGATCAAATTCCCGCAGATTCAGAGCACCACCCGAGGGTTCTTGCTTGAGGGCCTGCCGTGCCCTCCGGTCCAAGCCGCAAGATCGACTATCTCATCGCAGCGAATCTACCAACGACTGTTCATCTGCTGAAAGCTCTTGTCTAGCTCGGCCCTTGAGGCTTTGAGCATTCCTGCGCTCATGCCGTACCCGATTTCGAGCACGTCAGCTTCTAGGTCCTTCATGACTGCGGACGTGAATTCTTCAGGCGTGAGATTGGCTTTGAAATTGCCCCGCTTAGCCCTGCCCTCCGGGTTCAACTCGGTATCGACGGCCGGAGGAACGACCTCGAACACCTTGATTCCAAGTTTGGAGAGTTGATGCCTGAGCGCCATGGAGAAAGCGTGCAACCCCGCCTTGGTCGCGCTGTAGACCGGCATACGCGCGGCGGGCACGAAGCCAAGCCCGGAGGAAACATTGACGATGGCAGGATTGTTCTTGCCGACGAGCTGAGGAATGAACAGCCCCGACAGAATCATCGGTGCTTCCAAGTTGATTCGGATTTCGCTCTCCCCAGCTAGGAAGGCGTCGACGCCTTGGGTGAAATCGATGTCTCTCTGCACGCCGGCATTGTTGACCAGAATGTTCAAGTCCTTAAAGTTGGCACTCACCCATTCGGCCAGCGCTCTGCAATCCGTTTCGTTCGCGACGTCGCACGTCCTGGTGTGGATTTTGGGATACTTCTCGCGCGCCGCTCGGAGCCGCCCTTCCCTGCGACCGCAGATGACGACTTCGCTCCCAGCCTTCAAGAAGGCTTCAGCCATCGCCAGGCCGATTCCCGTAGCGCCGCCGGTGATCAGAACCGTGTTTCCCGATAGCTTCATCGCACTCCTCGCTTTCCTTGCTTCATGGGGTATCCGACTGTCTGTCCGAAAAGCACCCGCCGATCGGCGCCCAGGTTCAATTGGGCAGAAAGCCCCGGCTTGTCGCAGTTGTGGAACCAGGCTGCAAGGCCAATGGCCGCGACGAATAGATACACATTGGCCGCGATGAGCCCCGTGTCCACGAAATAGTACGACCGCTGCACATCAGGATCGCGAAGCCCTGGCTCTTGGTACCCTGAGGTGTTTGCGAGCTTGTCGATGTCGGCGACGTAGATGAGGCGAACGGGCGCACGGGCCCCGCTGCTCGCCTGCCCCCGGCCAATCGCGAGACCACGCAGGTCTTTCGGGACGGCGAGCACGAGCCGATGCGCAAGCGGGTCATACAAGTATGTCCCTTCTCGTAGCGCAACGTAGATGTCGATCTCCTGGGAATTGCTCGCGGATGCCGCCGTCCTGCCAGCAATGCCAAATGGGCCATTTTTGCGGTTCACACCGCCCGCCGCCCACAGAAGATTGGACAGAATTTGCAGGGGCAGCTTCTTGTCGCTGATTTCGCGGGTCGTCCTCCTGGCCTGCAGCGCCTTCGCCAGTGACAGGGTGGGCTTGAGCGCGGGTTTCGCTAGTTCGATCACTTGATCGGATTTCTTCATTGCACGACTCTACGTGCTTTCGGCTCTACTGGCGCAGACATTATGGCCTGGCAGTGCGCTTCACCATCTTGTCGACGTTGCGCATCTGTACCAGGGTGAGGGCCATGGCGACGATGACGACCCAGCCCAGCAGGTGGTAGTTCTCGATGCGCCCCGAAGCGCTCTGCACGACCAGTAGCCCCGAGACCGACGACGACACCGCTCCGGCAAACTGCTGCATGGACGAGCTCACGGCCATGTAAGCGCCACGGTCAGGCAACGCAGGCACGCCCGAGATCAGCGCCATGGTCGAAACTTGTCGTCCCGAGATCGTGGCGAACAGCGCGCAGTTCCCCACGATCGCGAGCCACAAGGGCACACGGTCGAGCCCGGTCCACCACCACACCATCAGCATTCCCGCAAGCGAGGCGATGGCGAGCAGGCGAAATTTGCCGATGCGGTCGGCGAGCCGCCCCAGCAGAGGCCCTGCGAACAACCCCAGGATGCCACCCGACATGTAGATCACCGGCAGATGACCGAGCGACACGCCCAGGTTGTGGACAATGAAATTGCTCGCGAAGGGCTGGAGCATGAAGCCGCCGGTGGCCACCAGCATGGTGGCCGCAAACCCAACCAGGTAGCGTCGGTTGGTGGCCGTGTTGAAGAGGTGGCGCAGCGGATGGCGCCCCCGTGCTGCTTCCAGGTGAGCAGTGATGGGTTGCAGCTTCCAAACCAACACAACTCCCACCAACATTCCCACAGCCACAATCATGCGGAACGGTCCGTGCCAGCCGAAATGGCTGGCCAGAAAGAGCCCGATGGGAATTCCCATCACTTGGCTGGCGGCGAATGCGCTTTGAATGGTGCCCATCACCCGGCCGCGCACCTGCAGCGGGAACAGGTCGGCGACAATCGCAAAGCTTACCGAACCGATCACGCCGCCGAACAATCCGGCGACCACGCGCGCTCCCAGCAGGAACGGATAGTTGGGCGCGATACCGCAAAGAAAGGTCCCCGCCAGGAATCCCGCGTAGAACATCAAGAGCAGGCGCTTCCGGTCGAACTTGTCGGCGAAGCCCGCGGCCAGAATTCCCGCGACCCCTGCGCTGAACGCGTAGGCGCTCACCACGAGCCCGAACTGGCGCGCGCTGATCCCGAGTTGGGGCATCAAGATGGGCCCCATCGGCGAAAGGATCATGAAATCCAGGATGATGGTGAACTGCAGGAAGGCCAGGAGGGCCACCACCAGCTTCTGATAGCTAGAAAAGGCGGGTGGCGATTTTGAGTCAGGGGACGTGGGTATCATTGAACCTCGTACGACTGGCAAGCCTCGACCGCGTCGCGGGGCTAGCTGGTCAGGTGGGCGTGGGCTTTGGCCAGCATCTCGATGATGGGGATGTTCTGTGGGCACTTGGGCTCGCACTCGGTGCATTCGGTGCACTGGTCGGCGCCGCTGCCGGCCTTGACCATGAAAGCGTCGTAGGCGAAACGTGGACTTGCCTGATTCTCGAACATCGAGGCGGTATTGTAAGTCGACAGCACGTCGGGGATGGAAACGCCGGAAGGGCAAGGCATACAGTAGCCACAGGTGGTGCAGGGAACGGGCATGCGTGTGTGAAAGAAGCGCGCCACCTCGTCGACCAGCACTCGGTCGTCGGCGTCGAGCGACACGCGATGGCTCGCGACGCGCAGGTTCTCGTCGAGCTGGGCGGTGGCGTTCATGCCCGAGATGACGCTCACCACGCCGGGCAGATCCCACACCCAGCGCAGTGCCCATTCCGCGGGCGACCAACGCCGAGATGATCGCGCCCAGAGGCTCTCCACCGCAGGTGGAACCTTGGCCAGGGCCCCGCCGCGCAGAGCCTCCATGACCACCACGCCAACCTTGTGGCTCTCGGCATAGCGCAGGCCATCGAGTCCGGCCTGGTACTGCTGGTCGAGGTAGTTGAGTTGGATCAAGCAGAACTCCCAGTCGAAGCCATCGATGATGCTGCGGAAAGCGTCGGGGGAACCATGAAATGAAAAGCCCAGGTGACCGATGCGCCCGTCGGCCTTGGCGCGTTCCAGGGCACGCAGGCCGCGCAGATTCCTGACCTTGTCCCACGGCCCGGCCGCCAAGCCGTGCAGCATGTAGAAATCGATCCGCTGCGTATCCAGCTTGACCAACTGCTGGTCGATGAAGCGCTCCCAGTCGCTCTCCTGCTCGACCATCCACACCGGCAGCTTGGTTGCCAACTGCACCTTGTGGCGCCGGCCCTTGAGGGCGCGGCCAAGAAATGGCTCGCTCTGCTGGCCATGATAGGGCCAGGCCGTATCGAAATAGTTCACGCCCGCGTCGATAGCCCGGTGGATGAGGTGCGTGGCGGCGTCCTCCTCAATACGCGCCGGATTTCCACCCACGGTGGGCAGGCGCATGCACCCGAAACCGAGCGTCGAGATAGGAAGGCCGGGGATCTTGGGAAACGAACGGTACTGCATGACCGACAGTGTGCCGGCTTTCGTGGGATCTCGCTACCACCAGATCAGTAAACGATCGGAACCGGCGGAATCTGCCAGTCGTCCCAGCACGGCGTGTGGTTGCTTTCGTTCAAAGGCTGGTTCCATAGATAGACGGCCGGATAGGTTGTCAGCTTGCCGCCTTGAAGAACGAGCCCTGTGACGAAGAGCTGGGCCTGCTGCCCAGATCGCGAGGAGGAAAACGTCAACCAATAGTAGGTTTTGCCGTTGGCACTAACCGCGTGGGGCGACCATTTGGCCCAGTCGTTACCAAGCCCGGGACTTCTGAGTCCGGCATTGTTGAGGCACGCCGGGACGTCGTTGGCGGCGGGGCGAATGGCCGTCCCGCCTCCGGCCGGCACGACGAAGACTTCCGACTGATTGTTCGAGTACGAGTTGCCGTTCCCCGAGTAGCTGCTGAACGCGATATAGGCGTCGTCGGGAGAAAATGCCGGGTAGTATTCGGTGTTGTCAGGGGATGAAGCGCCCGCCACTGGCGTTGCCGCGCCACCCTGGCGATTGTTGTAACTCACGGAATAGAGGTCGGCGGGGCCGTTGGCCAAGCGGCCGTCGTAGATCGACGTCCCGGAAACGTAGACCACCGTCCTGCCGTCGTGACTGAATGTTGGCTCGGTAGCGATGGCATTGGTGTCTCCAGTGCGGGCCAAGGTTCCCATCGCGGTTGGACTATCCAGCTGAACCCACGTCAGAGCGCCGGCTTCACTGCTGCTGAGCGAGATGTAATCACCGTCGAGCCAGTGCGAGAGCGAATAGGCCGGCGTGCCGCCTTTGAGCTGGCGAAGGTTGGCGAGCGCACCCGGATTCAGGTACGACGGCGTCGTTCCCACGGTTCCGGGCCGAATGTCGGCCAGACTCTCGAAAAAGGCATCCCCGGCGTTGTTCGATGGCGCCAGCACCATCCCCACACCGAGGCCATCCGGTGTGGCGCTGTGGCAGCCGATGCAGTTGTCGACCGCCGGATCGCTGGCCTGAACCTGAGATGGAACCAGAACGCTGGCAACACCTTCTTCGCCAATGCCGAATCCCTTGAGCGAACCAAGCCCCGTGTCGCTCAGCGACCAGTAGACAATCTTCCCCGGGGCGTCGACCGGAGCGATGGTGAAGGTGCTGGTGGACGGCGGCGACGGTTGTAGTTGCACGGTGCCGCTCGCGGTGAGCGTCATCGCGCGCACTTGGACGGTGATGGTTTGATCCGTTACCGACGCGCGAAGCTGATCCCAAAGATCGCTTCGCAGGGCGTAGGTCTGGTCCTGGTTATGCCAGGCGTGGGTGCTGTCCCCCGCTGTGTAGATGCGCAAAGGGTGGGCGAAGCCAGCCACGGTCAGGATGATTTCAAAAGTGTTTTCCTGGGCCGGGACATAGAACTCGAAGCGCGGTCGCAGCCAGTTTCTGGGCACGAGTGTGCCCACTTCGGGCGAAACGATACAAGGTGCGCCATTCGTGCGGGCCGGCGTGTTGGCGAACAAATCGGGCACATTGGCGGGAAGGCTCGCGCCGTTCAAGATGGGATCCGCGGGAAAGTCGGTGATGGGCGGCGGTAGATCCGGCCCGAGCGGAGCATCGTAGGAGGGTGTGCCGGTGATGTTGATGATAGGTGCGTCCAGGTTAACCGATAGCGAGCCGCCGCTGCCGCCACCCGCCCCAGCACCGCCGGCCGCACCCGCGGATCCACTTGTTCCGACCCTTGCCTGGGCGCACCCGAACGAAAAGAAAAGGCACGCTAGGCCGCGTGAAAAATGGATCTTGCTGAACATCGATACTCCCTTTGATCTTGAACCGAGCGCGAAATGGCTGCCAACCAATCATGCCAGATTTAGCAGCGAAGATGTACGTCCTTGCGCCAAGGTTCGCCCGGTGGCACTGCTCCACCACGAGCCCGGTTCTCGACGAGGGCCGCGGCCTACCCTCACTGCGGCATTTCGGGTAGGCCGTGCGGCCAACTGAGTCTACTTCTTCACGATGAAGATGTTCGGCACGGGCGGCGCCGGCATGTTGGGACTGATCTGGAATCCCGCGTGCGGCGGCTGGTTATAGGTCGACTGCTCGAAGTTCACTTGTGCACGGTAGGTCGGATCGTGCATCAGCGTGTAGATGCGGCGCTTGGTCACGTCCGTGGTCGTGTACAGGCGCAAGGCCGTGGTCGGGCTGGAGTTGTCCAGGCTCTTCCCTTCGCGCAAGATGATTTCTTCGCGCCAGTCGCCGAGCAAGTCTGCGGTCAGGGTCGGAGTGTTCTTGGTGTAGTTGTTGCCGGCGCACTGGGCGCACGTCAGCAGGGTTCCACCGCCGGCCTTGGTGATCGAGTTGTCATTTTCAAGCTCGCGCCATTCGTCCGCGTCCCAGTACATGACGAAGTTGCTTCCAGCGCCAAGTCCACCAGTGGCGCCGGTTGCGCACAGGACCTGCCCCGGCCCCGAACACGATGCGCTGGTTTCGTTGCCCGGGCCGACATACTCGGCACGGCCACGATTAGCGTCGGTGCCGGGGTTCGTCGTCTTGTAGTAGAAACTGCACGTGGCAGAGTCATGAGCGTCAAACCCTCCTCGGTTCTCATGAATGGAGAACGTGACGAACCCCTTGCCGGGAATCAGTGGCGCGATGTCCATGGCATCGCCGTGGCCCAAGCCCGAGTCGCACACGAACTTTCCTTCGCTGCTAATGGTAATTGCTCCGGGGATAATTTCCTGCGCACCGTCCCCGTCCACATCCGCAGCCATGCACGAGTGGTCGCCGCAGCCAATGAAGTTGGGCGTCCCACCCTTGCAACCAGCGTAGTCGAACACCCAGTTCTTCGCCAACACACCATTCCGGTAGGTCATCGCAGAAACTGTTGTCCGCGTGTAATATCCACGGCCCGAGATGATGCTCGGAAGGCCGTTTGCAACGCCGGGACCGCCACCAGCGGGCACATCTTTCGCGAAGGCAAAACCACCCGTGAAGCGCTGCCCTCGGTTCCCAGTCGAGTCGCCCCAGTCCCCGCTGCCGTAAAGCACGGGGTATTCAATCGTGTCCAGCTCCGAGCCATCCACCCCGCTGAACACGGTCATCCACTCTGGCCCGCCCAAGGTCATGCCGCGATCACCCCTCAAATCCTGGCTGTTGTCGGCGCCCGCCGCTGGCCCCTTCTTGAGGAAGTTGCCCTTTCCGTCCTTGGTACCTGGCCCGGTCTTGACCGCCAGCTCGCACTTGCCGTCTCCGTCAAAGTCGTACGCCGACAGTTGCGTGTCGTGAGCCCCGGCGCGGATATTCACTCCCAAATCAATGCGCCACAGCCGTGTTCCATCAAGCTTCATCCCGTCGATAATGCAATCGTCCGACTTGCCGCTCGATGCAGAGTCTTTCGAGTTCGAGGGATCCCACTTGAGTATCAGGTCCAGTTGACCGTCGCCGTCCAGATCGCATGGGGTGCCATCATTGGCGGTGTAGACGCCACCCAGCGGGCCATTGGGGGGTGCGGAAACAGGTATGCTCTGGTATTGGTCTGCCCAGACTGTGACCGGAGCGGATTGCGCCCCTTCCTTGCCTTTGAGCACGACGCTCACCGTATACTTCGAGGTCGACGTGCCAGCCGGGTCGAGATAGTTGGTGCTATCGGTTACGTTCTTGAGCAGGGTGCCGTCCTTGTAGAGGTTGTAGGAGGTGTCGCTGTCCGTTCCTGTGTATTCGTAGCCAAGCATTCGCCAACCAACGTAGACGCCACCGGTCATCTTCACGGCCACCACACCACGATCCAAGTTCTCCATTTGATAGTGCCCGGTTTGAGGAACTGAACTGCCTCCCGTTCCACCTTGGGGGCCTCCTCCGTCAACGCCCGGCATACCACCCGCGGCCGGGATAGTCGTGCCACCCGTAGCCGTTCCGCCCGTGCCCGCCTTGCCGCCCGTACCAACCGTCCCACCTGCGGGAACATCCATCCCGCCAGTTCTGATCACTCCGCCCGCGCCCGAAATCCCACCCGTTCTTGTCTCTCCCCCGGTGCCCGCGAATCCACCGCTACTCGGCACGCCGCCGGTGACTTTGGTCCCGCCCGTACTTTGTCCGCCCCCGGTGCCTACGAGTCCGCCCGTGCTGGGCGCGCCACCGATGTTGGTCGTTCCGCCCTTGTTCAAGACGCCGCCGGAGGCCTGACTTCCGCCAGAACTTTGAACACCCCCATTCCCAGATTTTGCGATGCCCGATCCCTTCGATGAATCGCAGCCCGCCAGCAAGGCGACTGCTCCAATCGCCACGCAAATTTGGCTATAGGTCGTCGCTGTTCTTCGTTCGAGAGCCTTTCGTAGTCGCATGATCTCCTCCTTGAATTCCTGGTACACCGACAACTGCTCTGCCCATTCCGAACTACTTGTGGGGCAGTGAGATCTCCCTTGAGCGCAGCTCACCCATACCGAGCAACGACATCCGAAAGGCAAGTAATTCGTGATGAAAATCACAGCACCATACCCGAGGCGCTGGAGGTGCCGGGGCGGTTTGCGCCACCTGGACGAAACCAATATCCAGACAGTCATGGCGAATCAGGCTTGTCGAGTGTCTGCGCTTGGACCTTGCGTGGCGGTTATCTCATGCTAGACACGTGTCTACTACACAAGACCGCGCGAACCTTGGTGAGGCAGCATGGAAGCCGATTCCATGCCACTGGCGAGGGGTTAGGCGCAAACAGAAAGGACGGTGCCAATTGATGAAGCAAATGAATTCTCGATCCGCTGGGATATTTGTCGTGCTGGGCACGCTCTTGGCCGCAACCAGCGCACGTGCAACCGACGGGTATTTCGACATAGGGTTTGGCGTCAAGGCGAAAGGAATCGGCGGCGTGGGGGTGGCGTTCCCACAGGACGCTCTGGCCCCTGCCACCAATCCGGCGGGAATCTCATTCCTGCCCTCGCGCGCGGACGTTGGCGTGACTTGGTTCAAGGTCGACCGTGGCGCCAGTCTTGGCGGGGGATCCTTTGATGGAAACCAAACGTCGAACTTCTTCATTCCAGAGCTCGGCGTGACTTACCACCTGCCCGACCGGTTCACTGTCGGCCTAGCTGTCTACGGGAACGGCGGTCTCAACACGGATTACACGACGCCCATCCCGCCGTTCGGCACGACCAATGCCGGCATCTCGCTGACACAGATATTCGTGGCGCCGACCGTTGCGTTCGCCATCACCCCACGGCATTCAGTCGGCCTTTCGCCAGTCCTTGCCTACCAGCGCTTCCAAGCCAAAGGGTTGGAGAACTTCGGCATTACCTACAGCGGGTACGACAGTTCCTACGGCGCGGGCGTGCGCGTCGGGTATTCAGGCCAGATTACCGATTGGCTATCCGCCGGCGCGACCTACCAAAGCAGAACCTATGCATCGAAATTCGCAGACTACAAAAACCTGTTCGCCGAACAGGGCGATTTCGACATCCCATCGAATTTCGCCGTGGGTGTCGCGGTCAAACTCGTCCGCAAACTGGCCCTTGCGGTCGATGTGGAAAGGATCCTGTTCAGTGAAGTGAAATCCGTGGGCAATCCTCTCAACGCCCAAACCTTCGGCAACGGCACCAACCTTGGCGCCAACGACGGTCCGGGTTTTGGTTGGAACGATGTGACGGTCGTTAAGGTCGGCGCCTCGTTCGCGGCGACGGACCAGCTCACCCTTCGCGCGGGCTACAACTACAGCACTCAGGCAGTCCCCACCGACCAAACATTCTTCAACATCCTCGCGCCAGCCGTCGTCCAGCACCACCTAACGCTGGGGTTGACGTTCGCCGCCACCCAGCACGTCGAGCTGAGCGCCCTGTACGTCCACGCATTCGAGCATGAGGTGAAAGGTGCCGGCAATTTCAACAACGGCGACGCCAATCTGCACATGAACCAAAACTCGGTCGGCCTCGCGGTCGGCTATGTGTTCTGAGGGTGGAAAAGAAAGCACTTCGCCGATGGCGGCGCGTTTGACCAAATCTACGGGTCAAAATAGCTATCCCCAGGCTACAGTAGCTTCCAACCACTTATGGAGGCAACGCTCGATGGCAAGTGAACCCAAGGTCAGCAACGCATTTCAAGTGTTTCTTTCGCAGGCGCCCACGGAGAGCCAGGCATGGATGCGAATGGTGAAGGAGTTGGACGGGGCCAGCCCCCTCGATGAGAAAACCAAGACGCTGGCATACATTGCGGTCCTGGCGTCGCTGCGGATGACCAGCGGAATTCCATTCCACGTGCTCGCTGCCAAGCGGGCGGGAGCATCCCGACAAGAAGTCATCGGTGCCATTCTCGTTGGCCTACCGGCGGCCGGCCATGGAGTGACACAGTCCCTCCCCGATGCGCTTGAAGCCTACGGCGAGCCGACCGGCTGAGATCCAGAACGGCGGGACCGGCCTGGCGAGAAGCGGGCGACGTAACGGACCGACTCACGCGCCACCGTATTGCGTGCGCCAAGGAACGAGTGCCCGCTCCAGTCTCTTGAGCGCCACGTCCATCAGCTTGCCGACGATCCCAATGGAGATCATGCCGGCAATGACCAAATCAGGCCGCGACATCTCCCGCCCGTCGACGATGATGTAGCCGACGCCGCGCTCGGCGGCGATGAGTTCGGCGGCCACCACGCAGACCCACGCATTGCCGAGACCGATGCGCAGACCGGTGATGATGGTTGGCAGCGCACCGGGAAGGACCACCTTGCGCACCAGCTTCCAGCGCGAGGCCTCGAGCACGGCTGCAACTTCGACATAGCGGTTGTCGGTTTGCCGGATCCCTTCGATGACGCCGATGATGATGGGAAAGAACGCGCCCAGAAAGATGATGTAGACCTTCGACAGCTCGCCGATGCCGAACCACAGAATGGCCAGCGGAATCCACGCGATGGGTGGAATCGGCCGCAGGATCTGAATCAGAAGATCGGTCAGTCGCGCGAACGTGGTCGAGATGCCGACGGCCACGCCGAGAACGAGGCCAAGCAGCGCGGCACCCGCGAAGCCCTCCAGCACGCGCAGCAGACTTGCCCCAATGTGAACAAAGAGCTGACCGGAAGCGCACAGGCCCCCAAGGGTCACGGCGACCGTGCTAGGTGCGGGCAAGGCAATGACACGGATAAGATTGGCGCGGCAAAGGGCTTCCCAAAGCGCCACGATGGCTACGGGCAGCATCACATACTGAAACAAACTGGTCGCCCGAGTTCGGGCTCGGCGCCCGAGCAGACGACGCCACAAGATTCCGCCCGCCGGCCGAGACGCCTGCTCGGGCGCGCGGGCCAGAGGCGTCGAGGCAACGTTGGCAGAGCTCTCAGCGGGCATGGTGTTACGCGCTCACCAGACGGTCAAGATGCGTGAAGGTGGGGTGAGCGGCCTGCTCTTCCTTCAAACGCACGCCCGGCGTCTCGTCGATGATCACATCGGGCCGGATGATCCACACCGCGGCCAGATCTACGTCGCCCAGGCGACCGCGTATCTCCGAGTAGTGTCTCTGGAAAACAGGACCGCTCACGTGCGCCTTGATGGGCACGCCCTTGATTTGAAACGAACGGCCATCCTGGCCCTTGATGAGGACGGCGACGGGGCGGTCAAACCAGATCGCGCGCACCAGGTTGCGGTTGCTCCGCGAGGTCTCGATCAATTCCAACAGTTGCAGGTTGCCATCCGAGTTGGCCCGCAACGAACCTTTTACCACGGCGTGGGGAACGCCCTCGCCGTCGACGGTTGCCAGAACCTTGAGCGTCTGCCGATCTTCCAGCAGCGCGATGATCTCTGGGCTCAAGGGCGCACTCATGTTTCCTCCATGAATTCAGCCAGCCTGTACCTGTAATTAACCAGGACGAGGTGCTGCTGCGACATTTACTTCAACCCGGCGGATTTCAGGTAACTCGCATCGACGAACTTGTCGATGTCGACGGGATTCTTGGTCAACTCGTTGCTGCGCAGAAACTCTTCGGTCTTCTTCAACTCGTCGATGTGCTCGGGACGGATGACCGGGTCGAAATCGAGCTTGGTCAGTACCTTCGACAATTGCTCTGGCGTGAGCTTGACCTCCGATGCGATCAGCTCCGCGACCTGTTTCGGGTTGGCTTTGATGAAGTCCTGCCCGCGCTTATAGGTCTGCAGGAACTTCTCGACCAGGCGCGGATTCTGCTTGGCATACTCATCCACGGCGATGATGACGAGCTCGCCCTTCTTGATTCCGGTGCCATCCACCAGCAGGCGCGCGCCTTCGTCTTCCAGTCGGCTCAGGTAGGGCTCCCAGGTGCTGGCCGCATCCACGTCACCGCGGTTGAAAGCGCTGACCAGGTCGGCAGGGGGCAAGTGAATCAGTTTGATGTCGCTGAACTTGAGGCCGGCATTCTTGAGCACGACGTAGAGCAAGTGGTGGGAGTAAGAACCCTTGGTCACGGCCACGCGCTTGCCTCGCAGCTCGGCTGGCGACTTGATGGTCGAACCCTTCGGAACAACCACGGCCAGGGCTTTCGGTCCTACCGCCGAGATACCCACGACGCGCGTGTTCTGTCCGGCGGCGCGGGCAATGAGGGCCGGGGTGTCGCCCATCACGCCAATGTCCTGTTGACCAGCGGCGAAGGATTCGTTCTCTGGCGGCCCGGCAACGAACGAGGACCATTTGACTGTGACCCCATCCTTTTTCAGGTCGTCTTCCAGCCAGTGCTTTTGCTTGGCGACGAAGATCGGTGCGAACAGCGGTGCCGGCTGGATCGCAATGCGCAGCTCGGTGGCCTGGGCAGACAGAGACGGAAACAGGACGGTCAAAAAGATGGCAACGGAAAGCCTCATCGTATTCCTTTCGTGGTTCACATGATGCGGGACAAATCGGTATCGGGGTGATTGCCGCAGCGACGGTAGTCATCGAAGTCCGCGCGCAATTGGTAGCGCACGCGCAGGTCGTGCAGGCCCCGAGCCAGACGGACGTAGTATTCGAGCGACGGATTGGTCTGGTCGCGGAAGACCGAGCCAGGACGCGGTACCCACACGATGTAGACGGTGGTCACGCCTTTGCTGGCCAGTTCCTCGGCTTCGTCCAGCGTCGACTTGAGGGCATCATCCTCGCTGGCGAAGCCATTGGGCTTGGCCAGCTCGACGCCGCCCACCAGCCCCGTGCCCACGTTGCCACGGCCAAAGATGTCCACCGCGGCGACCAGGCGGCGCTTCCATTCCCGATACCCCACCCGCTCGGATTTTCCCGGACAGATCCAATCGAACAGGCGCTCGTTCAGCACTTCAAGGTCGGACGTGTAACTGGTCAGGCCGGTCTCCCGATACAGCTGCTCAAGCTGCTTCTCGTTGAATGCGGAAGCAATGAGTTGGCTGGGAAAACGCTTGGTCTTGAACACGCGCCCCACCGCCTGGAGCGTCTCGATGTAGTAGTCAACCTCTTGATCGAAAAGCCCCGGCCCACGCGTGTCGCTGCCCGAAGTTAGGCAGATGCTGGTGAACCGGCCGGGTTCGCGCAGCGCCTCGCGCAGGGTCTCCTCGACATCGGCGGGATCGAGCCGAGTGGGAATTCCCCATTCCTTCTTCTGCTGCTTGAGGTGCGTGACGATGTCGCAGAACTGGCAGCCCTTGTCGTTGGCCCAGAAGTGGCAAAAGTTCGACGTGAAGATGTTAAGCCGCTGTGGCCGCGCGGTGATGACGTATTTCATGGCCGTGCCGCGGCTGGTGGTTTTGTCGTAGTACGCGGGCTGCGGCCACAGCTCGACTTCATCGATAACCTCTTCGCCGTCGCGCAGGACGAAGCGACCGTCGCGCCAGTCAACAAGATAGGGATGTTGATCGAGGGGCGTCGGATCGGTGAGGATGGTCGTGCCGTCGCGCAGGACAAGCGACTCGGGCACTGGCGTCAACGCGTCGTCGCGCGATCCAAAGATATAGGTGCCGCGCAGCTGGTGCTTGCTCTCATCGACGTGGCGAAGCGCTTCGTCCGTGTAGTTCACGCCCCGCCGTTGCACGTCGATCTTCACGGCGACGAGCCTAGGAACGTCCGGATACTTGCTCACCACATCCGAGAGACTCAGCTCCCCGTCTTCCGCGTGTGCCCTCGCGACCGATGTCATGGTCTTGACCATAGCCAATCACGGCTCACCCTGCAAGACACATATCTTTTTTACGAGAGTCGTCATCGCCCGAGGGAATCGAGGCCGCACGACACAGACCAGCATCTCCCGATGCAATACAGATGTCCACCATAACAGACACGCACATGGTACAGTTCACCCATGCGCGATCTATCATCGGTTCATTCAGGGCGGCTGTTGATCGAGGGCGTGGACAAGAGCTTCTCCGGTTCAACGGGTGCGTTGCCGGTTTTGCGCGGAATCACCCTGGATGTTCGGGCCGGTGAATTTCTGTCCATCGTGGGCGGCAGTGGTTGCGGGAAAAGCACCCTCCTTCGCTCCATCGCGGGCCTCGAAGGCGTCGATTCGGGCAGCCTGCTGCTCGACGGTTTTCCAATCCGCGGGCCAGGCATCGACCGCGGGCTGGTCTTCCAGGAACATCGGCTCATGCCCTGGCTCACCGTCGCCGAGAACGTGGCCTTCGGCCTGAAGACGCAGTCCGACCGTGAGCGCGAGGCGGAAGGGTCGCACTACATCGGCCTGGTCGGATTGCAGGGATTCGAACGTTCGTACCCGCACCAGCTTTCGGGCGGAATGGCCCAACGGGCGGCCATTGCCAGGGCACTCATCAACCGTCCTGGAGTGCTCTTGATGGACGAGCCGTTTGGTGCGCTCGATGCGTTTACCCGCATTCAACTGCAAGAGGAAGTGCTGCGCATCTGGCGCACGGAAGGAACAACCGTCCTGCTGGTCACGCACGACATAGAGGAAGCCGTGTTCTTGAGTGACCGCGTCGCCATCATGTCGAACCGGCCGGGCACTTTGCGCAAGATCGTGACGGTCGACCTGCCGCGCCCGCGCGACCGGACAACCGACGCCTTCACCCGCCTGCGCGCGCTGGTTCACCGCGAATTCTTTGCGGTGCGAGAACAGGCCGAGGACTACCACATCTGATCGGCTGATCGGCAGCAACTGTACAGATTCGGCAAGCAGGACGGCCCGGTCTGGAATAACTGGATTTCCGGGCCGTCCTGCGATTCTCCTCAACGCTCTAAATCGTGTCGCCTGCCTTCGCTTCGGCAACGCCTGCCAGCGTCCCTTCGAAGAGCGGCCCGGTCAGGTAGCGTTCGCCAGAGTCGGGCAGCACGACCACGATGGTCTTGCCTGCGAATTCTGGAAGCGCCGCGAGCCGCGCCGCCACTGCGGCTGCAGCACCGCCACTCACGCCCGACAGAATTCCCTCTTCGGCGGCAAGGCGCCGTGCGAAGTCGATCGATTCGGCCGAATTCACCTGCTCGACCCTATCCACCACCGAGAGGTCCAACGTCTTCGGGATGAATCCCGCACCGATGCCCTGGATCTTGTGCGGCCCTGGCTTGATCTCCTGCTTGGCCAGGAACTGCGTGATGACCGGACTTTCGCTTGGCTCAACCGCCACGCTGAGAATAGCCTTCTTTTTCTGGTTCTTGATGTAGCGCGAGACGCCGGTGATGGTTCCGCCGGTGCCGACGCCCGACACCAGAATGTCGATCTTGCCTTCGGTATCGTCCCAAATCTCCGGCCCCGTGGTGGATTCGTGAATGGCGGGGTTGGCCGGATTCTCGAATTGCTGGGGCAGGTAGTAGCGTTTCGGATCGGAGTCGCGGATTTCGGTCGCCTTCTTCACCGCGCCGTTCATGCCCTTCGGCCCCTCGGTCAAAACAATGGTCGCGCCGAAGGTCTTGAGCACTTTGCGACGCTCGACGCTCATGGTTTCGGGCATGACCAGCGTGATCTTGTACCCGCGCGCAGCGGCGACGAAGGCCAGCGCAATGCCGGTATTTCCAGAGGTCGGCTCGACGATTTCGACGCCGGGCTTGAGAAGTCCCTTCTTCTCGGCATCCCAAATCAAGGCCGCGCCCAGGCGGCACTTGACCGAGTACGCTGGATTGCGGCCTTCGATCTTTGCGAAGACCTTGCTACCTGGGGGCACGACTCGATTCAGCTGGATGAGCGGTGTGTGCCCGATGGACAGTGAGTTGTCTTTGAACGAGGCCATGAACAGTTTCCTTTCGCGCAGGGTTTAGTAAAGTCGTAGTCTCGTATAGCAGACACCGTGGCACCTGGCAAGACGGTGATGCGAGTCATCCGCACGGACTTGTGCCGGTGAGCCAGAAAAGTCTTGCAACCCTCGCTCGCGTGGTTATAAGGGACATGTGTCTAGTATACAAACACACGTTACCACTGGCGCCCACGAGTCCGCCATCTCGGCAGGCGCGAGCGAGCTACTTGCTAACGTCGAGGCACTGCTGGGCGGCGAGCGAGATTGGCTGGCGAACCTTGCCAATGTGGCCGCGCTGCTGCCTGCGCACCTTCAGGACATCAACTGGGCGGGATTTTATCTTTGGCGACAGGGGGAACTGGTGCTTGGTCCGTTCCAGGGCCGCCCGGCCTGCGTGCGCATCGCGGAAGGTCGCGGCGTGTGCGGTCAAGCTGCGGTACGGAGGACGACCGTGGTCGTGAAAGACGTCCATGAATTTCCCGGTCACATTGCCTGCGATTCCCGCTCGCGCAGCGAGATCGTCGTACCGCTCCTGAACGACGCGACCCTGCTCGGCGTTCTCGACATCGACTCGCCAAGCCTGGCGCGGTTCGACGACGCAGACCGTGTGCTTCTCGAAACAGTGGCCCACCACGTGGTCCGAGCAACGGATTGGCCGGATTTCATCGGCAAAGACTAATGCCGACCATGGACCACACCGACCCGATTACTTCACCGCCTTTTCCACGTCCGGCGAGTGAAATTCCGGATTTCGCCACTTACCAGCGCCTCTATCGGCAGAGCCTTGAGGATCCGGAAGCCTTCTGGCGTGAGCGAATCGCGCGCTTTCGCTGGGCGCGGTCGCCAGAGCGCATCCTCACGGGCGAGGCGTACGACGCGCGCTGGTTTCCTGGTGGGCGTATCAACCTAGCGGCCAATTGCCTGGATGTGCCCATTGCGAATGGGCATGGCGAAACCTTGGCCTTGATTTGGGAAAGTGAGGCCGTGAACGAACGGCGCGAGCCGCGCGAGGTCCGAGGCTACAGCTACCTGCGCCTGCGCCGGGAAGTCGTGGAAACGGCCAAACGGCTCTTCAACCTCGGCGTCCGCGCTGGCGATCGAGTGACCATCGATCTGCCCATTGTACCAGAGTTGCCAATCGCCATGCTGGCCTGCGCCTGGCTGGGAGCGATTCACAATGTGATCTTCGCTGGCTT
>Ga0265314_10002363_pt1 | contig 19458 bp, 18 predicted proteins | sample 4126metaG_FD_203106 | JGI IMG/M metagenome (GOLD analysis project Ga0265314, IMG submission 203106) | Rhizosphere microbial communities from Carex aquatilis grown in University of Washington, Seatle, WA, United States - 4-1-26 metaG | ecosystem: Host-associated > Plants > Roots > Rhizosphere >... | reverse complement strand
CCGACGAAATGGGAAGCGTGGCGGGACCAACCCAATTCGCAATCTGCGGCGAAGACCGAACCGAAACACGAAATCAAAACCCGTACCCTGTTGCCCGGCTCCAAAGCAGCCTTTCCCGGGATTATAAAAAATGACGATCGATAAAATGGTTCTCTCCACCGGCGCCAGCCTCCTCTTTCTTGTGCTGGTCTTCCGCCCACTCGAATGGGCGTTTCCAGCGAAGCCGGGACAGCGCTTTTTCCGTCCGGCGTGGTTCACGGATCTCTTCTTTTTCCTGGGCCAGTATCTGTTGTGGAGCGGCGTCGTCTTCTGGATCTTGACGCACTTCGGCAACGGGCTCGACGCCACGCTGCCGGCCGGTTTTCGCAGCGCCGTTGGCGCGCAGCCGTGGTGGGCGCAAGCGGTCGAAGTGATCGTGCTGAGCGACCTCTTCGTTTACTGGGGCCATCGTCTGCAGCACCGCCTGCCGATTCTCTGGCGCTTCCACGCGATCCATCACAGCGCCGAGCACCTCGATTGGCTCGCCGCGCACCGGGAACACCCGGTCGACACCGTCTACACGATGGGCCTGATCAACCTGCCCGCGTTCATCCTCGGTTTTCCGCTCGAGACGCTCACGGGATTGATCGCCTTTCGCGGCTTGTGGGCGATTTACATTCATTCCAATGTGCGCCTGCCGATCGGGCCTCTGCGCATGCTGATCGGAGCGCCGGAATTGCATCACTGGCACCACGACCGCGATCGCGACGCCGGAAATTACGCGAACATTTCGCCGCTGATGGACATTCTTTTCGGCACGTACCGCTGCCCAGACCACGAACCCGAGCATCTCGGCCTCTCGAAGCCGATCGCCAAAGGTTACCTCGGCCAGATGGTCCACCCGTTCCTGCCCGAGCCCGCCTCCGAGCGGAAACCGGCGCCGGTGGTCGTTTCGGATGAGCCCTGTATCGAGGCAAAAAATATTTCAGTTTCCGCGTAACGAATTCGCTGCACACGTGTCTAAGGGTGCAGAGCAGAAAGGATTTCTTATGCGCAGGTTTGCACCGTTCGTGCTGGTTCTGATTATCGCCGGAGTCTTCGGATTCGCCGGATACGCGCTGGCCGAAGACCAGCCTCTGCCGAAAAAAGAGGCCGTCGTCCGCACGTTCGTGAAGGCGTTTTTCTCCGAAGACAAAAAAGCCGTGATCGACGCCTGCTCCGGCCAGATGCAGACCGACATGCAGAAATATTTCTGGATCAAGTCCGCCGTCGCCGGCGAAAAACCGGCTGCGGCGCACGAATGGACCGGCAAACTCGAAATCCTCGGCAGCAAACGCGAGAAGATTCTGAACACGCTGGTTGAACTCACCGAGACGGAAGAAGACGCGTTCGATATCAAAGTCGACGGCCGTCGTTTCAGCGTCGCCGTCGGCAATGATCTGAAAGTCATCGTCTTCACCGACGTGAGCATGCCCCGCGCGGACAAGTGACAAGTGACGTGTGACGCCATCGCGTTACTACCTGTCACCTGTCACCTGTCACCCGTCACCCGCCACCCGTCACTTGTCACTTGTCACAATTCCCCCAACGCCTATTCTTCCCTCCTGGCGTCTTTGCGACTTGGCGGTTCAGCTTTTTTTGAGGCAACCACATCATGAAAATTCTGGTCACGGGCGGAGCGGGGTATCTGGGCTCGATTCTGTGCGAACACCTGCTCAAGGCCGGCCATTCGGTTCACGTGGTCGATAATCTGCTCTTCAACCAGCGCACGCTGCTGCATCTGTGCGCCGACCCGAATTTTGATTTCACCCGCGGCGATGCGCGCGATGAAGAACTGATCGGCAAAGCGGTCAAAGACGCCGACGTGATCATTCCGCTGGCCGCGCTGGTCGGCGCGCCGGCGTGCGATCGCGATCCGTGGACGGCCAAGTCGGTCAATTTCGACGCCATCAAGATGATCAACAAGATGCGCAGCCCGCGCCAGCTCTGCATTTACCCGACGACCAACAGCGGCTACGGCACGAAGTCCGGCGAGCAGTTCTGCACCGAAGACACACCGCTCGAACCGATCTCGCTCTATGGCCAGGTCAAAGTCGACGCCGAAGCTGAGGTGCTGAATTCGCCCAACGCGCTGACGCTGCGCCTCGCCACAGTGTTCGGACTATCGCCGCGCATGCGCCTGGACCTGCTCGTCAATCATTTCACGTATGCCGCGCTGACCGACCGCTACCTCGTCATTTTTGAGAAAGATTTCAAGCGCAACTACATCCACATTCGCGACGTCGCCGATTGCTTCGTCCACTGCATTGCCAACGCGCCGAAAATGATCGGCCGCTGCTACAACGCGGGACTCGACGACGCCAATCTGTCGAAGGCCGAGCTCGCGCAGGAAATCAAAAAATACCTGCCAAACTTTTTCATTCACTACGCCGAAGTCGGCAGCGATCCGGACAAGCGCAACTACATCGTCAGCAACAAGCGACTGCGCGAAGCGGGCTTTACCGCCAAGCGCTCGCTCGGCGACGGCATCAAGGAATTGCTGAAAGGCTACCGCCTGCTGGGCCGCTCTCCGTTCAAGAACGTGTGAGATAGAATGCACGATCTCAGCACCACCACCGCAGTCATCCTCGCCGGCGGCCTCGGCACGCGCCTGCGTACCGTCGTCGCCGAGAAACCCAAAGCCCTCGCGCCGATTCTTGGCCGGCCGTTTCTCGCGTTTCTCTTTGATCGCCTGATTTCAGCCGGCATTCAGCGCGCCGTCATCTGTACAGGCCACATGGCCGAACAGATCCGCGACGAATTCAAATCGCAATACCGCTCGCTTAAGGTTGAGTACTCGCAGGAAACCGAGCCGCTCGGCACCGCCGGCGCGATCAAGCTCGCGCAGCCGCTGATTGGAAACACGACCTCGCTGGTGCTGAACGGCGATTCGGTCTGCGATGTGGATTTGCGCGCTTTCGGCGCATTCCACGCCGCGAAAAAAGGCCCGGTCTCGATGGTCTTGGTCGAAGTGCCAGACGCCTCGCGCTTCGGCCGAGTCGACGTCGCGCCCGACGACGCGTTGCTCGCCTATCACGAAAAGTCGCCCGAAGTCCGCCCCGGGTGGATCAACTCGGGCATTTACCTGCTTGAACCGAACGTGGTCGAATCCATTCCCGCGGGCCGCGCTGTCTCCATCGAGCGCGATATATTTCCGCAATGGATCGGCAAAGGCTTGTATGGATTCCGCTGCCGCGGGCGGTTCATAGATATCGGCACCCCGGAGAGTTACCGCCAGGCCGAAGAGTTCTTTAAAGGAGGACTCTAGACTCCAGACCCCGGACTCTAGACCGCAACATGTCCAAACGATTCGTTGTTCTCGACCGCGACGGCACCATCATCGTCGAAGAGGTCTACCTCTCCGATCCGTCTCGCGTGTCGCTGTGCGTCAACGCCGGCGAAGGCCTGCGCCGCATGAGCGACCTCGGCTTCGGGCTGGTGGTCGTCAGCAACCAGAGCGGCGTCGGGCGAGGGTACTACGACGAGGCCGCCGTTGGTCGCGTCAACGACCGCATGAACGAGCTGCTTGCGAAGTTCGGCGTGAAATTCGACGGCATTTATTACTGCCCGCATCTTCCCGACGCGGGCTGCGAATGCCGAAAGCCGCGAACCGGCATGTTGCTCAAAGCCGCGGCCGATTTGCATTTCGATCCACGCACATGTGTGGTTATCGGCGACAAAGTTTGCGATATCGAACTGGGCCGTGCCGTGGGAGCTGAAACAATTCTGGTTCAAACCGGGTACGGCGCTCAATTATCGGATAGCGAGCGCCGTATTGCAGGGTACAATGTAGATGATTTGTTAGCAGCGGCGGGTGTGATCGAGCAGCGTGTGAAGTCAGCGTGATAAGGAGCGCCGTCTAGACGATGATCATCAGTCGCACTCCGTTCCGGCTCTCTTTTTTCGGCGGCGGAACCGATTACCCCGGATGGTTCAAGGAACACGGCGGCGCGGTCCTCGCGACCTCCATCAACAAATACTGTTACCTGACCTGCCGCTGGCTGCCGCCATTCTTCAAGCACAGCACGCGCGTCGTTTACTCCAAGATTGAAAACGTCGAGACGGTCGACCAGATCATGCATCCGGCTGCGCGCGAAATTCTGAAATACCTGAAAATCGCGCGCGGCGTTGAAGTCCATCACGTTGGCGACCTGCCCGCGCGCAGCGGCATCGGCTCCAGTTCCGCCTTCACCGTCGGCCTGCTTCACGCGCTGTATGCGCTGCAGGGCGTCATGCCCAACAAGCACCGCCTGGCGAGCGAAGGCATCCTGATGGAGCAGGAAATCCTGAAAGAAACCGTCGGCTGCCAGGACCAGGTTATGACCGCGTACGGCGGCCTGAACCACGTCGTCTTCATGCCCAACGGCGAATTCTCCGTGCGCCCGATCACGCTTTCCGCCCAGCGCACCGATGATTTGAACAGCCACATGATGCTCTTCTATACCGGCATCGAGCGCACGGCCTCGGTCGTGGCGAGTTCCTACGTGCCGAACCTGAACGACAGCAAGCGCCAGCTCCGCATCATCTCCGACCTGGTCAACGAAAGCATTGCGGTCCTGAACAGCGGCGCGGACCTGCGCGAATTCGGCGAACTGATGCACGAAGCCTGGATGGCCAAGCGCAGCATGAGCGCCAAGATTTCGAACAGCACGGTTGACGACCTCTACACCGCCGCGCGCGAAGCCGGCGCGGTTGGCGGAAAACTGACGGGCGCGGGCGGCGGTGGATTTTTGCTGCTGTGCGTGCCCCCCGACCGCCGCAAGCAGGTGCGCGAGCGACTCAATCATCTGATCCACGTGCCGTTCAAGTTTGAGTTCGCCGGCAGCCAGATCATCTTCTTCGAGCCGCAGGAAAATTACTCCGCGAGCGCCATGAGCGGTTTTCACGCTTCGGTCCTCGCCAATTCGAAGGATGTGGCGACAACATGATCGAGCGGATTTACAGGTCGCTCTACCGCATCCGGCGCGTTGAAGAAGAGATTGCGCGCGTCTATCCCAGCGACAAGATCAAGAGCCCCGTGCATCTGTCGATCGGCCAGGAAGCCGTCGCTGTCGGCGTCTGCGAAGCGCTCGAAGCCGCTGACATCACCTTCGGCACGTATCGCAGCCACGCGCTGTACCTCGCGAAGGGCGGCGACCTGAAAGGCATGATCGCCGAGCTCTACGGCAAGCAGACCGGCTGCTGCAAGGGCAAGGGCGGCTCGATGCATCTGGCCGACGCGCGCCACGGCGTGATGGGCACCTCGGCCGTCGTCGCAACCACGATTCCCAACGCCGCCGGCTACGCGTACGCGACTAAATTGCGCAAAGACAAGCGCGTCGTCGTCTCCTTTTTTGGAGACGGCGCGACCGAAGAGGGCGTTTTCTGGGAGACCGTCAATTTCGCGGTCCTGAAAAAACTCCCGTTGCTGTTCATCTGCGAAAACAACCGATACGCCATTCACGCGCCGTTCGAAACGCGCCACCCGGCCGATAACATCGTCGAACGCGTGCGCGCTTTCGGCATTCCGTCGATGCGCATTCCCGACAACGACGTGCTGGCTCTTCACGATGCCGTGGATTCCGCCGCGAAATCGATGCGCGGCACCGACGCCGGTCCCGTGTTCATCGAATGCATGACCTACCGCTGGCGCGAGCACGTCGGCCCCAACAACGATTTTCATCTTGGCTACCGGACCGAACAGGAAGCGCAGCACTGGATTCACAACGACGCGATGCGCATCATCGGCGAAAAACTCGCTGAACCTGCGCGCAAGAAAATCGACGCTGAAGTTGAAGCCGAGATCAAAGAAGCATTCAAGTTCGCCGAAGAAAGCCCGTGGCCCGACGCGGCGGAATTGTGGTCGTACGTGTACAAGGAATGATTGATGCCCGAACGCGTGTTGTCTTATCCCCAGGCCATTTGCGAAGCCACCGATCAGGCGATGGCCGCCGATCCGTCGGTGCTGCTTTTCGGTCTGGGCGTCGACGATGCAAAAGCGATTCTCGGCACCACGAAAGATCTCGTCACGAAGCACGGCGCCGCGCGCGTGTTCGACACGCCGCTGAGCGAAGATGCGATGACCGGCGTGGCGATCGGACTGGCGCTGGCCGGCATGCGCCCGATCCACGTGCACATCCGCATGGATTTTCTGATGCTGGCGATGAACCAACTCGTCAACATGGCGGCGAAGACGCATTACATGTACGGCGGCCAGGAACACGTGCCGCTGGTCGTGCGCGCAATCATCGGAAAAAGCTGGGGCCAGGGCGCGCAACATTCGCAGGCGCTGCACAGCTTTTTCATGCATGTCCCCGGCATCAAAGTCGTCGCGCCCTCGACGCCGTACGACGCGAAGGGCTGCATGAACGCCGCCATCCGCGACAACAACCCGGTCCTTTTCGTCGAACATCGCATCCTCTATTTCCTGAAAAGCGACGTTCCGGCCGAGACGTACTACGTCGCGCCGGGCAAAGCGCGCCGCGTGACCGAGGGGAGCGACATCACACTCGTCGGCGTCTCGCAGATGCAGCTCGAATGCTTCCGCGCGCAGATCTACTTGAAGGAGAGGGGCATCAGCGCCGAAGTCATCGACCCGATCTGGCTCTCGCCGCTCGACATGGACACCATCATTGAATCGGTGCGCAAAACAAAACGCCTTTGCGTCGTCGACAACGGCTGGCTGACATGCGGCGCGAGCGCCGAAATCGTCGCGCGTGTCTGCGAAACACTGCAGGGCGAAAAAATTCAGGTGAAGCGCATGGGCTTCGCGAACACGCCCTGCCCGCCCACGCCCCCGCTCGAAGATTTGTTCTATCCGAACGCGCGAACGATCGCGTCGGCCGCTCACAAGATGGTCAAAGGCGTCGAAAAATTACCGGACGAACGCGCAGAACTGAAATCAGCCGAATTCAAAGGGCCGTTCTAGCTGTTGTTTCCCCTCCCTTGCGGGAGGGGGTAGGGGGAGGGGTCGGTGGGCTCTGCGTTCTTCAGTGTAAAGGTCGTAAAACCATGAGCCGCTTCAACTGGCCCCTCATGTACAACAACATCACGCGCGCCGACGCCGACGCGGTCAAAGCGTTTCTCGGCGACGGCGAAGTCCCGATCCTCACGCAATCCAGCAATGTCCGCGCGTTCGAGAAAGAATGGTCCGAGTGGCTCGGCGTCAAATACAGCGTGATGATCAATTCCGGCTCGGCCGCGAACCTGCTCACGCTCGCCGCGCTGAAGTGGATGTACGGCGGCGGCGAAATTATTGTCCCGACGCTCACGTGGGTCTCCGATATCGCCGCAGTGCTGCAGAACGGCTTCACGCCGGTCTTCGTCGACATCGACCCGCACACGCTCGGCATGGACCCGGCGCAGGTGCTGAAAAAAATCACCTCAAAAACCAAGGCCGTGTTCCTGACGCACATTCTCGGCTACAACGCGCTGACGCAGCCGCTTATTGACGGATTGAAAGAAAAAAACATTCCGCTGATCGAAGATTGCTGCGAATCGCACGGCGCGACATTCGGCGGCAAGAAAATCGGCTCGATCGGCCAGATCTCGAACTTCTCCTTCTATTACGCGCACCACATGTCCACGATCGAGGGCGGCGTGGTCTGCACCAACGACCGCGACGTGTACGAGCGCATCCGCATGCTGCGCTCGCACGGCATGGTGCGCGAAAGCACCGACGAGGCGCTGAAGCAGAAGTACGCGGCCGAGCATCCTGACCTGCACCCGGACTTCATTTTCGCGTATCCCGCGTACAACATGCGCAGCACCGAGATCAACGCCGTGATCGGCCGCTCGCAATTGAAGAATCTCGATGCGAACAACGAACTGCGCACGCGCAACCTGCATCTGTTTTTGAAAAACCTCGATCCGAAAAAGTATTTCACCGAATTCGCGACGGAAGGCAGCAGCAACTACGCGTTCACGCTCGTGCTGCGCAATCCCAACGAAATTCTGCGCGACAACGTGATGACCGCGCTCAAGCGCGACGGCGTGGAATTCCGGCGCGGAACATCCGGCGGCGGGAACCAACTGCGGCAGCCGTATCTCAAGGAGATCACGCGCGGCATCGACATGAAAAAGGAATTTCCGCGCGTCGACCACATCCATTTCTTTGGCTTCTACATCGGAAATTACCCGGCGCTCGATCCGGCGAAGATCGGCGAGCTTTGTGAACTGCTCAATGGTCTGTCCGAGTCTGAAAGGTTAAAGCGTGAGTAACGGTTTTTTAACCACAGAGATCACAGAGCACACAGAGAAAACTTGAAAGCTCTTCTCTGTGTGCTCTGTGATCCTGTGGTTAAAATCTTCGCGGTCATGTGTTGAAACTGGGTTAAGAATGAGAACGCCACGCACTTTCAAAAAGATCCTGATCACCGGCATCGGCGGCTCGGGCGGCAGTTACCTCGCCGATTTTATCGCCGATAATCATCCGGACGTGAAGGTCCACGGACTCGCGCGCTGGCACAGCACCACGCAGGATAATCTGAAGCACGTTGCTGGCCGCGCCAAAGTTCACGAAGCGGACCTGCTCGATCTCGGTTCGGTGTTGAACGTGCTGCGGGCGGTCCAACCCGACGCGATTTTCCATCTCGCGGCGCACGCCAACGTTCGCGTTTCGTTCCAATCGCCCGCGGCCGTGCTCAACAACAACATCATCGGCACCTGCAATCTGTTTGAAGCGATCCGCATTCTGAAACAGGACCCGCTGATTCAACTTTGCAGTACGTCCGAAGTGTATGGCCAGGTCGATCCGAAAAATGTTCCGATCAAGGAAGACGCGCCGATTCAGCCTGCGAGTCCGTACGCGGTCTCGAAGGTCGCGCAAGATTTGCTCGGCCGCAGCTATTTCGTCAGCTACAAAATGCAGATCATCCGCACGCGTATGTTCACCTACCTGAACCCGCGCCGCATCGATCTGTTCGCCACCAGTTTCGCGCGGCAGGTCGTGCGCATCGAGATGGGGCTGCAGAAAGAATTGGTGCACGGAAATCTCGATTCAGTCCGCACCATCATCGACATCCGCGACGCCATGCGCGCCTACTGGGACGCGCTCCTTTATTGCGAACCCGGCGAGGCCTACAACATCGGCGGCACAACAACGATGACCGTCGGCCATTTTCTCGAGAAGTTGATTTCGATGGCGAAGGGTCCGATTCCGCACCGTGTCGATCCGGCGCTGCTGCGCCCGGCCGATGTGACGCTGCAGATTCCGTGCGTCGAGAAATTCAAGCAGGCAACCGGATGGGCGCCGCGGTACAGTTTCGACGACAGCATTCGTCATTTGCTCGATCACTGGCGCGCGCGCGTGAAAGTGGAAGCCGCGTTGGAGAAGTCGTAAACCGGGCGTCCCGCCCGGAGTGAGTTTTGAAGACCGCCGTATGGGCGGGACGCCCATACTACGGAAGGAGACACACATGGTCGACCTCGTGTTGATCAATCCCGCGGGCCGCAAACGCATCTACCAATCGCTGAGCACCAATCTCTCGGCGATCGAGACGCCGGTGTGGGCCGGGCTCATGGCGACGTTTGTGCGCAACAAGGGTTATTCGGTCGCGATCGTCGACGCGAGCGCCGAGGAACTCAATCCCGAAGAGATGGCGCAGCGCGTCAAAGATCTGAAGCCGTTGCTCGCCGGAGTGGTCGCCTACGGCCAGCAGCCGTCGGCGTCGACGCAGGTGATGCCCGGCGCGCGCATGGCCGTTGAGGCGCTCAAAAATCTCGCGCCGGATCTGAAAGTGATTCTCGCCGGCGGCCACGTCTCGGCGCTGCCGGAATTGACGCTGCAGCAGGAGAAAGCCGATTACGTCGCGTCCGGCGAAGGTCTGCACACGCTGATCGATCTGCTCGCGATGTTGAAAGCGAAAGTGGACGAGCCCGCGAAAGTCCGCGGCCTTTGGTATCGCGAAAACGGCCGCGCGAAGAACACGATCTCCGGTCCGATCATCAACGATCTGAACACCGAGATGCCGACGATCGCGTGGGACCTGCTCAACATTCCCAAGTACCGCGCGCACAACTGGCACACGTTTGGCGATTTGAACCGCCAGCCGTACGCCGCGATCTATACGACGCTCGGTTGCCCGTACAAATGCACGTTCTGCTGCATTCAGGCGCCTTTCAAAGAAGGCGAAAAAGCCGCGGGGCTGAAAGAGAACGTCAATAGTTATAGATTCTGGAATGTCGACACGGTTCTCGCGCAGCTCGATGTGCTCGCCACCAACAACGTGAAGCACATCAAGATCGCCGACGAAATGTTCGTGCTGAATCCCGCGCACGTGCTTGGCATCTGCGACAAGATCATCGAGCGCGGCTACAAATTTAATTTCTGGGCCTACGCGCGCGTCGACACCGTCAAAGACAAGATGCTCGAGAAATTGAAGAAAGCCGGTGTGAACTGGCTGGCGTTCGGCATCGAAGCCGCGAGCGAGAAAGTGCGTGACGACGTCCAGAAGGGCTACGACCAGGAAGACATCTTCGAGACGATCAAAAAAGTCCAACAGGCCGACATCAACGTGATCGCCAATTATATTTTCGGCCTGCCCGAAGACGATCTTGGCACGATGCAGGAAACGCTCGACATGGCGATGGAACTGAATTGCGAATTCGCCAATTTTTACTGCACGATGGCCTACCCGGGCTCGGCGCTTTACCGTCTCGCCACCGAGAAAGGCTGGAAGCTGCCGGAAAGCTGGAGCGGCTATTCGCAACATTCGGTGGACATGCTGCCGCTGCCGACCAATCATCTTTCCGTTGCCGAAGTCATCCGTTTCCGCGACGATGCGTTCAATAAATATTTCAGCAACCCGAAGTATTTGGCCCTGGTTGAGAAAAAGTTCGGGATGGAAACGGTGAATCACGTCCGCGAAATGGCATCGCACAAATTGGAGCGGCAATTCGCGAAATGAGCAAGGCGGCACTGCTGTTATTGACCACAGAAATCACAGAGAAGAACTTATCTGTTCTCTGTGTGCTCTGTGATCTCTGTGGTAAAACCGTCGCGCAGTCCGGAGGATCGTTCGCGCGATGAAGGTGACTTTGCTGGTTCCAACCTGGAATGAAATCGTCGGCATGAAGGCGATCATGCCCAAGGTCAAGAAAGAGTGGTGCGACCAGATCATTGTCGTCGACGGCGGTTCGACCGACGGCACGATTGAATACGCGCGCGAGCAGGGCTACACGGTCCACGTCCAGAAAAAGCGCGGCATCCGGCATGCGTACATGGAAATCCTGCCGCTGATCGAAGGCGACGTGCTGCTCACCTTCAGCCCCGACGGCAATTCGATTCCCGAACTGATTCCGCAAATTATCGAAAAAATGAAGGAAGACTACGACATGGTCATCGCCTCGCGCTATTACGGCGGAGCGAAAAGCCAGGATGATGACTGGCTGACCGGCTTCGGCAACTGGCTCTTCACGAAAACGGTCAATGTTCTCCACCGCGCACACTACACCGACAGCATGGTGATCTACCGCGCGTACAAAACGAAGCTGATCAGCGAACTCGACCTGGACAAGGAAGCCAGCTACAGCACGCCCGAAAAATTGTTCAGCACGATCCTGAGCTGGGAGCCGCTGCTTTCTGTGCGCGTGGCCAAGCGCAAACTGAAGTACTGCGAGATCGCCGGCGACGAGCCGCCGCGCATCGGCGGCGTGCGCAAGCTGCAGGTCTGGCGCTGGGGCGCGGGATATTACTGGCAGTTCTGGCGCGAACTGTTTTTCTGGAAGTAATCCAATTCGCGAGGGCGCGCGGCGATGGACAATGCGACTGCGCCGAGCGAGAAACGACTGCAATGTGGGTTGCTGATCGGCCTGCTGCTGATTTTTCTTGCCGTCTGGAAGGGCGACGGCGGCTATCGCGACCTCGGCGAATACCTCAACAACGCTGAAAATCTCTGGCTGAAGGGCGATCTCTCTCGCCCGGATCAGCCCGGCCACTATTACATCCATCCGCTGGGCATCGCCGTACTTTCCGGACCGTTCGTGCTCGCCGGGGCCGTCATCGAAAAAATCTCCGGCGGAGCGATCGGACATCGCGACGTTGCGGCCTTCAGCATTCCCTTCTTCAGTGCACTGGCGTGCCTGCTTCTTTATAAGATCGGGCGCTTGTTGAATCTTTCGCCGCTGGTCAGCCTGTGGGGTGCGCTGATGTTGGGGCTTGCGACGCCGATGATCAGTTTCACGCGTCTTTATTTTGGAGAAGGCGGCATCGCGTTCAGCATTTGCCTGGCGAGTTGGGCGTTTCTGCATTCGGACCGCACGGACGGCCGGGCGGGGCTCGGCTGGGCGCTGCTGGCAGGAGCCGGCCTCGCCGGTGCGACGGCGTGCCACTTCAACAATCTGTTCATCTCGGCGATTTTGTGGATGGGAATGGCCGCGACGTTTTTCATTTACAGAGATCGCAATGCCAGGATCGCGGCGCTCTCGCTTGTACCTCTGCTGGCAGGCGCGGCGCTCCTTTATATGAATGCGCGGCGCTTCGGCGGACCGTTTCTCACCGGTTACGAAGCGCAGATGGAGGCGGAGGCGCAATCGCGCTCAGCACACGCGATGAGTTTGTTTAATGTGCCGTCAAATCTGCAATACTTTGGCGTGTGGCTGCTGCGCGTGCCCTGGGTTCTGTTTGCGATGTATGCCATGATCGTGCTTTTGTTCCGCCAGCCGTTCTGGGCCATGTCTGTGGTGGCGGCAACACTTGCGCATCTTTTTTTCTTTCAAACGTTCGTCGGGCTGCGCGCGTTTCCGATCCGCTATCATCAGTCCGCCGTGATTCTGGCGTCGATCGGGTTGCTGGCCATTGGCGACTGGCTTTGGCGGCGCTGGGAATCGCGCGGGTTGATTTACGCTGGGTTGGTGATGCTGCTCTGGAACGCCGGGCATTTTATTCGATCGACGGATACACCGAGCACGCAAACGTTCTGGGTCCCGCCGGATGGCGGCGGCCTCAATGCTTATGTCTGGTATATGGCGCCGCAGAGCGAGCGATCGGTGTTTGGTTCGCCGATGGGGCCTCTGCAATGGACCGTGCTGATCGCTCTGCTCGCGAGTGGCCTCGCCTTTACGGCGTGGGCGATTCGCGAGGCGGCGCGGATTTCGCCGGCGCAACCGGAGGCCGCAGCACGATGACGCCGGAATCCGAAGTCCTTGAGCGGAACGTGCAGATCTGTCTGGTTGTGGGAATCATGCTGCTTTTTCTGACGGTCTGGAAAGGCGACGGTGGCTATCTCGACCTGAAGCAGTATCTCGACAACACCGAAAGCGTCTGGCTGAATGGCGAACTATCGAAGCCCGGCCATCCGGGACAGTATTACATCCATCCGCTCGGCATTTCGGTGCTCTCCGGCCCGTTTATGCTCGCCGGCGTCGTCATCGAAAAAGTCAGCGGCGGGATGTTCGGCCGGCGGGCCGTGGCCGCCTTCAGCATTCCGGTCTTCAGTGCGCTGGCCTGCCTGCTTGTTTTTAAAACGGGTCGCGAATTAAATCTCTCGCCGAGCGTCAGTTTTTTCGCCGCCGCGGCGCTTGGCGTTGCCTCGCCGTTTTTTCAGTACTCACGTCTCTACTACGGCGAGGCGGGCATCGCGCTCGGCATCTGCGTGGCGAACTGGGCGTTTCTCCGCGCGCGAAGATCTACCGACGGCGCCGCGATCGCCTGGGTCGTGCTCGCCGGAGCTGGCCTGGCCTGCGCGACGGCGTGTCACTTCAATAATTTCTTCATCTCGCTGATTCTGTGGCTTGCCATGAGCGCGGCGTTTGTTTTGGACCGAACACAGCCGCTGCCCATGCGCGTGCTGCGCATCGCGGCTTTGAGTGTGGTTCCGATTCTCGCCGGCGGAGCAATCCTTTATTTGAACACGGTCCGCTTCGGCGGGCCGTTCAACACCGGCTACGACGTTTACATGCTGAAAGAAACTCCGCACCCCGTGAGTTTTCTCAATGTTTCGAGCAATCTCGGCTATCTGGCCGTCTGGCTGTTGCGCGTGCCGTGGGCGATCCCGGCATTCTTCGCGTTGTACACGTTTTTCAAGAAAGAACCGATCTGGACCGTGGGACTGGCCGCGTCGGCGTTGGCGCAACTCGTTTTTATGCAGACGTTCTGCGGTTTGAACACGTTTCCGATCCGATATCACGAATCCGCTGTCGTGATTCTATCGATCGGGCTGCTTGTGATCGGCAATGCAATCTGGAAACGCTGGCAGGAACGCGGGCTGATCTTCAGCCTTATTCTGATGTTTGCTTTTAACGTCGGCGATTTTATTCACGTGGTCGAATTCGGAAACCTGCGGGCCTTCTGGCGCCTTGGCCCGAACCAGCCGATGCTCTGCAGCGTCTGGTATATGGTTCCGTCGCGTTCGCCGTTCGTGCCTGCAACCCCCATGGGCCCGATGCAATGGGCCGTCCTAGCCGTACTCGCACTATCGGGCAGCGCGCTGCTGGTGCTGGGATTCAATTATGCCGCAAAAATTTCCGCAGTTCCGGCCTCAGTCTCAACAAATTCAGATCTGGCGTGTATTCAGAACTGAGCTTCCGAAAATCCAGGCATTTTCCCTCGAACGGATGTGACTTCTGACCCTGACAGGGTGTACAGAGGTTTAAGGTGAAACGTTTGCAAATCACGTCCCGGGCACGCCGTTTTTGCCGCAATATCGGAGCTTTGGCTCTGATGGGCAATCTCGTGTGGATTTCGTCGTCGCGCGCGGGCGACGTGTTTCCAACGGAGATTCGGCCGCTGCTCGAAACGTACTGCCTGAAGTGCCATACGGCGGCGAAAGCCAAGGGCGGGGCGAACCTGGATGAGTTCAAAGGCGTTGCGTCGGTCTACAAAAATCTGAAACTGGTCGAAGTTGTCATTCGCCAGTTGCGCGAAAACGATATGCCGCCCGAAGGCAAGCCGCAGCCGAAGCCGGATGAGCGCGCGAAATTGATCGCTTGGTTCGACAAGACGCTCAACGATATCGATAGCGACGCGATCGTCAAAGATCCGGGCCGCGTGCTCATTCACCGGCTCAGCCGCACCGAATACAACAACACGATCCGCGATCTGACCGGCGTCGACACGAAACCCGCCGACAAGTTTCCGGCCGACGGCAGTGGCGGCGGCGGATTCGATAATAACGCCGACACGCTCTTCGTTCCGCCGATCCTGATGGAGAAATATCTCGCTGCTGCCGGCGATGTGCTCGATGCCGCGGATCCGGCGAAATTGTTTGTCGAACGGCCGGGATCGGATTCGTCGAACAAGGATGCGGCGAAGAAAAACCTTGAGGCGTTCGCAACGAAGGCCTTCCGCCGTCCGGTGGAAAAGCTCGAACTCGAGCGCCTGATGAATGTGTATTCGCGGGCAGAAAAAGGCGGAGCTCCCTTTGAGGTCGCGATGAAACTGGCGTACAAGGCTGCGCTGGTTTCGCCGAATTTTCTTTTCCGCATCGAAGCCGATCAGAATCTTCCCGGGCCGTATCAGATCAACGATTACGAACTCGCCAGCCGGCTTTCGTATTTCATCTGGTCGTCGATGCCGGACGAGGAATTGTTCAAGCAGGCGAAGAAGAAAAAGCTGCACGATCCGAAGGTGCTCGACGAACAGGTCAAGCGCATGGTCGCCGACCCGAAATCGCGCGCGCTGGCTGAAACGTTTACGACGCAGTGGCTGGGTGTGCGCAGCTTGAAGACGGGAACCTCGCCCGACCGCGGAAAATTTCCGCAGTACACCAATACTCTGCGCGACGCGATGGTCAACGAGCCCGTTGAATTCTTCGACGCGCTTGTCCGAAACGACGAGAGCATTCTCACTTTGCTGGACGCGCAGCACACGTTCGTCAACGAGGAACTCGCGAAGCACTACGGCATTCCCGATGTGAAGGGCGCGAACATGCGCCGCGTGGCGCTCACCGATCCCAATCGCGGCGGTGTGCTCGGCATGGGCGCGGTGCTGACGCTGACGTCGTACCCGCTGCGCACCAGTCCGGTGTTGCGCGGAAAATGGGTGCTCGAAGAAATTCTCGGCACGCCCGCGCCGCCGCCGCCGGCGAACGTCGGACTCCTGCCGCCCGACGACAAGCCGAAGGACAACATGACCTTCCGCCAGCGCCTGGAACTGCATCGCCAGAAGGCTGATTGCGCGGCCTGCCACAAGCGCATGGACCCGCTCGGCTTCGGGCTCGAGAATTTCGACGCCATCGGGCGATGGCGCAGCACGGAAGCCGCGGGCAAGCCGGTCGATGCCTCGGGCACGCTGGTCAGCGGCGAGAAATTCACCGGGCCTGCGGAGTTGAAAACGCTGCTGATGAAGCAGAAGAATGATTTCGTCAGCAACCTGACCGAACGCATGCTGGCCTATGCGCTGGGCCGCGGCCTGGAGTTCTACGACGTCCCGGCCGTGCGCAGAATCTGCGCGGATCTGGCTAAGAACGGCTACCGCAGTTCAGTCCTGATCAATGGGGTCATCCAGAGTTTTCCGTTCCAGTACCGGCGCAATACTCCCATCGAGGAAGCCAAAAAATGACACAGAAACGATGGCAGATTTCACGGCGAACGATGCTTCGCGGCGTCGGCGCAATGATTGGGCTCCCGCTGCTCGAATGCATGAAGCCGCTCGCCGCGGCCGCCGGCGAAGCCGCGCCGAAACATCCGGTGCGCATGGCGTTTCTGTACATGCCCAACGGGGTGATGACGCAGGAGAACAGCTGGACGCCGAAGACGGTGGGCGCAAATTTTGAGCTTACGCCGGTGCTCTCGCCGCTGGCCAAGGTGAAAAATGAAATCCTGGTGTTAACGGATCTGATGAATAAAGCCGCGAACACCGGCGACGGACATTATGTGAAAACCGGCGGCTGGCTGACCGGCACGACAATCACGAAAACCGTGGGCAGCGATCTGCGCAGCGGCGGCATTTCGATGGACCAGATTGCGGCGCAACGCGTCGGCAACATGACGCCGCTGCCGTCGCTCGAGCTGGGCATCGAGCCGGTGACGTCGGGCGTCGACATCAACGTCGGCTACACGCGGCTGTACGGTTCGCACATTTCGTGGAGCACACCGACGACGCCGGTGGCGAAGGAAATCAATCCGCAGTTTGCGTTCGACCGCTTGTTTCGCCCTGCAAAAACCGGCACCAAGCGCGATGCGGCGCAGGAAGCGAGCGTGCTGGACCTGGTGAGCGAAGACGCGAAGAGCCTGCGCTCGAAAATCGGGCACGCTGACCAGCTCAAGCTCGACGAATACATGGATTCGGTCCGCGCGGTGGAGAAGCGCATCGCGTTCGAGGCCGTGCGCAACAGCGCGCAGTACAAAGAGGATCCACTCGCGCGAAAGGAGATCGACGCGCTCGCCGGTCGCATCAAGGATTATTACAAGGATCCGGGCAAGCTGCGCGAGCGCGGGATTGACCACACCGAGCACACGAAATTGATGCTCGACATGATGGTGCTGGCGTTCTGGACCGATTCGACGCGCATCAGCACGTTCATGTTCGGCAACGCCGTCAGCGGCAAAAACTTTTCGTTCCTGGAAGGCGTCAGCGGCGGGCACCACCAGATTTCGCACCACGAAAACGACAAGGTGAAGCTCGAGCAGTACAAGAAAATCGGCACGTGGCACATTCAGCAGTACGCGTACATGCTCGAGAAGATGCAGCAGATCAAGGAAGGGGAGGGGACTCTGCTCGACAACAGCATGATCGTCTTCGGCGCCGGAATGCGTGACGGCAACGCGCACGACCCGCACAACCTGCCGATCGTGATGGCCGGCAAAGGCGGCGGAACCCTCAAGACCGGCCGCCACCTGGTCTACGAAAAGAACACGCCGTTCTGCAATCTGTTCCAGTCGATGCTCAACCGCGTCGGCGCCCCCGTCGATCACTTTGGCGACAGCACGGGGGAGTTGAAGGGGTTGGATGATGCGAATTTCAGCACGCAGGTGAAGGCATAGTTCGTAACGCATAAAAAGCGCGGCGCTCGAATGAGCGCCGCCTTCTTTTTGAAAACTGATCGGTGACAAACAGAGTCTCAGTTTATGGCGCCGGAGTTCAGATTTAGACGAAATGGTTTCCATCCGCCGGGCGGATCCCATTCGCCCTGACCCACGATGAAGTCGTTCTGAATTCCTTCCACAATTACTCCATCAATGCCAAGTGGCGAGCTTTTCCAAACTACTTCGCCATCGGGGCTGATCTTTTGCAAATCGAGCGCAGAAGCGATCAGCGCAAAATTGTCGAAAAGATATATGTGCCCAAAGTATCCCTCCAGAATTATTGTCTTTGAAGTTTTTGACTTTGGGTTAACCAGATGAAGACTCTCGCCATAACCAATTAAGATCAGATCTCGCCATATTTGCGCGTCTTGAAAGGCACAACATTCCAAATCGGTATAAAGGTCGATACGCAAAACGGGCGTTCGTTCAGTCTCAATAATTAAATGAATGTCGTGAGAACCTTGCCTGTTTAACGGTTTGCCAACTCGAATTGGTTCGAGCTTGCATTCGGAATCGTCGAGAGCGGATTTGAAAGCAACCGGCATTTTTAATGTTAACGGACTGGCGCGAATATTTTCGCGCCAGCCCGTCCCCCATGGGTCGATATTTACTTCGGCTTGTTCATCGCTTCGATCTGCTTCTCAATGTCTTCCTTCTTGAAATTCGCCGGCGGGGCTTCGTCCTGGTTTGCGACCAGTTCGTCGGCGGTCGGGCGTTTTGAGCTGACGCCGTCGGCGGGGACGTCGAGCTTGGCGATCCAGACGCAGGCGTTCAGGATGCATTTGCGGAAATCGTCCTGCGCCCAGTTCCAGTGAACGTGGCCGCCGGTGCAGCCGAAGCCGCGGTTCGTGGGTCCTTCAAAGGCCCAGACCATGTGTTCCGGGTTGCCTTTGTGTTCGCGGACGTACGGGTTGCCGCCGTGCGCGTCGTCTTTGCCCTGGCGCGTGTTGTCGGGCGGAATCGCGGTGAGAATCGGCGTCACGCCCTTCATCGCTTCGTTGAAGCGCATGTTGTAGTACCACTCGTCGTTGGTCGAAAACGGTTTCACGCCATTGGCGACGGCGTGCTTGGGGATTTCTTTGTAATCGGCGGTCCAGTGCGGATTGACGGACCAGTTCGTCTCGAAGTATCCGCCATTCCAGCGCAGCATCGCGTCGCCGGGATCGCCCTTCGGCACTTCGACGCCGTAATGAATGCAGCCGACGCCGACGCCCTTCTTCACCATCTCGTCGACTTCCTTGATGTGCGGAATCGCCACGTGGCCTCCGCCGCCGTCGCAGTAAATCACGATCGCGGCCGCGTTGGTGAACGCGTCGGTGTTCGTCGGCCAGCCGTTTTTGTAGACGACGGCTTCGACGGGCAGGCCGCTTTCGTTCAGCCACTTCGCCAGCAGCATGCAGCCGGCGTTGTGTTCATGCGCGCCGAAACCGTGGCTCGGCTTGCCCGCAACGAACACAATTTTCTTTTTCTCTTCCGCGCGAACCGAACCGCACAACC
>Ga0265314_10002361_pt1 | contig 19465 bp, 21 predicted proteins | sample 4126metaG_FD_203106 | JGI IMG/M metagenome (GOLD analysis project Ga0265314, IMG submission 203106) | Rhizosphere microbial communities from Carex aquatilis grown in University of Washington, Seatle, WA, United States - 4-1-26 metaG | ecosystem: Host-associated > Plants > Roots > Rhizosphere >... | reverse complement strand
TCACCCGGCCGCGCAAAACGTTTGGGGAAGTTCTCCGGAGTCCCTGCGACTCCGGCACTCAGCATGATCGCCCATCCCCATTTTGTACTTGATTTGTTCTAATTCTCGCCCTATATTCCTTATTACCATGACGACGGTCCTAGATATCACCTCCGATAGGCGCCTACTCAGGGGGCGCGGGGCGCTTTCCAACCAAGTGGGGCGCTACGAAACCCAGAAGCGCGTGCTGGTCGACGACGGCTGGGATGACGGTTGGCGCGACGAGGATGGCACGCCGCCGCCCCTGCGCACCGAGGTCATCCGCGACGCGACGCGCACGATCATCGCGCGCAACAAATCGCCGGACATCTCTTTCGACCAGTCGATCAACCCCTATCGCGGCTGCGAGCATGGCTGCATCTACTGCTTCGCGCGGCCGACGCATGCCTATCTCGGCATGTCGCCCGGCGCCGATTTCGAATCCCGCCTGTTCGCCAAGCCGAACGCCGCCGAGCTGCTGGCCAAGGAATTGTCGGCGCCCGGCTATGTCCCCAAGGTCATCGCCATCGGCACCAACACCGATCCCTATCAGCCGATCGAGAAGAAGATGCGCATCATGCGCTCGATCCTCGAAGTGATGCGCGATTTCCGCCATCCGGTCGGCATCGTCACGAAATCCCCGCTGGTGATGCGCGATATCGACATCCTGTCGGACATGGCGAAGGACGGCCTCGCCAAGGTCGCGCTCTCCGTCACCACGCTCGACCGGCGCCTGGCGCGCAGCATGGAGCCCCGCGCGGGCACGCCGCAGCGCCGCCTCGCCGCGATCAAGGCGCTGTCGGACGCCGGCATCCCCACCGCGGTGATGTTCGCGCCCGCGATCCCCGCCCTCAACGACGGTGAGTTGGCGGCCGTGCTCGCCGCCGCGGTGGCGCATGGCGCGACCTCTGCCGGCTATGTGCTCCTGCGCCTACCGCTGGAGATCAAGGACCTCTTCCGCGAGTGGCTGGAGGCGCATGAGCCGAACAAGGCCAAGCACGTCATGTCGCTGATCCGCTCGATGCGCGGCGGCAAGGATTACGACGCTCAATGGAATGTGCGCATGAAGGGCACCGGGCCCTACGCAGAGATGATCGCGCGACGCTTCCACATGGCGGTCAAGCGGCTGGGCCTGAACCAGAACGCCCGTCCGCTGTCCCTGGCCAAATTCCGCCGCCCGCCCAAGACCGGCGACCAGCTCAGCCTGTTCGCCGAGCCGGAGCGGCTGTCGGTTTGATCGACGGCGGGAGGCCCCCCTCAATTTTTCGGAGGTTCGAATCAGCGAGAATACCCTTGCATCCGCCCCTGGGTCCGGCGGCATCTAATCCGTCGGGAGCGCCCAAAGGCGCGAAATCGAGGGATTTGCCATGATGGACGCACTGGAAACCATAGCCGTCACCTTCTGGACGGTGATCGGCATCGTCATCGTCGCCAATGGTTATTTCGTCTACCAGGTCCGCATGGCGCGCTATCGCGTGATGCAGACCCTGGCCGACAAGGGCCAGCCGGTGCCGCTGGAGCTGTTCAGCGGGCCGGTGCGTCAGGCGCCGGTCGGCCTGATGCGCGCGGGAATCATCCTGGTCTGCCTCGGCGCGGCGCTCGGCACGTTCTTCTGGTCGATGACCGGCTTCCACGGCCCGATCGAGGGCGCCAGCTGGCTGCCGTCCGTCGCGCTGTTCCCGCTGATGATCGGCATCGGCCTGCTGCTCATGGCGAGGCTCGAACGCCGCCGCCCGCAATAGGAGGCGCAAAAGACGGATTCGCGCGATGGAGGAGAGCGCCCTGGTGCGAGAGGCGGCGGGCGGCGACGTCGCCGCCTTCAGCGCGCTCGCGCGGCTGCACCAGTCCAAGGTTCGCGGCCTGCTGCTGCGGCTGACGCGCGGCAACCACGCGCTGGCCGACGATCTCGCGCAGGAGACCTTTCTCGAAGCCTGGCGCGGCCTTGCCCGCTTCCGCGGCGACAGCGCCTTTGCGAGCTGGCTCTACCGCATCGCCTATTCGCGTTTCCTGATGAGCGCGCGCCGGCGCAAGGACGAGCAGCTCGGCGAATGGGACGGCGAAGCGCCGAGCGGCGAAGGCGCCAGCCATGCGCGGCTCGACCTCGAGCGCGCGATGGCGAAGCTTTCGGCGCCGGAGCGCGCCGCGCTGACGCTCTGCTTCGCGCTCGGCCTGTCGAACACCGAGGCCGCCGAGGCGCTGGACATGCCGCTCGGCACGCTCAAATCGCATGTCCTGCGTGGCCGCGAGAAGCTCAAAGCGACTTTGGGAGACCCGTCATGAACGACGCCGAACTCGACGCCATGCTCAACCAGCCCCTGCCCGAACGCGACGCAGGCGACTTCTCGGTTGCGCTGATGGAGGCCATCGCGCGCGACCGCGCCCGTCCCGCCCGCATTCTGTCCTGGATCATGGTCGGGATGCTTGCCGCGATCATCGCCGCGGCCGGGGTGCTGGGCGCGATGGCGTCGCAACGCTTTTCCAATCCCGTCGCGGTGCCCGCCACGCTGTTGCTGCTGACGCTCGTCCTGTCCTACAGCGTCCTGCGCTCGGCCCGCGAGTGAAGGCTAGTGGAGGCGGCGCCGCGTCAGCGTTTCGATCTCGGCCGCGACGCGAGCCCACATTTCGGCCCGTTCGTCGTCGCCGGCCATCCGGCAATCGTCGGCGAGTTGGCGCACGATTGCGGGCGCCTCGCCGTCGAAACCTTCAAACAGAATGTTGGCTGTCGATTGCACTACGATCGGGTCGGTCATCACACGCTCTCCATAAGCGGTAGTTAATTCCGCCAAACGCGCGCGCGCATCCGTTCGATATACGTATAGGTGGAAGCCCCTAGGCACGATGGCGTGCGCCCGGCATGCCGCGCTATAGAGGCCCTGGAACCGGTCGCGGACATCGACGTGAACAAGATCGCCTGGAAGCGCATCCCCGGCAAAGGCCGCGCCGTCATCGCCACCGCCGCCATCGCGCGCGGCGAGATGGTGGAGTGTTCGCCCGTGCTGCCGCTCGCGCTCGCCGATTCCGAATGCCCCGGCCTTACCGAATACAGCCTCGCCTGGGGCGAGGATGCGCCGGGTGGGCTGGCGCCCGGCAAGGAATGCGCCATCGGGCTCGGCTATCTGTGCCTTTACAACCATTCCGAGGCGCCGAACGTGACCTTCGATCATCGCTACGACGCTGACGAGATCGCCGTCCACGCCCTGCGCGACATCGCGGCAGGCGAGGAACTCACCATCAATTACGGCGTGCCGCTCTGGTTCGAAAAATCCGCGTGAGCGTGTGCATAAGTCGCCGCGGGGCCGCTCCGTTCGCTTTTCGGACCGAATCGTCCTGATACTCTGCAGGCGATGCCGCACTACATCTACGAATCGCGCGTTCTGAAAGTCCGTCCCGGCCCCGTCGCCGGCGTGGATGAGGCCGGGCGCGGCCCGCTGGCGGGTCCCGTGGTCGCGGCGGCGGTGATCCTGGACCGCAAGAAGATTCCCAAGGGCCTTAACGACTCCAAGCAACTCGACGCCGAGACGCGGGACGAGCTTTTCTCCCACATCATGTTCGCGGCGATCGCGGTTGGCGTCGGCGAAGCGAGCGTCGATGAGATCGATCTCATCAACATCCGCCAGGCGACGCACATGGCGATGGCCCGCGCGGTGCGAGCGCTGCAGTTCGCGCCCGCCTTCGCGCTGGTCGACGGCAACGACGCGCCGGCCCTGCCCTGCCCGTGCGACACAATCGTGGAGGGCGACGCCAAGTCGGTCTCGATCGCGGCGGCCTCGATCATCGCCAAGGTCACCCGCGACCGCATGATGGCCGCGCTGCACGAAAAGCATCCGCACTACGGCTGGCTGACGAACAAGGGCTACGGCACGCCAGAGCACCTCTCCGCCCTCACCCGCCATGGTCCCTGCCACCACCACCGCCGCTCTTTCGCGCCGGTGCACAACATCTTGTACGGTGTGAATCCTGGGGACTCTAAAATCGCCCTCGTTCAAGACTCCGCATTAACGCCCTGATTCAAAACGGACTCTTGACGGCGACTCACGACCGAATCACTGTGCGCCCTTCTGTTGATAAAAACGGTGGGGCGCATGGCTGGGGTCAAGTTGGATCAGGTGATCGAGGGCGATTGCGTCGCCGGCATGCGCGCGCTGCCCGACGGCTGCGCCGATCTGGTCTTCGCAGACCCGCCCTATAACCTCCAACTCAAGAACGAATTGCGCCGTCCGGACCAGTCCAAGGTCGACGCCGTGGACGATTCCTGGGACCAGTTCGGCAGCTTTGCCGACTACGACCGTTTCACGCACGAGTGGCTCGCCGAGGCGCGCCGGGTGCTGAAGGACACCGGCACCCTGTGGGTGATCGGCTCCTACCACAACATCTTCCGCGTCGGTGCAATCCTGCAGGATCTCGGCTTCTGGATCCTGAACGACGTGGTGTGGCGCAAGACCAACCCGATGCCGAATTTCCGCGGCCGCCGCTTCACCAACGCCCATGAGACGCTGATCTGGGCGACGAAGAATCCCAAGCAGCAATACACCTTCAACTACGAGGCGATGAAGGCGCTGAACGACGAACTCCAGATGCGCTCAGACTGGACGCTGCCGATCTGCGGCGGCCATGAAAGGCTGAAGGGTGCCGACGGTCAGAAGGCGCATTCGACGCAGAAGCCCGAGGCCCTGCTCCACCGCGTGATGGTCGCCTCGACCAAACCGGGCGACGTCGTGCTCGATCCCTTTTTCGGCTCCGGCACCACCGGCGCGGTCGCCAGAAGGCTCGGCCGCCATTTCATCGGACTGGAGCGCGACCCGGGCTATGCCCGGATCGCCCGCGAGCGCATCGCCGCGGTGGTGCCCGCGCCCGACGATGCCATCGAAGTCACGCGATCCAAGCGGTCCGAGCCCCGCATTCCCTTCGGTTGGGTCGTGGAGCGCGGCCTGCTCCCTCCCGGCACGGTGCTGCACGGCACGCAGAAGCGCCACCGCGCGAAAGTCCGCGCCGACGGCACGCTGGTGACGGCGGACGCGACCGGGTCGATCCACCAGATGGGCGCGCATGTGCAAGGCCTCGACGCCTGCAATGGCTGGACCTTCTGGCAATACGAGCACAAGGGCACGCTGGTCCCTATAGATGTGCTGCGTCAGCGGCTGCGCGCGGACCTCGCCTGAGCGAACAGCGGGCCATCGTCGGCAAAGGCGTGATGGAGGATTTTCTTCATCACGGTCGGTAGAGCGACGGTTTGTAAATCGCCGACCCAAATCCCCCCTGTCATCCCCGGCCGAGCGAAGCGAGGGGAAGGGGACCCAGGTCGCGCAGCATCGACACGCTGCGCGACCTGGGTCCCCTTCCCTCGGACCGCTGTCGCGGTCCTCGCCGGGGATGACAGCGGGGAAGCGGCAGCGTCCGCCACATATACCTCGATCTCCAATTCGAAATGCGTGAAGCCGTGGCGCACGATGCCGACGCGCTTCTTCCACTCCGCCTTGAACGGCGCCTGTTTCATTGCCTCGTCGCGTGACGGAAAATCCTCGCCCCAAGGTCCCAGCGGCGGCTGCATCATATTGCCGAGCAGGCCCTTCTCCGGCCGCTTCACCAGCAGCACTGCACCCTCTGAATCGCGGGCCACGAACGCCGCGCCGCGCTTCAAGGGACGCACCATCTTAGGCGCCTTGACCGGTAATTGCTCCTGGATGCCGCGTTTGCGCGCGACGCATCCGTCGGTCCAGGGACAGCGCGCACAGGCGGGCCGCTTCGGCGTGCAGATCAGCGAGCCCAGATCCATCAGCGCCTGCGCAAAGTCTCCCGCGCGCTTCTGCGGAACCAGCGCCTGAAGCGCCGCTCGCATCGCGGGCTTCGACTTCGGCAGCGGCTCGTCGATCGCGAACACCCGCGCGATCACGCGCTCCGCATTGGCGTCCATCGCCGCATGCGCCAAGTCGAATGCGATCGCCGCGACCGCGCCCGCGGTGTAGTCGCCGACGCCCGGCAGCGCGCGCAGGCCATCGAAGTCTTGCGGAAACTTCCCACCCATCTCGCCCGCCACGACCTTCGCCGCCGCGTGCAGGTTGCGCGCCCGCGCGTAATAGCCGAGCCCGGCCCATGCGGTCAGCACCGCATCCTGCTCCGCCGCCGCGAGCGCACTGACCGTCGGCCAGGCTTTCAGAAATTTCACATAGTACGCGCCGACCGCCCGCACCGTCGTCTGCTGCAGCATGATCTCCGACAGCCACACATGATACGGGTCGGCGCGCCGCCCAGGCCTGGCCCGCCATGGCAGGCTGCGGCGGTGGACGTCGTACCAATCCAGCAATTGCTGTGCGGAAATCCTGGGCGGCTTTTGCGTCTTGGTGGCGCGCGCTGGCATACTCCCACCATGGCGCAGGACAAGTCCGAGAAACAACCCGACCTTCCGCCCAAGCGGCGCGGCTGGATCGGCGAAGTCGGCGGCGACGCGACGCTCGCCGCGAAGACGGCCTTCGCGCGCGCCGGCTTCAGCGATCCCTCTCTCGTGCTGCGCTGGAGCGAGATCGCCGGCGCCGAGACCGCGCGCCTTGCCCGTCCGATCCGACTCAGCGAGTCCGCGAGCGGCGGGGTGCTCACGCTGAAGGCCGAGCCGGCCGCCGCGCTCTTCCTTCAGCACGAGGGCCGCGCGCTGTGCGCCCGGATCAATTCCTATCTCGGCCGCGTCGCCGTCTCGCGCCTGCGTTTCGTGCAGGGCCCGCTGATGCAGCCACACGTTCCGGCGCCCAAACGGCCGAAGGCGATCGATCCGCCGCCCACCGATCCGGCGCGGCGTTGGCAGGGACCGCCTCATCTTGGCGAGGCGCTCCTCAATCTCGCGCGCCAGCGCACGCGCGAACGGGGGACAGGATGAACCGCAACCAGGTCCTGCTCGGCATCATTGTCGTGGCTTTGATCGCGCTGGGCGGCTTCGCCTGGTACACCTCGCACGACACCGGCGACACGACGGCGCCCGCCACCACCGGCACTGAGGCCGCGATCCCCGGCGATTACGAATTCACGCTCGGCTCGCCCACGGCACCGATCAAGATGATCGAATACGCCGCGCCGATGTGCCCGATCTGCGCCGCCTTCGACATGAACGAGTTTCCGAAGCTGAAGGCCGAATATATCGACACCGGCAAGGTGTTCTACACCTTCCGAGTCTTTCCCATCGGCAATCCCGATTTCGGCGCCGAGGGCATCGCGCGTTGCATGCCGAAATCGCAGTATTTCCCGTTCATCGATTTCCTCTACCGCAATCAGGACAAGTGGGATCCGGACGGGCACACCATTCTGGACGTGCGCGCGGCCCTGATCTCCATGGCCGGTGTCGCCGGCATGCCGGCCGACCGCGCCGCCCAATGCATCGACGACAAGGACACCCAGTCCCGCACCATGCGAGTCGCCCAGGACGGCGCCGCCCGCTACGGCGTCACCGGCACGCCCACCTTCATCGTCGACGAGCAGGTGGCCTATACCGGCGAATGGCCCTGGGCCGCCCTGAAGGCGGCGCTGGACGCAAAACTGCCCAAATAGGCCGGTTTTCCGCCCGCCATCGCCAGCATTGAAGCTTTGCGGCCGGTCTGCCACAAGCAGGCTGTTCCAATCGGGAGAGCGCGCGTGAGTCGCAACCAGATCCTTGTCGGCGCCGTCGTCCTGGCGCTTGTCGTGCTTGGCGGCATCGCCTGGTATGTGATGGGAAGTTCGGGCGGGGACACCGCGGTGACGGCCGCGGGCGGCAACGCGCCCAACCTTACGGCCGACGACCGCGCGCTCGGCAATCCCAAGGCGAAGATCGTCGCGATCGAATACGCCGCCCCGATGTGCCCGCACTGCGCCCATTTCAACGAGGAAGGCATCCCCGTCCTCAAGTCCCAGTATATCGACACGGGCAAGGTCTATTACATCTTCCGCGTCTTCCCGATCGGCCAGCCCGACGTCGCGGCTGAGTCGCTCGCCCGCTGTTTGCCTGCGGATAACTATTTCGCATTCATTGACCAGCTCTACCGGAATCAGGAGAAGTGGGATCCTGAATACGGCGTGCAGGACGTTGAAGGCGGCCTCATCGCCCAGGCGCGAATCGCCGGGTTCACAGAGGATCAGGCGCGCGCCTGCATGAAGGACAAGGACAAGAATGCCCGCGTCATGGCCGTCTCGCAGGACGCCCAGACGCGGTACGGGATCAGCGGCACGCCGACCTTCGTCATCAACGGCGAAGTGCAGACGCCCGGCGCGCAGTGGTCCGAGATCAAGGCGAAGTTGGATTCACTGCTGGCGAAGAAGTAGCACCGCCGGCTTCAAAGCGTAGGACGGCGCATATCATTTGAAGTTCACCAGGCTCCGGCTGTCGGGTTTCAAGTCCTTCGTCGAACCGACCGAGCTTCACGTCGAGCCCGGGCTGACCGCCGTGGTCGGTCCCAATGGCTGCGGCAAGTCCAATCTGTTCGACGCGCTGCGCTGGGTGATGGGCGAGACGCGCCCCTCCTCGCTGCGCGGCGGCGAGATGGACGATGTGATCTTCGCGGGTTCCGGCGGTCGCCCGGCCCGCAACATGGCCGAGGTCACGCTGTTCGTCGACAACACCGACCGCACCGCGACCGGCGCCTGGAACGAGTATGATTCGATCGAAGTGTCGCGCCGCATCGAACGCGAGGCCGGCTCGGTCTATCGCATCAACGGCCGCGACGTGCGCCAGCGCGACGTCCAGCTTTTCTTCGCCGACGCGTCCTCCGGCGCCGGCTCGACCGCTTTCGTGCGCCAGGGCCAGATAGGGCTTCTGATCAGCCAGAAGCCGCTCGCGCGCCGCGCGATCCTGGAAGAAGCCGCCGGCATCGCCGGCCTGCACCAGCGCCGCCACGAGGCCGAACTGCGCCTGCGCGCCGCTGAGACCAATATGGGCCGCCTCGAAGACGTCATCCACGAGGTCGAAGGCCAGCTCGCGAGCCTCAAGCGCCAGGCACGCCAAGCGTCGCGCTATCGCAATCTCTCTGGCCACATCCGTAAGGCCGAGGCGCTGGCGCATCATCTGCGCTGGACCGCCGCCGAACTTCGCCTGCGCGCTGCCGAAGAAGAACTCGCCGCTGCCACCGCTGCGGTCGAAGCCTGCACCGCGCTGGCCGCCGAAGCGTCAACCGCACAGGCGAACGCCGCCAGCGAATTGCCGCCGCTGCGCCAGACCGAGGCGGAGCGCAACGCCGCCCTGCACCGCCTGACCGTCGAACGCGAACAGCTCGAGCAGGAAGAAGCCCGCGCCCGCGAAACCGCGCAGCGCCTCCGCCACCGCATCGCCCAGACCGAACAAGACATCGAGCGCGACCGCGTGCTCGACAATGACGCGCAAGCCGCGCTCGGCACGCTGACCGATGAATCCGAGGCGCTCGAAACCGCCATCGCGCGTTCCGTCGATGAACTCGCCGAAGCCGATGCGCTGGCGGCGAGCCTGAACGAGGGGCTGGCCGAGGCCGAGCGGACGCTCGAGCGCCTGACCTCCGAACTCGCCGACTGGAACGCCCGCAAGGCGAGCGCCGAACGCTCGCGCGAACTCGCCGGCGCGCTGGCCGAGACCAGCGCCGCGCAATTGACCGAGGCCCGCGCCCGTCTCGAACGCGCGATGGCCGATGCCGCCGCTTCGCCCGACGTGCAGGCCGCCGAAGCCGCGGCCGACAATGCCCGCGCCCTCGCCGCCACCGCGCGCGAAGCCGGCGATCAGGCTCGCGAAGCCCTCGCCGCCGCACAGCGCGCCGAGGCCGAAGCACGCGAGCCGCTGGAGACCGCCGAACGCGAATGGCAGCGCCTCTCGGCCGAAGCCAAGGCGCTGGGCGATCTGCTGCGGCCGCAAGGCCAGGATCTGTTCCCGCCGCTGGTCGACGCGGTGCAGGTGCAGCCGGGCTACGAAGCAGCCCTCGCCGCCACGTTGGGCGATGATCTCCAGGCGCCGCTCGACGAGGCATCGCCGCATCATTGGCGCGATCTCGGCATCTATTACTACGAAGGCGCACCCCTTCCCGAAGGCGCCAGGCCGCTCGGCGATTTCGTGAAGGGCCCGAGCGCGCTCGCGCGCCGTCTTGCGATGACCGGCATCGTGTTTCCCGACCAGGGCAAGGCGCTGCAATCCCAGCTCAAGCCGGGCCAGCGGCTGGTCTCGCCGCGGGGCGATCTGTGGCGCTGGGACGGCTATTCGGCCTCCGCCGACGCGCCGTCCGCGGCCGCGGTGCGCCTGTCGCAGAGAAACCGCCTCGCCGCGCTGGACAGCGAGATCGAGCGCGCCAAAGAACATCGTGCGACCGTGTTCGCCGCGTGGTCTGCCGCGCGCGACTCCGCGCAGGCCGCGCGCGAAGCCGAACGCGCCGCCGAGCGTGAGGAGCGCAATACCGACCAGTCGCTGATCGCGGCGCAGGATTTTTCGACCAAAGCCGCCCGCGCCGCCGCCGAACGCGCCTCGCAGCTCGCCTCGCTCGAGTCCGAAATCCGCCGCCTCACCCAGAGCAGCGACGCCGCGCTGGAATCGCGCCGCGCCGCCGAGGCCGAGCTTGAACAGCTCGGCGATGGCGTCGCGCTGACCAATGACGTCGCCACCGCGCGCGGCCGCAATGCGGAAGCGCGCACGAGCTATTCCGAAGCCCGCGCAACGTTCGATGGCCTGAAGCGCGAAGGCGAAAACCGCGCCCGCCGCCTCGCTGCCATCGCCGACGAGCGCACCCGCTGGGACGAACGCCGCCAGGCCGCGCTCACGCATATTGAGGAACTGGAGGGTCGGCGCGAGGAATTGTCGGCCGAACTCGCCATCGCCGAGGCCTTGCCCGAAGCGATCGCGGCCAAGCGCGGCAGCCTGCTCGACGCCATCGGCGCAGCCGATGTCGCGCGCCAGCAGGCGGCCGATGCCCGCGCCGTGGCCGAGACCGTCCTCGCCGAAGCGGACAAGGCCGCCAAGGCAGCCGATGCCGCGCTCTCCGCCGCGCGCGAGGAACGCGCCCGCAGTCAGGCTCTCCACGAAGCCGGCACCGCGCGCATCGCCGAACTGCGCGACCGCATCCGCGACGAGCTGGAAGCGACGCCGGAAGAATTGCCGGAGCGCGCCGAGATCAAGGATGGCGAGGAACTGCCGCCGCTCGAACAGGCGGACAAGCGCGTCGAGAAGCTCAAGCAGGAACGCGAACAACTCGGCGGCGTGAACCTGCGCGCCGAGGAAGAGGCGGCCGAGCAGGAGACGCGGCTGCAAACCCTGACCGCGGACCGCGACGACCTCGTCGGCGCCATCGAGCGGCTGCGCCGCGGCATCACCAGCCTGAACAAGGAAGGCCGCGAGCGCCTGCTTGCCTCCTTCGAGAAGGTGAACGCGAACTTCCAGACGCTGTTCTCGAAACTGTTCGAAGGGGGCGAAGCCAAGCTCACGCTCACCGAGTCGGAGGACCCGCTCGAAGCCGGCCTCGAGATCTTCGCGCGCCCGCCCGGAAAGCGGCTTCAGTCGCTCGCGCTGCTCTCGGGCGGCGAGCAGGCGCTGACCGCGATGGCGCTGATCTTCGCGGTGTTCCTGGTGAACCCGGCGCCGGTCTGCGTGCTGGACGAGGTGGACGCGCCGCTTGACGACGCCAATGTCGAGCGCTTCTGCAACATGCTCGACGAGATGACCCGCCTCACCGACACGCGCTTCCTGGTGATCACCCACCACGCGCTGACGATGAGCCGCATGCACCGCCTGTTCGGCGTGACCATGGCGGAGCGCGGCGTCAGCCAGCTCGTGTCGGTGACGCTCGCCGAAGCCGAGAAGGTCGCGGCGGAGTAGCGCGCCGCCTTCGCGAGTCACCTGACCACGACGATGCAGAACGATCCTTGCGGACGACCCGCGCGCATATCGCCGCGGCTGCGAATTCGCCTGTAAGTTCCGTCGCTTATGGGCATTCTTGCGTTGTTGACACCTCCAAAACCCAACCCTATGTTCCGCGCGCCTTCGAGCGAGCCGCGAAGGCCTGTTTCGCGCGGAATTTCGGCCAAAGAGACGGGAAGGTCAGTCATGTCCGACCCTCGGAATCTGCGCGATCTCGGCAAGCGGCTGGACGAAGCCCAGGCGAAGCACGCGACGGGCATTAAGCGCCCACCGCCGACGCAGTTGGGTATCGCCTCCCGTTTCGCGACGGAGCTCGTGGCGGCGCTGCTGGTGGGCGGCGCCTTGGGATGGGGCATCGACTGGCTGTTCGGACATTTCGGTGTCCATACCAAACCGGTCTTCCTCATCGTGCTGTTCGTGCTGGGCGCTGCGGCGGGAATCCGCAACGTGATGCGTGCGGCCGGCGAGATCAACGCCGAGATGGCGGCCCATGGGCCCGTCCCCTCGGTCAAGGACGACGAGGAGAATTGACCCCGTGGCGATGGCGCTAAACCCGATGGAGCAGTTCGAGGTCAAGCCGCTCATCGCGCGGCCGATCCTGCACATCGCGGGCCACGACATCTTTTTCACCAACCAGGCGCTTCTGATGGTGATCGTCACCGTCGCGGCCTCGCTGTTCCTCACGCTCGCAATGTCGAAGCGCGCGCTCGTGCCGTCGCGCGGCCAGTCGATGGCGGAGCTGTCCTACGAATTCGTCGCCAACATGCTGCAGAGTGCCGCCGGCGAGGATGGGCTGAAATTCTTCCCCTTCGTCTTCACGCTCTTCATCTTCGTGCTGTTCAGCAATTTCTTCGGCATGATTCCCGGCTCGTTCACCGTGACCAGCCAGATCGCCGTGACCTTCGCGCTTGCCTCGCTGGTGATCTTGACGGTGCTGGTCGTCGGCTTCGCCAAGCACGGTATCGGCTTTCTCAAGCTCTTCGTGCCCGACGCGCCGATCTATCTGCTCTTCCTGCTGGTGCCGATCGAGATCATCTCCTTCCTCACCCGCCCGATCAGCCTTTCGGTGCGATTGTTCGCCAACATGCTCGCCGGCCACACCATGCTCGCGGTGTTCGGCGGCTTCGTCGTCCTGCTCGGTGGCGCTGGCGGCGTGCTCTCGGTCCTATCCATCGCGCCCATGGCGCTGATCGTGGCGATCATGCTGCTGGAACTGCTCGTCGCGTTCCTCCAGGCCTATGTGTTCGCGATCCTCACCTGCATCTATCTCAACGAAGCGCTTCACCTCCACGACCATCACTAACGCCAAAGGAAGTCACACCATGGATCTCGCAGCAGCGAAAATGATCGGCGCGGGCCTTGCCTGCATCGCCCTCGTCGGCGCCGGCATCGGCATCGGCAACGTGTTCGGCAGCTACCTGTCGGGCGCGCTGCGCAACCCGGGCGCCGCCGCCACGCAGTCGACCAACCTGCTCCTCGGCTTCGCGCTGTGCGAAGCGACGGGCCTGTTCGGCCTCGTCATCGCGCTGCTCATCCTGTTCGCGTTCTAAGAATGGCGGACGCGGCAGCCACGACGGCGACGACGGAAGCAGCGCCCCACAAGGGCGCAGGCTTTCCGCCGTTCAAGACGGAGACGTTCCCGAGCCAGCTTTTCTGGCTCGCGATCACCTTCGCCTTCCTGTTCGTCGTGCTGTGGCGCGTCGCCGGTCCCGCGATCGCGGGCACGATCACGGCGCGGCGCCACCGCATCGCCGACGATCTGGCCGCGGCGCAGAAGAACCGCAGCGACGCGGAAGCCGCCGAGAACGCCTACCAGACCGCGCTGGCCGGAGCCCGCGCGCGGGCCCAGTCGCTGGCCGAGTCCAACCGCAAGACGGTCGCCGACGAGATCGAGCGCGAACGCGGCGCCGCCGGCGTCCGGGCGCATGAGGACGTCGCCGCCGCCGAGGCGCGCATCGCCGCCTCGCGCGATGCCGCCCGCACGCATGTCGTCAAGGCGGCCGAGGATGCGGCCGTCGCGATCGTCGCCCACCTGACGGGCGAGACCGTATCGGCGGACGACGCGGCCGCCGCCGTCAGAGCCGCCACGGGACGCTGAGCATGGAATTCCTCAAAGAGCCTGAATTCTGGGTCGCCGTCGGCTTCGTCGCCGTAATCGGTCTGCTACTCTATGTCCGCGTGCCCAAGATGGTCGCCGGCATGCTCGACGCGCGCGCCGCCGGCATCTCGGCCGAACTCGACGAGGCCCGCCGCCTGCGCGAGGAAGCGCAATCCGTGCTCACCGGCCTGAAGGCCAAGGCCGCGGGCGCTGAACGCGAGGCCCAGTCCATCGTCGACGAGGCGAGAGCCGAGGCCGAGCGCTTTGCCGCCGAAGCCCGCGCCGCGCTCACCCAGCAGATCGCCCGCCGCGCCCAGGTGGCGCAGGACAAGATCGCCCAGGCCGAGGCCGCCGCGATGGCCGAAATCCGTCAGCTCGCCGCCGATGCGGCCGCGACCGCCGCCGAGAAGCTCATCGCCGCCCGTCTCGACGAGACGAAGGCCGCCGCCATGATCGGCGACAGCATCAAATCGCTCGGCAGCAAGCTGAACTGATCTTTTCCCGCTCGAATTGTCGGAGATGGGCTGGACCCGTCTCAATGATGATCGTGCTGGTCGATCCAAAGGCGCGCATCGACCGCCTGCGCGGTGCTGAACACGCGCGTCGGACCATGGAAGAACGGCGCCAGGAACTGCACCGCGTGCCGCACCCAGGCCTCGTCGGTGATGATCGCGATGCGCCCGAAATCGCGCCACTGTCCCATGCCGAGCATTCCGTCCTCGGCGAGCTCGACGCTCGTCACCGGCTTGGCGCCACGAGCATATTTCGCGAGGATGCGTACGTCGTGCTTGTCAGCGACGGGTGCCGCGCCCTTGAGCGCATCGTGCCAGACCGCGGCGAATACGTCCGGCGGATAGCCGGATAACAGTTCCATCATGGGAACCTCCTTTCAAAAGGAAGGTCCTCAGCGGCCGTTTGGTTCCGGCGTCACGACAATGTAATCGCGGCGCTCACGCCTTTTCCGGCTGCACCACGCGGATGTGGAGCTCGCGAAGCTGTTTGGGCAGCACTTCGGTCGGCGCGTTCATCAGCAGGTCCTGGCCCTGCTGGTTCATCGGGAACATCGTGACCTCGCGGATGTTCTCCTCGCCCGCGAGCAGCATCACGACGCGCTCCAGGCCGACCGCGCAGCCGCCATGCGGCGGCGCCCCGTGGCGGAACGCGTTCAGCATGCCGCCGAACTTGCTCTCCGTGAAATCGCGGCCATGGCCGGCGATCTCGAACGCCTTCAGCATCACCTCCGGATCGCGGTTGCGCACCGCGCCCGACAGCATCTCGTAGCCGTTGCACACGATGTCGTACTGGAACACCTTTATGTTCAGGATCTTCTCGCGGTCATCCTGGTTGAGGCTCGAATCCGCTTTTAGCTTCATGAACTCGGCCGTGTCGTATTGCGGAAGAGAGAACGGGTTGTGCCCGAAGTCGATGCGCTTCTCGTCCTCGTTCCACTCGTACATCGGCATGTCGACGATCCAGCAGAACTTGAAAACGCCTTCCTCGATCAGCTTCAGCTCGGTCCCGATGCGCGTGCGCGCCAGGCCCGCGAGCCTGGCGGCGCGGTCCGTCTTGGCGTCGGCGGAGAAGAACAGCGCATCGCCTGATTTAAGGCCAGCTCTCTTAATGATCTCATCAAACGCTGGAATGGAGAGAAATTTTCCGATTGGGCCGCTCGTTCCAATCACACTTTCGACGGTGCCATCGGGGAGTGTCTTGGTTCCGATTTCGTTGAACACAATATAACCCAGCCCCGCCGCGCCTTCCGCGCGTGCCCAGTCGTTCAGCTTGTCGAAGAACGAGCGCGGCTGCGCGGCGGCACCCGGTGCCGGGATCGCCCGCACCGTCTTGCCCTTGAACGCCTTGAACGCCACATCGTCGCGCGCGAACACGTCGCTCACATCGCAGATCACGATCGGGTTGCGCAAATCCGGCTTGTCGGTGCCGTATTTCAGCGCCGCGTCCTCATAGGTGATGTGCGGCACGTCCGCATACACCTTCCGCCCTTCGGAAAATTCCGAGAACGTGCCGAGCAGCACCGGCTGGATCGCATCGAACACGTCCTGCTGGGTGACGAAGCTCATCTCCATGTCGAGCTGGTAGAATTCGCCCGGCGAGCGGTCGGCGCGGCCGTCCTCGTCGCGGAAGCACGGCGCGATCTGGAAATAGCGGTCGAAGCCCGCCACCATGATGAGCTGCTTGAACTGCTGCGGCGCCTGCGGCAGCGCATAGAAATGCCCGGGATAGCGGCGCGAAGGCACCAGGAAGTCGCGCGCGCCTTCCGGCGACGAGGCGGTGAGGATCGGCGTCTGGAATTCGGTGAAGCCCTGCCCCAGCATCCGCATGCGCAGCGACTGGATGATCTTGCTACGAAGCACGATGTTCTTGTGCAGCCGCTCGCGGCGCAGATCGAGGAAGCGGTATTTCAGACGCGTCTCCTCCGGATAGTCGAGGTCGCCGAACACCGGCACAGGCAACTCCGGTGCCGTTGCCTGCACTGTCACCGCATCGATGCGGATCTCGACCTCGCCGGTCGACAGGTCCTTGTTCACCGTCTCCGGCGTGCGCGCCACGACGCGGCCGGTCAGCGTCAGCACCCATTCGGAGCGCGCCTTGTCGCATTCTGCGAAGGCCGGCTCGTTCGGCTCTACCACGCATTGCGTGATGCCGTAGTGATCGCGCAGGTCGATGAACAGCAGCCCGCCATGATCGCGCCGGCGATTGACCCAACCGGACAGCCGGACGGTCTGTCCGACGTCTTCCTTGCGAAGCTGGCCGCAAGTGTGGGTCCGATAGGCGTGCATGGCGAAAAACCTTTGAAAACGCAGGGTGTTTGACGGGTAACGCCGCCGGGGTCAAGGCTTGTAGCGGCATAGCGAAACTGTCGCAAATACTGGCCTAATGTGCGGCGACACAAGGGATTCCCGCAATGAAATCCGTCCGTTTTGCCGTCCTTGCCACTCTAGCCCTGGCCGTCGCCCTGCCCGCGTCCGCCAAGCCGGTCCGGCACGCCAAACCGGTCCGTCCGGCGCAGACGGCGCCGGCACCGGCCAAGCCACGCAATGTAATCGTCTTCGTCGCCGACGGCCTGCGCTATGACAGCGTCAATCCCGACGTGGCGCCCACCTTCGCCCGCATCCGCAGGGACGGCGTGGACTTCGCCAACAGCCATTCGATCTATCCGACCGTCACCACCGCCAACGCCTCGGCCATCGCATCCGGCCACTATCTCGGCGACACCGGGGACTACGGCAACACGCTGTTCGTCGATTTCCCCGTGCCGTGCCGCCAGGGGATGGTCGTGACCTTCCTGGAAGACGATTGCGTCCTGCGCGACATGAAGGATCATTTCCACGACGGCTACATGGGACAGACCACGCTGCTCGGCGCGGCCCTCGCCTCGGGCCGGTACAACGTCGCGATCTTGGGCAAGAAGGGCCCGGCCGCGATCCAGAACACCGGCTCGCTGGATGCCAAGGATGCCCGCGTCGACGATCCGCTCGGCGTCTTCATCGACGACGCCACGAACCGCCCGACCAATCCCGATGGCACGCCGACCAAGAGCACCACGTTGCACGGCGCGCTCGGTGCCGAGGCTTTCGCGGTGAGCGGCGACGATCGTCCCGCCTTCACGGCCGCACCGAACCTGACGCAGCAGGCCTGGCTCGTCTCCGTCGCTGCGCAATCGCTCGTCCCCGATCTCAAGGATAACGGCAAGCCCTTCGTACTGTTCTATTGGTCGCGCGATCCCGACGCGACGCAGCATTCGGCGATCGACAGCGAAGGTCGTCTCGTGCCCGGCATCAACAGTCCCTCGGCCCGCGTCGCCATCGGCAGCGCCGATTTCCAGCTTCGCGTGCTGCTGGAGGCGCTCAAGCTCGCCGGCCAGGATGGCAACACCGACGTCTTCGTCACCGCCGATCACGGCTTCTCGACCATCGCCAAGGGCGTGCCGCCGTCCGACGGATCGACGCCCGCGGCCTCGCTGCCGCAAGGCTTCCTCGCCTTCGACGTCGCGCAATGGCTGGGCGGCCAGAAGCTGTTCGATCCCGACCGTTCGAACGCGCAGATCATCCGCGACGACGGCGACCGTCCGAGCCAGGGCAATGCCCTGATCGGCCCGACGCCGAGCGCCCCGGCCGCAATCGTCGCCGCGAATGGCGGCTCGGATTTCATCTACGCGCCCGGCCCGGCCGGCGCCGCGACCGCCAAGACGATCTACGCCGAGCTGGTCGGCGCGCCCTATGTCGGCGCGCTGTTCGTGAACGACGCGCTGCTCGCCGCCGACCCGGCCGCGTTCGCCGGCGCCCTGCCGATGAGCAAGATCAACCTGATCGGCTCCTCCAGCGTGCCGCAGCCCGCCATCGTGGTCGGCTTCCGCTCGTTCCTCGCCAAGGGCTGTGCCCTGCCCCAGATTCTGCTCTGCACCGCGGAGATCGCCGACACCCCGCTGCACACCGGCCAGGGCATGCATGGCAGTTTCAGCCGCGCCGATACCCGCAACTTCATGGCTGCGATCGGTCCCGATTTCCGCAAAGGTTTCGTTGACCCGGCGCCGGTGAGCAACGCCGACATCGCTCCGACCATCGCCCATATCCTGGGGATATCTTTGTCCGGGCCCGGCACGCTGACCGGCCGGCCGGCAACGGAGGCGCTGGCCGGCGGGGCACCGGTGAAGGCGACGTCCGGCACGCTTCAGGCCACCCCGGCGGCGGGAGGCCTTCGGACCGTGCTGGAGTACCAGCAAGTGGGCAATGTCCGCTATTTCGACGCCGCCGGCGTCCCTGGGCGGACGGTGGGGCTCAAGGCCAAATAGCCGCGCGCAAGGCGGCGGAGAATCCGCTATCACGATCCCATGCGGATCGTGGACAACAATGACGACCTAAGGTCGCTGATCGAGAGCCTTCAGGACGCCCCCTACCTCGCGCTCGACACCGAGTTCATGCGCGACCAGACCTATTGGCCGAAGCTTTGCCTGATCCAGGTGGCCGCGCCGGGCGTGGAGGCCATCGTCGATCCGCTGGCCGAGGGCATCGACCTCGCGCCGTTCTACGAACTGCTCAAGAAGCCCGGCATCGTGAAGGTGCTGCACGCCGCACGGCAAGACATCGAGATCTTCCACCACCAGGGCGGCATGATCCCCGATCCCCTGTTCGACAGCCAGATCGCCGCCATGGTCGCGGGCTTCGGCGATGCCGCGTCCTACGAGACGCTGTGCCGCAAGATCGCACATGTCGAGATCGACAAGTCCTCGCGCTTTACTGATTGGTCGCGCAGGCCGCTCAGCCAGAAGCAGCTCGACTACGCCATCGGCGACGTGACCCATCTGCGCACGATCTACGAATACCTGAAAAAGCAGCTTGAGAAGACCGGCCGCGCCGCGTGGGTCCAGGAAGAGATCGCCTCGCTGCAGGATCCCGACCTCTATGCGATGCAGCCGGAGATCGCGTGGAAGCGGCTGAAGCCGCGCACCTCGAACAAGCGATTCCTTGCGATGATCGCTGCGCTGGCCGCCTGGCGCGAGCGCGAGGCGCAGG
>Ga0265314_10002360_pt1 | contig 19471 bp, 14 predicted proteins | sample 4126metaG_FD_203106 | JGI IMG/M metagenome (GOLD analysis project Ga0265314, IMG submission 203106) | Rhizosphere microbial communities from Carex aquatilis grown in University of Washington, Seatle, WA, United States - 4-1-26 metaG | ecosystem: Host-associated > Plants > Roots > Rhizosphere >... | reverse complement strand
GGGATGGGGCGGCGGCTACGGCTTCGGCGGCGGCCTGGGCATGTTCGGCACGCTCATGGTGCTGGCCGTGGTCGGCTACTCGGTTTTCGCGATCAGCCGGGCCGTGCGGCGCGCGCGCCAGGGTGCTGACAGCGGATGGTCGTCCGGCTACAGCGACGACGAGGTGCAGGTCGTCCCCGGGCGCGCCTACGTCTACAAGGTGCAGATCGGTCTCGGGCGCTCGGCGCGGGCCATTCAACAGCGCCTGGAGGAGTTCGCGACCAGCGGCGACACCGAGAGCGAGGCGGGGCTCGCGGCGTTGCTGCAGCAGTCGGCGCTCGAGTTGCTGCGCCAGAAAGATTCGATCCGCTACGCCGGCGCGGATGCCAACGGGCCGATGAGCCTGACCAACGCGGAGACCAAGATGAACGGCCTCGCGCTGGCCGAACGGTCACGCTTCTCGGTCGAGCGCGTGCGCTCGGCCGATGGGCGCATCAACCGGGCGTCGGACGCGGCGGTCGAAGGTCGTGAAGCGCTCGAGCTCGTCCTGGTGACGATGATCGTCGCCACGCGCAACCCGCTCGGGTCGTTCAAGGCGGTCACGACCCACGAAGAGGTCGAGGCCCTCCTGTCCGAGCTCGGCGGCGTGTCGCCTGGCGGCCTGCTCGGGCTGGAAGTGGTCTGGACGCCAGCTGATCCGGACGATTCGATGACCGAGACCGACGTGATGACGACGTATCCGGAGCTCCGTAGTCTGTAAGCGCGCCCGCGCGATTCTCAGACCGGAACGGCTCGATCGCGCCACGGGGCGGCGCCGTGAGGCGGCGTGAAAGGAAGCGCGACGCACCGATTGACCCCGGAGTTGGGCACGGATACAGTCTAAGTGCCTGCCAACTGAGGCGTTTATCGTGCTCAAGCTGACCATCGAGGATGATGAGGGGAAGACGACGGTCATCCCGGTGATCCGCGATGAGATGACGATCGGCCGACAAGAAGGAAACACGATCCGCCTCACCGAGCGGAACGTGTCCCGAAAACACGCGCGGCTCTTGCGTCAAAACGGCGTCGTTTACGTCGAGGATCTCGCGAGCTTCACCGGCGTGAAACTCAACGGCTCGCGCATCGCGGCCGTGACGCCGATCCGTGAAGGGGACGAGCTCGCGATCGGTGACTACAAGATCGCCCTGAAGTCAGACCGGCCGGCCGACACCGCCGGGTCGACCGGAACGGCGATGGCCTCGTCGACGAGTATCAAGAAGCGCAGCTCGACGCCGGCGATGGGATCGCGCACCACGCCGGCGGCGGCGGCGACCTCGGTCACCGCGCCGCCACCGGCCGCCGCGGCGACCGCGTCGGCAGCGCGCGTGTCTCCGACCGAGCCCGTGCCGGCGCGAACGTCTTCACCCGAGCCGATCGAAGCGCAACCGACGATCCCGGTGCGCACGCTCGGCGAGATGTCGCCGAAGGGCGAGGCGGCGCCCGCGCCCGCGCGGCTGGTCGTGCTCAGCACCGAGCTGGCCGGCATGGAGTTCATGCTGGGGCGCGCGTCGGTGGTGATCGGACGCACCGATGAGAACGACGTCCAGCTGAATCACCGCTCGATCTCGAGGCACCACGCCAAGGTCGTGCGCGACGGCGATCGCTACACCATCGTGGACTTGCAGAGCGCCAACGGCGTGCGCGTCAACGGCGACGACTACGAGCGCATCGAGCTGAACCCCGGCGACATCGTCGAGCTCGGCCACGTGAAGATGCGCTTCGTCGGACCGTTCGAGCTCTACGTCTTCGACCCGGCGGCCGCCGCCAAAATGGGCGAGCCGAAGATCTCGCCCAAGCTGGTCTACACCATCGGCGGCGGGCTGGTGTTCGCCGTGGTCGCGATCCTGCTGATGCGCTCGTCCAGCCACCCCAAGGCGGGCGAACCGGTGGCGGCTGCGCCGGCGAACGCCGCGGCGCAGGCCGTGGCTCCGGCAGCCGCGGGGCCGGGGACGACCGGCATGACCGCGGCGACGCAGCCCGCGGTGGGGGCACCGCCGACGGCCGTCCTGGACCCGTTCGCGAAGATCGAACAGGACTCGCAAAAAGAGGACTGGGTCGCCGCTCTGGCAACGATTCGCCAGCTCAACGCCGGCGGGCCGAACCAGGCGCCGCTCAGCCCCGCGGATCGCTCGAAGCTGCTCACGCTGTTTCACAAGGCGGAGACCGAACGCAAGGGATCGGCGGCGTTCTCGAAGTTCGACGAGGCTTCGACGGCCAAGGACTACGGCGGCGCGATCGACTGGTACGAGGCGATCCCGGCCGAGAGCATGTACAAGAAGCGCGCGTCTTCACGGTATCAGGAATCGCGGACGCTGTTCGTCTCCGAGCACCTGCTGGCGGCGGAGAAGTTTCGCACCCAGGGCAAGTGCGTCGAGACCCGGCGCGAGGCCGACGACATCGCCAAGGTCGATCCCGCAAACCAGCTGATCAAGGAGATCGTCAAGCTCTGCAAACCGGTCGCGAGCGGCGGCACGCTGGTCGCAGCGGCGGTACCGCGCGCGGCCCACGCGCGCGCCAGCACGGCGGGCCTGTCCGTGGCCAAAGATCCGCCGGCGCATGCGGAAACCGCGGCGGCGTTCCGCAGCCCGCGCGAGGCCAGCCACACCGAGACCGCGGCCGGTGCCGCCGACGCGTCGGCCGACGCCGATCAGCTGCTCAAGCAAGCGCGCGACGCCTGGTTGCACCAGCAGTGCCCGTCGGCGATCGAGATCGCGCGCCGAGCGCTCAAGGCCAAGCCAAGCCTGACCGACGCTTACCAGATCATCACGGTCTGCTCCTGTTCGCTGAAGGATGCCGAGGGCGCGGGCCGGGCGTACGGCAAGCTGGATGACAAGAGCCGGACGCTGGCGCGAGCGCTGTGTCAGCGCAACGGGATCTCGCTCGGCGGGGAGTAGCGCGGGCCGCCGCCCGTCGTGTACAGGGACCAGGACGTAGACGTAAACGTCTACGTCACTTCAGGGGGCCTTGCCGCTGTCTTCTCCAGCCTCAACTGCCCCACCGTCACCGTCACCGCGACCGTATCCCCCGCCGCGAGCTCGCCACTCAAGATCTTCTCCGCGAGCGGATCGCGCAATCGCCTCTGCAGCGCGCGCTTCACCGGCCGCGCGCCATACGCCGGGTCGTAGCTCTCCGCGGCCAGCAGCGCGCGCGCCTCGGGCGAGACCTCGATCGCGATCTGCTGCTCGCCGAGCAGCTTGGCCAACCGATCGAGCTGCAGGCCGACGATCGCCTCGATCTGCGCCGTGCCCAGCGGATCGAAGATCACCGTCTCGTCGATGCGATTGAGGAACTCGGGTCGAAAATGCGCGCGTAGCGCCGCCGTCACCTCGCGGCGCACGCTCTCGCGATCGCCCGCCGCGTCGAGGATCGCGTCGCTGCCCAGGTTCGACGTCATGATCAGCACGACGTTGGCGAAGCTGACCGTGCGCCCGCGCGAGTCGGTGAGCCGCCCGTCGTCGAGCAGCGCCAGCAGCACGTTGAACACGTCGGGGTGCGCCTTCTCGACTTCGTCGAGCAACACCACCGAGTACGGCCGCGCGCGCACCGCTTCGGTCAACTGGCCGCCCTCGTCGTAGCCGACGTACCCGGGCGGCGCACCGGTGAGCCGCGCCACCGAGTGACGTTCCATGTACTCCGACATGTCCAGGCGCACCATCGCGGCCTCGTCGTCGAACAGAAACTCGGCCAGCGCCTTGGCGAGCTCGGTCTTGCCGACGCCCGTCGGTCCGAGAAAGATGAACGAGCCGATCGGCCGGCCGGGATCGCCGAGGCCGGCTCGCGCCCGCTTGATCGCGAGCCCGACGCGTTGAACAGCATCGTCCTGGCCGATGACGCGGCGGCGCAGGCGATCCTCGATCCCCAGCAGCTTCTGGCGCTCGCCCTCGAGCATCCGCGCCACCGGAATGCCGGTCCAGTCGGCGACGACGCGAGCGACGTGCATGGGCTCGACGGCGTCCTCGAGCAAGCGTTCGCCCGCCTGCGCCTCGCGCAGCTTCGCCTCGGCGGCTGCGCGCGCCGTCTCCAGAACGGGGATTCGACCGTAGCGCGCCTCCGCCGCCACGCCGAGATCGCCGGTGCGCAACGCGGCCTCGGCCTCTTCGCGCGCCGTCTCGACGGCCGCGGTCGCCTCGTGCAACTCGCGGATGGCGTCGCGCTCCGCGTGCCACTTCGTGCGCAGCGGGCCGAGACGCGCCCCCAGCGCTTCGACCTCGGCGGCCAGCGCCGCGCGCCGCCGCTCCGACTCGGCGTCGCGGTCGCCGCGCAGCGCCTCGATCTCGACGCGCAACCCGGTCTGCCGCCGCTCGAGCACGTCGACCTCGTCGGGGCGCGAGTCGAGCTCCAGGTGAAGACGGCTCGCGGCCTCGTCGATGAGATCGATCGCCTTGTCGGGCAACGAGCGCCCGGCGACGTAGCGCCGCGCCAGCTTCACCGCCGCCGTGATCGCCGGATCGAGCACGCGCACGCCGTGGCGCTCTTCGTAGCGCCGCTTGATCCCGCGCAGCATCGCCAGGCAGGTCTCGTCGTCGGGCTCGTTGATCACGATCGGCTGAAAGCGGCGCTCGAACGCCGGGTCCTTCTCGACGCGCTGGCGGAACTCCTCCAGCGTGGTGGCGCCGATGCACGACAGCTCCCCGCGCGCCAGCGCCGGCTTGAGCAGGCTCGCGGCGTCGAGCGAGCCCTCCCCCCTGCCCGCGCCGATCAGCGTGTGGATCTCGTCGATGAACAGCAGCACCTCGCCGTCGGCTTGATGCACCTCTTGCAAGATCCCGCGCAGGCGATCCTCGAACTCGCCGCGCAGCCTCGTGCCCGCGACCAGCGCACCGATGTCCAGCGCCAAGAGGCGCTTCCCCTGCAGCCCGGCCGGAACGTCGCCGGCGGCCATGCGCTGCGCCAGCCCCTCGACGACCGCGGTCTTGCCCACGCCGGGATCTCCGACGACGATCGGGTTGTTCTTGCTACGGCGCCCGAGGATCTGCATCACGCGCCGGATCTCGTTGTCGCGCCCGATCACCGGATCCAGCCGCCCCGCCGATGCCAGCAGCGTGAGATCGCGCGCGAACCGCATCAGCGTCGGCAGCGTCGGATGGGCGCCCGCGGCCGTCGCCCCATGCCCGCCGCCGGCCGCCGCTGCCGCAGCGCTCGCCGCGGTCTTGCTCGCGACCTCGAGCTTGGGCAGGCTCAAGCCGGCGTGGCGCAGCACATTCGCCGCCGCCGAGCGCGTCTCCAGCGGAACGCCGAGCAACAAATCGATGGGCTCCACCTTCTCCGACCCGCGCTCGCGCGCGTCGATCTGCGCGATGTCGAGCAGTCGCAACACCGCCGCGCCCAGATACACCTCCTCGCCGGGCACGCGCGGAAACGCATCGATCGCCTGATCGAGCGGCGCGCGCAGCGACGCCGGCTCGACGCCCGCGCCGTGGATCACCTCGGCGGTCTCGGGCGTTTCCAGCAGCGCCGCGAGCAGGTGCTCGAGCTCGACCTCCGGTTGCTCCCGCGCGCGGGCCACCTTCTGCGCCGCGACCACCGCGCGGCGCGCCGGCCCGGACAGGAAGTCGAACTTCATCAGATGGGAACCCTGGGTTCCGACGGCGGAGCCGTCTCCACCCGACGCGTCTTCACTTGCTGGCGTTCACGTAACGCAGGCGCAGATCGTAGAGCAGGCTCTGGATCAGCTTCTCCTCGGCCGACGTCAGGTTGCCCTTGGTCTTCTCCTCGAGCATCGAGAGGATGTCGATGGTGTGCTTGGCCAGCGGCAGATCTGTTTCGGCGACGCCGCCCTCGGGGTGCTCGAGCTCACCGAGGTGCAACAGCGCCGAGCTGCCCAGCGACAGAACGAACGTATGAAAGTCGACGGCGGGCAACGCCGACGCTTCGCGCGCACGGCGCGGATCGCCGCCCGGCGCCTCGGGCTCCGCACTTACTGGCGGCGCGGCGGCACCCTCGGTCTTGGGCGCCCCCGTCTCGACCTCTGCGCCCGCGAAGCTCCGCCGATCGGTGACCGTGAACCCACCCTGCTTGGAGTCTGAGGTGCCCATGGAGGGGAAGGTTAAGCGCAGCCCCCGCCAGTTTCAAATGGAGGATGAGCCGCCCGCGCCGGTCCGAGGCGCTAGTGCGAGTTCGAGCCGGTCGGCGACGGCTCGGCCGGGGCGGCCTCGTCGTCCGCCTCGTCGTCGCCCTCGTCCTCTTCGGCATCGTGCTCGGCGCCCTCGGCGGCGATCGCGTCGTCGGCGTCGTCGGCGTCGTCGTCCGCCTCGGGGATCTCGGTGCCCATGACGCCCTTCTCCTTGGCGTCCTCGAGGGCCTTCAGGAACTTTTCGTAATCCTTGCGGGTAATGAGCCCCTTCTTGATGTTGCGCTCGATGGTGCGACGATCGTAGAGGCGCAGATTCTTGGCTTCGGCATCTCGGCTCATGGGCGGTTTAGCTACCACATGCGACGGCGCGGGGAAAGCTGCCGGGCGCGCGCTGGAAATATCCCTGGCGCGCGGAGAGTTGTAAGCTCGCCGCCCGCAGGCCGCCACCGGCGGCATTCTTCACATTTGCGTCGGAAATTCGGAGGACAGGTTCATGGACGTCCGTGTCATCAACGAGCTCGTGCACAAACAATCGGCCTTCGTCGAGAAGCTGAGCGCCGAGGTATCGAAGGTCATCGTCGGCCAGAAAGCGATGATCGAACGGATCCTGATCGGCCTGCTCACCGGGGGGCACGTTCTGCTCGAGGGCGTGCCCGGCCTGGCGAAGACGCTGACCGTCAAGACGCTGTCCGACGCGCTGCACATGCGCTTTCAGCGCATCCAGTTCACGCCTGACCTGCTGCCCGCCGACATCGTCGGCACCGTCATCTACAACCAGGCCAAGGGCGAGTTCATCCCGAAAAAGGGGCCGATCTTCGCGAATCTGGTCCTGGCCGACGAGATCAACCGCGCGCCCGCCAAGGTGCAGTCGGCGCTGCTGGAGGCGATGCAGGAGCGGCAGGTCACGATCGGCGACACGACCCACCCGCTTCCGGATCCCTTCCTGGTCATGGCGACGCAGAACCCGATCGAGCAGGAGGGGACCTACGCGCTGCCCGAGGCGCAGCTCGACCGCTTCATGCTGATGATCAAGGTCGGCTACCCGACGCGTGAGGAAGAGCGCGCGATCATGGACCGCATGACGTCGGGCATGAGGGTCAGCGCCGAGGCCGTGGCGACGCCGCACGAGATCGCCGAGGCGCGCTCGGTCGTCGGCCAGGTCTACATGGACGAGAAGATCCGCGACTACATCGTGAGCATCGTGCACGCGACGCGCGAGCCGAAGGCCCACGGCCTGGGCGAGCTCGCCGACTTCATCCAGTTCGGCGCCAGCCCGCGTGCGTCGATCTACCTGAACCTGGCGGCGCGCGCGCACGCGTTCCTTCGCCACCGCGGCTACGTGACGCCCGAGGACATCAAGGCGATCGGCGTCGACGTCCTGCGCCACCGCGTCATCCTCACGTACGAGGCCGAGGCCGAGGAGATCACGTCGGAGACCGTGATCCGCAAGCTGTTCGAGCACGTCGAGGTGCCGTAGCCCACCGCGCAGCGGGAGCAGAAAGGGCCGCGACAGACGCAGCGACGTAGATGCAACAACGACAGATGCAGCGACGACAGATGCAGCGACGGGAGCTCCTGCGGAAGATCCGCAAGATCGAGATCGTCACCGAACGCCTGGTGCGCGACCGGATGGCGGGGCAATACCACTCCGTGTTCAAGGGCCGCGGCATCGCGTTCTCCGAGGTGCGCCAGTACATGGCCGGCGACGACATCCGGCTCATCGACTGGAACGTGTCGGCGCGCATGAACGACACCTACGTCAAGCTGTTCACCGAAGAGCGTGAGATGACGGTGCTGCTGCTGGTCGACATGTCGGCGTCCGGCCACTTCGGGTCGCGCGATCAGGAAAAGCGCGAGCTGACCGCCGAGCTGGCGGCGGTGCTGGCGTTCTCGGCGATCAAGAACAACGACCGCGTCGGGCTCATCATCTTCACCGACGACGTCGAGCGCTTCGTGCCGCCGAAGAAAGGCAAGAAGCACGTGCTGCGCGTCGTGAGCGAGATCCTGTCGTTCACGCCCCGAAGCCCGCGCACCGATCTCAAGGTCGGTCTGCAGTTCCTGGCGCGCATCGCGCGCCGGCGCGCGGTCGCGTTCCTGGTGTCGGATTTTCTCGCGTCGCCGAGCTCGTACGAGCGCGCGCTGCGCATCACCGCGCGGCGGCACGACCTGATCCCGGTGTCGGTCACCGATCCGCTCGAAGAGGGATTGCCCGACGTCGGCTTCCTCGACCTGGAAGATCCCGAGACCGGCGAGGTGGTGCTGTTCGACACCAGCGGTCCCGAGGCGCGCCGCTTCGCGGCCGACGCGCGCCGCGCCACCGAGGCGCGCACGTCGCTGTTCCGCCGGCTGGACATGGACACGGTCAACGTGCGCACCGACCGGCCGTACTTGCCGGCGCTGACCAGCTTCTTCGAGGCGCGCGCGCGGAGGCTGCGCCACTGATGCGGCGGGCTTCGCCGCAAAGGATCGGCTGGCGGGTGGCCGCGCTCGCCGCTGCCTTGGTCGTCGTGGGCACGGCGCCGATGGCGCGCGCCGACGCGCCCGCGCCGGCCGCCGCTCGGATCGCGGACGCCGGCGCCGCCGCGGCCGCCAGCGATCCCGACGCGCCCACGGTCACGGCGCGCGTCGACAAGACCGAGGCGCACGTCGGCGATCCGATCAACCTGACGATCACCGCGATCGGCCGACGCGGCGTCGCGATGAACCTGCCGGGCGCCATCACGCTCGATCCGTTCTCGGTGCTGGAGCGCAAGGAGAACGAGCAGGACCTCGGCGACGGCAAGATGCGCCGCGAGTTCACGCTGGTCATCGCGGCCTATGAACCAGGCCCGGCCGAGATCCCGTCCGTCGAAGTGACCTACCTGGGCAACGGCGGCGAGATCCGCACGGCGAAGACGACGGCGATCGCGATCAAGATCGCCAGCCTGATCGCCAACGAGCCCGAGCCGGCGCTGAAAGACATCGCGCCGCCCGTACCCGTGCAACAACAAGATCTGCTGCTCGCCTACATCGCGGGCGGCCTGCTCGCGGCGCTCATCGGCGGCCTGCTCACCTGGCTGATCGTGCGCAAGCTGCGCGGGCGCGTGCTCCTGCGCCCCGGGCCGCCGCCGCGGCCCGCGCACGAAGTCGCGCTGGAGAAGCTGGATCGCCTGGGCGCGTACGGCTTCCTGGAGAACGCTGACAACCGGCCGTTCTACTTCGCCGTGTCCGAGGTCATTCGCGAATACCTGGGCGCGCGCTTCGGCTTCGACTCGCTGGAGCTGACCACCGACGAGCTGGTCGCCGAGTTGCGGCGCAGCGCCGGGCGCGAGGTGGTGCTCGGCGAGGTGCAGGGCTGGCTGTCGGCGTGTGACCTGGTGAAGTTCGCGAAGATCTCACCCAGCGCCGCGGAGGCGCGGGGCACGCTGGAGACGGCCATCCTGATCGTGAACTCGACGCGACCGCACATCGAGCTCGGCGACGGCGCGGCGGCGAACGGCGCGGCGAAGGCAGCGAATGGATAGGCGCAGCGACAAGATGCCCGTCGGCAAGATCCCCTACGCCCTGATCGCCGCGGTGCTGGCGCCCGTGACCGCGGGCTATGTCTGGGTGCTGCGCAACGCCGAAGGGTTCCGTTTCGCGCATGCGGGCGCGCTGGCGCTGATCCCGATCGGCGTCGCGCTGGTGCTCTGGGCCGGATTGCGGCGCGGGCCGCGGCGGCGCGGCGTCCTCACCTACTCGCGCGCGTCCGAGCTGGGCGCGCGTCCCGCCGGCTGGGTCGCTCGCTTGCGCGACCTGCCGATGGCGCTGCGGCTGGCGTCGGTGGCGCTGGTCGGGCTCGCGCTCGCGCGGCCGCAGACCTCGCGCGTCGACGACGACCTCGAGCTGGAAGGCATCGACATCGTGATCGCGCTCGACGTGTCGGGCTCGATGGAAGAGACCGATCTCGTCCCCAACCGGCTCGACGCGGCCAAGGCCGTGATCGAGAACTTCGTGCGCCGGCGCCCGACGGATCGCATCGGGTTGGTCGTGTTCGCGCGCGAGGCGTACACGCACATCCCGCTCACGCTGGACCACGAGACGTTCCTGCGCATGCTGAGCGAGCTGCACATCGGCATCATCGACGGGCGCGGGACGGCGATCGGCAACGGCATCGGCGTCGCGCTGAACCGGCTCCGGCATTCAGACGCGCGGTCGAAGGTGATCATCGTGCTCACCGACGGCGACAACAACTCCGGCAACATCGCGCCGCTGCAGGCGGCCGGCTACGCGCAGAAGCTGGGCGTCAAGATCCACACCATCCTGGCCGGTGACAACGATCCCGAGGCGGCGGCAGCGGCGCAGACGCCGCGCGGCCTGCTACAGCAGCAGGCGCGCCCGCATTACTCGGTGAACCCCAAGCTGCTCGAGCAGATCGCGTCGATGACCGGCGGGACGCCCTATCTCGCGACCGACACGCGTGCGCTGGCTGAACGGTTCCAGAAGATCCTCGAGGATCTGGAGAAATCGAGCATCAAGGACCGCGGCATCCTGTACGCCGAGCTCTATCAGCGGTTCTTGCTCGGCGCGTTCGTGCTGCTGGTGCTCGAGACCATCCTGCGCCTCACGCGCTTTCGCCGTCTGCCCTGACCCCCATGCGCATCGCCCATCCCCATTTTCTCTGGTTGCTGCTCGCGGTCCCGATCGCGGTGCTGGCGTACGCCGTCACGTTCGCGCAGCGGCGGCGGTTGCTCGACAAGCTCGGCAACGGGCCGATGATCCAGCGCATGGTGGCGTCGACCTCGGTCGCGCGCAAGGTGGTACGCGCGGTCGAGGTGGTTGCGGCGCTGGCGTTGATCGCGCTGGCGCTGGCGCGGCCCCAGGTGGGCGGGCGCGCGAAGCTGACCAAGCAACCGGGCCTGGACATGGTGGTCGCGCTCGATTTCTCGCGCTCGATGCTGGCCAAGGACGTCTATCCGTCGCGGCTCGAGCGCGCCAAGCGCGAGCTCGAGCGCCTCATGGATCGGCTGGGCGGCGATCGCATCGGCCTGGTCGCGTTCGCGGGCGAGACGCTGACCTACCCGCCGACGACCGACTACGCGGCGCTGAAGCTCTTCTGGCGTGATCTCTACCCGTGGGACATGCCGGTCGGCGGCACGGCGATCGGACGCGCGATGCGCTCCGGGCTGGATTTGCTGACGCGCATTCGCGCGCAGGGCGGCGCGACGCGCGCGCAGGTGATGTTGCTGCTCACCGACGGCGAGGACAACGACAGCGAGCCGCTGGAGGTCGCCGACGAGGCGTCGAAGCTGGGCGTCAAGGTCTTCACCGTCGGCGTCGGCTCGCGCTCGGGCGAGCTCATCCCGGAGTTCGACGAGAAGGGGCAGATCACCGGCTACCTGAAGGATAGCGACGGCAAGTACGTGACGTCGCGGCTCGACGAGGCGACGCTGACCAAGATCGCCGAGAAGACGGGGGGCGAGTACTTCCACGCCGACCCCAAGCATTTCGGTGTCGAGGAGGTCGAGAGCGCGCTGGCCGGGCTCAAGCGCTCGGAGAACGAAGCGCGCGTCGTGAAGCAGTACGACGAGGTCTACGAGATCCTGCTCCTGCCGGCGTTTCTGCTGCTGGTCGGCGAGGCGTGCAGCAGCGATCGGCGTCGCCGGCGCGCGGCCGAGCGCGAAGCCGAGCTGCGCGAAGCCGAGCGGGGCGACGCGAAGGGGGCGCGGCCATGAGAAGGGCGACGGTGTGGTTGCTGCTGCCGCTGCTGCCGTTCCTGATGGCGTTCGACCCGCTCACGAGCAACAACAAGGACGTCGAGCAGGGCAACCTCCGCATGAAGGCGGGCAAGGCCGAGGAAGCGCTGGGCTTCTACGACAAGGCGGTCGCGAAGCTGCCCAACGACCCGGGCGTTCACTTCGATCGGGGCACGGCGCTGTTTGCGCTGTCGCGCTTCGAAGAGGCGGGCCAGGAGTTCCTGCGCGCCACCGAGGCCAAGGACGGGGCGCTCAAGGCGTCGGCCTTCTACAACCTCGGCAACGCCTTCTTCAAGAAGGACAAGTTCAAGGAAGCGGTCGAAGCCTACAAGCGCGCGCTGACGCTGGATCCCCGCGATGCGCGCGCGAAGTGGAATGAAGAGATCGCGCTGCAGAAGCTGAAGGAAGAGGAAAAGAAGAAGAAGGACGACAAGGACAAAAAGGACAAGGACAACAAGAAGGACGACAAGAAGGACGACAAGAAGGACGACAAGAAGGACCAAAAGAAGAACGACGACGGAAAGGACAAGGATAAGGACAAGAAGGATCAGCCCAAGAACGATCAGCAGGACAAGGACCAGAACAAAGACAAAGACAAGCAGGACCAGAAAGACCAGAAGAACGCCGGGGAGCAGCCCCCGCCGCCCAGGGCCGACGAACAGGAGATCGGCGCCGTGCTCGACAGCCTGGAGCGTGATCCCAAGGATCTGGAGAAAGAGCGCGCGAGGCTGCGCGCCGTGCGCCGGCGTCCGCCGGCAAAAGACTGGTAGAAGCCGATAGCGATGGCGACATGAACGTTCCTCGGCTCAAGACGACTCTCCCCGCGACGCTGGCCGCGCTGATGGCGCTGTCCGCGCGGCGCGTCCATGCCGAGCCACCAGCTTTTCTCGCCGAGGTCGACCGCAACGTGGTCTCGCCCGGCGACGTCTTCGTCTACGAGGTGACCGTCAACACCAGTGGCGAGCGCGTCGACAACTACCACGCGCCCGACTTCAAAGGCCTGACCGTGGTCAACGCACCCCGTGGCCCCAACCAATCGACGCAGATGTCGATGGGCGCCGGCGGCACGTTCATCCAGACCAGCTATAGCTGGCACTACGAGCTGGCAGCGGCCGCGGGACAAAGAGGCGTCATCGCGATCGGGCCGGCGCACATCCGCGTCGACGGGCGCGAGATGCGCTCGAACGTCGTCAACGTCCGCGTGGGCGCGGGCGCAGCGCCGCCGGCGGGCGCGCCGGGCAGCGGCGCCGGGGCCGCGCCGACGCCGCAGGAAGAAGCGCCGCCACCCGCGTCGGCCGGCGACTCGAGCTTCATCCGCGCCGCGCCCGACAAGACCAAGGCCTACGTCGGCGAGCAGGTGACGGTGACGTGGTCGCTGTATCTCACGCAGCGCCAGGACAAGTACGAGACGATCACCGAGTCGCGCACCGACGGGTTCTGGAGCGAGGACGTCTCGCCGCCCTCGCGCAACCAGCTTTCGCTCACGCAGGAGATCCTGGGCGGACGGGCTTACCAGGTCGCGACGCTATTCAAGCGCGCGCTGTTTCCGTTGCAGCCCGGCAAGCTGGCGATCTCGCCAATGGAGTCGGAGATCGCGCAGGTCGACTTCTTCGGTTCCAAGGTGCGCCGCCAGCGCCTGAAGACCGAACCGGTCGAGATCGAGGCGGTTCCGCTGCCCAAAGCCGGCCAACCGGATGGGTTCGAGTCGACCAACGTGGGCAAGTTCACCATCGCGGCGCGCACCGACCGCGCCACGATCGCCGTGGGCGAAGCGCTGACGCTGACCATCGACATCGCGGGCCAGGGCAACCTGCGCAACGTGCGCGCGCCGGCGCTGCCGCGCCTCGACGGCTGGAAGACCTACGAGCCCAAGATCACGGTGAACATCGACCCGGGCGAGACGGTCTCGGGGAAGAAGACCATCGAGTACCTGATCCTGCCCGAGCGCGCGGGCACGACCATGTTTCCCTCGTTCGAGCTCGCATATTTCGATCCGGCGACGAAGTCGTACGCCGTCACCAAGAGCGATCCGCTGCGCGTCGAGGTCACCGGCGGCAGTGGCGGCGACAAGGCGGTGGTGGCCGGCCCCGGGCCTCACGCCACGGGCGGCGCCGGCCCGGTCGAGAACGTGATCTCGACGGAGATTCGCCCGATTCGCGCGCGCGCCACGCTGAACCGCGACCTGGGCGCGACGTTCTATCGATCGCGGCCCTTCCTGGGCGTGCTGTTCTTGCCGCCGCTCGGGCTGGTGCTGGGCCGCTTCGTCGCGCGCGTGCGCGCGCGGCTGGCGCAGGACTCCCAGCGCAACCGCCGCCGCCGCGTGCGTCAGATGGTGCGCCAGCGCCTGGGCGCCGCCGAGGCGCACCGCGACTCCGGAAGGCGCTCGGAGTTCTACATCGAGATCGACCGCGTGGTGCGCGACGTGCTGGCCGCGCGCCTGCGCCGTCCGGTCGCCGGCCTGCGCATGGACGAGCTGCGCGACTTGCTGCTCGCGCGCGGGATGCCCGCGGACGAAGCGCGCCGCGTGATCGCCGAGCTCGAGAGCTGCGACCTCGGGCGCTTCGCACCCGCCGAGACGGGAGGGACGGCGCCGCGCGAGCAGATGAACGCCGCGCTCGAGCGCGCCGGCGAGCTGATCGTCGCGATCGACAAGGTGCCGCTGCGCGAGGAGGCCTCGGCGTGAAGCGCGCCTCGGGGTGGCGCGCCTGGTTTCGCCGCGCGGTGCTGGCGCTGGCGCTGCTGCAGTCGGGCGCCGCGCGCGCGGACCGAACCGACGAGGCCTGGCGGCGCGGCAACGACGCCTACCTGCACGGCGACTACGCCGGCGCGGTTGCGGCGTACGAAGAGCTCGATCGCCAGGCGTTGGTGTCGTCGGACCTCTACTTCAACCTCGGCGACGCTTACTACCGGCAAGGCAACCTGGGCCGCGCGATCTGGTCGTTCGAGCGCGCCGCCGCCGTCGATCCCGACGACGACGACGCGCGCTACAACTTGACCCAGGCGCGCAAGATCGCCGACCGGCGCGCGCACGACAAGATCGAGGGCGCCGACCGCGAGCCGTTCTGGATGCGGGTGGTGGCGAGCCTGGCGCCCGCGACGGAGACCTGGCTGTTCACCGCGTTCTACCTGGCGTTCTTCGCGGTGTTCGCCGCGCTGTGGCTGCGCCGGCGCCCGACGGCGCAACCGCGCGCGCTGCTGGGCGCGAGCGCATCGATCCTCGGCGCCGCCGCGCTGCTGACCGGCGTCCTGCTCGCCGGGCGCGCCTATCTGGATCGCGTGCCGTCGGGGGTGATCCTGCCCGACGCGGTGGCGGTCAAGGAGGGAGCCGACACCAACTACCGCACCAGCTTCGAGCTGCACGCCGGCCTGCGCGTGCGCCTGCTCGACCGCGACCAGGATTGGCTGCGCATCCGGTTGCCGAATGGGCTCGAGGGATGGATCCGCGAGCAGGACGTGGGCCGGCTCTAGACGGCCTCTAGACGAGCTCTACCCGAACCTCCTCACCCCGACCCTCTCCTCCACGCGGACGTGGAGGAGAGGGAGAACTGACATCTTTCCCCGTCCGCACCCGTCTGCGACGAGGCTGAACGGGTCTTCCGAAATCCCTCTCCCCTGTCCGCCCATGCGGACGTGGAGGAGAGGCTGAACGGGTCTTCCGAAATCCCTCTCCCCTGTCCGCGGGGGAGAGGGTTTGGGTGAGGGGGTCCGACGCGAACCTAGTTAGTGCGCCTCGCAAAACCCGGCGTGGCACGCCGGGAATGCCGGATCCGTACACTCGCTTGCCGTCATGCACGGCGCGCAGCCGGCCGGCGGCGCGGCGTCGGGGCCATTGAGCCGCGCCTCGAAGTGGCAACCGCACATCACGGGCGGCGCGTACGCCGACACCGCTCCGAGGTCGGTCGATCGTTGCACGCTCATCGCGCAGCTCGGAACCAGGCCCGCGTCGATGTAGGCGTCCAGCAGATCCGGCTCCGGCTCGGGCTCCGCGACCACCGAGACGAACGCTTGCGCCGCCGGTGAGATCGGAATCCCCTGGGCGGTGTTCGCGAAGAAGTGCAGCGGCCCCCAGATCGGATAGTGCCCGTCGCGCACGTTGCGCTTGTCGGTCTTGAACGCGGTGGAATCGGGCAGATACCCGCACAGCTGATCGGGCGCCTGGAACGCGAGCGCGGTCAGGTTGCCTCGGTCGGCGTCGTAGTAGTCGTTGGAGAGGATCCCGATCGCCTGCTCGGCGCTCACGTGGTCGGCGCCCGACGACAGCACGGTCAGCAGCGACGCGACGCTCTTCGCGCTCCCTCGATCCACACCCCAGAATTGTTCGGCCGGCACGTCGATCGCGTGCGCGATCATCTGCTGGGTGCCGGTGTTCGGGTTGCGCACGAAGTAGAGCGCCGGGTTGACCCACGGCTGCGTCAATCCCTGCGCGCCGCCGCGCCCGAACACCGCGCGCGCCATTTCGGCGGAGATCGCCTTCTGCGACGACGTGCTCGGCACGACGAAGAGCATCGCCTGGATCGGGCCCAGGTATTCGCCCACGTCGCCCGACGGCGGGCCGTAGCCGGCGCACGTGGTCGAGAAGATGTCGGACTCGCCGACGTCGACGCGCACGCCGCCCGGGCCGGTCCCACCCAGCGAGCACGGCACCAGGTTGCCCGTCGGGGTGACGTAGGTCGCGGCCGGGTTCGTCGTGCCGGTCGGCGGATCGGCGATGAAGTGATCCTTCGCCTGCGTGCTGAAGATCGACTTCACGCCGTCGCAGGAGCTCGACACCTGGTAGACCGGCGTGTAGCCGGTGTTCTTGATGATCAGCGGCCCCAGCTTGGCGAGCAACACCGGGAAATTGCTCGAGCCGGTGAGATAGATCACCTGCGGTCGCGCCACCGGATCCGCGCAGGCGGGCAGCGACGGCCCCGCAGCGTCGGCGGGTGCGCCGGCGTCGGCCGCGGCGGGCGCGCCCGCGTCGGGCGGAGTCAGGTCTGCGGAAGCCCCGTCGCCGCACAGGCCGTGCGCGCAATTGTCGAACGGGATGCAGGTCGAGGTCGTGCACGCGTTGAGAAACTCGTCGGGCGTGTGCGGTGTCCCGAAGAAGCAGCCCGACGGCCCGAGCCCAGACGAGATGCAGACGCCGTTCTGGCAGATCGGGTGGTTCGCGAACTTGGCGCAATCTGCATCGGAGCCGCATTGATCGGCCCGGTGATCGACGAAGATGCTGCAGGCTCCGATCCCGACCGCGATCAGCGCGAACGCAGCGAAGATGACCGCTCGCGCGGCCAAGATCAAAACGGCACGTTGAGCGTCATCGAACCCAACCCCACGCCCACGCCGACTTGCGGCGGCGGCGACGCCGCCGCTTCGCGGCTCCCTCGTGCCGAGGTGCTGAGCAGGATCGCCCCGACGGCGACGGCTGCCGCCCCCAGCACATCGGCGGCCAGCGAATAGGTGCGCGTGCGGTTCGACAATCGATCCAGCCGGCTCCGCTTGTCGACTGCGTATCCCGCGCTCATGTCGTCCTGATAAGCATCGCGCTCGGATTTCAATGTGTCACCTTCGTGAATCGCGAGCAGGCCCATCGCGACGGCTCCCGCACCGAGCACGCCGGCGCTCACCCAACCGATCGTGCGCAACGACCCGCCGTTGCGGGCGGCGCGCGCTCCGTCACCGCTCCCGCCCGCGGCCACGGGCGCCGGCTTCGCGCTCGGCACCGGCGCCAGCTGCAACAGCACGGTGAGCTCGTCCTCAGCCGCGACGTCGACCTCGCGGCTGGCGGGCTGGCGGCCAGCCAGCGTCGCGCTCACGCGGACGTGCCCGACGCCGACGACGACAGCCGTGTCGAAGGGCGTCTTGCCGATCACGTGGTCGTCGACGCTGACCTCGGCGCCGCGTGGAATCGTGTTGATCGTCAGCCGGCCCACGCGCGCTCGCAGCTCGCGGATGTTCGACTCCACCTCGGCGCGATGGCTGTCGGCGCTGCCGGACTCGATCAGGTACCGCTCGAACGTCGTGAGCGCACCGGCGTAGTCGCGCAGCTGATACTCCGTCTCGCCGATGTTGTAGAGCACCGAGCCGTTGGGCGCGATCTCGTAGGCGCGACGGAACTCGACCAGCGCGGCGCGGTAGTCGGTTTCGCTGTACAGCGTGACGCCGCGCTGAAAGTGTTCGCCCGCCGCGCGAATCGCATCGTCGCTCGGCTGCACAGCCAGCGCCGCGGCGGGCGCGCAGATCCATAGCAGCAGCGCGGCCAGCAGACGGCCGCTCACGCCGCCCGCACGCCCGGTCATCGCGTGTCGTAAGGGCTGGTCGTCTGGATCGGGTGAATCGGCGCGTGCCCGCCGGCTGGGCTGATGATCGTTTGCGCCGAGGTCGACGGCGTGCCGGCGGACGCTGACGCCCCTGCGGGTGCCGGCGCCACCCGCGGCGACGGCGGAAGGTCGGGCTCCGAGCCCAGATCCCCGGCGGGTGCGGCGCGCGCCACGCGCCGCGACTCGGACGTGCGGCGCACCGCCACGCCGCGCGCGGGAGGAGGCCAGGGCGCCTTCTTCCTGTCGAGCGATAGCGTCACCACCAGATCCTTGGCGAGCACGACGCGCTGGGTCTTCGCGTCGTATCCGGCTGCCGACGCGCCGACCTCGTGTACCAGATCCTTGCGATAGTGGCCGGTGTGCGGATTGCCGTCGACCGGCAGCCCGTCGATGGTGATCTGCGCCGTCTGCGGCGTCACCACCACGACCAGCTCGCCCAGCGCGGGCTGCGCCGGCTTGGCGGGCGCCGGGATGGCACGCGCCGGCGCGACGGCGATCTCCTCGCGTGGCGGAGCGTCTCGACGCGAGCGCACGACCGCGAGCGCCACGACCGCCACCACCAACCCGAGCGCGGCGATGAGCGGCACGATCCGGTTGAGCGCGTTGAGCCCCGACCAGGCACCGCGCCGATCGACGGGCAAGCTGCCCCCGGGCGGCGTCATCGGAGGCAGGTTCAGCGGATGCGTGTTCAGGCGCGAGAGCGCCGTCTCGCCGCTGGGCTGCATCGGCATCAACCGACCGGAATAAGACGAATCGACGCGGTCGGCCGCGAAGACGATGCGCCCGCTGTGGCCGGTGGCGATCCGGCTCGGCGCATAACCGACGTCGATCTGGAACAGGTCCTCGAGCGCCTCGAGGAAGCTCTTCACGTCGGGGAATCGCTGATCCATGTCGCGCGCGAGCGCGCGGTGCACGATCGCCTCCAGCGCGGGCGGCACGTTGGGCTGGATGCTCGACAGCCGCGGTGGATCGGTGGTCGCGATCTCGATCATCAGCGCCGAGTAGATCTGCCCGTCGAACGGCCGGCGCCCCGCGAGCATCTGGTAGAGCACTACGCCCAGCGCGTAGACGTCCGTGCGCGCGTCGGCCGCGATGTTGCCGCGAATCTGCTCCGGCGCCATGTACGCCGGTGTGCCGACCGCGTGGCCGAGGCCGGTGATGCCGACCTGGTCGGCCGCCTCGTCGGCGAGCTTGGAGACGCCGAAGTCCAGCACCTTGGCCTCGCGCGGTTTCCCGTCGGCGGAGCGGCAGATGAAGATGTTGTCGGGCGTGAGATCGCGGTGAATCACGCCGTGCGCGTGCGCGGCGGCGACGCCGCGGATCGCGGGGATCAGCAGCTGAACCGCGGGCTCCGACTCCATGTAGCC
>Ga0265314_10002358_pt1 | contig 19481 bp, 25 predicted proteins | sample 4126metaG_FD_203106 | JGI IMG/M metagenome (GOLD analysis project Ga0265314, IMG submission 203106) | Rhizosphere microbial communities from Carex aquatilis grown in University of Washington, Seatle, WA, United States - 4-1-26 metaG | ecosystem: Host-associated > Plants > Roots > Rhizosphere >... | reverse complement strand
CGCCTCGGCCGCGCCCATCGAGCAGGTCCGGCTCGTTTGCAATCGCTGGGGCCGTTGCTGGCACGTCGGCGGTTACGGCTGGCGCGGCGGGTACCGCGGCGGCTGGCGCGGTCATCGCAGCCGCTGGCACTAATTCACTCTCGTACGCACGTAAAACTGACATCGGCGGCTCCGGAAACGGGGCCGCCTTTTCTGCGTCCGCGCGGCAACGCCGGAGGCGGACGCCCGCTATCAGCTAACCGCGTTCGCGCAAGCTTCCATGAAGCGCAAATAGATTTGCGTCGCGTCGCGCTCGCCGGTCAGCGCAATGGCGATGATCCTGTGCGCGACCTCGGCTTTCATCTCCGCCGTCTGGACGGCGCCGCCGATCGCGGCGCAGGCATTCAGGTACGCGACTTCAAGCGCGTGCACCTCGTCGGGGCCGAACATGTTGTCGCGCGTGAACGGGACGAGTGGCACGGGAAAACTCCAGCGTTTCCAAGCGCCCGTTAATGGCCGATGCGTCTATTGGTTCCCTGATACCGGCGCGGCCCGCCGAGCGCCCAAATGAAAAGCGGGCCGCTGACGGCCCGCTTTAGATTCATTTGCCAAGCGTCAATTACGCTTTTTCTTCTTCCATTGTCACTGCCACGGCCGCGTTCGCCGACAGGCGCACTTTCTGGCCCTCGACCTCGGCGACCAAGCCCTTGTCGATGTAGTGATGGTGGCCCTTGTGGTGGCCCTCGCCGCTATCCGCCTTGGTCAGCTTGATTCGGTTGCCTTCGACCTTGTCGACGGTTCCAACATGCACGCCGTCCGCGCCGATGACTTCCATATGCTCTTTGATGTCGTTCATTGCCCTGTCCTTTGTATGTAAGGGACAACGCGCGAACGAAAGTTCCGTTCGCGGCAAACCGGGCGTCAGCGCCTTTTCTTTTTGCCGGTCTTTTTGCCGAAAATAGCGTTCCAATTGTCTTTATAGGCCTGCGTAACGGCCTTTTGGCCCTCGCCACGGCTGTAGCTGGGCGCGGGCTCGGCTTTTACGTCCGGTTTTGCCTCGATTTTGGCGTCGGCTTTCGAGGCGGTCTTGGCTTCGGTCTTCGCCTCGGATTTGGCGTCCACCTTCGGCGCAGCCTTTTCCTTTGCCGGCGATTTCGATTTCTTGTCGTCGGCCATTATTTTCCCTTAGGTGATTTCGTCCAATAGCTGTCACAGGCGCGGTCCTGCTTGGCAAGGGTCCGCCGCCCAACCCTTGGTTTCCGTTTTGTTAACTTTTTCCCGCCAAACGTAAACACACGCCGGGGGGCGGAGATCGTCATGCAACTGAACGAAGAACCCTGTCCTGTACCTGAGAGCGTTCTCGGCCAGCTTTACCGTGCCAGCCCGCAAGGCCTGCCGGCGCTGATCGACTCCGTATCGCCGAACGTGCGGGCCATGCTGGCGGTGTACTGCTATCGCCGAGCGCATCTGGCTTCGATCGGACTTGCGATTGCCGCGAGTTGCGAAGAAGACGACCTGACCATGCACGGCGGCAACCTCGGCGCCGACATGTTCACCAAATCGCGCAACCCTCAGGCGGTCACCGAGAGCGGGCGCGGCCAGCGTCCGAAAATCTCGCTGTCCAGCGGCGCGCTGATGCAGGTCATCGCGCAGGATCTGATCTAGCCGAAATCACTCATCTATTTGTTCGGCCGCACGTCCTGCGGATTGGTCGCATTCGGCGACGTCATATCCTGTGGATTGGAGCGGCCGGAAAGGTCGGATGGATTGGCCGGGTTGACGCCCGGCGCCGTGCCGACGGTCGAAGGCGTTGCCGCCGGCCGCGGTACGGTGGGGCCGGTCGTCGGCGTTGTGGTCGATCCGGGTGCCGGCGTTTGAGCGTGAGACGCGCCTTGGTTGACGCTCGACGCCAAAACCAGGAAGGCCACGGCACAAAGACGCGTCATGATCGTTTCTCCGCGGTGGCCCCTTACACACACGCGCGGCAACGCGGCTTGTTTCACGCGCGCGGAAGTATCGTCACAGCGTCTTCTGCTTGGCCCCGCAATCCTTGCAGGTGAATTCAACCCGCGTCTGCCCGGGCGCGGCGGACACGCGATTAACCGCTCCGCATTTGCCGCATTTGGTCTCGATGCGGGTCTGCCCCTGCTTGATGGAGAGGGCTTTCTTCTCCATCGCCTCGCGGATCAGCCGCTCGGTCTCTTCGCGCATTTCCTGTTTCGACATTCCCTTGGCAATCCTTTTTGTCCGAATCCACTTGTAGCCCGGCCGGCCGCAACAACGCCCATTTAGCAGAGATTTCGGACTTGCGAGCGCCGTAAAATGAACTTTTTTGGCTGGTTGGGATTAAAGCCTGGGCGAAAACCACGACGGTACCCGGCGACGAGGGCCTCTATGAACACCAATATTTCGGCCGCCGGGCTGCGGCGCTGGGCGGCGCAATGCGAAACACGCGCCAAAGATCCGATGACAACAGGACCCGAATATGAGCGCCTCATGAAAATGAAAAGCGCGCTTATCGAACTCGCCACGACGCAAGAATGGCTGGACGGTCAGAGGCCGCTCGAAGAAGCGAGCTGACGTTTGGCCGAATAGGCCGGCGCTTTTTCCTCATCCCGGAATTTAACTAAATCGTCGAAAGCGTGTCTGCCGCAGTGCGAACCGTGCAGCAACGCTTATACAGCGCGCCTAATGCACGCATTAACGCGCACAATGCCGCGCCGCACGCGTTTTCGCTGTCATCAAATATTATCCCGGCGGTCACCACAGTTCCACCAAAGCGTCGCGCCGTCGCCACGGTTGGGTTCTACTCAGGAGGCTCGAACGGCGACTCAAAGAGGAGGCTTAGACCATGACGCTTCATGTCAACACGGCCAAACTCTCATCGCTTCGCAGCTTTGCCGCGCCCGCGCGCTGCCCGCACTGCGGCGACCTGATGGTTGCGCCGTTGATGTCGGAATTTGTCGAAGGCGGCGAGATCCGCCATCATTGGGAGTGCGACGCGTGCGGCGAGCTTTCGCACACCTCGATTGCGCTCGCCGTTCATTAAATCGTGGAATACCTTCGCCGCGACGGTGTTGGCCTGAATGTCCGGTCAAATCGTTTTCGAGGAGGAACCCGATGAAAATCAAAATGCTGGCGCTGATGGCGTTCGCCTGTATCGGCGCGTTCGCCGTCACCAAGCCTTCGCTTGCGGCCACGATCGATCTCAAAGCGACGCTGAGCGGCAAGACCGAAGTGCCGCCCAACGCCTCGCCCGCGACGGGCGCGGTGACGGCCACTTATGACGACGCCACCAAGAAACTGACCTGGAAAGGCAGCTATAAGGATCTGACGGGACCTGCGACCGCGGCGCACTTCCACGGTCCCGCGGGTGAAGGCAAGAACGCCGGCGTCGCCATCCCGATCGCGCCGAACGGTCCGGAATTCGAAGGTTCGGCGACGCTCACCGACTCCCAGGCGCATGAATTGCTGGCCGGCGAGTGGTACGTCAACGTCCACACGGCCGCCAACAAAGGTGGCGAAATCCGCGGCCAGCTCACGAAATAGTTGCCCCGCCCGTTGCCAAACCAGCCCGCCGGTTTTCCGGCGGGCTTTTTCGTGCGCTTCTCCGGCAATTAGTTACAGAGGCAAGAGGTCTTTTAGTTGCAAACGCAACGTATTATCGTGCGCCGACAAAACAGCGCGCCCGATGAAGGGCGGCGATATTGAGGAGGACACTCATGGCCGGCAGCAATGGCAGCAATGCCCCGATTCTGATTTCCGGCGGCGGCATTGGCGGCCTGGTGACGGCCTATGCGCTGGCGCAAAAAGGCTTTGCCGTGCGGGTGTTCGAGCAGGCGCCGGAGTTTCGCGAGGTCGGCGCCGGTATTCAGCTCGGCCCCAACATTTTTCGCGTCCTGGACAAGATCGGCCTCAAGGATGAGGTGCTGAAGGATGCGCATATTCCGCCATCGCAGGAAATGCGCGACGCTGTGACCGGCAAGCTCATCACCAATATTCCGCTCGACGGCGCCTTCCGTGAGCGCTTCGGCCAGCCTTACGCCGTCATCCATCGCGCCGACATTCACGGCCGCTTTCTCAAAGCCTGCCAGGCCAGCAATCTGATTACGCTCGAGACCAGCCGGCGCGTCGACGGCTACGAAGACCACGGCGATCGCGTCACGGTGACGCTGGAAGGCGGCGAGCGCGCCGACGGCAGCGCGCTGATCGGCTGCGACGGCATGTGGTCGCAAATCCGCGAGCGCATCGTCGGCGATGGACGGCCGCGCGTCTCCGGCCACATCGCCTATCGCGGGGTGCTGACGCGCGACCAGGTGCCCGCCGATCTGTGGCGGCCCGACGTCGTGCTGTGGGCCGGTCCGCGCTGTCATTTCGTGCATTACCCGCTGCGCCGCGGCGAGCTTTACAACCTCGTCGCCGTGTTTCACTCCGACCAATACGAGGAAGGCTGGAATACCGAAGGCAGCAAGGAATTGCTGTGGAACCACTTCAAGGGCCTGCGGCCGGAAGTGCTGCGGTTGCTCGAGTTGATCGACACCTGGCGCATGTGGGTGCTGTGCGACCGCGAGCCGGTCAAGAACTGGACGCACGGCCGCGTCGCGCTGCTGGGCGATTCCGCGCATCCCATGCTGCAATATCTCGCCCAAGGCGCCTGCATGGCGACCGAGGACGCTGTGGTGCTGGCTGAAAAAGTCGCCGCGCAACCCAACGATTTGCCGGCGGCGTTCAAGGCCTACCAACAGGAGCGCTATCTGCGCACCGCGCGCGTGCAGATCATGGCGCGCGTCTACGGCGAGTTCTATCACGCCCGCGGCGTCACCGCGGAGCTGCGCGACATGGCGGTCGGCTCGCGCACCGCCGAGCAGAGCTACGACAGCATCGCCTGGCTCTACGGCGGGCCATAAAAAAAAGCCCGCTCCCGTTTGACCGGAAGCGGGCCGTTGGCGTGCAAACTACTTCTTCGGAATGCCGGCCTTCACGATGACGTCGTTCCACTTCTTGATGTCATCGACGAGGCGCTTCTGCAATTCCTGCGGCGTGCTGGCCTGCGCAAGCACCCCGACCTTGGCGTAGCTCTCTTTGACGTCCGGCATCGCCATCACTTCCGCGATCGCCTTGTTCAAGGTCGCGATGACCTCCGCCGGCGTGCCTTTCGGTGCGCCGACGCCGTTCCACGACACCACCTCGTAGCCTTTGACGCCGCCTTCAATCGCGGTCGGAATCTTGGGCATTAAAGGCGTGCGCTTCGGCGACGAGGTCGCCAAAATCTTGAGCTTGCCGTCATTGACCTGGCCCTGCACCGCCGGCGGGAAGTCGACCATCATCTGCACATCGTTGCGCAACAGCGCCACGACGATATCCGGCGATGTCTTGTAGGGCACGATCTGCACGTTGAGAGCGGCGACCGATTTGAACAATTCGGCGCCGAGATTCTGCGTGCTGCCGACCGCGATGCTGCCGATGTTGAGTTTGCCGGGATTGGCTTTCCCCGCGTTGACGAAATCCGCGAGCGTCTTGAATTCGGAATCCGGGTTGACCACCAGCACCAGGTCGAAGGTGCCGACCGCTGAGATCGGCTCGAAGTCCTTGACCGGATCGAACGGCAGCGCATTGAAGGCGCCGACGCTGATCGCGGTGCCGTTGGTGATGTAAGCCAGCGTATAGCCGTCGGGCGCGGCCGAAATCACGGCACGCGCAGCGGCGATGCCGCCCGGTCCCGGCAGGTTGTCGACGTAGACGCGCTGGCCGAGCTTCTCGCTGAGCTTGTCGGCCATGATGCGGGCGGTGACGTCGGCGACGCCGCCGGCGCCGAAGGGCAGCACCAACCGGATCGGCTTTTCCGGATAGGCCGCCTGCGCGGGTGCGGCCAAAGCCAGCATCAAAGCGGCGGGTAAAGCGAGCAGCGCGGCGCGCCGGGCGCTGTCGAAAATCGTCTTGGTCATCGCGATCCTCCGTTCCTCGTCATTGCCGTTTTTTATGGGCCGAAACCATAAAGCTTTGCCGGATTGTCCACCAGCAGGCGCTTCTGCGCCGCCGGGTCAGCGACGAATTGCGGCACCAGATCGACCAGTTCGCCCTCGTCGGCCTCATGGCTCGCATTGGGGTGCGGGAAATCGGTGCCCCACAACACACGGTCCGGTATGGTCTCGACGATCTTGCGCGCGATCGGCACGGCCTTGTCGTAAGGCGGGAAGTCGATGCGTTCGGAGCCGCAGACCTTGATCCAGCAATTCTCGAGCTTGGCGAGTTCGAGCAGCGTCTTGAGCGGCGCCTGATCGAGACCGTCCTTGGCCGGCACGCGTCCCATATGATCGATGAGGAACGGTAGCGGCAGCTTGCGGATGATGCCGGAAAGCTCGTCGATATCCTTGGCGTCGAGGTGCAGCACGACGTGCCAGCCGCGGCCCTTCACTCGGTCGATGACGCGATTGAACACGTTCATGTCGGGCATGCCGCCGAGGTGCTTGACAAAGTTGAAGCGCACGCCGCGCACGCCGCCGGCGTCGAGCTTGTCGTAGTCCGCGTCCTTGAAGCTGTCGTCGACGATGGCCACACCGCGATAGCGCTTGGGATCCCAAGCCAGACAGTCCATCATCGCGGCGTTGTCGGTGCCGTGGCAGCTTGCCTGCACGATCACGGCGCGGTCGATGCCGAGATAATCGTGCAGCGCGCGCAGCATTTCCTTCGGCGCGTCTTCCGGCGTGTACTTCCGGTTCGGTGCGTAAGGGAATACCGCGCCGGGACCAAAGACGTGACAATGCGCGTCGGTCGCGCCGGCGGGCAATTTGAAGCGCGGCTTGCGGCGTTTGGCGAAGAAGTCGGGTCGTACGTTCATGAAAGGGCCTTTGCGGATGGTCGGCGAGGCATAACGAAGCCGGTCCCGCGAAACAACCTTTCTCACGTCATGAGAGCGCTGCGATATCACCTTGCTGCCAACCGGCCATGGTCGCGGCCTGGAAATCGGCGAAACCGCCCGCCTGGATGGCCCCGCGCATACCGGCCATGAGCGCCTGGTAATAGGCGATGTTGATGGTCGACAGCAGCACCTGGCCGAACATCTCGTTGGCCTTGGTCAGATGGTGCAGGTAAGCGCGAGAATAGGTCCGCGCCGCCGGGTGCGGGCTCTCCTCATCGAGCGGCCGCGGATCGTTGGCGTGGCGCGCGTTCGACAGATTGATCGAGCCGAAGCGGGTAAAGGCCGTGCCGTGGCGGCCGTTGCGCGTCGGCATCACGCAATCGAACATGTCGATGCCACGCGCAACCGCTTCGAGCATATCGTGCGGGGTGCCGACGCCCATCAGATAGCGCGGTGCGTCGGCCGGCAGCACCGGCGTGGTCTCCTCAACAACCTTGAGCATGACGTCCTGCGGCTCACCGACCGCCAGCCCGCCGATGGCATAGCCGTGAAAGCCGGTAGCGACCAACGCCTTGGCACTTTGCTGGCGTAGGCTTACGTCGTCGCCGCCTTGCACGATGCCGAACAGCGCATAGCCCTCGCGCGCGCGGCGCTCAAAGGCGCGCTTGGAACGTTCGGCCCAGCGCAGCGACAGTTGCATGGCACGCTCGATCTCGTCGCGCGCCGCCGGCAGCTTCAGGCACTCGTCGAGCTGCATGGTGATGTCGGTGCCGAGCAGAGCCTGGATCTCGATCGAGCGTTCCGGCGTCAGCTCGACCATGGCGCCGTCGAGATGGGAACGGAAGACGACGCCCTGCTCGCTCAGCTTGCGCAATTGCGACAGCGACATCACCTGAAAGCCGCCGGAATCCGTCAAAATCGCGTGCGGCCAATTCATGAATTTGTGCAGGCCGCCCAGCGCGGCAATGCGCTCGGCGGTCGGCCGCAGCATCAGATGATAGGTGTTGCCGAGCACGATCTCGGCGCCGGTCGCGGCCACAGCCTCGGGCGACAGCCCTTTGACGGTGCCTTGCGTGCCGACCGGCATGAAGGCCGGCGTCTGCACATTGCCGTGCGGCGTCGTCACCTCGCCGCGCCGCGCGGCGCCGTCGGTCGCGATCAGATTGAATGAAAATGGGCCGGCCATGAATCCCGCTGCGTCATGGCCGGCCTGTTCCGGTCCTGACGAATTTACGCCCTGCGCACCATGGCAGGAACCAGATGCTTGACGGTCGGCGCGCCGACCTGCTGCATCACCCCGTACAGTTCCTCGCGCATCAGTTCAAGCACGCGCTCGACGCCCGGCTGGCCGAAGGCGCCAAGGCCCCAGATATACGGCCGCCCGACGCAGACCGCGGTCGCGCCCATGCACAAAGCCTTGACGATATCGGTGCCGCGGCGAAAGCCGCTGTCGACCAAGATCGGCATGCGGCCTTTGACCGCCTCGACTATTTCCGGCAGCGCGTCGATGGTCGCGCGGCCTGAGTCTTCGCTGCGGCCGCCGTGGTTGGACACAATGATGCCGTCGACGCCCGCCTCGGCCGCTAGCGCGGCGTCCTCATAAGCGAGGATGCCTTTGAGCACGATTTTCATCTTGGTAGTGTCGCGCAGCTTCTTGATGAAGTCCCAGGTCATCGCCGAGGACTGGGTGTTCTTCAGGCCGTTGAGATCGATGCCCTGATACATCGAGCGCCGCGCCTGGTTGGCGTTGAGGCTGGAGCGATCGTGGCAGGCATCGCAGTTGCGCGTGTCGGTCTGGCGCAATCGAAACAGCGTTTCCTGGTTGCGGCCGCCGGAGCGGTCCACGGTGACCGCGACCACCGGGCAGCCTGCTTTTTCGGCGCGCGTCACCAGGGCCTTGGCCACGTCCCAGCTGTTGGACGCATAGAGCTGGTACCAGACCGGCTGACCGCGCGCCTCGTTGACCTCTTCGACCCCCGTGGTGGTCGAGGTCGACAGAATTTGCATATGGTTGCCCGCTTTCGCCGCCTTGGCGGTCGCGATCTCGCCCTCCGGATGAAACATCCTGTGGCCGCCGACCGGCGCGACCACGATCGGGCTCGGATATTTGACGCCGAGGATATCGACGCTTATGTCGACCTTGCTGACATCGACGAGGCGGCGCGGCCGCAACTGAAACTTCAAGAAGCCTTCGCGGTTGGCGCGCAGCGTCACCTCGTCGTCGATGCCCGACGCCATGTAGCCGAAATGCGACGGCGGCACGTTGACCCGGCACGGCGCCTCGAAGTCGAAGACGTTGATGGCGTCCTTGGGCGACTTGATCAGCTTGTTGGTATCGAGCGGCGCCCAGATAACCGGGTCGGTCGGCTTGACCGGCACCATCGGCACTTCGCCGGCCAAGGCGGTGGAGGCCATCAGCGGCGATGCCGCCATGAATTGCAGGAATTTACGGCGGCTCTGCTCGGTGATCGACGACATGAGATCCCTCCCCAGGGAATGCCCGCCGGATTATTCCGGTCGAGCCTTATACGAAGGCAAGGCTATACCTGGGGCGCCTCCGGGAACAGCAGGCAGGCGTCGCCATAGGAGTAGAACCGGTAGCCGCTGTGGATGGCATGGGCATAGGCGTGCTGCATGGTGTCGAGCCCGCTGAAGGCGGAGACCAGCATGAACAGCGTCGACCGCGGCAGGTGGAAATTGGTCAGCATCAGGTCCACCGCCTTGAAGCGATAGCCGGGCGTAATGAAGATCGCGGTGTCGCCGGAAAAAGCGTGCAGCAGACCGTCGTCCGACGCCGCCGTTTCCAGCGTCCGCAGCGCGGTCGAACCGACCGCGACGATGCGCCCGCCTTGGGCCCGCGCCGCATTGAGGGCCGCCGCCGTTTCGGCGGTCAGGATGCCGAATTCGGCGTGCATTTTGTGACCGGCGGTGTCGTCCGCCTTGACCGGCAGGAAGGTGCCGGCGCCGACGTGCAGCGTGACCTTGTGGAGCGCAACTCTCTTGGCCGCGAGCCGCGCCAGCAGCGTCGGCGTGAAGTGCAGCCCGGCGGTCGGCGCCGCGACCGAGCCTTCCGGCTCGGCAAAGACCGTCTGATAGTCGGACTTGTCCCGGTCGTCGGTATCCCGCTTGGAGGCAATATAAGGCGGCAGCGGCATCGCCCCGCGCTCGGCTATGGCTTGGTCAAGAACCGGACCATGGAAGGAAAATGAGAGGGTTACCTCGCCTCCTTCATCTTTATGTGAAACTTGAGCATCAAGCTGGTCGAGGAAACAGACCCGGCCTTCCGAGCCAAAGCGCAGGGTGTCGCCGACCTGGACCTTCTTGGCGCCCAGGATGAACGCCCGCCAGGTCGAGCCGTCGATGCGCTTGTGAAGCGTCGCCTCAATTGAAGGCTCGGTCTCGCCGCGCCCGATCCGCCGGCCTTTGAGCTGGGCCGCGATCACCTTGCTGTCGTTGACGACGAGGCAGTCGCCGGCCTGGAGCAGGTCCGGCAGGTCGGCGATGGAACGGTCATCCAGACCCTCACCCGGTTTCACCACCAGCAGCCGCGACGCGTCGCGCGGCGACACCGGCCGCAAGGCAATGCGGTCGGCCGGCAGGTCGAAGTCGAAGAGGTCGGTGCGCATGGGCTCTCTTTACCCCGCGCGGGGGCGCGTTACGCCCCCATCGTCGCCTTGAGGATCTTGTCGGGGTTCTTGACCGGCTCGCCCTTCTTGATCTTGTCGACGTTGTCCATGCCCTCGATGACGTTACCCCAGGCGGTGTACTGGCCGTCGAGGAAGGTGGCGTCGTCGAAGCAGATGAAGAACTGGCTGTCGCCCGAATCCGGGCTCGCCGCGCGCGCCATCGACACCGTGCCGCGCACATGCGGCTCCTTGTTGAACTCGGCCTTGAGCTTCTTGCCGGACCCGCCCGTGCCGGTGCCCTGCGGGCAGCCGGTCTGCGCCATGAAGCCGTCGATGACGCGGTGGAACACGATGCCGTCGTAAAAGCCTTCCTTGACCAGTTCCTTGATGCGCGCGACGTGGCCGGGCGCGAGGTCGGGCCGCATGGCGATCACCACATTGCCTTGGGTGGTCTCGAGGGTGAGCGTGTCTTCGGGCTTTGCCATTTTAAATTCTCCAATGAATGCTTCGTCGTCTATTTCGCGTCGGCGGCAACCGTCATCTTGACGATCTTGTCCGGGTCGCTGACCGCGCCGTTATTGCCGGCCGAGCCTTTCTTGATCTTGTCGACCACGTCCATGCCCGACACCACCTGCCCGATGACGGTGTATTGGTTGTTCAGGCTCGGCGCGTCGCCATACATGATGAAGAATTGCGAATTGGCCGAATTGGGATCCGAGGTGCGTGCCATGCCGACAATGCCGCGTGTAAACGGCACGGTCGAGAACTCCGCCTTCAACGCCGGATACTTCGAGCCGCCGGTGCCGTTGCCGTATTGGCCGTCGCCGGTCTGCGCCATGAAGCCGGGAATGACGCGATGGAACGGCACGTTATTGTAGAAGCCGTCGCGCGTGAGCTGCTTGATGCGCGCGGCGTGCTGGGGCGCCAGATCGTTGCGCAGCTTGATGACGACGCGGCCGTTCTTGGTGTCGAGATAGACGGTGTTCTGCGGATCGGAAGCGGCCGGCGCCTGTGCCAGAGCCGGAGCGGCGCAGACGAGCGCCAGCGCGAAAGCGAGAATGCGGATCATGAGGTCTCCCGGAATTACTTGGTGAACTTCGTCTTCAAAAGCGCGGCGACCGAAGCCGGCACGAAGGCGGACACGTCGCCGCCCATGCCGGCGATCTGGCGCACCAATGTGGCGGTGATCGGGCGCACCAGTGGCGACGCCGGCAGAAACACCGTCTGCACGCCCGGCGCCATGGCGTCGTTCATGCCCGCCATCTGCATTTCGTAATCGAGGTCGGTGCCGTCGCGCAGGCCCCGGATCAGCAGGGTGGCGCCCTGACGCTTGGCCTCCTCGATCACCAGACCCGTGAAGGTGACGCAGGCCAGTTCGCACTTGGCCGCCTTGGCCAACGGCCCGCAGGTATCCTGCAACATCGCCAGCCGTTCATCGGCGGAAAACAAAGGCGCCTTGCCGGGATGGACGCCGATCGCGATCACGAGTTTGTCAGCCAGCCCGACGGCGTGACGGACCACGTCCAAGTGGCCGTTGGTGACGGGGTCAAAAGACCCCGCATAAAGGGCGGTCCGCGGCATGAAACGGGGTCTAACCCGCCGTTTTCCCGCCCGCAAGGCCGCTTTCGCTATCTGCCCCGCGGGACTGAACCTTTTGCCCACATCCGGGTTAGTCCGGCGAACCCTCTGCGATCTTGAAACTTTTCGCCTGGCAGGCACGACGGATTGTCGCGCCTTCGAGGATTGGGGACTGCCATGTTCAAAACCATCTCAGCGATCGTCAGTGCCGCGGCCGTCGCCGCCGTTATCACTTTCGCGCTGCCCGGCGTCCAGGTCGACGCCGGCCCGCTGGCGAAGCCGGCCGAGGCGACCCTGAAGGCCTGCACGCAGATGGCCTGGCCCTATCTCAACTGCGTGGGCACCGAAGTCGGCAATCAACGCATTCGGCTGGTGACAACCGATAACTTGAATCGCTAGCAGCCGGTTTACCCCCGGACCGCCCGCGCGCTAGTCTCCCGTCCAAGGGACAGTCAGATCCCCTTGAGGAGAGGAAATGCGCCGGGTTTTGCTCGTGGCTGTAGCTTTGCTGTACGCCACGTCTGCTTTCGCCGAAACCTACCCTTCCCGTCCCATCCGGATCATCGTGCCGACCCCGCCCGGTGGCCCGGTCGATGTCATGGCGCGGCTGCTCGCTAACGCGCTGCCCGCGACCCTCGGCCAGCCTGTCTTCGTCGAGAATAAGCCCGGCGCCGGCAACACCATCGGTTCGCGGCAAGCGGCCCAGGCCGAGCCCGACGGCTACACGCTGATGGTGTCGGCCGCGAGCGGCATGATCATGAGCCCGCTGATCTACAAAAACGCCGGCTATGACGCCACGAGCTTTGCCGCCGTCGCGATGATCGCCGAGACGCCGCAGGTGCTGGTGGTCAACCCGAATTTTCCCGCCAAATCGGTGGCCGAACTGATCGCCGCGGCCAAAGCCAATCCGGGCAAGTTAAATTATTCGACCGGCGGCGCCGGCACGCTGCCGCACCTCAATGCCGAACTGTTCAAGACACTCGCCGGCGTCAACATCCAGCACGTGCCCTATAAAGGCGGCGGTCCCTCGCTGACCGCGGTGATGGCGGGCGAAGTGCAAATGACGTTCGACACTGTCAGCACCTCGCTGCAATTGATCCGCGAGGGCAAAGTGCGTGCGCTGGCCATCGTCGGGCCGAAGCGCGTTTTGGAACTGCCCGATGTACCGACCATGCCGGAGGCCGGCTTCCCCGCGGTGACCAGCGGGGCCTGGACGGCCTTGCTCGCGCCCAAGGACACGCCGCCCGAGATCGTCGCCAGGCTCAACGCCGCCACCAACGCCGCCTTGCAGTCCGAACAAATGAAAGGCGTGCTGGCCAAGCTCGGCGCCGAACCGCGCGGCGGCACGCCGCAGCAGCTCACCGACCACATGGCGCATGAAACCAAAAAGTGGGCGCCGATCGTCGCCAAGTTGGATTTGAAGGCGGAGTGAGCGGTCGCTGGCCGCGCGGCAAGCTAGATCGTCGTCTCAAGCGGACGTAGAACCGAAGCGGAGGCGGCATCCGCCTCGCGCGGCGACCCATCGAGACGAAAATGGGAGGCGCACCAACGGTCGCGGCCCAGCCGTTTGGCCCGGTAACAAGCAACGTCGGCGGCGCGCAGCACGGTATCGGGGCTATCGGATGGCATGCGGGCCGCGACGCCGACGCTCACCGTTATCGGTATGAGGCGGCCGCTCGCGCGGGCCGGAATTCGCATGCGTTCAACGATTTGAGCGGCCGCGGCTATGGCGTCGGCTTCGTCGCTTTCGAATACCATGGCGAACTCCTCGCCGCCAATGCGGGCGACGAAGACTTTGCGGTCAACGCGTTGCAAGGACGTTACGATGTCGGCCAGCGAACCCGCCACTGTACGCAACACCGTGTCGCCGACGGCATGGCCGAGCCGGTCGTTCACCGATTTGAAATGATCGACGTCGATCATAATCAAGGCCACGGGTCCCTCGCGCCCGAAACTTTCTTGGGCTTGCTCGAAAAAGGCGAGCCGATTGGGTAAACCGGTCAGCGTGTCGGTCCGTACCAGGGCTTCTAGTTCGGCTTTGATGTGCCGCAGCCGCTGCGACGTCAAAACGAATGGAAAAACCGTCGCCGGGCACAGGATCAGCGGAAAAAGCGTCGCGAGCGTGTAGTGCATCTTGGCATTGCTGAAGTCGGTCAAAGCCAGCACCAAGGTGATGATGCCGCAAGTTACCGCCACCGTCGCCAGCGTGATCGGACCGACAATCCGTAGTCCGCTCCAAAATTCGTCGCGAGTCATCGGTTTCCCTGCGCCGCCAAATAACAATACAACGCTGGGAATTACGCCCGATGTGCGTGATTGGGATTAAAACGAATTCTAAAATCTTATGCATTCGGGCTGCGGAATAGGACATATGCCGAATTGCGGCCGCGCGCTCCGCGCTCAGCCCGGCCTTCTCGCCAGCGACAGCCAGATCCCGCCGCCGATCAGCGCCATGCCCGATATCCGGCCGAGCCACTTCGTGCTGGCGTTGCGGAGGAAGAAGCTCCGCCCCGCTCCCGCCAGCATCGCCCAACCGCAATCGGTGGCGGATGCCATCGTGATGGCGACCGCGCACATCACGGCGAGCTGATGCCCGGCCGGCAGGCTTGGATCGATGAACTGCGGCAGGAAGGCCGTGAAGAAGGCGATGGTCTTCGGGTTGGTGATCGCCGCGAGGAAGCCGCGCCGGAAATAGACGTGCCCGCGCGGCGGCTTAAGCGCCGTGGCCGCGCCAGCATGACGCCACGCCTGAATGCCGAGCCAGATCAAATAAGCGGCGCCGATCCAGCGCAGCCATTCGAAAATCTCGGCGGCGTATTGAATGACCATGCTCAGCCCGAACGCGATGCCGCTAATCAGCAGCGCGTTGCCGAGCGTCGAGCCTGCGACCGTAATGAGACCGGCGCGCGGGCCTTGCGTCGCCGCCGTCGAAATCACCAGCGTCACGATCGGCCCCGGCGTCAGCACCAGGATCACGGTGAGGAGCAGGAAGGCGGAGAAGAGTTCGAGGTTCATGACCTGAAACTACTCCGCCTCGTCCTCGCTGAGCCGCTCGACCGACACCACCTTCTCGTCGTCGGCGGTGTTGAGCACGATCACCCCTTGCGTCGAGCGCCCGGCGATGCGGATGCCGGACACCCCCGTGCGGATCAACTTGCCGGCATCGGTGACCAGCATGACCTGGTCGTCTTCCTCGATCGGGAACGACGCCACCAGGCGGCCGATCTTCGGCTTCAGCGTGAACTCGCCGTTCTTCTTTTCCCAGATGTCCATGGCGACGATGCCTTTGCCGCCGCGGCCGGTGATGCGGTACTCGTACGACGACGTGCGCTTGCCGTAGCCGCGCTCCGACAGCGTCAGCACGAACTGTTCGGCGGCCGAGAGTTCGACATAACGCTGCTCGCCGAGTTCGATGGCGGTGACGGTCTCTTCCGCCTCCGCCGCCGGCGCTTCTTCCTCGGCGCCGCCGCGGCGCACCGCATTGGCGCGCTTGAGATAGGCGGCGCGTTCTTCCGACGTCGCCTCGACGTGGCGCAAAATCGACATCGAGATCAGCCGGTCGTCGGCGTCGAGCGCGATGCCCCGCACGCCCATCGAGGTGCGGCCGGTGAAGACGCGCACTTCCGGCACCGCGAAGCGGATACACTGGCCGCCGGACGACGTCAGCAGCACGTCGTCGGCCTCGGTACAAATTTGCACGCTGAGGATGCCCTCGCCTTCCGGCAGCTTCATCGCGATGATGCCCGAACGGCGCACGTCGACGAAGTCGGACAGCTTGTTGCGGCGGACCGTGCCCTTGGTCGAGGCGAACATGACGTCGAGATTGGCCCAGCTCGTCTCGTCTTCGGGCAGCGGCATGATGCTGGTGATGTTTTCGCCGGCGTCGAGCGGCAGGATGTTGATGAGCGCCTTGCCGCGCGCCTGCGGCGCCGCCAGCGGCAGCCGCCAGACCTTTTCCTTGTAGACCTTGCCGGCCGACGAGAAGAACAGCACCGGCGTATGCGTATTGGCGACGAACAGCCGCGAGACGAAATCCTCCTCGCGCACCTGCATGCCGCCGCGGCCTTTGCCGCCGCGCTTCTGCGCGCGATAGGTCGAGAGCGGCACGCGCTTGATGTAGCCGAGATGCGACACGGTGACGACCATGTCCTCGCGCTGGATCAGGTCCTCGTCTTCCATGTCGCCGATGGCTTCGGCGATCACGGTGCGGCGCGGCGTCGCGAATTGCGTTTTGATCTCATTGAGCTCGTGCTTGATGATCGCCTGGATGCGCGCGCGCGAGCGCAGGATTTCCAGATAGTCGGCGATTTCGGCCGCCAATTTGTCGAGTTCGTCCTTGATTTCCTCGCGGCCGAGCGCGGTCAGGCGCTGCAGGCGCAGGTCGAGGATGGCCTTGGCCTGCTCGAAGGACAGCCGCGCCGTGCCTGACGAAGAGACTTTGTGGCGCGGATCGTCGATCAGCTCGATCAACGAGGCCGCCGTGGTCGCCGGCCATTCGCGCGCCATCAAGGCCTCGCGCGCCTCGTTGGCGTCCTTGGAGGCGCGGATCAGTTTGATGACTTCGTCGATATTGGCCACGGCGATGGCGAGACCGACCAAAATATGGGCGCGGTCGCGCGCCTTGTTGAGCAGGAACTTGGTGCGCCGCGACACGACTTCCTCGCGGAACGCGACGAAGGCGTTGAGCATGTCCTTCAGCGTCATCACCAGCGGACGGCCGCCGTCGAGCGCCACGGTGTTGACGCCGAAGCTCGATTGCAGCGGCGTGAAACGGTAAAGCTGGTTCAAGACGACGTCACGCTCGGCGTCGCGCTTCAACTCGATGACGACGCGATAGCCGTCGCGGTCGGACTCGTCGCGCAAATCGGAAATGCCGTCGATCTTCTTGTCGCGCACCAATTCGGCGATGCGCTCGACCATGGTGGCCTTGTTCACCTGATACGGGATTTCGCTGATGATGATGGCTTCGCGATCCTTGCGCAGCGTCTCGAAGGCGACCTTGCCGCGCATCACGATAGAGCCGCGGCCGGTGTGATAGGCGCTGTGGATGCCGGCGCGGCCGAGAATGATGCCGCCGGTCGGGAAATCGGGACCCGGCACGATCTGGATCAGCGCATCGGTCGAAACCGCGGGATCGTCGATCACCGCCATGCAGGCGTCGATCACCTCGCCCAGATTGTGCGGCGGGATGTTAGTCGCCATGCCGACGGCGATGCCGCCGGCGCCGTTGACCAGCAAATTCGGATAGCGCGCCGGCAGCACCACCGGCTCGTGCTCGTTGCCGTCGTAATTGGCCTGGAAGTCGATGGTGTTCTTGTCGATGTCGTCGAGCAGCGCCATCGCGGGCTTGGCCAGCCGGCATTCGGTGTAGCGCATCGCCGCCGGCGGATCGCCGTCGACCGAACCGAAATTGCCCTGCCCGTCGATCAGTTGCAGGCGCATGGAGAAATCCTGCGCCATGCGCACCAGTGCGTCGTAGATCGCCTGGTCGCCGTGCGGGTGATATTTACCCATCACGTCGCCGACGACGCGGGCCGACTTCACGTATTTCTTGTCGGGCGTGTAGCCCTGCTCGTGCATCGAATAGAGAATGCGCCGGTGCACCGGCTTCAAGCCGTCGCGCACGTCGGGCAGCGCGCGCGACACGATCACGCTCATGGCGTAATCGAGATAGCTGCGCTTCATCTCCTCCGTGATGGACACGGGGCGCACGTCGGAAGGACTGCCGTCCCCCGATTTCGGTGTTTCAATGTCGGACAAAAATCAGGTTCCCGGAGGTTCGCGAGGGTCGATTTTATGTAACTGATTCACCCCAGCTTTGCCACCCGAAAGGGCGCCCTGCACACGGTATTTTCTCCCGTTGTTTCAACGGCTTACTGGGTGCCACAGGGACGTTATGGCGACTCTGTGACGGAAGCCGCGCCGACGCCGTTTTCGTGACCGTTGCACCGGCAATGGAGTACGGTCGGACATGGCGCTTTTCGAATTTTTCATCGCCGCTTTCGTGACCTTGCTGGTCGTGGTCGATCCGCTTGGCCTGGTGCCGACGTTTCTCGCCATCACCGCCGGCCTCCCGGCGCAGGCCCGCCGCAACGTGGCATTGCGCGCCTGCCTGATCGCGGCGGCAATTCTCGCCGGCAGCGCGCTCGGCGGCGACTGGCTGCTGCGCACCATGTCGATTTCGCTGCCGGCCTTCAGGATCGCCGGCGGCCTGCTGCTGTTCTCGATTGCGTCGGAAATGGTGTTTGGCGTGCGCATCGCGCGCCAATCCAGGGACGCTGAGGAAGCGATCGAGGATCACATGCGCAACATCGCCGCCTTCCCGCTCGCCATTCCGCTGATGGCCGGCCCCGGCGCGATCACCGCCACGGTGCTGCTGGCCGGCCGCAGCGGCGACCCGGTGCGGCTTGCCATCCTGCTCGGCGTCATCGTCGCGGTGCTCGCGGTCTGCCTCGCGGTTTTCACCGCCGCCGGCCGCATCGGCCAACTGATCGGCGTCACCGGCAATGTCGTACTGTCGCGCCTGCTCGGCGTGCTGCTGGCGGCGCTGGCCGTGCAGTTCGTCATCGACGGCGTGCGCGTCGCGCTGGCCGGTTAGCCGCACAAGGCGAACCCTTCAGCTCGCCGGGCAACGCAGCCTGTTGCGCGTCCACTTCACGACCTTGATCGAGGGCGCAAAGCAAATGCCAAGATCGCCGCTCTTCGTTCCGGTCACCGTCACGCCGACATTGAGAGGCACCGCCGGCGACGCACCGACCAAGCTGTAGGTTTGGCCGCCGGAACGGAGCATGGTGCAAGCCGGCACCTGATAATGCGCGCAGCCCGACAACGTGATGAAGCTGTTGGCCCGCTTGGCCGCATTGGCCTGTCCGGCCACGCCCGCCGCCAGACCGGCGCTAAGCAGGAACGCGAGACTCAATCGCAGCATGATGTTTCTCCCCCGGTAGACACGCGCCCGTGGGCGCGCGGTGCGCATCTAAGCACGCAATCGGAGGTTGCGCAATCGCCGCACAATGTATGCGCGGACGAACCGTGCCGACGCTATCTCAGAACGGGATTTCGTCGTCCATGTCGTCGCGCTTGCCGGCACCGGCGAAGGCGGGCTTGCGTTCGCGCGACGCGGTCGGGCCGGGCGAGCCGAAATCGCCCTCCTCGCTGGGTCCCGCGCTGGCGCCGCCGCCACCGCCGCGGGTGTCGAGCATGGTGAGCGTCGAGTTGAAGCCCTGCAGCACCACTTCGGTGGAGTATTTGTCGTGGCCGTCTTTGTCGGTCCACTTGCGCGTCTGCAACGCGCCCTCGAGATAGACCTTCGAGCCCTTCTTGAGATACTGCTCGATCACCTTGCAGAGCCCCTCGTTGAACACCACGACGCGGTGCCACTCGGTCTTTTCCTTGCGTTCGCCGGTGGTCTTGTCGCGCCAGCTTTCCGATGTGGCGAT
>Ga0265314_10002356_pt1 | contig 19484 bp, 11 predicted proteins | sample 4126metaG_FD_203106 | JGI IMG/M metagenome (GOLD analysis project Ga0265314, IMG submission 203106) | Rhizosphere microbial communities from Carex aquatilis grown in University of Washington, Seatle, WA, United States - 4-1-26 metaG | ecosystem: Host-associated > Plants > Roots > Rhizosphere >... | reverse complement strand
GCCCCTGCTGGAACATCTTGCGCTCGACTTGCGCGTGCGCACCGAGGGCGACGGCTTCGTGGTGCAAAACAACCTCGCTCCGGAGATCCACGTCCTTATCGATCTCGGCATCGGCGGCACGCTGGCCGTGCCCACCATCTCGGGCGAGATCCGCCCCACCGACGGAAGATTTCACATCATCGGTCTGCGCGGCGATTTCGAACTCTCCCCCAACGTCAACCACGTAACCTTCGTGCCCACCAAGTCCATCTCGGCGGGCGACACGCCGGAACTGAACCTGGAGGCGCAAAACACCGTCGTCGATGCCTCGGGCAACGAACACGTGGTGCTGATGAAAATCAACGGACCCATCAACCAAGCCACCATCGACCTGTCCACGACCGATGGCATGGATCGAAACCAGACCATGCTGCTCCTGCTTTCCGGTAGAACCACCGACAATCTCAGCGGCAACACCGGGCAGGTGTTCGGGATGAATCAGCAAAGCGGTCTCGACATGCTTGGCCAGGTCTCACGCGATACCGTGTCGAACCTGGTCGAACCCTACATCGACGATACGCTCCAGATACTGACCGGGCGGAAATGGAACCTGCGTCCCACGGTGGGGGCCGACGGTGCCGAAATCAAAATTCAGGCGCGCACCACCCGCGAATTCGATTTGGAATTGTCCTATTTGCGAGGCTTCCAGAGCCAACAGCGCTACCGAGCACAGGGCGTGGCGTGGTTCCGCGACTACCTCACCGGACGTGTGATCGGCGACCGTCTGACCTATTCCCTGCAGCAAGGTCTGCCCGTCCAGACCAACAGCTTCAAGTTGGAGCTGACGTTTGAATATCCCATCCGTGGTTTGGGTCCCATCTTGGGATGGTGACCAAAACCTCCACGCTGGAGCCGACGTTTTGAATACCTCTCCCGAATCCATGACCGCCTGATACCCTGAGCTGCCCAACGTGTTTCGGCTTCAACATCTCGCCTCGCTTTTTGCAGGAATGCTCGTCCTGGCGTCGCAGCGCCACGCGCTTGCGCAGCCCGAGTCTTCGCCTGTGGAAGCCGCGGCTGCACCCGCCCTGCGCGGCTTTGTCGTCGAGGGAAGCATCGACCCCCCCGGACACATCGAAGCCATGCTGGCAGGCTATGCCGGCGACGGAACGCCCTTTGTCACGTCCGGCGACGCCGATCGCCTGGGCATGCCGATCGGCACCATCCCTCGTTTGAAACACATCTTGCAAGTCATCGGCTACGCAGCCGAGATCACGCCCGTGGTGCAGGCCGATGGCGTTCGGCTCCACATTCAACTCCATGCCTTTGATCGCGTCCGCCGTATTTTCGTCTCGGGCAACCAGCCGAACATCATTCTCGGCGGCATTCGCCAGGAAGAGATCATCGGCAAGCTCAGCATCCGCCCCGGAATGAAACTTCCACCTGCGGGACCAGAACGAGACACTTTCATCGCCACCGAGGCGGACCACGTGCGAGACTTCCTGCGTTCGCAAGGCTACTGGGAGGCGGAAGCGCGCATCGAAATGCACGACGATGGCAAGTTGCCGGCTGGTGTGAGTCTCCTCGTACGCGTTCATCTTGGGCCGGCCTACCCGCTTGGACCTCTTACCGTGACCGGCGCGACCGCACTCCCGACCGAGGACGTCGAGGACGACTTTCGCCACGGCAAGTGGTACACCGCGTGGAGACTCCCTCAGCCCTTCCGCCGCGCGGTCTTGCGCGAAGACATCGCCAGCCTGGTTGGGCACTATCGCCGCATCGGTTTTCCCGGCGTGCGCATCCAGGACGACTTCGATCCCGCGACCAGCCTGGATCGGGGGGCAAAGAACGTCCGCCTCGCCATCGACATCCGCGAGCGCAAACACGTCGAGATCGCATTCGAAGGCAACCAGAGCCGCTCGGCCGGATCGCTGACCGACTACCTGACCTTGCTCGCCCACGGCGCCTACGACGACGTCGAGGCCGCCGCTAGTGCCGCGGCCATCGAGCGCGCCTACCACGAAGATGGCCACATGCTGGTCAAGGTGACCTGGCGCCGCGAGCGGCTCTCTGAACAGTCCGACCGGCTGGTCTTCGTCATCGACGAAGGTCCGCTGCTCAAGGTGCGCGGCATCGCCTTCGAAGGCAATCGCGCCATTCCCTCGGATGTGCTCGCCGAGCGCATTCGAACCCACCTCTTTCCCTTCCTGGGCGACTTGGGGCTTGGCGAAGGCGGTTTTGCAAGCCTGCGCCAACTAGAACTCGACGTGCAGACGCTGGCCGATCACTACGCCGCCGTCGGCTACCCCGACACCAAGGTGCGTGCCGAAATTGCGCCCAGACCCGGTCTGTGGCGCCCGCTTCCCGCCACCATCGATCAAGCGGAAGAATCCGTCTGGCGCGACGCCAACAGCCTGTACGTTCGTTTTCTCATCGAAGAGGCGCCTTTGCTGTGGGTAGCGGGCATGGAATTCCAGTGCGTGGTGCCGGGCGAAGGCCTGCCCCGCGATGAGGACTTCTTCACGGATTCCCTGCGTACTGTAGTCGGCGCGCCCTACCAGCCGGCGTTCATCAAGCGCGACGAAGGCCGCATCAAGCGCGCGCTCGGCGACGAGGGCTACCGCTACGCCCAGGTGGAGGCCAAGACCGACCGACACGGCGACCAGATGCACCTGGTTTGGCAAGTCAAGCTGGGGCCTCAGGTGCACGTGGGGCCCATTTTCGTGCGCGGCAACTTCCTCACGACAGACGGAACGATTCGGACCTGGGCAGAACTGCGCACGGGCGACATTCTGACCACGCGTGGGATGGAACGAGCACAGCGCAATTTGGCCCTCATCCAATTGTTCAACAATCCGAACCCTGTGAGCTTTCCGAGCGTGAGCGCGAGCGATCCAATCGTTCCCATGGTGGTCGAGGTGGAGGAGCGGCACGACCACTTCGGTATCTTCCGGGTTGGCGGCGGCGCATCGACCGACCAAGCCCCGCCTGGATCTTCTTTCCCCTACCTTGGTGTCTACGCGGCGGCCGGGTACGAACACCGCAATCTCTTTGGGCACGGCTGGACCCTCACGTCGCAAGGGGCCTATGGTCCTTCCTTGACCAGCGTCACGGCAAGCTTCCTCAATCCTCGCTTTCTCGGCACGCTCTTTCGCATGGAGATCGTCGGCGGCTACCTGCGACAGGCGACCCTGAGGCTCGGCGATGTTCACTCCGGCAGTGGCTCCTTCGGCTTTGCGCGCGAGGTGTACCCTGGAATCGACGCCAACGTCCGCTACAACCTGCGCAACACGTCCCGAACCGAGCTGCTCATGCGCGGCGCCGAGCCTGGTCCCTTCGAGGACCAAGCCACGGTTCGCATCAGTACCTTCGTCAGCAGCCTGAGCGCGGGCGTGGAGTGGCATCGCCTAGACCATGTGCTCGTTCCTTCGCGCGGATTCAAGGTTGCCGCCGGCGTCGAGGTGGCCTTGCCTGCGCTGTCCTTCGACGTTGGCCAGGACACCTTTGTCAAGCTCTACGCTCGCGGCTTGTCCGTCGTGCCGCTCTTGCCTTGGCTTAGCTTGCGCTATAGTATCCGCTACGACCAGGGCCTTCCGCTCGGCGGTTCGGCGCTGCTCCCCAAGGTCGAGCGCTATTTCGCTGGCGGCGACACGTCGATTCGAGGATACCAACTCGACTACGCGCTGACCGAAACCATCCGCGTGCCCGGCGTGGTGGTCGGCAACAATGGTCTCAAGGGCCTCGACTATGTTCAGTACCGTCCGCTCGGAGGCAATCTGCGCATCCTGCAGAACATCGATCTTCAATTCCCAATCTCGCCCCCGCTCTATGGGGCGGTGTTTTGGGACAGCGGCATGGTCGGCTACTCGCTCGACGACATCTCCGCGAGCGATTTCCGCCACGGCATCGGCTTCTCACCGCTCTTGATTAAACTGCCCGTCGGAGATCTAAGTTTGTCTTTCGCCATTCCCCTCAACCGGCACCCTGGCGACGATACCTGGCGGACGCACTTCAACGTCGGACTGATGTTCTAGCCCTGGGCTGCCTCCCTACTTCTGCGCGACGTAGGCGATCACGCTGTGCTTTCTCTCGAAGGACTGCTTGGCGGCCAGTGCGTCCTTGGCCGAGGCGTAGTCGCCGACGCGCACGCGGTACCAGGTTCCCTTGCCGGGGATCTCGGAGACGACCATGTAAGGGCGCTCGCCCTCGAACTTCTGCGCGAAGGTCTCGGCCTCGCTCTTGTCCTGGAACGAACTCAATTGCAGAGCGTAGCGTCCCTTGCTCTTGCTGTCGCCAGCCGCCGCGACGGTCGGAATGACCGCGGGCTTGGCCTCTTTTACTTCGGCCGGCTTGGTCTTGCTCGGAACGGGCGCATCCGACTTCTCTGCCACAGGCGCCTCGGGGCTTTCCGCTCTAGCGGCCGTTTTGGTCGTGGCGGACTTGCTCTCGGTGGCTGGCGCACTCGGAGCCGGAACCGTTGCCAGCGCGACCGTCTTGTGCGCAGGCGACTCATCCTCCGCATTGGTGGTGGTCGAAGGTAGATTCTTCTTGGCGTGCTTGTCGGCGGTCGCCTTGCTGGCGGCGCCGAACAGGGCCTGCGGGAAGGTCACCCCGGACTGCGCAGGGCGCGGACTCGTGGCCACCTTGTCTAGCAGTGCCAGCGGGTCCTCGATCTCGGGCGAAACCGCGCGACCGCGCGATTCAAGACGCTTGCCAACGATGACGCCCAGAACGAAAAGCATGCACGCCACCAAGGCGCTGCCGAAGAACAGAAAAAAGACCTGGCGGTTATCGAGGCGCACCTCGATCTTGTCGCGCCAACGTTCGATGTCACGTAGGCCTCGATCTTCCATCGCAGTCCCTGAAGTGTATCCCATGGCATTCTCCTCGGCGAAATCGGGCGATGAATTGAGTTATGGGTCCCCTACGGTTCCTCGGCCTCTTCGGCGCGCTTCATCTCCTGCGGGGCGGAAACGCCCAGCAGCGACAACGCGGTTTCCAGCACTTGGCGGATGGCCTCGACCCAGGCCAGGCGTGCGGCGGTGCGCTGCCAATCCCAGGTCGTGCGCCAATCGCCCACGCGCTGGCGCTGTTGGGGCAGGATGCTGTCCCCATGCACCTTCTGCAAGCGGGTGTAGTAGCTCTGGAAATCACTGGCAAGTTCCTGGATGTATTGCACCAGCCGGTGTGGTTCGCGAGCGGCCGCGGCGTCGGCCAGGAAGTCGGGAAAATCCGACAGCCGGCGCAGTACGACGATTTCTTCCGGCAGTGTCAGGGCACGCAGCAACTCAGGGGTCACGGAGTAGGTCGGGGCCTCAAGCTCCCGCGCACGTCGCAGCAGCGAGGCGCAACGTGCGTGCGCGTATTGGGCGTAATAGACCGGATTATCCATCGACTGCCGCTTGGCCAATTCGAGATCGAACTCCAGCGGCGTGTCATGCCGGCGCATCAGATAGAAGAATCGGGTCGCGTCTCGCCCGACCTCGTCGACCACGGCGTCGAGGGTCACGAATTCGCCTTCGCGCTTGCCCATGGCCACGGGCTTGCCGTCGCGCAAGAGGCTGACCATCTGGATCAGAATCACCGAAAGCTGATCAGGATTCGCGCCCAGCGCCTTGAGCGCCGCCTGCATGCGCGGAATGTGTCCGTGATGGTCCGCGCCCCAGATGTCGCACAATTGGTCGAATCCTCGCGCCAGCTTCTTCCGGTGGTACGCGATATCCGCGAGCAGGTAGGTGGGCAGTCCGTCGGACTTCACCACCACGCGATCCTTGTCGTCTCCCCATAGGGCCGTCGTGCGCAGCCAGACTGCATTGTCTTTGCGCTCGATGAAACCCGCCTTGTCGAGGTGTTCGAGCGCGGCTTTCACGTCGCCCGCCTCGTGCAGAGCACGCTCGCTTTGCCAGACGTCGAAATCGACGTCGAATCGAGCGAGCGTTGCGCGGATCATGGCCAGGCAGCTCTCGATGGCGAATTGCCGGATCGGCTCGATATTCGTTGGCGGTTCGGAACTGACCCACCGTTTGCCGTCGCGTTCGAGAAGTTCTTGGCCGATGCCGCGAATGTAGTCGCCGCGGTAGCCGTTCTCGGGAAAGGTTACCTCGGGCACGCTGGAATCGGCAGCACGAGCCGCTTCCATGTAGCGCGTCCACACCGAGAGCGCGAGCATGGCGACCTGATTGCCAGCATCGTTGAGATAGAATTCCCGAACGACATCGTAGCCGGTAAAACGCAGAAGCCGAGTGAGCGAATCGCCAACCGCCGCGTGCCGGCCGTGGGCGAAATGCAGCGGTCCGGTGGGATTGGCGGAAAGGTATTCAACACAAAGCTTGGGTGATGTCTTCGCGTCTCCCCTGCCCCAATCGCGTCCGGCCTTGCGAATATCGAGCAACCGCTGCTGCCAAAATGCGTCCGAGAAGCGCAGGTTCACGAAACCCGGACCGGCGACCGTCACTTCCGCGAGATTGGCTTCCCCGATTGCGCGCAAATTCTTGGCGATGGCCTCGCCGAGCACGCGCGGTGACTTTCCGGCTGCCTTGGCCAAGCCGAGAGCCACGTTGGTGGCGTAGTCGCCGTGTTCGGGGCGCTTTGGGCGCTCAATCGGGATCTGCGCAGGCGCTTCGACCAGAAGGCCTTCAGCCTTGGTCGCTTGAACCGCTCGAAGAAGAAGCTCCCGTGCAGTGGTGCGAACGCTATCGCTCATCTACCTACAATGTAGGTTAACACCCTACCACTTGTCAACTTCGCGAGGCGAAGCCGGCCTCTAACGAAAGTCCCTACTGGAGCTGGAACGGCGTGCTGCCCGACAAGGTCGTGTCGAAGGTAGCGATCTCGTTGCTTCCGGCGCGCGGGTTGATGCGCAGAACTTGTCCGCGGCTGCCAGGTGTGAGCGCCGTGCGACCTTGGTCCAACACGTAGAGATAGGGATAGGAAAACGCGTTCGCCAGATTGGCCCGAATCGGGCTTTCGGGGGTCTTGGTGGGCCCGGTGATCATCCTGGTCCCCATGGTCAGCTGCACTTCGTAGCTGGGAATTTGCACGGTCAGCGGCACGTAGCCGTATTGCAACTCGAAGTGAATCGCGAGCAGATCGCCCGCGTATTGGTCGAGGTTGGTGAGCACGAAGCGAATCTGTGGGTTCTGGAAGAAGGCGCGGATGTGCGGGTCGTCAGGCGCGCCGGAATCCCCGCCTCCGGGTGTGTCTCCGTCATTGTGCGAGCCGCCCTGGTACAGGCAGGGATTGCTGCCTGCTTGGGCCGCCAGAGTCTGCACGAACACGGCGGGAACGGGTGGAACCTGAACGCCGCTAGGGGTTGTAGTAGCCTGGGTGGCGAACCTGGCTTGGGCCAAGAAGTTGTCAGGACACTTGGGCGCCGATAGTGGAATGCGCACCACCATCGAGGGATTCGCGGACGGCTGCGGTTGGCAGACCTTTTCGGTGGTAGCCGATGCCTGCATTCCCGAAATCGCCGGCATGGACGATCCGTAGACCATGAAAGCGTGGCCCGCCCGAACGCTGTAGCTGGTCATTTGTTGAGGGAAACAACCAGGATCGATCGGCGGCGCTTCCACGCAGAACCCAGTTCCAGGTGCGGCGGCTCCCGGCAGCGTCCCCGGAACCGGTTCGCAGACGTGCCCCGCTCGGCAGTCGCTGTCGAACGAACATCTCTTCACGCAACGTGGAGGTTCTAGCTCTGGTGCGCGAACTTGAACGCACTCGAATCCGTGGCTCACACCACCGTCCGGTGACGTGCTCGCGAGCTTGCCGTGGTCGACATCAGGACGGCAGTCCGCCACCTCCGTCGCTTTCGTGCACGGGTTGAGACCGGTCTTGGGAACCTCGTCGAGCTTCACCTGCAAGGTTAGCGTCGTCGCCGTGGCCTGCGTGATCTCGTAGCGCATGCGACTGCCCATGAATCTTCCGCAGCTTTCGACGAGTTTGGCGCTAGCCGTGGTGTCGATGGGTAGGCAGATTCCGCGCGCACCCGAGACCGCCACTTGACAGCTGAATTGATCATCAGGCTGGCAATCCGAGTTCTGCGTGCATCCGGAAAACATGAGGACGTCGCCCGCCTGCGCTCCGCTGGCGCAGAAATCGGCGCCTGTGTCGCGAAGTGTCCACGCCGTCGCGCCGGGTGGTGGGGATTCCACGATGCCACTGGCGCGCGTTGCCTGCGGCAGGGCGCCCTCCCAGGTGACAGTCCAGGACCGAGAGATGATGGTGTCCGGATCCGGGAAGTCCAACCAGTCCTTCGTCGTTCCGTCCGGAGAAAAGGATTTGATGATGGGACCCTCAAGTGCCGAGAAGGTCGCCGTGGTGGGGAAGGACTGATCGGAAACGAGCACCAAGCGTTGCGGCGCAATGCTCAGCGCGAGAGGCGTCCTTGCATACTTCCCCACATCGCGAACATCGCGGAAGGAATGCGTGGCTGTCGCAGGAACATACTCGCTGTCAGAAGGGGCGATGTAGCTTTTGTCTTCGCCGTTCGGGGCCAGGTTGAGCACGTAGACCTGGCCATTGGACGCAACCACGAATCCGAACTGGCCGCTCAAGGATTGATAGTTGGCGTCTGTGGCAATCGGTTGCAGTTCGGCGAAGGAGATGTCTCGCGGCAGCGGTGGCGGGCTATCGGGATTGAGGAAGGTCGGGATACGAATGCCGGGTCCTTGGGCCAGTGGACGACGTGGCCCCGTCCCCACAGGAAAACATCCCGCCGCCGGATCGGCTACTGACGGATCCGTGATGATGATGTTCGCGTCGCACTCGACGGGCGTTGCTTGGTTCACACCCGGTGGGGCGGCAATTTCGACGACGCGAATCGAATCGTCGCGCGTGATGGCGTAAAGGAATCTGCCTCGATTCTCCAGAAACGGACTCGGAACAAAACCAGCGGTTCCGTCCGTGGCGGGAGCTTTGCGGTACGGGTCGATTCCCAGGCGCAGCCGATTGACGCCGATGGGATCCTCGGAAAGGTTGATACGCGCTGGATTCTCTAGACCAGCGGCGCTTATATCCAGCGAAGTAATTGCAGTGTCGAGCAAGCTTGCCACGTACACGCGCGTGCCGTCGGGAACGAGCGCCAAGGGTTGCAGGTACGATGGCGTGCCTTGCCCGCCAGTCTCGGCGGAAACGCCCAATCCGCCCCCTGCCCCGCCGTCGATGCCCCCGCCGTCGATAGTCTCGGTTCCAGAGTCGACCGCAACCGCAGCGGACGGTTGGCAGTCGACGGGACATACGGGGTCGTCTCCCGCAGCGACAATTCCCTGGGGCCGGACATAAAAGGCGCTGAAGATCGTGGCGGTGGGGGTAGCGTCTGCGAGAGAGAACTCCACAAGCGCGACCATGTCACAGCCTGGAAACGTCACGACAGCTTTCGGTTTGGCAGCGGCATCCTCGCCGCACGAGTGTGGGGCCGAGGAGGAAGGAAGAAAAGCAATCTCCCCTATCGAGGCGTAAAGAGGTCTGTGCAGACCGCCTGTTTGCGAGCCGCCCGTTTGCACGGCAATTCGACGAACGGCATCGGGGATTTGGGTAGATGGCACGGCCAAAGAGGAGCCTGAAAAGGTCGGCGCCAGCAATTGGGCGGGATCGATGAGCGAGAAATCGCAAGTCGTCCGGTTGGCGGTCGCGACCCAGCAGCCGTCTTGGGTAGAAGCGATGGCCTCGGGATCTCCACCGACGGGGAGCATGCCGTAGCCAGGAGACGCAGGGGTCAGATCGAGCAAGCGAGCCACGTCCATATCCGCGACAGCAACCTCATTGCTACCGGGATTGACGATAAAGGCGAACGTTCCCAAGTTCCGCATTCCACTGAGGATCACCGTCGGATCGGGCGTGTTGCGCATGTGGCAGGCGTCCATGGACTGTCCCGAAAGCTGGGTCGTGGTCGCCCCTGTGCTGTCCGTGACCTGGATCTCCTGGATGCAAACGAAGGTCATGTCGGACGGATGTTCGAGATTCTTCGTCGGAATGACCGCCGGGGGCGACGAGCAGGCGGCCAGCAGAAGCGACAACGCTGAAACGGTGGAAAGGGATCTCATTCGCCGTACCCGTGTGGCAATCCGATGCGCATGACCACGTGGTTTTCCGTGGGGCTACCGGGCGCAAGGTCGATGACCGAAAGATGACTGTTGGCAAAGCTGGCGACATACGCCACGGTCGGATCGAGGGGTGAGAACACCAAGCTGGTCGGTCCAGCCCCGGCATCAATGATAGCTGTCACCACCAGCGCGGTCGGATCTACGACGTAGATTTGTCCATCGTCGTAGCATGTGATGAAGATACGATTGCGCCCAGAGGGATCCCATTGCATCGCCGTCGGACCACCGCAAACCTCCAGAACATCCATCGGCGTGTTGGCAGGCAAGCCATCAGCCTGCACGCGTCGATCGAGCACGACCAGGGCAGCGGGATTGGTCAAGGTGTCCGCGTCGTTGCGATGGAGGACATAGGCTCTCGGAGGGCTGTCTGAAAATAGAATTCCCCGGATGTCCGCTCCATGAGGAAGAAAAACCGAAGAATAGAAACTTTCAGCGGGCAACAATGTGAGATCGCGTCCCGGAGGCGTGGGCGTCCAATCATCACAGGCCGCGGAAGCCGTGTTTAGGACCATTCCGCTGATGGCAGTGGTGTACCGGGATGTCGCATAGACGCGCGTGCCGGGAAGGGGATTCTGGGGATCCTTGCATAGTTGCGACAGTTCCGTCACCGGATCTGTCGCCAATGCAGCTGGAGCCAGCGACAGCACCGCTACGGCCTGGGATAGCGTGGCCGGGAGGAAGGCATTTTGTGTCATACCAGCGAAACGAACCGACGATTCATTTTGTGGGTCGCGAACGTCCAAAGTAGAGACGCCGCCTCCCTGAATTGCCGAGTTCGCGGCCACGGTTAGGTGGCCGATGTACAGTGCCCCAAGCTCATTGTCTAGAGCCAGAACGTGTGGCTCTTCGGGCAGGTCAAAGGAGCCCAACGAGTCTCCGTTGTGTCGACGAACTTTCCAGGTATCATCGCAAAAGGGATTGATGGGCTGGTCCGGGCCGTTCTGCTTTGGGCCCGTGCAGCGCATCGACACAACCTTCTGCGTGCCTCCGCCGGCGTTCGCGACATCTGCAACCGTAGCATCGGCGAAGGTAATGGATGGTTCAGCGCGAACCGCGACGAATAGGCGGCGGACGACTTCGCTTGAAGGATTGTTGGGATCGCGCAGGTAGCGTTGGAGCTGGATGGCTCCGCCAAAGCTGCCAATCTGAATGGTGGCATCACTTTGAACGAACTGCGGCTCGTTGCAGTTGATGATGTTGCTATCGACCATGTCGATGCAGCAGTAGTCATCCGGTACTGCCTCGGTCCGCGAAAAGCGTGTCTTGGTGCATGGTGCGGTCGTTGACAGGGCTCGGATTGCCAGCACGTTGTTCTGATTCAGTGCAGGCACTGCGACTACGGTTCCCGCATTAAACCGCAAATCCGAGTTCGAATTGACGACATAGAGAAAATCGGCGTCGGTATCTGCCGCCATACCTGCGGGAAGAAAGATTCGATTGGCAGGGGGTGCAATGCCGCTTTGGCCGAAACTGCACCCGCCGCCAATCGCCACCACAAGAAGCACGAAGGCCGCGAAGGCGGGCCGGAGGGAATATCTTTTCATGAAGACTTCCTCTCCGATGCCCGCTTCCGGCGTGCTCTGTGGTGAACGATCGGGCACTACTTCTTCAGTACGGCCTGGGCCGCGGCCAAACGTGCGATCGGCAAGCGATAGGGCGAGCAGGACACGTAGTTGAGTCCAATCTGGTGGCAGAATTCCACCGAGGACGGGTCACCACCGTGCTCGCCGCAGATACCGCACTTGAGATCCTTGCGGGTGCTGCGGCCAGCGGTCACGGCGTGCTTCATGAGGTAGCCAACGCCCTCGCGATCGATCGACACGAAGGGATCGACCGTGTAGACCTCCTTGTCGAGGTAGGACGCGAGCACTTTGGGTACGTCGTCGCGGGAAAGACCGAAAGTAGTCTGGGTCAGGTCGTTGGTCCCGAACGAGAAGAACTCCGCGGTCTGGGCGATCTTGTCCGCGGTGATGGCAGCACGCGGGATCTCGATCATGGTGCCGACCAAGTACTTCACCTTGGTCTTGCTTTCGGCAATGACCTTGTCGGCCGCAGCGCGAACCACGGCGGTCTGCAGATCGAGCTCCTTCTTGGTTCCGATGAACGGAATCATGATTTCGGGCTCGGTCTTGATACCTTCCTTGTTCACGATGACGGCGGCCTCGATGATGGCGCGCGCCTGCATCTCGGTGATCTCCGGGTAGGTGATGCCGAGGCGGCAGCCGCGGTGACCGAGCATCGGGTTCGACTCGTGCAAGTCGGCGATGCGCGCTTTGATGGCGTCCACGCTTCTGCCGGTGGCCTGGGCCAACTCACGCACGCCTGCCTCATCGTGGGGCAAGAACTCGTGCAGCGGTGGATCCAGGGTCCGGATGGTCACTGGGCGGCTGCCCATGGCCCGGAAGATTCCCGCGAAGTCATCCCGCTGCAGAGGCAGCAGCTTGGCCAAGGCGGCGCGACGATCCTTCTCGTTCTCGGCGACGATCATCTCGCGCATCGGACCAATCTTGCCCTCGCCGAAGAACATGTGCTCGGTACGGCAAAGGCCGATGCCCTCGGCGCCGAACGACACGGCGGCCTCGGCCTGATCGGGCTGATCGGCGTTGGCGCGCACCTTGAGCTGGCGGACGGAGTCGGCCCACTTCATCAGCTTAGCGTACTGCTGGTACACCGGCGCGTCCTTGGGATCCAGGTTCTTCTCGATGAGAACGCGGATGACCTCCGACGGCGTGGTGTTGATGCGACCGCCTATGAACTCGCCGGTGAAGCCGTCGAGCGACACCCAGTCGCCTTCCTTCAGCACCGTTGCGCCCTTGGCCGAGTTCACGGTCATGGTGCGGGCGTGGTAGTCGAACGAGATGGCATCGCAACCGACGATGCACACCTTGCCCATCTGACGAGCGACGAGAGCGGCGTGCGAGGTCATGCCGCCGAAGGCGGTGATGAATCCCAGCGACGCGTTCATGCCGCGGATGTCCTCGGGCGAGGTCTCGTGACGGCACAGGATGACGGTCTTGCCCTGCGCGGCCCACGCCTCGGCGTCGTCCGCGAAGAACACGATCTGACCAGTGGCGGCGCCGGGACCCGCCGGCAAGCCCTTGGCGAGTAGACGGCCTTCCTTGACCGCGGCGGCCTTGGCAGCGCCGTCAAAGACCGGGCGAAGAAGCTGGTTGAGGGCTTCGGGCTCGACGCGGCGAAGGGCCTCGTTCTTGTCGATGAGCTTCTCGTCCACCATCTCGACGGCGATGCGCACGCCGGCGAAACCGGTACGCTTACCGTTGCGGCACTGAAGCATGAACAGCTTCTTGTCCTCGACGGTGAACTCGATGTCCTGCATGTCCTTGTAGTGCTTCTCGAGCTTCTTGCGAATTTCGTAGAGCTGCTTGTAGGCCACCGGGAAGTCTTCCTCGAGAGCCGCGATCTTCTGCGGCGTGCGGGTACCAGCAACCACGTCTTCGCCCTGGGCGTTGACGAGAAACTCACCGTAGAAAAGGTTTTCGCCCGTCGACGGGTTGCGCGTAAAGCACACGCCCGTGGCCGAGTCGTTGCCCTTGTTCCCGAAAACCATGGCCTGAACGTTGACCGCGGTGCCCCAGTCGGAAGGAATGTTGTTCAGCTTGCGGTAGACCTTGGCTCGGTCATTTTCCCAGCTGCGGAACACGGCCTTGATAGCGCCGGTCAGCTGGTCGAGCGGGTTGGTCGGGAAGTCGACGCCCTTGTGCTGTTTGATGGCTGCCTTGAACTCGGAAACGAGCTCTTTCAGCGCCGAAGCAGGCAATTCCGAGTCGACCTTGACGCCGACCGACTTCTTCTTGGCAGAGAGAAGGACCTCGAACGGATCGTGATCCTCTTTGCGCTCTGGCTTCATTTCAAGAACGACGTCGCCGTACATCGCGACGAAGCGGCGGTACGAGTCGAAGGCGAAGCGCTCGTTGCCCGAGGCTGCCGCCAGACCCGCGGCGGTCTCGTCATTGAGGCCCAGGTTCAAAATCGTGTCCATCATGCCCGGCATCGACGCACGCGCGCCAGAGCGGACGGAAACCAGCAGCGGGTTCGACGGGTCGCCGAATTTCTTGCCGAGCAGCTTCTCCATCTTGGCAACGGCGGTCTTGACTTCTGCATCGAGATCCTTCGGCAACTTGCCGCCGGCGTCGTTGAACTCCGTGCAGACCTCGGTGGTGATGGTGAACCCAGGAGGCACCGGCACGCCGATGTTCGTCATCTCGGCGAGGTTGGCACCCTTGCCGCCGAGCAGGTTCTTCATGTCCTTGTTTCCCTCGGCCTTGCCACCGCCGAAGAAATAGACGCGCTTCACGCGTTTCCCGGCTGCTTGGGGTTTGGCTTTGGACTTGGTTGCCTTGGAGGCTCGCGCTTTGGTCGGTTTCATGGCTTTGCTTCCAGTCTTCTTCTTGGTTGGCATCGGTGGGGGTTTCTATCAGGGAGCGGCGGGGATTGAAAGCCCCGTCGATACTGCAAAGTCTTGTGATTCGGTTCAGGCCAGTCGGCCGCCGATGGTTGATGCAAGCTCGGTCGCCTTCAACCGTTCCTGCTGCATGTTGTCCCGGTCGCGTACGGTGACGGTTTGGTCTTCCAAGCTCTGAAAATCCACGGTGACACACCATGGTGTCCCGATTTCGTCCTGGCGCCGGTACAGCTTGCCGATGGCGCCCGTGTCGTCGTAGACCGCGCGGACGCCGCTGCGCTGAAGGTCGCGTTTGAGCCCACGCGCCATCTCGACGAGTCGGGGATCGTTGCGCTTGAGCGGGAACACGGCTACGGTCAGCGGGGCCAGCCGCGGGTGGAGGTGGAGAACCGTCCGGGTGTGCTCCTCGGCAATCTTCTCCCCTACCCCACGCACCTTTTTCATGACCTCGATGGCAGCGGCGTCCGAATCTTCCATGAGACCGATGAGCTGGGGCAGCGTGCCTGGCAAACCTGCTGCGATCACTTCCGCCGTCGAGACTAGACGCTGCTTCACTTCGACAGCCAAGCCCTCGCGGCGCCCGACCGACTTTGCGAAGCTTTCGACCAGGTCGCGCAACTTGGCGGTTTCCTCAACGGGCGGCTCCTTGACCAAGGCGTCCTCGTAGGCGTCGCACAAGAACGCCAGGGTTGCACGATCGGCACCCGCCGAGGGTTCGATGACGTAGGGAACGAGGTGTTTCTTCTGTTCCTGATCGAAGTACTTGAGCTCGCCGACAGCGTCGGGATTTTCAGGTGAGCGGCTGTGCGCTTTCAGGTCGAAATCGGTGCGGTTGGCAATTCCCTCGAGCTCGCTCCAGCCCATGGGAAAGCGGTATTCCAGATCCACGCAGCGCTTGGCGTAGTGGGCAAGTTCATGCTTTTCCTGCTCGCGCACGCGCAGGTTCTCCTTGCGCATGCCGAGCTTGAGGTACCAGTTCGTGCGCTCCGCGATCCACGATTCGTGAGCGGCCTCGTCCTCGCCGGGACGAACGAAATACTCGATCTCCATCTGCTCGAACTCGCGCGTGCGGAAGGTGAAATTGCCGGGCGTGATTTCGTTGCGGAAGGCCTTGCCAACCTGGGCAATGCCGAAGGGCAGTTTCCTGCGCATGGTATCGAGCACGTTGCCGAAGTTGACGAAGATCCCCTGAGCGGTTTCGGGCCGCATGTAGACCAAGCCGGAATCGTCGCCCGAGTCCACGGGTCCGACGCTGGTGCGGAACATGAGATTGAAGGGACGCGCGGGCGTCAGATCCTTCGAGCCGCACTTGGGACAGACAAGTTCTTTGGCCTCGATGGCGGCGTTGATCTCCGGCAGACCCTTGGGGTCGCGCCCCTTCTGCGCCGCGAACACGTGATCCGCGCGCGGCCGCGTCTTGCACGCCCGACAGTCGGTCATCGGATCGGAAAACGTCGCTTCGTGTCCCGAGTACTTCCACACCAGACGATTCATCAAGATGGCGGCGTCGAGACCTTCCATGTCGTCGCGTTCGTGCACGACCGACCGCCACCAGGCTCGTTTGACGTTGTTCTTCAATTCGACGCCGAGCGGGCCGTAGTCCCAGGTGCTGCCCAGCCCGCCGTACACCGAGGACGAAGGAAACACGAATCCGCGGCGCTTGCACAAACTGACGATGGTGTCGAGTGAGGTCGCTGGCATGATGGGCGGCAATCTAGCGAGATGGCGACGGCAGTCAACGGGAACCCGACATCTTTTCGATAAAGTCCAGCGAACGCAGCGGCCCATGCACGTGTTCGCGCAGCAAAGCGAGCACGGCTCGGCGGCAGGCCTTCCCTACATCGCGGTCAAGCACCAGGCCATCGGCTTCAGCTAGCCCAGTCTTCGCTAGCCGTTCCAGCACCTGGCGCGTGTTGCCGCTTATGAGATCACCGCGTCCCGCGCAGTTGCAGCAGACCACGCCACCCCTCTCGGGGTGCCAGCGAACGTCTTCCCCTCCCAATTCGCCGCGATCGCAGACCACACAGCGGTCGAGCGACGGGCCGATGCCAAGCCCACGCAATAGGCCGAGTTCGAAGATGCGCAGCCGTTCGGCGGTCGCCGCTCCGGAGTTCAGCCGGGTGAGAAATTCATCCAGCCATGCGAACACGGATTTCTCTGCCTGCCGTGGCGGACACAGCCGATCACAAAGCTCGATGGCGTAGGCCGCGTGCGCCGTCTTCGCGATATCCGTTGAAAGGCCGGCTCGCTCGTCGCGCGCATCGAAGGATTCGAGAACCATGAGATCCGCGCCTGCCCGCTCGCGCAGACTCGCCTCGCCGGTCGCTGCCATCCCCAAACCGCCGGCAAATCGTCGGGAACTCTTGCGCGCCCCGCGCGCAAGCGCCGACACCCGTCCAGTTTCGCTTCCTAGCAGGGTGATCACGAGATCCGCCTCCGCGTAGACCACGCGACGAAGCACAATAGCGGGCGTGACGATGGTTTGCCTCACGGGACGAGGCGTCCGATGCTGTCAGGTGCGGCGAGCCGCCTCAAGTGAAGACGAGAGGCCGTCCTCGATGCTTAGCCCTTCGCCGGACTGGGGCTGCTGGCGCAGGAACAGCGAAAGCGTGATGGTCGCGATGAGAAGCACGATGATCACGAAGACCGCGAGGCCGATACCATGGCGGGGCGCCTGGGCTTCGTCCTCGACTTGTGGCTCGACCGGAATGGCTTTGTCCAAGCCAGGCCTTCGATTCGGGCGGCTGGCGACGATCATGGGCGGCTCGGCAGCGCGTCGGCGCTCGGACAGAATCTGATCCAATAGTCCAAGCGGCTCGCTGCTCGAGATGCCCAGGGTCTTGGCGTACGAGCGAATGAAGCCGCGAACGAAGACATCCGGGGGCAAGTCGTCGAGATTGCCGGCCTCCATCAGTTTCAACGCGGAAACCGACAACTTGGTCGTCTGGGCAAGCGTCGCCAACGAGACTTGCCGTCGCTCGCGTTCTTCTTTGAGGAATGTGCCGAAGTTCACTGTTTCCATTCGCCAGAACCTTCCTCACTGGATCATCTGTGCGTACCGTCTGCATTCATCGGCCACGCAGCTTCTAGGGGACATCTCCGCGCAGGCACGAAACAGATCGCGCGCCTTTTCAGAATTCTTTCGCCGCTCGTGCAGAAGCCCTCCGAGAAGAAAGGCCTCTTGGATGGGGCAGCGCTTGCCGTCGGCAATGAGCGGCTCGATGACATCAACGGCTTGATCAACTTCCCCGCGCTCGACGTAGACCTTGGCCAGCCGGTAGCGGCCCACGCAAAACGCCGATGCGCGAGACACCGACTCGTAGAGCTCTTTCCACGCGTTCTGCAGGTCTTTCTTGTGAAAATAGGCCCAGCCCAAGTTGGCGCGCGCAAAGACCGGCGAATCGTAGGTGGGATCTTTGAGGGCGTTCTCGGCCGCGGCAATGGCCTCATCCCATTCCCTGAGCAATAGCGCGACCGCCGACAGACTGTTCCACGCCTGGGGAAAGTTGGCGCGAAGTTCGACCGCCTTGCGGAAGCTCGTCTCGGCGTCGCGCAACTTGCGGTTCTCTTCGCCACGGACGGACTGCTCATCGGCGCCTTTGAGACAAGAAACCGTCTCGGCCTGCGCCCCGTAGTCATAGGCCTGCTTCAGAGCGATGAGGCCCAGCATGTTGTAGGCCTCGGCGTTCTGCGGGTCGGCTTCGATGGATTTCTGCAACTCCTCGATGGCGGCCTCATCGCGATGGTTTTGAAAGTACCCGACGGCAAGCTGGAAGCGCACCTGCGCCTGATCGGGATCCCGTTTGGCACGCGTAGCGCACCCGGGAGCCGTCAGCACCGCGATGCAAGTACCCATTGTGACCAAGAATCCTTTCAAGCCGCCTATGGTTTCTTTGCCTTTTCCAAGCATTCTCGATAGGTTAGCCCACGAGACGCGGCCGGACGCTAGCAGGATCGAAGCAGCCAAGTCAACCCCGAAAGTATGGCGTCGGTCACAGCGAGGAACCGCGACTGGCTAGGGCGCAAGAACCGACTCGGTGGGTAGAAAATGCGGGCAAGGCGCAGCCCCACCCTAGCACCTTGCCCAAGTCGGTTACACCCCCCTTGTGTCAGCCCCCCATACATATTTGTGCAGCTGCAGGTTCACCCGGACTGGAAGCCGATCGCGAACGATCCACGCGACTAGATCCCGTGGGTCCAGCCGGCCATGCGAGGGCGATAAGAGCACTTCGGTTCGTTTGGCAAGATCGAGCCGAACCACGTGGCCGGCCGACCAGCGGTAGTCGTGTTCGTCCGAAAGCACAAACTTCACGGCGTCGCACGGGCGCAGTTCATCGAGCACCTGCCACTTCATCCGGTCCACTTCTCCGGAGGACGGCGTTTTGATGTCCACGATGCGCAGAACGCCTGCCGGTAGGCCATCGAGCAAGTGCGCCCCCGAGGTCTCGATCGCCACCTTGTACCCTTCGAAGATCAGCCGCTCGGCCAAGGAGGCAATCTCCTCTTGCAGCATCGGCTCCCCCCCAGTGAGCAAGACGAAGGGCAAGGCGTGGCGTCTTACTTCGCCCAGAATCTCGTCCACGGTCATGTCGCGTCCGCCGACGAAGGCGTAGGTGGTGTCGCAGTAGGTACAGCGCAGATCGCAGCCCGTGGTGCGAATCAACGTACAAGGCAGGCCCGCGTACTGCGATTCGCCGTGGATGCTGGCGTAGATTTCCGAAATCCGCATGGCCTTCGGCCGGGCACTATGATTCGCCAGAGCGGCAGAGTCCATGCTATTTCCGCCTGATGGAATCCGGCTCGAAGCCAGACATTGAGACCTCGGTGCAACGCAATGGCTGCACGATTCACGTCGAGCATTATCGAGCGCGGGGTGAAACGCGGCTCTCCTTGGTCATGGTCCACGGCTACTCCGCGCACTGCGGACTTTACCGCCACGTGGGCACAGCCTTCGCGTCCGCCGGCATCGCCGTCACCCAGTT
>Ga0265314_10002355_pt1 | contig 19489 bp, 14 predicted proteins | sample 4126metaG_FD_203106 | JGI IMG/M metagenome (GOLD analysis project Ga0265314, IMG submission 203106) | Rhizosphere microbial communities from Carex aquatilis grown in University of Washington, Seatle, WA, United States - 4-1-26 metaG | ecosystem: Host-associated > Plants > Roots > Rhizosphere >... | reverse complement strand
GGAACCGGCCGCGCGCCCGACATACCAAGTGGTGATAGGCCACCGCTCAACGCTCCAGGTCGCCAGCCAGTTGTATGGGTGCCGCGGGTTAGTGGGCGTGGGCCGGAACAGCACGGCCGGAAGGAACCAAATAAACGGCGCCAACGGGTTTCCCCAGCCCCCCACAGCGATCTCGCTTTCTCTAGAGAAGAGCAAACGCAGACCATTCGGAGTAAACCGCCAGTTGTCTCCTGGGCTGCCGTGAATTGGGTTGAGCAGGCAGGTGGTGTGAACCTGAAGGCCGCCGGGCCTGATCACGCGGCGTGCCTCGGTGGCACATCTGAAGGGATCACCCACGTGCTCCAGCACCTGATCCGAGAGGACCAAGTCGAACGACTGATCATCAAAGGGCAGCCGTTCCCAGTCCACCCTCGGAAACTGAGTATCCACGATCTCCCATCCGCGTTCGGCAAAGGGCCTCACTAGGTGACCGCCACCACTTATGCAAAGAGCACGTCCGCTGCCCGGCGTCTCCTTCGCAAGCGCTGCCATAAGCGGCAAGAGTCGGCGGTACATCGTATATCTAAGTAGATCGGGCCCTTCGCTTGGGAAGCCGAGGGCCTTACGGGTCGCACACTTTAGGCCCAGCACCGGGCTAATATGTCGCCGCTTCAGGGGCCGGTCAAGCGGCTCCGCCCAACTCACCAACCCGCCGCCGTGACAGAGTAGTTTGGAGACTTTTTGGCGCCTAAAGTGGGTGCCCATTGGCGGCCCGCCTGTCGCCGTCGGTCGCAAGTATTACCAAATACACCGGTCTCTTCGAGCCCAGAATCACCGGGTTCACCGGTCAGGGAGGGCCCACCCCAAGGCCTACGATTGTACCGTCCTTGGCAGCGTCGAGAGCAAGCTCGCTTCGCTCGTCGGTCGCCTTCGGCGAGCCGCGCACCCGCTGCAGTCGCCCGTCTCGTGTACATTCTCGCTACTTAGACTGGAATGCAATTCTTTTCTGCGCCCCTTCGGTAGCTGCTCAGGCTGTGGTACTTTTTCCACTGGGCTGTACAGGCCCGCCGGTGAGTCCAGGGCCGGAAAGCCTTCACGCCCCGCAAAGAAAGATGCTCGCCAACGAACCACCGTCTTATTGGCCCCGATCGCCTTTTATCCATATGCCTCCTTCGGTTCCCGGTCCCCAGCTTCGGTCCACCTCTCGCCGCCCTTGACACGCCCAAAGAACCCTTTCTTCCGATAGCCAACCATGTGCCGCATTGTGATTTGTGGGTTGAGATACCTATCTCCTTGGGCGTCGAGATGTGGGTGGCCGTCGCTGCTGTGCGAACGTACCCCTGAGTTCCTGGCGAACACGGCTAGCAGCCCGTGGTGGAAGTCGGACCGAGACGAAATGGGCGCGGCGAAGCGGGATGCAAGGAGCAGCGGAGCGCGGAATACTGGCGGTATTCAAGAACGCGGCGACGCCGAAGACGGCCTTGCCCCGCCCGTTTCGGCGACGCGGAGACTTTCACCACGGGCTGCTAGGCACAGGTCGAGATTGACTGGCGGGGTCCGGGGCGACTTCCTCGAGGTGAAGGGCGACCCCGAAAGTCACGTGTTCGGTCGGGATGCGCGCGGAGAAGCGGCGAGACTATCAGCGAAGAATCTACCCTCCCGGCCGAGGTCGATTTTGCCTGTGAGTTCATGCTGTCCCTGATCGTTCCCATCTACAAGAATGCGGCTAACGTCGCCCCATTGCTGGAGGCCCTCCGCGGTCTCTACGAGAATATTGGCGGGGCGCTCGAGGTGATTCTGGTCGTGGACGGAAGCCCGGACGACAGCTACCTGCTACTCCGCGACGAACTACCGCGTCAGCCATATCGCTCTTCCTTGATCGCTCTGTCGCGCAACTTTGGCTCCTTTTCCGCGATTCGTGCAGGGCTAGCGGCTGCGCGCGGAGAACGCATGGCCGTCATGGCGGCCGACCTGCAAGAACCTCCTGAGCTCGTGGTGGAGTTCGACCGACGGTTGAGGAAAGGGGATGTGGACGTCGTGGTGGGGCAGCGGACGGGGCGCGCAGACCCGATAGTAGCGCGCCTACTTTCCAGCCTGTTCTGGTCGATCTACCGGCGCTGGGTCCAGCGCGAGGTGCCGCCCGGCGGGGTCGACATCTTCGGATGCACCGACAAGGTTCGGCGAGAGCTCGTACGCTTTACCGAGGCCAACAGCTCGCTCGTGGGCCTGCTCTTTTGGGTGGGATTCAGGCGCGTCTGCGTTCCCTATTCGCGTCGACGACGCGAGGTCGGGCGATCAGCATGGACGTTCTCCCGGAAGCTGCGGTACCTGTCCGATAGCATGTTCGCGTTCTCTGACTTGCCGATCCGGCTGCTGCTGCTGGTCGGAATCCTCGGGTTGACGATCAGCACGGTCTACGCCTCCGTGGTCCTAGTCGCCAAGATTCTCTTCTCAATCCCCGTGCCTGGCTACACCGCGACGATCGTGCTGGTCTCGTTCTTCGGCGGTCTAAACTGCTTTGGATTGGGCCTGCTAGGTGGGTATCTCTGGCGAACATTTGAGAACTCGAAACAGCGCCCGAACTATGTAGTAATGTCGACGGAATCATTCAATGACGACGACGCCAAGCGTCCCTGATGGGGTGTTCGTTCATCCGAGCGCAATCCTCGAGAGCACCAGCGTTGGTGCCGGTACCAGGATTTGGGCCTTTGCTCACGTGCTTCCAAGTGCCGTGATCGGTCAGGACTGCAACATCTGTGATCATGTGTTCTTGGAGAACGAAGTGGTAGTTGGCGACCGAGTTACGATCAAGTGCGGAGTTCAGCTTTGGGACGGGATCACGCTGGAGGATGACGTCTTCGTGGGGCCCAACGTCACATTCTCCAACGATCCTTTCCCGCGCAGCAAGCGCCACCTGTCCGAGTATCCCAAGACAGTGGTCAGGCGCGGTGCCTCAATCGGAGCGAATGCCACGATCCTTCCCGGCTTGACGGTTGGACGCGATGCTATGGTGGGGGCGGGCGCGGTGGTCACGCACTCCGTGCCGCCGAACGCCGTGGTTGTCGGCAATCCAGCTCGGATCGTGCGCTATGCCTCCACGCAGGCAGCCACCACGCCGGCGTTCGGATCATCTTCGGCAGAGCCTGCCAATCGAGCGGAAGCAAGCGTTCACACCTCCCGAGGGCCGGCAGGCGTCCGTCTGCAACGGTCCCGCCTGGTCCGGGATCTGAGGGGCAACCTGGTGGCGCGCGAAGTCGGCGAAGATATTCCCTTCGTGCCTGAACGATGCTTCGTTGTCTTCGACGTTCCGACCAAGGAAGTGCGTGGAGAACATGCTCACCGTCGATGTCAGCAATTCCTGGTTGCTCTCCGCGGCAAGGTCAATGTGCTGTGTGACGACGGGCGAGAACGAAGGGAATTCATCCTAGACTCCCCGGATATTGGCCTCTATATGCCACCAATGATCTGGGGAACGCAGTACCAGTACACCGCCGATGCCGTCCTCCTGGTACTCGCCTCTCAGCACTATGATCCTGCGGATTATGTGCGCGACTACGATACGTTTCTGGGCTTGGTCAGCGGGTCGTCTGATGGGGGATAGTCGCGTGCTGCCGCCCGTCGTCCCATTCAGCGGTCTGGATCGCGCGTATCGGCGGTTGCGTGTCGAGGTCGACGCCGCATGGGCACGCGTCGCCGCGAGCGGGTGGTACGTGGGTGGTCCCGAGGTAGAGGCATTCGAAGCACGTTTTGCAGCCTTCGTTGGTGTGTCCCATGCGGTCGGCGTGGGCAACGGCACCGACGCCATCGCCTTGGCGCTGCGGGCTCTCGGCATCCGGGGTGGGGATGAGGTCATAGTACCGGCGCTTTCGGCGTACCCAACCACGGTTGGTGTCGTTCAGGCTGGGGCGATTCCTCGCTACATTGACGTGGGTGATGACGGCTTGATCGACCCGGCCTTGGTTGCGCGTTCGCTAACCCCCACGGTGCGCGCCATCGTCTGCGTGCATCTCTATGGAAGCTGTGCCGATGGGGCGGCGATGCGTGATCTGGCAGCTGATCGCGGTATTCCGCTTCTAGAAGACGCGGCGCAGGCGCATGGCTCCGGGCGCTCAGGCCAGGCGGCGGGCTCCTGGGGAGCGGCAACTGCGTGGAGCTTCTATCCGACCAAGAACCTTGGTGCGTTCGGTGACGCGGGTGCCGTGACCTGCGTCGACGACGCGCTGGCGGTCCGGCTGCGGCGGCTCCGCAACTATGGACAGCAGAACCGGTACGAGCATGTCGAGGTGGGGTTCAACTCGCGCCTCGACCCCTTGCACGCGGCGGTGCTAGTAGCGAAGCTTGAAGCACTCGACAGCGACAACCGGCGGCGGCGGCAGATCGGCGATGACTATGATCAGGCGTTCGCCGGGCTCGAGGTAGTTCGCCCGTTGCCCCAACCGCCGACCGGCCATTCGAACCGTCATCTCTATCCGGTGCTGGTGGATGCGACGCAACGCTCGGCATTCCAGGCTGAGCTTGGTCGCCGCGGGATCGAAACGCTCATTCACTATCCCATCTCCATGCCGGACCAACGCGCCAGCGATAGGGCCTGGTCCGGCGATCGGTCGTTTCCGGTTGCCCGTTCGTTGTGTGAGCGGGTCGTGTCCTTGCCGCTACACCCTGACCTCACCGACACGGAGATTGCACGGGTGATTGAGGCCGTGGTTGAGTGGGCTCGAAAGGCATGACGTCGCCGGGGACTGAGTCGGCACCGCAGTGGAAATCGGCCTGGATGATTTCTGCTGCGGTGTGGGCGGCAGCCTTTGTCTTTCTCGCAGGGGACCGTTCCACCTTTTTCGCGTTGGGACTGTTCCTAGTTGGTGTCGTTCTTCCTTGCTGGCTCCTGGCGGCAGCGGCCTTTGCCCGCATTTCCGAGCGCGACCAGGGAGCGCACCTCCTCGCGGCGGCGGTGACCCTCATTCTGCTGGCGCCGCTTTATATGCTGCGCAAGGTTCTGCCGGTACCGGCACCGGTGGCCGACCTGTCTATCTCGCTACTCGCTTGGCTGCTGGCCTGGAGGACGCACGCGATTGACGAACTCGGTTCCTCTATGCGTTCGCTGATGGCCAGTCAAACGCGGGTCTGGGTCACGTTCGTGCTACCGGCCGTCTTCTGCCTGAACTGGTTCGGCTACGGCGTCAAGAGTGACGTAATGGTGAAGTATTTCGGGCTATTCTTCATCGACTTCGGCAATCTGCTCTCCATTCAGAACGTCGTTCGAGCGTCTACCGGGCTCCCTATGTCGCCCATCGTTCAGTCGGGACCGCTCGGATACCACTGGCTCTACTTCGCATTCCCCGGTTGGTCGAGCGAATTTCTCGGGATCGTGGGACGGAGCGCCAATGCATTGGTGGTGGCCAATCTCATCACCGGGTCGCTTTTCTACCTGGTGCTGGCCCGCACGTGTGGACGGGTGCTGGGGCAAATGGCGCTCGCCGGCAATCCGAGATCCAGCCGCTTTGCTCCCCATCTCGCGGGCCTGGCGATGTTTGCGCTGTCCACTGTGTACGCGTATCAGACCGTCGTAGGTCGGATCAACCGGAACTGGTTCACGCTTGGCACCCGGAATCACCTGGTGCTCCAGCTTCCGCACTCGATGACGTGCTTCGGCAACAATACGTTGGCGCTGGCGCTGTGCCTGCTGATCATCGACAGGCTCGTCTCCTGGACCTCATCGGGGGGGCTGCGACACCTCGCTATTGCGGCAGTTCTAACGTCGCTCTTGCCCGGATACAGCATCATGCTCGTGTTCCCCCTGGGCCTGGCCATTGTGATCTGGGCGGTCTCCGGACGTCTCCGCAGGCCAGTCCTTGCGCTAGCAATGTTTGCAGCGGCTGCCGCCATCGCACTGGTCATTTTTCGCGCGATTGGGCTGTTCTCGTATGGCGGCGGAAGCGGCCGGGTGGTGGTCTCCTTCGACGGTGGGCAGTTTCTGCAGAACGTTTTGTTGGGTTTTCTCCCCGCGACCTTGGCCCTCGGAATCTGCCTCTGGAACATTCGGAGCCTTGAGAAGTTGGAGGTTCTTTTCCCCTTCGCCTGCTTGGCGTTGGCCTGCGTGATCGTTCCAACCGTCTCGATGACGCGAGGTTCACCGACGTCACCCGTTGATTTTTCCATCAAGACGGGTTCCTTGTACCTTGTTGCAATGACGCCGATTTTTGCAGTGGCCCTGACCTGGCTTATCCCCCGTTGGCGGCAGCATCTGCGCGTCAGCGTCGTCGGGATCCTTTTGGTTTGCGCGGGGCTGATGAACTCGGGGACCTATGTCATGCAGCATGCCTTTCGCCGGATTCTCGGCCGAGATGGCTCCGCGCAATCGATCTCGTGGGATCACTATCGGGCGTTGGAGCTGGTTGCGCGGGAGCCTTCTCGACTCATCCTGCTCGACCAGCTCAGCATCCCTAACTCTGTCGCTGACCCGGCGGTGATGCTGGGAGGCAAAAGAGTCCTTGTCGCCTCAGGGTACGAGGAGGTCGCCTTCCCACCGAGCGTGGTGGCGCAGCAGAACAAGGCCCTTTGGTTGAGGTGGCAGAGCAGTGGATTCGGCAACGAGGAACTAGGCCTTCTTCTGGCCCGGCAGGCCGATCTCCTGATTGCTGCTGTGCCGATCCGGTCGGCGTCGTGGCGCCTGATCGCCGTGTTTGGCGGTGTGGCGGTTTATCGTTCGATTCCACGCGCGGGGGATCTGGCCTCGTGAGTCGCTCGCGCCTTTACAGCGTCCTGGAGAATCCGGTCGTCTATTCCATTGCGCAGTCGATCTTGCTGCCCGGCGCGGGACGGATGCTCAAGGGGCCGTACGAGGAATTGTTTGGCCGGTCATCTGGGTGGGTGCTGGACATCGGCTGTGGCCCCGCGTTGTCGACACCTGCGCCGGCTGACGGTCACCTCGTCGGATTGGACGTCAATCCGCGGTACGTAAAGCAGTTTCCGCGATCATCTCGCGGGGCGTCGGGTGCATGCGTCCGATCAGGCATCACCGGATCGGCGGCGGCGCTACCGTTCGCGGCTGAGCGATTCGACGAGTGCCGCTGCATGGGATTGTTCCATCACCTTCCGGATGACCTCGTTCGGGCCACCGTGTCCGAGATGTATCGGGTCGTGAGAGGCACCGGTCGGGTGATTGTTATCGACGGTATTTGGCCCCGCAGTGCCGCGCGGCGTCCTCTCGCGTGGGCGACTCGGAGGCTCGACCGGGGCGAGTGGGTACGCAGCGAGGAGCAACTGAAGGGGTTGGTGGCATCCGGGGCACCCGCGCAGTGGGAGACGCGCCGGATCACTTATACGCTGACCGGCCTGGAGCTGCTTCTCATGCAGGGTCTCCCCAAGCGTAGGTAGGGGGTGTGCAATATGCCTGGCACGGCGTTGCGCCGTGTCACGAATCGCACGCCCGGGAACCTTGGGGGGCAATCGGCTTTAGAATTTCCCCGTCCTGCCGCATTCTAGGCAGCAGTGGGCCCCCCGTGCCAGTCAGAAACCTCCCCAACCCACTTGGGGTGAGGAGATTAAAATTCCTTAGCACGACTTGCATCAATGCGAGAGCTTTCCGACCAGAAGGAGAGCGCTGTCCCAGAATTGCCGATAGAAGAATGCACCTCCGACCAGCACCCACAGGATCAGAAGGTAGTCAGTGGTCCGGGAACCGGTTGATCTCACGTTGGCTAACAGTATCAGACTGCGGCTGTGGGTGGCCACGCGTTCCGGGCCGAACGACCAGCGATTGACCAGCGTTGCTCCATCATTCGAGCCCCACGGAATCGGTCTGGGTCGACCTGGTTGATGCTTGTCAAGGCGCCAAAGGGGGGCTACGTTACGCCTCACGTGTCCGATCCAGGGGTTTCGCCAGTGCGCGATTTCTTGTTCGTCCAGTCGACGACCGAGGTCGGCGGGGCGGAGGTGGCGCTGGTGAATTTGTTTGCACACAGCCCGGAGTTGCGTCGCCGCAGTATCGTGGCGACCTTGGGCTTCGGTGACGGGGATCTTCCGTCGCGTCTGCGGGCCGTAGGCGCTGACGTGGTCGAGCTCACGCCGGCCCGCCTCCGGAATCCACTCCGGCTGTTTTCCTGTCTGCTGGCCCTACGGCGGGTCGTGCGAACGTATAGGGTGCGGGTGGTGGTCGGCAACGGGGCCCATCCACAGATCTTCGGCGGCTGGACCGCCCGGCTCAGTGGAGTCAAGTCCGCCTTCATGGTCAACATGATTCACGCTGTGCCGCTTCGCGCGAACGATCCGCGCGATGTACTGGCGATACGCGGACCGTGCGATCTCATCTTGGCAATATCGAGGGCTTCTCAAAGAACCCTGGAGAGTCTGCGTCCGGAGGTGGAAACCCGACTGCTTTATTGGGGGACGCCCCACGCAACAGTGCCAGATGCTGACCGGCTGGCCGCGCGAGCCGAACTCGGCGCGGGCCCCGGCGACGTCCTGGTGGGCGTCTTTGGACGACTGCAACGGTGGAAGGGCCAGGACGTATTCGTGGAGGCTGCGGCTCGCGTGTCTCGGCAATGCCCGCGGACTCGCTTCGCGGTGGTCGGAGGATCGGTATTCGGGCTCGAGCCTGAGTTCGCGGAAGAACTGAGGGCAGCGGCTGGAATGCTCGGGATCAGTGACAGGATGGTGTTTACCGGTTTCCGAACCGACGTGAGCACACTCATGGCGGCCTGCGATATCGTCTGTCACACGACCCGAGTCGAGGAGCCGCTGGGGTTGGTTGTCCTCGAGGCCATGGGCCTCGGTCGAGCGGTGATCGCCACCGATGGCGGTGGACCGACTGAAATCATCGAGTCGGAGGAAATGGGGCTCCTTATCGCCGGGGGCGATCCGGCGGCGCTGGCGGAGGCCATCGTGTCGCTCGAAAGCGATCCGGAGCGGCGGCGGCACATGGGTGCGCGCGCGGCGGAGCGAGTGCTCTCGGCGTTTACAATCGAGGTGATGGCCGAGAACCTGCTCCGCCATCTTCGGGGTCTGGCGAACGACCAATCGCACTAGCCGGAGAGCGCTCCGGCCTCCTCCTGGCCCTTAGCCGCACGCCGGGTGAACCTCTGGACTGGCTCCGAGCGGTTCCTCGACATCAGTGAGCGATAGGCCGCGTTGGTCTCAAGCAGGATATATCCCACTGCGACAAAGAACAGGGCCTGCCAGATGTGATCAAAGGTCAGGTTTCCGAAAAAGGTGAGTGCCGCAATGCCCATGGCAGCACCGGCCACGGCGCCCCGCCCGTCTCTTCTCAGTATGCGCGAGGCCTTGATCAGGGCCACGCAGATTCCAAGACGCGCGAACCAGTAGAGCATGTATCCGGGTATCCCAAGCTCGATGAGTTGCTTCGCCGGCTCGCTTTCGGCGTTGTATTGGTAAGATGAAATGCCGAGCTGCACGCGAACATTCTGCTGCATACCGGTACCGATTCCCATCCATGGATAGGTGTAGCTCTGGAGCGCGACCGGAGGCAGGATGTTCCACGTGTCGTCGAACCGCGATTGTGAGTCGCTACTCTCGAGCCGGTTGAGCACACCCTCCATCGCCTCCGGAAAGGCGGTGAGCGTCGTAGCGACGAGAATGAGACCGCCAAGGATCAGCCGACGACCCGCCTTGGTGAAGAGGAAGCCCGCCCTCCAGGCGATGATGATGACCAGACATGCCCCGACGAACACCGGCGCCCTCGAGCCGGACATCGGAAGCACCGCGGCGGTCAAGGTCGTCGCCCCCAGCGCGACGAAGCGAACCTTCTTGTTTGGCTCTCCGAGTCCGATGGTCATCAGCAACGCCGGCATGATGATCGTGAAGTCGGCGAACCCCGAGATGAAGCTGAAGGTCGACGCGACACGTGCGCGTCCGGTCCCCTCGATTCCCACCGCCTGGACCACGTCCCCCTCCACCGTGATGGAGTAGTTGTTGACCTCTGCCTCGGGGGGCGAGCCGAACTGGATGACCGCGAAGGCACAAACCGTCGCGGCTGTGAAGGCCAGGATATAGACCGCGGCTCGACGAACCTCGTTGACCTGGAGGACATTCGCGATCACCAAAGGGGCGAACCACCAAAGCCAGTAGGCCCTGAGCCCGACGATGGCCAAAAGTATCGAGCCTTGCTCTGGGTTGAAACACTCCAGTACCGTCCAGACGATCCCAAGGCCCAGGGGGAAGAGTGCTACTCCATAGAGCTTCCTGGTAATCATTTTGATCTCGGGCCGAATCGAAAATGCCACCAAACCGAAGAGAAGGACGACGTCCTTTGTGAAGTAGAAGACCGCTGGAGGCACGACATGAAGATAGCGGCGCCCGAGACCCTCGAGGCAGATGGAGGCGATGAGGATGCCGAACCAGGCGGCGCGGAGGGTGTTTTGCCGCGCCTGCAGCTTCGAGCTTAGACGTCGACTGGCGGCTTGGGTATGGTGGGCAAAGGAGCGACCAGGCAGAGCGTGGTTGATTGTTGCCATCTCAGTTGGGTCCCCCGAATTGATTGTACTCGGAGGCATTGCGTAGCGTCTCATGCCTTCGATCGGCGATCTGCTGCAACAGGAGCCGAGCGTCCTGGTTGTTGGGGCTGAGCGTGGACGCCTCGCCCAGCAACAGGGTCGCGGTCGTGGTTCGTCCCGCCCGATCGGCGACCCGCGCATACTCGATCAGCAGCGCAACGTCCTCGGGACGCTGCACGGATGCCAGCTGGTACTCTCTCAGGGAGTCAGTCACGCGCCCTTGGTCTAGGTAGATTCGCGCCGCGGCGAGATGGGCGTCGGTGGTGGGCAACTGGGCCTTTTGTAGCGCCTCCTTGAAGACGTCGATTGCTTCTTCGATTGTGGACCATCGGTGGTGGCGGGTCAGCAGCTCGAGTCTCGCCCGGGCCGACTGGTAGTCAGCTGGAAATCGCGCGACGGAGGCTTCCAGCGTTCGGAGGGCATCATCGACCTTTCCGTTTGATTCGAGAGCCTGGGCCAGGTAGATGGCGATGCCCGGGTCGGTCGGCAACAATGAGATGGCTTTGCGGAGCCAGATCTCTCCATCGCGGGGTTTGCCCTGTTGCAGCGCTGCTCGCCCACGCAACACGGCGTCATCGCCCTCGAGCGCGGCCCGAGGATCGGCCGCGTCGAGGATCGTGAGCGCCGCGGCAGGCGCGCCAATGTCGAGGAGGAAGGTGGAGATCCGAACGGTCCTCTCCGGGCGACCTCCCGCTAGCTCAATCAGATCGATGGGGTTACCGCCGTTCCGCCAGATCTCGTCGGTCACGGCTGACAACAAGTACGGTTGTATCCCAATGGCCGTTTGGTATTCAATCACCGCCTGTTTTCGCCGGGCCAGGCTCCATAGGGTTCGGGCCACCTCGAGGTGCACGTCGGCGCATTCACCGCACAGGCGAAGCGCGTGGTTCAGGAGTCGCAGGTGCTGCTGCCATCCATTTTGGCCCCGAGGCGATCCCGTGGCTGTGGCTTCGACCAGGGGATAGAAGTAGTCGGTTGGATGAGGGCCTTGGGCTTGGACGGCGAGCTGTCGACGGTCTTCGGGGGTCAAGGCCCGTCGAATCAGCGCGTCAAAGTCTCTGAGGTTCGGTGAATACATCATCGGCACGAGCAGAAGCGTCGTAAACACCGCGAGCCCGCCGACCCCCAGCGCAAACGCCCGCGGAGCAGTCGAAGTCCTCGGAGCATGCGAGTCCCGCGAAGCCACAGCTGACCCGCTGCGACGCTCCCGTCCAGCCAGGGTTCCGAGCAGCGCGTACCAGGGAAGGGCGACCCCCAGGAGCTCCATTCCGAAGTCCACTAAGTTGTGGACGACCACCGCCATCAATCCACCAGCGAGGGCCAGCGAGGAAATCGGTAGGACCCTGGCGCGGGGACGCAGGGAGACGACCATCGCCGCGATGGCGAGGGACGCGACGATTAGACCGGGCCAGCCGTACTCGATCAGAAACTGAAGCGGCTGGTTCTCGGCGTGGGTGAACCGCACCGGTTGCAGGGTCAGGAGGGCGCGATACACAGGGTACACGCGGTCGAAGGCACCTCCTCCGATTCCCATGGGATGGACGGCGAGGACCCGAAGGGCATCCCGCCACAACCCGAAGCGCCCGTCGGCGAAGGGGCTGTTCCCGCTAAAACGGCCGACAAGTGCGGTGGCGCCGAACGCCAGGGCCAGGGCCAAGAGCGCGAGGATGCCACCCAGCACCCAGGGCAGTGGCGAGCGGGATGGCAATCTCCGTGGCCCTGGGATGGCTCGGCGCGGCTGTTCGAGTTGTCCTGCGGGTACCCTATTGAGGCGGGCCATCGTCGCGAGGACGATGGAGCCGGCCGTGAGCGCGAGCAGCGAGCCCCGCGAGAGCGTAGCGATGGCACCGGCTGCGCAGCATATAGAGGCCGCGGCCCAGGAGAGACGTCGGTACAGGCTTGCTTCGGCGAGCGCCAGCGATAGCGACGCGAAGGCGCCCAGCTCCAGAAATTCTGCGTTGTGGTTCGGATTGACGAAGGGTCCGTTCAGAAGAGGGCGAGCCTCTCCGAAGTGTCCATAGACTAGCGACATACCAAAGATGCGATGACCGAGCCCCACCAGGAGTGATGCCATCCCGGCGGAGGCAACGGCTTTCACCATGAGGCTGGGGGATCGCCTGGAGGAACTGGCGGCGGTGCGGCTCGACACCATGAAGACACTCAGGCAGGCCGCCGCCTTGAGGGCCTCTACCGTGGTGGCCGGCCAGTCGAGCGACCAGCGCATGAACGCCCGCGTGGCACCGACGTCCCTCAGGAGCTCAAAGCTGGCACGATTCGCCCAGGAGACCAGGCCGACCGGAAGTGGGATGATCTGAAGCAGGGGAAGTGCGAGGAAGACGAGGGGCGCCGCCAGGACCGTCGGCCGGGGGAGTGCGTGCGGACCTTCGGCTATCAGCCCAAAAAGCAAGGACAGCCCCATCGTCGATGCCAAGATGCAGATCGAGGGCCGATGGGCGGCTCCTACAGCCAAGGGAGCAGAAAAGATTCCCACGACGGCTACAACTTTGGAGATCGCTAGGAGGAAGGTCCGTCGGCGGTGACCGGAGCCGAGCCGCAAGCCGAATCGCGTGGGATGGCGTGGGCCTCGCGTTCTCCCGCGATCGCCCGGTCGCAGCGACTCAGAAGAGCCGTTCGTCCACGACGACGACATCACCAGGGAAGAGGGAGACGTTGGTCGATCGACCCTCGCTGATGTCGGCGACAGGGTAGGTCTTGAGTTCGACGTGGCCGTTGGCTTCGCGTCGCAAGGTGACCGAATTCTTGGAGGCGATACCGGTGAATCCACCTGCTGCTGCGATCGCGTCGACGATGGTCATGTTGGCGAAGTATGGCACTGGGCCTGGCCTTTGAACCTGCCCGAGCACGGAGACCTTGGCGTTGTTTCGCTCCTTGTACATGATCGTGATCTGCGGGTCCTTGAGATATGCACCGCCGAGCCTCTTCAGCAGCTCGGCCTGGAGCTGAGCTATGGTCAGTCCCTCGGCGACCACGCTTCCGGCCAGGGGGAAGTCGATAGTCCCGCCGTTTCCGACCCGGTAGTTGCCGCTTAGCTCTGGCTCCCCGTAAACCCGGATCTCAAGCAGGTCCTCCACGTCGAGCCGCTCCGCGAGGCTTTGGTTGCGGGGCCCCAGCACCATGGTCTCGGCTCGAGGTCGGGTTCTGGCACATGAGACGACGGTTGAGCCGAAGAGCCCCGCAGTGGCCGCTGTCACGAGTGCTGCAATGGCCGAGAGGTTTAGGGCGTCCCGAGATAGGTACGCCATCTAGTAGGTGAGCCCGACTCGAGCGAAGACCTGGTGCTTGACGAAGTTCGCTGAAACGGTCTGTCCGGAAGTGGTGTCCACGAAGGCGGCGTTGCTGGAGTTCACAACCAAGTTGTAACCGATTCCAGCATAGGCCCAGTACTTCACGTAGTAGTCGGCTGCCAATCCTGCACCCGTGGCGTTGTCAGTTCGAGTTGGTCCGGCGTTGACGATCGGCATGTTCGGATCGAGCCGAGCCGCGGAGTCGTACCTGCGATTTTCGTAGTGGCCAAAGGCAGACACGATCACCCGGTTCTCGATGGCATGGCGCACCGCGAGATGCAGTGAGTCGACGTTGTAGTAGTGACTGATGATCGAATTCTGAAAATCGTGCCGGTAAGCGAGGGAGATGGACGTCAGGAAGGTCGGACGCCAGACGGTGTCGGCGCTCCCCGAGAGGGTTCCGAAGCCCTGCGGATTGGTTCCATCGCGATAGAAGCCGGCGGCATATCCAGCCGACACACCAGCGGAGAGCTTTTCGGTTATGAGCCCACGAATGCCAGCCTTGGCCCGCAGCGGGTTTGAGTCGCGGTTGCTCTGAGAATCATCCAGATAGCGAATGAACCCCTGCGAGAGGTTGACGTAAAGTGCCGTTTTTGGGAACCACCTCCAACTCAGGTCCAGCATGATTTCGTTATCCATGTTTCGATCTTGGTGATAGTCCCCCTCGTACAGATCGACTTCGTTGCTGTAGCGCAGCGTTCCCTGGATGCGACCGCCGCCAGGCGCCCAGTGGACCTGTGCCGCCGCGAGATTGGAATTGCGGATTATCTCGGACCTTCCCGGGGTATAGGGAGCCTCCTCACTGCGGCTGAAGCTATCGGATAGCGCGAGCCCGAGTCGCTGGTTCGAACTGAAGTCGAGGACCCCCGTGACGGAGGGCGAAAAGGTGTCGCGAATGTTCGAGGCGTCGATTCTCGCGTCGTCCGAGAAGAGGTGGCGGTACTGGAGGGTCGCTTGAAGATCGTAAGAGACGCCCACTGCCAACGTTTGTGCGCTCTGGGAGGACTGCTGGTTGGTAAGATCTAGGAACGGGACAACCCTGAGGATCGGGGAAGATAGGGCGCCGCTTGGCTGGTAGAAGACATTGCTGTCGTAGCCGACCTCCGCTCCGACTCCGGCGTGCAGTCGGCTGCCCTCTCCGATGATCAGCCCACCGTCCCCAGGGTTAGCCCTGGTCGGCAGGCCCACATATCCCGCCTGAACCCCAGCCTCCTGGGCGCGCACCTCGGCCGCGAGGAGAGTCAGGAGTAAGGCGAAGAGGAACCCGGATGCTTTGGCACCAGCTCTTGTCATTTCACGGTCGGCTTTGTCGGTAGGGCTGCGTTGGCGAGCTTGGGCTGCGGACTAGACGCTGGGCGAGCTGGCCGGCGCTCGGTCCGGAGGCGGTCGATCGATTGCCGTGACGGGCGTGGCGGGCTGGGTGGGGTCGTCACGCGGGATGTTGGGGTCGACGTCCACGTCGATGCGGGTTGCCCCTACGAAGCTGAGATCCTCGCCAATGCAGTTCTCGGCCTCGGCGCTGAGGACCTGGACTTTCTGGTTGATGATCGTGAGGCGCGTGAACTCGTGCGTGCGGCCGCCCTCGTCTGCGCGGGCCACGTTGTCCTGCAAGGCGTTCAGCGCTTGGTCGGCGATGCTGACGTTGGCCTTGGTCTGCACCAGCTTGTCGGCCACGCAGTTCAACTTGATGATGTCCTTCTGACGGCGGGCGGTCTCTTGCAGCGCCTGGATGCGCTGCAGCGCCAACCCCATTCCCTGCTGGTACTGGCGGGCCTGCGCGACCATTTCCTCGGGGGTCAGGTTGGGCTTTTGGGCCACCGACAGATCCACATCGGCGGGAGCCGGGGCGCCGGACGGATCCCCCGCAACCGAGGGCGCTGGCGGCGCGACCAGCACCGGAGCGGGCTGGGCGAAGACGGTCCCCGACGCGAGAGAAAGTCCGATCACGATCTTAACTAATTTGGTCAAAGGACGATCCTTTCCCCTTCCGTCTCTAGACCACCCGACAGCTGCGTCAATAAGGGTGGAACGCTGTGCATCTTAGGCATCGCATTCCGGTGTGTCAACCTTCTGACGGTGGCAAAGCCGCGACGGAATGCGGGTCGCGCGGGTGTGTGGTGGGCGCCTCGGTGGCGTGGCAAAGGCGTGGCAAGAGTCACGCTCGTGGCTGTGGGGCTCACGCATGTTAGAGGCGGGGCGGGCGGGCGATCATCAACGCCGCGAGAATGGATCGGCCGACGCCGTTTGCGAGATCGGGTCCAGTCCCCGTAACGCCCCCGGCGAGGCACGGCGCTGTGGCCGCACGGGGTGAAGGGGGCCCCTCTCCCTCACCCTCCCCCCGCGGAGGGGGGGGAGGGATAGGAACAGGCGGGCGGGCCTCGGCTTTCATTCGGGCTTGCGCCGCCCGGACCCGTCCCCCCGTTGGCGGAAATGGAGTGGCCGGCGGGGCCCGGCTCTCCCGGCGTGGGACTCCCGCTTCGCGGGGCGAAGGGATGAGAATTGGGGGAGTCGCAAGTCGGAGCTGCGGGGCCCTGGCCGACTCCGGCGGACAACTGGCCTCGGCGAGCACGGGGCTCGCGGGGGCTCGCCGCCCTCGGCTACTGCGAGGCCTGGAAGACGAAGGGGAAGGAGACCTCGACCGAGCCGCCTGAGGGGGCCGGGAAGCGCCACCGCGCGATGAGCGACTTGATGCACGACGCGACCTCGCTGTCGCCGAGGGTGTCGTTCTCGACGTCCACCCCCGAGACCGTCCCGGCCGCCGTGATGGTCCAGTGGATCACGATCTTGCCGCTCAGCGTCGGGTTCCGCTTCAGCGCCCGCTCGTAACAGGCCTTGACCGCCCCGAGCCGGCTCCGGACCTCCTTCGACACGATGCTCGGGTCGAGCTCGCCATCCACCGCCGGCGCCTCGCTCTTGACGATCCCGGAGACCCGCTTCTCGCTCGGACCGCTGCCGGTCTCGCCATTGACGATTCCCCCGCTGCCCCGCAGCCCGCCCACGCTCGCCACCTTGCCCGTGCCGCTGCCGCCGCTCTTGATTCCGCGCAGCGCCGCGTCACTTCCGCTCGCCACCCCGACCCCGCCGATGCCCTGGAAGGCCTTCTCCTGGTCGCGGTCGACGTCGCCCTTGCCGAGCACGTCCGCCAGCGAGCCACCCCCATCCGACTTGGCCCCGAGCAGCTTCAGCAAGCCGGTCGACTTGACCTGCTCGGCCAGCCGCGCCCGGCGCTCGGCCTCGGCCCGCGCCCGATCCTCGGCGGCCTTGGCCTTCTCCTCCTCCGTCATCTCGTGCTTGGCGGGCTTCTCTTTCTTCTCGGCCCGCTCCTGCTTCTCGGGCTTGTCCTTCTTCTTGTCGGCGGCCTCCTCGGGCTTGTCTTCCTTCTTGGCCTCGACCTTCTTCGGCTCTTCCTTCTTGGGCTGCTGCGCCACCATCTTCACGAAGCGATCCGGGATCTCCTCGATGTCCGGCTTGCGCGGCCAGTCGACGTTGCGCAGGTACACCACCATCATCAGGTGAACCAGGAAGGAAACGCCCGCGATGGCGGTGAAGAACCAGTCGATGTCGCTGGTCAGCGACCCGCGCACCGACGCCGGCAGCTGCGGCCGCGGCTGCGGCGGCGGCGGCGTCACGAACTGAAAGAGGATCGTCATGTCGCCAAGGACGATCTTTCCGCGCGACCGCTCGTCGAGCGGCATCACGTAGCTCTGGCCCTTGCGCTGGATCTTCCCGGCCTGCTTGAGCTGGGCCAGCGAGATGATCTCGCTGCCCACGGCGATCCGCGCGTCCATGCCATCCGAGAAGTGAGCTTGATAGCGGTTTCCCGCGATCTCGAAGAGCAGCCACTGGCGCGGCAGGGCGTCGGAGGGGACCACGAAGGTATTCTTGGCGGACTGGCCGATCGTGATGTTGTCGCGGCGGCGAACCAGCCGCTCCTCGACGATCCGGCCGCCCTGGATGATCCCGATGCGCAGGATCTTCGGCTTGGCAGCTCCGCTGGTCGAAAGCTGGGCTATCGCGGCTCCCTGAGTGGCCATGCGTGGGTACCTCGCGGGCTAGAACGGAGATTGGTTGACGCTATCGAGGATCCTGGGGATGAAGTCTTGCTTCAGCTCCTGCCAGTCGTAGTTGATGCTCGACTTCTGGTAAAAGAAGAAGGCCTCGGGCTTCTGGATCTTGCCCTCGATGCGAATCTCCTCGGTGATCCGGTAGACCTTCTTGCCACCCACGCCGCGCTCGACCTTCACCTTGGGCGTGTCGGTCTCGGCCGGCTTGCCCGGGATCGGGACGCCGCCAATGCCGGCGCCAGCGCCAGCGCCAGCAACCGAGCTCGGCGGGGACGGCCGCTCGGCCCGGGCGGGCCCGCTCGCACGGGCCGCCGTCTGCGCCCTTGCCGTACCTTCTCCTACCAAGGCTCCAACGACGGCCGCGGAGACGAACAAGACGGTCGGGAATCTGCGGGTGCGGATCATCTGGTCACCTCACGGTCGTCCCGGTGCTGCGCCCGCTGCCGGCTTGCCGTCCGCGGCGGCAGGAGGCGCCGCCGCCCCCCCCGGGCCCGGGCCGTCGGCTGACGGAGCTGCGCCGCCAGCCGAGGTGGGGCTCGCCGCCTTCTGCGCGGCCCGCTGGCGCTCGCGCTCCTCGGCCTTCTTCTGGCGCTCGATGCGCTTTTGCTCCTTGGTGATCTTGTCCTGCGCCTCGAGCGCGTAGGTATCCACCGGATCGCCGGCGGCCAGGGTCGAGCCCATCATCTGCTTGTACTTCTGGAAGTACGAGATCGCGGTGTTCAGCTTCGCGATGGTGTCCGTGTTCGGCATCTTCTCTGCGTCCAGGTAAAGAATTCCGAGATTGAACACCGCATCGGCGTAGTTCGGGAAGAGCTGAAGGGCCCGCTGGTAGGCGCCGAGGGCCTTTTCGTAGTCCTTGCCCCCGCGGTAAGCGCTGCCGAGGTTGAGGAAGGCCTTGGCGAAGGTGGGCTGCAGCTGGGTCGCGCGCTCGAGGGCCGGGGTCGCCTCGCCGTAGTTCTTGGCGATGAGGTATTCGGCGCCGAGGTTGTTCCAGACAATCGCATCGTCCGGCTTTGATTCGGCGCCTTTCTTCAACATCTGAATGGCGCCAGGGGTGTTCTTTTGCTGAATCTCGAGGAACGCGAGCATCTGGTAGACCTCGGCCCGCTCGGCCTCGGACGCGCCGTTGGCCTGCATCATCTCCCAGATCTTCCGGGTCCACTCGTACTTGCCGAGCTTGAAGTAGGCCTTGGCCATGATCAGCATGGCGGGCGTGTAGCGCTCGTTCTTGTTGAGGGCCGCCTTGGCGCTGGTCACGGCCAGCTCGTACTGGCTAGATTTGTAGGCGCTCGCGGCCCGCTGGGTCTCCTCGGTCGGGATGACGGCCGGCGGAGGCTGGCGGCGCCGCCGGGTGCCAGGCGCGTCCGCGGCAGGCGGAGCGGCGGCGGCGGCGCTGGCGCCCGCGGGGTCCGCCGCAGCCTCTGCCCGGGCGGGGCTGGGGGATCCGGTGACGCCCACGGCTCCTATCACCCCCAGCGCCAGCGCCAGCACCGGCGCCGACCGACGTCCGCGCCGTGGTGCCCCGGCGGATCGCATCGCCATCGACCCGCGCCTCACGGCGCTCACGGCGCCTCCAAGGCGACGCGCTCGTCCTTGATGAAAGGGAACTCGTCCGGCAGGTACTTGGACAGGT
>Ga0265314_10002354_pt1 | contig 19492 bp, 21 predicted proteins | sample 4126metaG_FD_203106 | JGI IMG/M metagenome (GOLD analysis project Ga0265314, IMG submission 203106) | Rhizosphere microbial communities from Carex aquatilis grown in University of Washington, Seatle, WA, United States - 4-1-26 metaG | ecosystem: Host-associated > Plants > Roots > Rhizosphere >... | reverse complement strand
GAGCTGACGCGCGGCGATCTGGTGTTCTGGAAGGGCCACGTTGCCATCGCCCGCGACGAGCGCACGCTGCTGCACGCCAACGCCTTCCACATGATGGTGGCGATCGAGCCTCTGGCGGAAGCAGCGGTGCGGATTGAAAAGATTGCGGGGCCGGTGACTTCCGTCAAGCGGCCCCGCTAATTCCAGACAGAAGCGTCTGTCTTACTTCTTGATCATCGGTGTTGGCGCGGCGGGCTTTTCCGCGGCGGCGGCGGGGGCCTTGGCGTCCGCCTTGGCGCCGGGAGCGGCTTTCGCATCGGCGGGCTTGGCGTCCGCGGGCGCTTCCGCCTTCTTCGGCGCAGGCGTCGGAATCGCGGTGGGCGTGTCGGCGTTGCTGCGCAGGAAGGCGATGACGTTGATGCGGTCCTGGGCGTTGCGCAGGCCGGCGAAGCTCATCTTGGTGCCGTTGATATAGGCGCCCGGCGACTTGAGGAACTTGAACAGCTCGTCATAGGTCCAGATGCCGCCCTTGGCCTTCATCGCCGAAGAGAAACTGAAGCCGTTGCGGCCTTCGCCGCGCGCCTCATCGACCACGGCATAGATGTTGGGGCCGATCTTGTTCGGCTCGCCCTTGTTCAGGGTGTGGCACTGCAGGCAGCGGCCCGCGACGGTCTTGCCGGCGGCGACGTCGGCGGCAGGCAGCACGGTGCCCCAGTCGGGCATTTCTTCCGGCGCCGAAGCGGTGGCGGGCCCGGCGCCTTCCTCGACCACGCCTTCCACGACATAGCCGGGCTTGGCGGGCTTCTCGGCCTCATAGATGTTCTCGCCGATCGTCTTGACGACGAAAATGAAGATCAGGCTGCCCAGGACGGCGCCGATGATCTTGTTCCACTCGAAGGAATCCATGCGAGCAAGCTCCTCAACGCCGGGCCAGGACGGACCGGCGGATACGGGGGGACATTACCCGCCCGGTCCGGCCCGTCATTGCGGCGTAGCGTCGCATAAAATCGAGTGATTGGCTGGCTTTAGCCGGGTTCCGGGCCTAAAACCCGCTCCTATGAGCACCGTCGTGATCATCCCTGCCCGCATGGCCTCGGCCCGGCTTCCCGGCAAGCCGCTGGCCGATATTGGCGGGGTGCCCATGATCGTCCGGGTCTGGGCCCAGGCCATGAAGGCGGGGGTCGGTCCGGTGGTGGTGGCCGCCGCCGAAGAGGAGATCGCCGACGCTGTGGAAAAGGCGGGCGGCCATGCCGTCCTCACCCATCCCGACCTGTCTTCGGGTTCCGACCGCATCTTCGCCGCCCTGGAGGGGATCGACCCCGGCGGGCGCTACGACACCGTCATCAACTGCCAGGGCGACCTGCCCGCCCTCGACCCCGCCCAGTTGCGGGCGGCCGCCGAGGCGCTGCCCGGCCATGACATCGCCACCCTGGCCGCCCCCATCAGCGACGAGGCCGACCGCGCCAATCCGGCGGTGGTCAAGGCGGTGGTGGCGTGGGAGCCGGACGGGAAAAAAGGCAGGGCGCTCTATTTCAGCCGCGCCACCGTCCCCACCGGGCCGGGCGAGCATTTCTATCATGTCGGGCTTTACGCCTTCACCCGCGCGACGCTGGCGCGTTTCGTCAGGCTGCCGCCTTCGCCGCTGGAAAAGCGCGAGAAGCTGGAACAGTTGCGCGCCCTCGAAGCGGGCATGAGCATTGCGGTGGCGCGGGTTGACGAAGTGCCGCTGTCGGTGGATACGCCGGAAGACCTTGAACATGCGCGGAAACTAATCTCGTGAGTGATGTAATCCAGAACGCCAAGCGCATCGCCTTCCAGGGCGAGCCGGGGGCCTATGCCAATTTGGCGGCGCGCGAAGCCGCGCCGCATGCCCAGGCGATCCCGCAGCCGACCTTCGAGGAAGCGATGGAGGCGGTGAAGCGCGGCGACTGCGAGCTCTGCATCATTCCGGTGGAGAATTCGCTGATCGGCCGCATCGCCGACATTCATCACCTGCTGCCGGAATCCGGCCTGCATATCGTGGGCGAGCATTTCCTGCCGATCCATCATCAGCTTCTCGGGTTGAAAACCGCGATGCTGGACGGCATCACCGAAATTTACAGCCAGGCGCCGGCGCTGGCCCAGGTGCGCGGCATCATTCGCGCCCGCCGCTTCAAGGCGCACAATTGGTACGACACGGCGGGCGCCGCCAAGCATGTCGCCGAACTGGGCGACATCAAGGCCGCTGCCATCGCCTCGACCCTGGCGGGCGAGATCTATGGCCTGAAAGTTCTTCAGGCCGATGTCGAGGACGAGCATCACAACGCCACCCGCTTCCTCATCATGTCGAAGACGGACGCCCGCGCCGCCAACACCGGGGCGGTGGTGACGACGTTGCTGTTCCAGGTCAAGAACGCGCCGGCCTCGCTCTACAAGGCGCTGGGCGCCTTCGCCACCAACGGAGTCAACATCACCAAGCTGGAAAGCTATCAATTGGGCGGCTCGTTCAACGCCACCCAGTTCTATGCCGACATCCAGGGCCATCCCGAGAGCCCCGCCGTCGCCGCCGCGCTGGAGGAATTGCGCTTCCAGACCGCCAAGATGACGGTGATGGGGGTTTACCCGGCGCACCCTTATCGCGAAGACATGCCATAACCCATTGTTGTCATTCCCGCGAAAGCGGGAATCCCGCTTTATGGCAGGCTCTATGTCCGAAGGTTTCCAAAAAGCGTAAGCTGCGCTTGTCTTTGGGGAAGGGCACAGCGCATGAGCGAATATCCAGCCACCACCATCAAGGTCACCAATATTGAGCCCTGCGGCGAGGCCAAGGTCTGTATCACCATGCAGCTGGTCGTGGACGTTAATCGCCTGGCGGAAGTCTCCAGTGATTTGATGCACACGGCGGTGGCGCAGATTCAGGCGCAGGGCATCAACAAAGGATAATCGTCAGCGCCGTCACCTCAGCGCGGCCGCTAAGTCTCAACCCAATCCTTGATCAGGTGATGCGCGATGGCGATGGGTGCGGGCACGCGCATTTCGTCCATCACTTCGTCCTTCAGCCATTGCCGCGCCTGCTCTTTCGTCACCCAGCGCGCTTCGACGATTTCGCCGTCGTCAATTGTGAAGTCCTGTGACAGGGCTTCGGCATAGCAGCCCAGCATCAGCGATGAGGGAAACGGCCAGGGCTGGCTTTTGTGATAGCGCACCGCGCCCACTTTCAGCGCCGCTTCTTCCTTGAGTTCGCGCCGCACCGCTTCTTCCATGGTTTCGCCCGGCTCGACAAAACCGGCAAAGGCGGAGAACAGGCCGTTCACAAAGCGCGCGTTGCGTCCCACCAAACAGGCATCCCCGAAAATCGGCAGCATGATCACCACCGGATCGGTGCGGGGAAAATGCTCGGCCCCGCAATGAGGGCAGACACGGCGATAGCCGCCGTCCTTGATTTCGGTGGCATGGCCGCAATTGGGGCAGAAGCGGTGACGGTCATGCCAGTCCAGCAGCGCCTTGGCCAGGCCGGCGATGGCGGTGTCGCGCTTCGGCAGCACAAAAGCCGCCGCCCGCATGTCGACGAATTCGCCGCCGTCGAAAACGGGCGAGGGTTCATCCTTGCCCAGGTCAATGGCGAACAAGGCCTCGCCGCCATCCAGGCCCAGAAAGATGGTGGTGCGCCCTTCCCAGTCCGCTCGCCAGGGCAGGAAAGCGGCCCGCCCTCGTTGCAGCCCCGCCCGTGGCGGCGCGCTAAAAATCAAAGGCTTCATCTGCCAGAAGGGCAGGAAGCGGCCCACCTGACGCCGGGCGGCGATCCAGGCTTCGCCGGGCCTTTCGGCGCTTGCCCTATCCAGGGGATTGCCGGTGAAAGAAAGCATTAACCGCCTCAATGGCCCGTTCCGGCACGGGAAACCCGCTTACCGGGTATTTACGCTGGGAATGCTACCTCAGAAGGATGTTCCGCGTCCTGGGTTGCATATTCCAGCAGCATGATCTGCGCCTGGTCGTCCTGGCTGCGCTGCTCTGCCTGCTCGCCTCCACCACCGCCATGAGCATGATGAGCCGGGCGCGGGCGACCGAAGGCCAGGCCGCCAGGCGCTGGCTCGCGGCCGGCGGCGCCGTGGCGGGCTGCGGCATCTGGGGCCTGCACTTCGTTGCCATGCTCGCCTATGGCGCCGGCCTGCCGGTGGCCTATGACCCCACCCTCACTTTCCTCTCGGCGCTGATCGCGGTGTCGCTCGGCGCCGCCGGCTTCCTGCTGGTGCAGGAGCGGGGCGCGCTGCTGGGCGGCGCGGTGATCGGGGCTGCGATCTCGGCCATGCATTACAGCGGCATGGCGGCGGTGCGCATCGCCGCCCGCGCCCGCTGGGATGGCGACTATGTCGCCGCCTCCATCATTCTCGGCATCGCCGTCACCATGGCCGCCTTCGCCATCGCCCATCGGCGCAACGACACCCGCGGCTATGTCATAGGGGCGGGCCTTTTCCTGGTGGCGATTGTCGGCCTGCATTTCACCGCCATGGCGGCGGTGCTCTACATCCCCAATCCGCTGATCGTGGTGCCGCAGGCCCTGATCGCGCCCAGCATGCTGGCGGTGGCGGTGGCGGCGGTGGTGGCCCTGATCATGGGAGTCGCCCTGATCGGCGCCCTGGTCGATCGGCACCTGGCCAGCCGCGCGTCCGAGGAAGCGGTGCGCATGCGCGCCTATATCGTGGAGCTGGAGGCGACACGCTCCGAGCTTTCGGTGGCGCTGGAAGCGGCCGAGGCAGGGAACAAGGCCAAGGCCGCCTTCCTTTCCGCGATGGGCCATGAGTTGCGCACCCCGCTCAATGCGGTGATCGGCTTTTCCGATGTCATGCTGGCCGACAGCCGCGATCCACTGTCCGTCCGCCACCGGAATTATGTCGGCGACATCCGCGACAGCGGCGCGCGCCTGCTGGGCATCATCAACGACATTCTCGATATCTCCCGCTGCGATGCCGGCGAGGCGGAACTGGTGGAAGAAGATTTCAGCCTTGCCGCCGGGCTGGAAGACGTTTTCCATGTGATTGAGCGCCAGTCGCAGGAAAAAAAGGTGACGCTGCGCTGCGAATTGCCGCCGGACCTGCCCCTGCTGCGCGCCGACAAGCGGCGCATCCGCCAGATCCTGCTCAACCTGACTTCCAACGCGCTCAAATTCACCCAGGCGGGCGGTACCGTGCAGGTGCGCGCCGCGCTGACCGGCGAAGGGCTGGAACTGACGGTGCGCGACAATGGCATCGGCATCGCACCCAAGGACATGGTCAAGGCGCTGGAGCCGTTCGGCCAGGTCGATTCTTCCCTGGCCCGCAAATATGAAGGCGCGGGCCTTGGCCTGCCGCTTACCCGCCAGATGGCGGAGCTGCATGGCGGCAGCCTGATTCTGGAAAGCACGCCCGGCCAAGGCACTGCCGCGACGGTGGCCCTGCCGGCCTGGCGCCTGGTACCCCGCCAGGCCAGCGCCGCCTGACTCGCCATCGGGCGGGAAAAACCCTATATCTCCGCCCGGAAGTCGGTGGACGTAGCTGTCGCTAACCTGGTCAGGACCGGAAGGTAGCAGCCACACCGAATTTGCTGCGGGTCGCCGGCTTCCACCTTATTTTTGGTCGCTCCGGCTCTCGCCGACGCTCCGCTCACAATTTCCCGCCAAATCGCCCGACTCCTCGCGGAGCCGGTTGCTATAGTCCGCCCATGGCCAAGACCCCAAAGTCCGACCAGGAACCTGCCCAGCCCTACCGGGTGCTGGCGCGCAAATACCGCCCCGCCGATTTCACCGGCCTGATCGGGCAGGAAGCGCTGGTCCGCACCCTGACCAACGCCTTCGCCACCGGGCGCATCGCCCATGCCTTCATGCTCACCGGCGTGCGCGGAGTGGGCAAGACCACCACCGCCCGCATCATCGCCCGCGCCCTCAACTGCATCGGGCCGGACGGCAAGCGCAAGGAACCGACCATTCATCCTTGCGGGCAGTGCGAGCCCTGCACCTCCATCGCCGAAAGCCGCAATGTCGATGTGCTGGAAATGGACGCCGCCTCCAACAACGGCGTCGAGGAAGTGCGGCAGATCGTCGACGCGGTGCGCTATGCGCCAGTCTCCTGCCGTTTCAAGGTCTATATCCTTGACGAAGTGCACATGCTTTCCAAGGCGGCGTTCAACGCCATCCTCAAGACGCTGGAAGAGCCGCCGCCGCATGTGAAGTTCATCTTCGCGACGACGGAAATCCGCAAAGTGCCGGTGACGGTGCTGTCGCGCTGCCAGCGCTTCGATCTGCGCCGCATCGAAAGCGCCGAACTCGCCGCCTATCTGGCGACGCTGGCGGAAAAGGAAAAAGTGAAGATCGAGGAAGGCGCGCTGGCCCTGATCGCCCGCGCCGCTGAAGGCAGCGCCCGCGATGCGCTTTCGCTGCTCGACCAGGCCATCGCCAATGGCGCGCTGGACGGTGGCGCCATCACAGCCGACAAGATGCGCGCCATGCTGGGCCTGGCCGACCGTGGCCGGGTGCTGGACCTGTTCGAGAAGCTGATGGGTGGGGCGCTGCCCGAGGCGCTGGAAGACCTGAAGTCGCTTTATGATGCCGGAGCCGATCCGCTGGCGGTGGCGCAGGACCTGCTGGAGACCACGCATTTCCTCACCCGCATCAAGGTGGCGCCTGCCGCGCAGGGTTTTTTCGACGGCGGCAGCGCCGAAGCCAAGCGCGCCGCGGACCTGGCCGGCAAGCTCTCGGTGCCGGCGCTGACACGCGCTTGGCAGATGCTGCTCAAGGGATTGATCGAGGTGCGCGACGCGACGCGGCCGGTCTCGGCGCTGGAGATGGCGCTGATCCGGGTTTCCTACGCCGCCGACCTGCCGCCCACCGACCGGCTGGTGCGTGATCTGCTGGAGCGAGGCGGAGAAGGAAACACCCGGCAGGGTGTTTCCCCGCCGAGCACGCCCGCGTCTTCGCGGGCGCCCGGCAATGTAACGCAGACAGGCTCGGCCATGCGCGCGCCGCAGCCGGTTGCCGATGGCGCGCCTGTCCTGCGCGGGCTGGAAGACATCGCGGCGCTGGCGCTGGCCAACAACACGCCCATCCTCAAGGTGCAGATCGAGAACAACATGCATCTGGTGCGGCTGGAGCCGGGTCTGCTGGAATTCCGCCCCAACGCTGCCGCGCCGCGCACCCTGGCCGGCGACCTGCAGCAGAAACTCAATGTCTGGACGGGCATGCGCTGGAGCGTTTCTATCGCCCGCGAAGGCGGCGCGCCCACCCTGGCCGAGCAGCGCAAGGCGGTGAAGGCGGCGCGGATGGAAAGCGTGATGCAGGCGCCGATGGTGCGTGCCGTGCTGGACCGCTTTCCCGGCGCCGAAATCACGGCGGTGCGTGACGCGGCGGCGGACGATGTCGCCGCGGCGATGCCGGATAAAGACGACGCCTAAAGAAAGTTATTCGGCCAGATCATCGTCCGCCACATATGGGCGACGGGGGAATTGTCGAAGCCCAGGCCTTCCTTCGGCGTGCGGAAATGCCGGCCGACCACGTCCTCGAATTCCGCCGGGTCGATCGTCACGCCTTCCTCAAACGTGTAGATGTCGTTGACGGTGATGACCCGCGCCGTCATGTACCAGCGATGGGCGCGGGCGTCCTGATATGACTTTTGCAGATAGTCCGGCACGACATGGTCCGGCCCGAAAAAGCGGACATAGGCTTCGGGATAGTCATAGCCGTTCGCCGGATCGGCGAAGAAGCGCAGCGCCTGGTGCTTTTCCACGCCCCAGGCCACTTCCGGGTCCACATAAGGCGCGATCATCTGCGCCGCCCAATAGCCGTGATCGGCGCGGATCAGGCCGGCCACCGAAATGTCGTGCAGCAGGCAGGCCAGCACGATCTTCTCGTCGCAGCCGTTCAGCTTCGCCCGCCGCGCGCTCTGCAGCAGGTGGTTCATGGTGAACTCGTCGAAGCGGGTACGGAAGAAATCCAGCAGGCCGGGCCGTTCCGGCATTTTCGGCAAGGCGGGATTATCGCCGCTCATCATCACCACGCCGGGGCGCAACTGCTCCAGCCGGTCCATGACGGTTTCGCTGTGCCGCTCATGCACCAGGTCGATCGGCTGCGGCAGGGTCAGGCGTTTCACATCGGTCATGGCGTGCCTCCAACGCCAATATGGCAAGCCGTCCAAGCGTCTGCTAGAGCTTCCGGATGGCCGCAATGGGTTCTGAAATCGAACGCCTGATCCAGCTTCTCTCGAAGCTGCCCGGTCTTGGGCCCCGCTCGGCCCGGCGCGCGGCGCTGGCGCTGCTGAAAAAGCGCGACACGCTGATGGAGCCGCTTTCCGCCGCCCTCAAGGACGCTGCCGCCGCCATCCGCGATTGCGAAATCTGCGGCAATCTCGACACCAAAAGCCCCTGCGCCATTTGCGCCGACCCGCGCCGCGACGGCCATATCCTTTGTGTGGTCGAGGATGTCGCCGACCTCTGGGCGCTGGAGCGGGCGGGGGTCTTCCGTGGCCGCTACCATGTGCTGGGCGGGGCGTTGTCGGCGCTGGATGGGGTGACGCCGGAAAAACTCAACGTCGCCGGTCTGGGCGAGCGGGTGAAGAGCGGCGTCGACGAAGTGATCCTGGCGATGAACGCCACGGTCGAAGGCCAGACCACGGCGCATTATCTGATGGACCTGCTGACAGGCGTGAAAGTCACCCGCCTGGCGCATGGCGTGCCGGTGGGCGGCGAACTCGATTACCTGGACGAAGGCACGCTCAGCGCCGCCTTCAAGGCGCGCCGGTCGCTTTAGCCCGCTCTTTGCGTCAGCCGATGCCCCGGCCCAGCGTGAGCACAAAGGCGGCGTACAGGATCGCGGCGGCGCCGATCCAGACCGGGCTGCGGACGATGACCGCGTCCTGCGGCACGGGCTGCACCAGCAACAGCGACAGGCTGGCGGCCCCGATCTCCAGCGCCGCCTGGATGGCGGCATATTCGCGCGACGGAGCGTAGGCGAGCGCCGCCGCCACCGCCGCCACGCTGGCCGCGATCCAGGCCGGGCGCAGGAGGGATGCGAAGGCCAGCGTCCGCGCCTTTGCCGCGACACGTCGCGCAATGAAAAGATAGAGAACCACGCCGACAGCGCCTGCTGATGGACGCAGGTTCGCCCCACCGAACAGCGCGCGGGCGGTGAAGATGTAATCGCCGCCGCCAAACGCCATGTCATAGACCAGATAGCCCGCGAACCAGAACAGGCTGAACGCCCACAGCAGGAAGCACAGAAGCCGCGCCCGTATCGCGCCGGCCGGCAGCAGGAGCAGGCCCACCCAGCCCAGCAGCGCCGCCGCCAGATTGCCGAGTGGACCCGCCGCCGGGACCCAGCCATTGCCGCCATTGCATGAAAAATAGACGCTGGTCAGCTGCACGATCTTTCCGCCCAGCAGCAGGCAGACCCCGCCATGACCGACGGCTTCGTGCGCCACGGTGGCGGCGATCATTGCCAGGACCGCTATGGCACAGACGGTGGCGGCATCATCGCGCGCCGTCATCGCTCAACGCTCCGGCAGCGCGGCGGGGGCTTCACCTAGCTCGACCTGTGCGATCTTCTCAGCATGACGGCTGATCCCCTTCATCGAGGTCTCGATCAGGCCGATATCTTTGTTCGTCGTGTCGAAATGGTCGCGCAGCTTCTCCACCCGCTCGCCCAGCCGCTTCACATCCTGCAGCAGCGCTCCCACCGCCGCCTGGATGGCATGGGCCTGTTCGCGCATCTTGGCGTCGCGCATCAGGCTCTGGATGGTGCCGATCACCAGCATGAAGACATGAGGGCTGACGATCACCACCTGGTCCTGACGCGCCTTGCGCAAGGTCTCCGGAAAATTGGCATGCAGTTCCGCGTAGATGGAATCGGACGGCACGAACATGATGGCGGGCGTCTGGACCTCACCGGGGATCAGGTATTTTTCCTTGATGTCCTTGACGTGCTTCTGGATGTCATTGCGCACGGCTACCATCGCGGTCTTGCGCTGTTCCTCGGATTCGGCCTTGCGCAGCAGTTCAAAGGCTTCCAGCGGGAATTTGGAATCCACCACGATGCGGGCAACCACGTTGGGAATGCGGATGGCGCAGTCGGGGCGGGAATTGTTGGAAAGCGTGGCCTGGAATTCATACTGGTCCGGGGCCAGGTGCTCGGCGATGATGGCCTCCATCTGATCCTGGCTCATCGCGCCGCGCGCCTGCTTGTCGGAAAAGATCGCCTTCAGCGACACGACATGGCCGGACAGTTCGGTGATGTTCTTCTGGGCGACGTCGATCACGTTCAGCCGCTCGGTGATGGAGACGAAGGTCTCACCTGTCTTCTGGGCGCTGGCGGCCAGGCCTTCGCCCATTTTCTCCTTCAAGGCTTCCATCTGCGCCGTCAGGGCGGCCTGTGCCGCGGCCGCATTGCGGAACTGCTCGGCAATGGTGGCCTGGCCCTGCAGCACCGTGTCCAGCCGCGGGTCAGAGGGCGTGGAGGCGGCAGTTTTGGGGCGGGCGAAAGTGAAAATGGCCGCCGCCGCAACTACCGCAACCGCTAGAATTATAAGACCCATTTCCATCAGCTTGACCCTTCGGCCCCCGGGCCTTATCTCACGCCCATGACCGTACGTCCCATCCTGACCGCGCCCGATCCGCGCCTCAAGGCCGTCTCGAAGGATGTCGAGACGGTGGATAGCGCGATTCGCACCCTGATCGACGACATGGCCGACAGCATGTACGCGGCCGAGGGCATCGGCCTGGCCGCCGTGCAGGTCGGGGTGCCGCTGCGGGTGATCGTGATCGACCTGGACCAGAAGGACGGCAGGAAAAACCCTGTCTCCTATATCAATCCCAAGATTCTTTGGGCCTCCGAGGAACTGGTAACCTTCGAGGAAGGCTGCCTGTCGGTGCCGGAAATCTGGGACGATGTCGAGCGCCCGGCGAAGATCAAAGCCGAATATCTCGACCGCGACGGCAAAAAGCAGCTGCTGGAAGCTGACGGGTTGCTGGCCACCTGCCTGCAGCATGAGATGGACCATCTCAACGGCGTGCTGTTCATCGACCATCTTTCGCGCCTGAAGCGCGGCATGGCGATCAAGAAGCTGACCAAGGCCAAAAAACTCGAAGCGGCAGGCTGACGTGGCGTTGCGGCTCGCGTTCATGGGCACCCCGGATTTCGCGGTGCCGACGCTGGCCGAATTGCTGGCGCAGGGCCATGTCATCGCCGCCGTGTATTCCCAGCCGCCGCGCCCCAGGGGGCGGGGAATGGAGACCGAGCCCGGCCCAGTCCACAAATTTGCGGCGGCGCATGGCATTGAAGTGCGCACGCCACTGTCGCTGAAAGGCGAAGCCGAGCAGACCGAATTCGCTGCCTTGCAAGTCGATGTCGCCATTGTCGTCGCCTATGGCCTGCTGCTGCCGCAGCCCATTTTGGATGCGCCGAAGCTGGGCTGCTTCAATTTGCATGGCTCGCTGTTGCCGCGCTGGCGCGGCGCCGCGCCGATCCAGCGCGCGGTGATGGCGGGTGACACCGAAACCGGCGTGATGGTGATGAAGATGGAAGCCGGGCTGGACACCGGCGCGGTGCTAATGGCCGAGAAGGTGACGGTGGGGCGCAAGACTTCTGGCGAGCTGACCGATCAATTATCGCGCCTGGGCGCCGATCTGATGGTGCGGGCGCTGTCCGCCATGGAACGCGGTGCGGTTGCCGAACGTCCGCAAAGCGCGGACGGCGTGACCTATGCCAAGAAGATCGCCAAGGACGAAGCCCGCATCGACTGGAGCAAAAGCGCAACGGAGATCGACTGTCTGATCCGCGGCCTCTCGCCCTGGCCTGGCGCTTTCACCGAAGCCAAAGGCGAGCGATTGAAAGTGCTCTATGCCGAACCGGCAACCGGCAAAGGCGCGCCCGGCGAAGTAATTGGCGACGACCTCTCTATCGCCTGCGGCGAAGGGGCCTTGCGCCTGAAACGGGTGCAGCGCGCTGGATCGAAAGTGATGGCGGCGGACGAATTGCTGAAAGGCTTTGCCTTGCCGTTGGGCACCAAGCTCGCCTGATGCGCTATCGTCTCACTCTGGAATATGACGGCGGCCCCTTTGTCGGCTGGCAGCGGCAGGATAACGGCCCCTCGGTGCAGGGCGCGCTGGAAGACGCCGTTGAAAAACTCAGCGCCGAACGCGTCACCGTCACCGGCGCGGGCCGCACCGACGCCGGCGTCCATGCCCTGGGCCAGGTGGCGCATTTCGACCTGGAAAAGGACTTCGCGCCGGACAAGGTGCGCGACGCCCTCAATCATTTCCTGCGGCCTTCGCCGGTGGTGGTGCTGGAGGCGGCCATTGCGCCGGCGGATTTTCACGCCCGCTTTTCTGCCACCGGGCGGCATTATCTTTTCCGCCTTCTCAACCGCCGCAGCCCGCCCGCGCTCGATGCCGGCAAGGTCTGGCCGGTGCCGATGAAGCTGGACGCCGAGGCGATGCATCACGCGGCGCAGCATCTTCTGGGCCAGCATGACTTCACCACCTTCCGCGCCGCCGAATGCCAGGCCCAGTCGCCAGTCAAGACCCTGGACCGGCTCTATGTGTCGCGCCGCGCCGACGAGATTCACATTGAAGCCTCGGCCCGCTCCTTCCTGCATCATCAGGTGCGGTCCATCGCCGGCTCGCTCAAGCTGGTGGGCGAAGGCAAGTGGAGCGCGCGCGATTTGAAAGCCGCGCTCGACGCCCACGACCGTGCCGCCTGCGGCCCGGTGGCGCCGCCGGACGGGCTTTATCTGGTGAAAGTGGATTACGCGAAATAGGCTTTGAGAATGGCGGCGTAGATCTCGGTCAGCGCCATGATCTCCGCCACCGGCACGCATTCATCCACCTTGTGCATGGTGGTTCCGGCCAGCCCCAGTTCCAGCACCGGGCAGGCATCCTTGATGAAGCGGGCGTCGGAAGTGCCGCCGCTGGTGGAAAATTGCGGCGCCGTGCCGGTGACGCTTTTCACCGCAGCGGCGACCAGGCTGGTGAAGGCGCCGGGCGGGGTGAGGAAAGACACGCCGCTGATCTGCGGCGTCACCGAAATTTCCGCCCCGGTTTCCGTCACCACCCTGGCCACTTCGTCCTCGATCCAGGCGATCAGGCTTTCCGGCGTGTGCAGGTCGTTGAAACGGATGTTGAGCCGCGCCCGCGCCTCGCCGGGAATCACGTTGGTCGCCGGGTTGCCGACATCCATGGTGGTGAAGCAGAGCGTCGAAGGATCGAAATGGGCGCTGCCTTCGTCCAGTATCTTGGCCGACAGCCGCGTCACCAGCAGCGCCAGCGGCGGAATCGGGTTTTTCGCCCTGGCCGGATAGCCGACATGGCCCTGGATGCCGACCGCCGCCAGCTCGACATTCAGCGAGCCGCGCCGTCCGATCTTGATGGTGTCGCCGGCGCGTTCCGTGGCGGTGGGTTCGCCCACCAGGCAATGATCCAGCGTCTCGCCCTTCTGCTTCAGCCAGCCCAGCACTTTCCTGGTGCCGTCCAGCGCAATGCCTTCCTCGTCGCCGGTGATGAGCAGGCTGATAGAACCTTTGGGCTTGCCCTGCCGCGCCGCCGCCGCGACAAAGGCAGCGATGGCCGATTTCATGTCGGCGGCGCCGCGCCCGAACAGCACGCCATCGGCCACGGTTCCGGCAAAGGGTTCATGCCGCCAGCCCTCGCCCGGCGGCACCACATCGGTGTGGCCAGCAAAGCAGAAATTGGGGCCTGTGTCGCCCAGCCGGGCATAAAGATTGTCCACCTCGCCGAAGGGCAGGCGCTGGCAGGTGAAACCCAGCTTCGCCAGCGCCGCCTGCAGCACGTCAAGCGCGCCCGCGTCCGCCGGTGTCACCGAAGGGCGGCGGATCAACTCCTGGGCCAGGACAACAGGATCAATCACGCAACAGCTCGTTGATCGAGGTCTTGGCGCGGGTCTTCTCGTCCACCCGCTTGACGATCACGGCGCAGTAGAGGTTCGGTCCGGCATTGTTGCCGCTCGGCGCCGAACCGGAAACCACCACCGAATAGGGCGGCACCTTGCCCATGTGAACCTCGCCGCTGGCGCGATCGATGATGCGGGTCGAAGCCGACAGGAACACGCCCATCGACAAGACACTGCCTTCGCCGACGATCACGCCCTCGGCCACTTCGGCGCGGGCGCCGATGAAGCAATTGTCCTCGATGATGGTGGGCGTGGCCTGCAGCGGCTCCAGCACGCCGCCAATGCCGGCACCGCCCGAAATATGGCAATGGGCCCCGATCTGGGCGCAGGAGCCGACCGTGGACCAGGTATCGACCATGGTGCCTTCACCGACATGGGCGCCGACATTGACAAAGCAGGGCAGCAGCACCGCGCCCTTGGCGATGAAGGCGCTGCGCCGGACAATGGCGCCCGGCACGGCGCGGAAGCCGGCGGCGCGAAAGCGGGCTTCGTCCCAGCCGGCAAACTTGGACGGCACCTTGTCCCACCACACTGATTTTTCATCTGGGCCCCCGGGACCGCCTTCGATGATTTCCATGTCATTGAGGCGGAAGGACAGCAGGATTGCCTTCTTCACCCATTCATTGGCTTTCCAGGCGCCGTTGATCTTTTCGGCGGCGCGCAATTGCCCCGCATCCAGTCCCGCCAGCGTCGCTTCGACGGCGTCGCGGTGCGCGCCCTTCGTGGCGGCCGACAGGCTGTCGCGCGCGTCCCACGCAACGGCAATGGCGGCGGCAAGATCATGGCTCATGGTCAAATCCTGAGGGACGAAAGAAACCCGGGCAGGTCGCTGGTTTCGTGGTGCGGCGCAGCTTCAGGCCGCGTCGCGCCGCTGGAAAAATCCGCGCCCGTGTTCAGCCACACCGTGGTCATGCCCAGCGCCCGCGCCGCCGCCAGATTGTGGGCGATGTCGTCGAACATCGCCGTCGCTTGCGGCTCCAGCCCGGCGGTGGCCACCACCCGGGCATAGGTGGAAGCATCGGGCTTGGGCACAAAATCCAGGGTGCGGATGTCCCAGATCTCGTCGAACAGTTCCGCCGCGCCGATCTTCTCCAGGATGCGCGCGGCATGATGGCGACAGCCATTGGTGAAGATGATGCGCTGCCCCGGCAACCGCGCCAGCGCCTCCTGCATCGCCGGATCGGGCGCCAGCGCGGAGAGATCGATGGCGTGGACATAGGCGAGATAATCGTCGGGGTCGGCGCCATGCAGCTTCATCAGCCCGCTCAAGGTGGTGCCGTGGGCGCGGTAAAGCGATTGCTGCAGCGCTCGCGCGTGATCGCGCGGCAGCCCGGTGAAGCGGGCGACATAATCGGTCATGCGGCTTTCGATCTGGGCGAAGACGCCGCAATCGGCGCGGTAAAGCGTGTTGTCCAGGTCGAACAGCCAGTGCCGGACATGGCGGAAATCCGGGCCAAAACCGGCTTCCGGGCTCATCCTGGCGGCGCTGGCGGCGAGCATGCTCATGGGCGGAACATGACCCGCCCCGCAAGGCCTTGCAAGACAGCGTTAACGCCCATCCACCATGCCTCTTTAGCCGCTGTTAAAGGGCGCGGCACGACAATCGCCCGGGACGGAAGGCGCCATGACGCAGCTCAACAGGAAAAGCCCCAACAGCCCGGCAGGGACGCTCGACAGCGGCGCGGCCCTGGCGATTCTGGAAAGCCGTACCCGCGAAGCGCAGGAAGTCCTGGCCAGCCGCAGCGACGCCGGCCCGGATGTGCTGCATTATCTTGCGGTGCATGGCGCGGCGGCGACGCGCAAGGCGGTGGCCGCCAATCTCTGCGCCGGTCCCGCCACCAACCGTCTTCTGGTTGATGACAGCGACGCCGAGGTGCGGGCCGAACTGGCGGCCAAGATCGCGCGCCTGCTGCCCGGCCTGTCGGAAGATGAAAATGCCCATCTCTTCGCCCAGACGGTCGAGACGCTGGAATGTCTGGCCCGCGACGCCGCCGTCACTGTGCGCGCCGTGCTGGCCGAGGAAATCAAGCACCTGACCTGCGTACCCCATGACGTCGCCCTGCGGCTGGCGCAGGACGCCGAAACCATGGTGGCAGCGCCGATCCTAGAATATTCGCCTCTGCTGTCCGACACCGACCTGATCGAGATCATCGCCTGCGCCCGGACCAACGAGGCGCTGGCGGCGGTGTCCCGCCGGCATCCGGTGAGCGAGGATGTCAGCGCTGCCATCGTCAAGGCCCTGGATATCCCGGCCGTGGCGATGCTGCTGGTCAATCCCGACGCCCGCATCCGCAAGGAGACGCTGGACCAAATCGTGGAGGCGGCCGAAGAAGTCAGCGACTGGCATGTGCCCCTGATCCTGCGTGCCGAGCTTTCGGCCCGCGCCATCCGCCGCATCGCCGGTTTCGTCGGCGCCGCGCTGATCGAGCGGCTGGCCGCGCGGCATGATCTCAGCGACGCCACGCGCCAGCATCTCTCGCGCGAGCTGCGCGCCCGCCTGGCCGAACAGGGCGCGGCGGCCCCGGCGCCGGGCGCCCGTCCGGCCGAACTGTTGGCCACCGCCAAGGCGGCGGGCAAGCTGGACAGCCTCTTTGTCGAGCAGGCCGCCCAGGCCGGCAATCGCGAGCTGGTGACGCTGGCGCTGTCCGATCTGTCGGGCGTGCCGGACGCCAAGGTGCGAAAGATCCTGGTGGCCCGCAGCGCCAAGCCGGTCACGGCGCTGGTCTGGCATTCGCATCTGCCGATGCGCACCGCCTTCAAGATCCAGAGCCATGTGATGCGCTTGCCCGCCCATGAATTGCTGCCGGCGCGGGGCGGGGTCAATTTCCCGCTCTCCAAGGAAGAGATGCGCTGGCATCTCAATTACTTCGACATCGCCGTCTAGGGTTTGGCCGGCGCCCCGCCGGGCAGCAAGCCCTTGTCGCCGATATGGGCGACATAGCCCGCAAGCCCGCTGGTTTGCGTCGGCAGGAAACCCGCTTCCGTCTGTCCGCGAGCAGCGCAATTGCCGCGCTCGTGAATTTCAAAGGCGGTGGGGGCGATGCAGAATTTCTCCGCGCCGCTCGCCACCGGCGGTCCGTCCTTGCGGCGGGCGAAAAGATAATAGGCGCCGCTCAGCGGCAGGGTGAGCGCGCGCGCGCAGGCGCCCGGCGGAACCGCCCACCAGCCATGCACCACGAGCTTGCCCTTGCCGCTCTCGGCCAGCGCGGCTTCCAGGCCGGTCTTGCCGTCATTGCAGATGGTGTAGCCCGCCGGGGCGTTGTGCTTGAGCGCTTCCCGCTCCAGGGCGGTGAACAATTCCGCATTGCCGGCCCCGTCGGGCAGCCGGACGCCCTTGCGGAAGGCGAGCAGGGCGGCGCCCGTCTTGCGATCCGGCCCGCTATTGAGCGGACCGGTGTCATAGCCATTGTCCCGCAGCAGCCGCTTGACCCCGGCAAGCTGCGCCGCCGCCAGCGAGGGCAGCGCGGGGCTTTCGTCCAGCGTCATGGTCCAGCTGTGGCGGCCCCTGGTGTCCAGTGCCGCGAAGGGCAACGCAAAGGCGCCTTCTTCCTTGCACACCGCCAGGGCACCGCTTTGCCGGAAATGGAAATCACCGTCCCGGACGCAAAGGGGAAAGTTGCCGCCCCAGGCCTTGGCGGGACCGCCATGCGCCAAGCTGGAGCGGGCATAGACCATATAGGTCTCGGCGGTGAGGTCTTCCGGACGCGACGTCTGGCAGTCGCCGGGAACGATGCGGGTCCAGCCCTGCGTTTCCGATTGCGGGCTTTTGATCGCGGCGGTGGCGGCATAGAGGATGGTGCTGGTGCGGTTGCACAGCGTCAGCGCCGCCTCGGCAGGGGTTGCGGCGCAGAGCAGGGCCACGCCCAGCGCAATGCTCAGCCCAATGGGCCTCATTCGGCGGTGATGAGCGTTCCCGCGCCGTGCTCGGTGAAGAGCTCGAGCAGCAGCACATGGGGGATGCGCCCGTCCAGGATGACGGCGGCGGTGACGCCGGCTTCCACCGCGTCGATCGCGGTCTGGATCTTGGGGATCATGCCCCCGGAAATGGTGCCGTCGGCGATCAGGGCGCGGGCTTCAGGCACCGTCAGCCTCGGCACCAGCTTCTTGTCCTTGTCCAGCACGCCTTCGACATCGGTGAGCAGCACCAGGCGCTCGGCCTTCACGGCGCCCGCCACCGCACCCGCCACCGTGTCGGCATTGATGTTGAAGGTCTCGCCCTTGGGGCCGACGCCGATGGGCGCGATCACCGGAATGATCTCCGACTTCATCATGGTGTGGAGCACTTCGGGATTGACCTTCTCCGGCTCGCCGACAAAGCCGAGATCCACCGCCACCTTCTCGCCGGTGTTGGGATCGGTCTTGCTCAGGGCGAGCTTGCGCGCCACCACTAGGTTGCCGTCCTTGCCCGACAGGCCCACGGCGCGGCCGCCCGCCGCGTTAATGGCGGTGACGATCTGCTTGTTGATCGAGCCGGTCAGCACCATCTCGACAATCTCGACCGCGGCCTCGTCGGTGACGCGCAGCCCGTCGATGAAGGTGGAGTTGATGTTCATCTTCTTGAGCATGGCGCCGATCTGCGGTCCGCCGCCATGCACCACCACCGGATCGATGCCGGTCTGCTTCATCAGCACGATGTCTTGGCTGAAATCATCGGTGCCGCCGCCGGTCATGGCGTTGCCGCCATACTTCACCACGATGGTCTTCTGGTCGTATTTCAGGATGTAGGGCAGGGCCTCGATCAGCACCCGGCCGGTCTGGCGCCAACGCGCCATCACCCGCAGATTGCGGTCTTCGGCGGTATCTTCGGAGGCGGCCATGGCCAAACCCAGTGAAAGGACGAGGCCATATACGGCAAACCGGCCCGCATTTCCAACGGTTAAAGCGTGAGTTCGTGAAGGTGCTGACGTAGCGGCGGGATGCCTTCGCCGTTTTGGGCCGAGGTGGCGATGACCTCAACCAGCGCCACGGTGTGGCGGCGGGCTTCGGCCTCGGCCGCCGCCAGCACTGCGGGCCGGTCGGTTTGCGCCACTTCGTCGAACTTGGTCAGCACCAGCAGGGTTGAAACCGCCGCCTGGTTCAGCAATTCCAGCACCTGGCGGTCGCTGTCCTTGGGGCCGCGGCGGGCATCGATCAGCAGCAGCGCCCGGCGCAGGGATGCGCGGTTGCACAGATAGGCGAAAATCATTTCCTGCCAGGCCGCGGCTTCGGTCTTGGAAACCTTGGCGAAGCCATAGCCGGGCAGGTCGGCCAGCATCAGCTTGCCCCCCAGATCGAAGAAATTGATCTGCCGCGTCGCGCCCGGCGTCTGCGACACCCGCGCCAGCGTCTTTCTGCCGGTCAGCGCATTCACCAGGCTGGACTTGCCGGCATTGGAGCGGCCGATAAAGGCGACCTCCGGCAGTTTGGCTGGCGGCAGGGCGTCGCCCGCTTTCTGAATGCCCCAGACGAATTCGCAGGGCCCGGCGAAGAGCTTGCGCGCCGCTTCGCCCGCTTCGGCCTCAGCCGTCATTGGCAGGGGGCTGCTTTTTCCTGAACTTCAGATTCTCGAACAGATGAATCTCCACGCCCTCGCGGCGCATGATGATCATCTGCTGCAGGAGCGTCAGCAGG
>Ga0265314_10002352_pt1 | contig 19507 bp, 9 predicted proteins | sample 4126metaG_FD_203106 | JGI IMG/M metagenome (GOLD analysis project Ga0265314, IMG submission 203106) | Rhizosphere microbial communities from Carex aquatilis grown in University of Washington, Seatle, WA, United States - 4-1-26 metaG | ecosystem: Host-associated > Plants > Roots > Rhizosphere >... | reverse complement strand
AGGAGCGCCAGGATTTCATTGTCGGCAAGCGCTCGGTTGTAAATGCGTACTTCATCCAGCAAGCCCTTCATCGCGCCATTGGGATAGGACAGCGTCGAAATCGGCAATGCGATTCCCGAGGTCGAGGTCTCCGAGTACTTCCCGTTCACATAAAGTTTGGTACCGCTGCTTAGCCCCACGAAAGTCAACTGCACCCAACTCCCCACCGGGGCGGCATAGTTGTAAGTGTAGTTATAATTGTCGCCGTAACGCGAGACGCCCACTTTACCGCTGTTGGGGAATTGCTCGAGCAGCAGCGCCCCGGCTGCCGAATGACTAAGGATCGAGTTGCCAAAGGCAGTATTGTCTTCGCGTTTGACCAAAACACTAAAGGTCCACGGAGCCGGAATATCCGCGAGCCCCAGGTTGACGTAGTCGTTCAGGCCATCAAACTGCAGTGCGCCGTTGCACCCGCCTGAACTTGGCTGCCAAACGGGCCCGTTGACCAGCGTCCCGTCGTGTTCGTTCCCCGAAGCATCCCCGGCCACGGTTCCCGAACTTTCATCCAGGGGATAATAAGCAACTACCCCTTGGGCTGGCTCCACGCCAATCGACACCGTAGCGCCGGCAGAGGGCAGCACTCCATTGCTGGCCTGATAAGTGAAAGAATCCGGGCCAAAATATCCCCCATCGGAAGTATAGGAAAAAGAACCATCGGCGTTGAATGCCAGGGTGCCGTGCGCCGGGTCTGTCAGCTTGGCCGCGGTGAGGGGCAAACCGAACGGTTCAGAATCGTTGGTCAATACGCCGGGCGTGGGAACCACCAACGCGGTATGCGACAGGGCTTGAAAGGAATCATCTTGCGCGGTGGGCTTACCGTAAATGGTGAACGAAGCCGGCAACGTGGCGATGACCGCGCCATCGCACAGCAATTCCACATCATATATGCCAGGAAGCTGGCCCTGCAGGTCCATCGAGCAGGTAATTGTGTCATTGCTGGCATTCAAGGGCCCATAAGCACTGACATATTGCCCGTCCTTCTTCAATCGGATCAATAGATGTGAAAACGATTGAAAGCCATTAAAAATTGGATGGGCATGTGCAGTCCCGGTATGTCCATTTCCGGTGTGGTCAATCAGATTGGGGCCAGTTTCGGTAAAGTCATAGCGCACAACCAGGTCCTGGGCGCCTCGAACCAGCGCGGCATTCATCGTATTTTGGATTTCCGCCTGCGAGCGCGCTTTCTTCCAAAAGCGGAATTCGCTCATTGATCCTCTTGTGAACGTGTGCCCCCAATGCGGTTCGCAATAAATAAACCAGTCTTCAGACCAAGGTTGGATTGGTCGGCCGAATATCGTTTCTGTGTCCAGAATACCATTTAGGTAGATGCGTTGGGCATTGCCGTCGTAGGTACATGCGACATGCGTCCAACCCGGACCGATGGATTGTACGGAATTTGAAGGGGTGCGCAATTCACCGCTGGCGACCCACCACGCAATCTTACCGACCTCCGTCGACACAAGCTCAAATTGCTCCCAGACATAAGCACTTCCATTGCGTTTGTGCAGTTGAATGCCATCTTTCACCCATGCTTCCACCGTGATTTGCGGGCCGTTTACCAACGCGGAACTGTGCACGCTGAAGCAGTCCTGCAAGCCATCACAGGATACGGAATAGCGGCCTTCGGCAAGGCCGCTCCAGACAGGGAAGCCATTTCCGCTCAGCGTCAGGTTGACCTTGGAATCGAGTGGCGTACCAGTTGGGCTTACTGAGGTGAGTTCGAGCACATGAATATCAACGGTGGCTGGGTCTGAATTCAGGGTGCCGTCTGTAGCCAGGTACGTAAAGCTAACCACACCCGTGAATCCAGGGGCCGGGGTAAATTGGAGCCCGCCATTGGAATTGAGGTTTAAAACACCGCTAGCGGGATCGCTTAGTTTGAGCACGGTAAGCGGGTCAAAGTTGATGTCTGAATCGTTGGCCAGAACGCCCGGGCCCGGTAGATTCAGCGGTGTGTCTTTTGGGGTGAATAAAAGATCGCCTCGGGCCACGGGTGGTGCTTCCGGGGCGGTCATTCCCAATTCAGCCTCTGTTAGAGCCCGGTCGTAAATACGCACCTCATCCAATTGACCGTTGAAAAATGTCCAGTTTGTGAGGCCTCCCGGCCAGGTGTTTGGGAGAAAGGCTCCACCCAATTGAGAATGGTTTAAATTGATTGGATGAATCAGGCCAAGATGCGTGCCGGCCAGCCGTCCATCGACATACATACTTTGGGTATCGTTGTCAGCTTTTAACGCCACAAAGTGCCAGGCATTGTCCGTGACGGGCTCGGTACTTTCGATAGGGTAAATTAATCCATTGCTAAACTGGCCGCGCAATTTTCCATCCATGCCGATGTACAAAAGCGGTGCAGTATTCGCTGGGGTCACGGATGCGCCTGTGTCTTGCAGGCCCAAAATGCCCCCGGGGTTGCTGGTGCGGAACCACATAGTGACCGTAGATGTGAAGCGCTGGGCGAGCAAAGCACTGGGAATGGAAACGAGATCGTCCGTTCCATCAAACTGCAAACTGCCTCCAATGATCCCCGAACTCGGCTCCCATATGGGTCCATTTAGGAGCGAGCCTGTATTGGCATTGCCTGATGAATCGTTGGCGTAGACATCGGTGCTTTCGTCGAGTTTGTAATATGCCAAAAGCCCTGTTTGAGGTGCGCCGCCAACCTGAAGGTTTACGGTTGCCGGTGCGGAATCCTGGCGGCCATCGTTGCATTTATAGGAAAATGAGTCTTGCCCCTGAAAGCCTGGATTAGGTGTGTAGACAAATGAGCCATCCGCGTTGAGCACTACCTGTCCATGCGCTGGCGCACTGACATTGACTGCGCTGATTGAATCGTGGTTATAGTCGGAATCGTTCCCCAGCACGCCTGGGGTTGCGATAGCCAGAGGTTGGTTGGGTAACACGGGGTAGAAATCGTCGGCCGCCTCTGGCGGAAGGTTGACGAGCGCCAGCACTTCCTCCGCTGGCAAAGCACGCGAATAGATGCGCACTTCATCGAGAAAGCCGGGCAAGGGCACGGGGATACTATCTCCGAGGGACCACATGAAATACATTTCACTGTTGTAGTTAAGGTTTCCAGGGACGGTATGGCTGCTTTGGTGCTGGACGCCGTCCACATACAACTTGGAAGCTCCCGTGATCGCTTCAAAAGTAGCACAGAAATGGTGCCATTGGTTCAGGTATGTTGAATTGGAAATCGTATCCGGGATGTAGTCCCCGAGGTTATTTGTCCGGTTAAAAGCAAAGCGTACTTTATTATCGTAGCTACTCCATTTCAGCGTGAACCCAAGCCCGCCGTTATCTGTGCAGCGAACAATATCGACGCTGGCCGGATCCAGGGCCTGGGTGACCTTGAGCCAGCAGCAGACGGTTACGGCCTGGGTCGGTTGAACGGTAGGCGACGCATGCACTCGCACAGTCTGACTTGGCGGCGGAGAAGCAAATTTCAGGCAGCCTTTTGAAACGCCTCCAACGGGCTGCCAATTCGGGCCGCTGATCAGTGTACCGTCGTTGCCGTTGCCGGAAGAATCCGCCGCAAGCGTGCCGGTGGTTTCGTCCAGCTTCCAATAGCCGCTTGGATCGCTGCCAGGGGTCCCCACCCGGATGTGGACTGTCGCGGGCAGCGAATTCAGCATCCCATCCGTCGCGAAGTAGGTGAAGGAGTCGATACCCACAAATCCGGGGTGGGGAACGTAGGTAAATCCACCGTCGCCGTGCAGGGCTAGCGTGCCGTTGGCCGGGTCGCTAAGCTTAACAGCGGTGGTCGGGTCGTTGCTGTTGTATTCCTGGTCGTTATGCAAAATGCCGGGACTCGAAATCGTTAAGGTCTGATTGGTCCAGGTGAAGTAGTCGTCGTCGTACACCAAGGTAGGTTGTTCACCCAGGACTGCGATTTCGGCAGCACTGAGCACGCGGGAATATTCGCGAATCTCACCAAGCATGCCGGTCAGCACCGAGCCGCCGGGATAATTCATGAAGAACATATCATCGCTGTAGCTTAGGGCGCCTGGAGCGCCTTGGACACTTTTTCGTAAACTGCCATCGATATAAAATTTAAGCAAGCCGGTGGTAGCATCGAATGTCCCGCAGTAATGATGCCAACGCTTCATGTAGGTTGTGGTGAAGTTGGATGTCGTTTCCTTCGCGACATAATCACCTGCGCTTGTTTTCACTTCGAACTGCGGTTTAAAATCGTTAGCAGAAAAATGGAGTGCAAAGCCATTACCGCCGCTGGCCATATTGCGAACAAGTTCCAGATTCCCATTGGCGACGTAATCCGGATTGGCCCAGCAGGAAATGGTCACCCCTTGCGTTGGCCGCATGCTGGCCGAAGCCGGCACTTTAACGTATTGATTTGTCGAAACCGTAAATTGCAAGACACCTGCCATGTATTGACCTGTTGGGTGCCAAGTCGGGCCGCCAAAAAGCGTTCCGTCATTCCCGTTGCCTGAAGAATCCGCGGCGACGGTGCCGCCGGATGCATCCAATTTCCAGCGCCCCACCAATCCCGTATCCAAACCGCTCACCAAGCTCCCTATCGTAATAGTGACCGTCGCCGGATTGGACCATTGGGTGCCGTCACTGACGGAATAGACGAAGTTGACTTCTCCCGAGTAATTCAGCGCAGGGACATAAGTGAAGCTACCATCGGCATTTAAGCTCAACGTGCCGTTGGCGGGGCTGCTGAGCTGCACGACAGTCATTGGATTGCCATTGAAATCAACATCGTTTGCAAGCACACCAGGTGCCGTAACAGTCAGCGTCTGATTGGCTGGCGTGCTAAACGCGTCGTCTGCCGCAGTTGGCGGTGGAGGAGGCGGTGGATCGCCAATGGGACGGACCGGAAACTTAGGTTTCGCTTGGCCGGCCGCCCATGATTTTCCCGCGAACGTCCAGCCCAGCATGGTTAGTAAAAACGCGACCACGACCGCCCACGCAAGATTATTCCATAGCTCGCGGTATCCACTGTGTGGGGCTGGTTTCATCGCAATTCCCAAACTTAGAACTAGGTGAAATACTATGTCTGCGTATACGTACAGTCCATAATGGAAGTCAAAAAATCGCCTACACCTCATTGGGACGCATTGCACCGTGCATTCATGAAATGACACCTTCGGTTCGCGGCTGTGTGTGTCGGGCCGTGCTTCCTGCATTGCGGGACGCGCGCGCGTTACTACGCTCTTAAACATGGCACACGCAACGCACCCGCAAGCCTTCAGCCTCCAGCAACTGATTGAGGACCTGGAACGCATCGCTGGGCTTGGCATCGCCTTTCACAACGTGGGCGGCGTACCGCGCATCTCCGCGGGCGACGACGGCCGCGTGCTCGAACCGTCGCGCAATCATAAATGCAATTTCTGCGAGACCGTGAAGTCTACCGATGCCGGCATGGCCGCGTGCATGGCCTGCGACGCGCGGGACGGCAACAAGCGCGCAGGCCAGGAACGCCGCACGTTCAAGTGGCGCTGCCACGCGGGCCTCGAAGAAGTCCTCGTCCCGGTCCTGCTCGAAGACCGCCACGCGGGCACGCTTTTTGGCGGGCAGGCGCGGCCAGCGAAGCTACGCGAGGCCCAGCGTAGGCGCATAGAAGCGCATTGGCGCAAGCTGGGTCTGAACGTCGACAAGCTGCGCACGCTGTATGCGGCGCGGCCCGTTCACGACGGCAAGAACCTCGACGCGCTGGGACGCCTGCTCGCGGCGCTGGCCGAACGTGTGGCGCAGCGCGCGGCCACCGCGGCGCTCACGAGAGCCTACGAAGCGGAGAAGGACACGCCGGTTAAGCAGGCGTTGGCCCTGATGGCGCAACACGTGGCCAAGCCGCTCTCGTTGTCCGAAATTGCCAAGCGCGTGCATTTAAGCCCCTCGCGGCTTTCACACCTGTTCACGCAACGCGAAGGCGCGAGTTTCCGCGAATGCCTGCTCAAGCTGCGCATTGAGCGCGCCAAGGAGCTGTTGTCCGGCACACCGCTGCCGGTTGCCGAAGTCGCCGCACGCGTGGGCTACGAAGATCCGAACTTCTTCAGCCGAATCTTCAGCAAGAAAACAGGGCATGCGCCGCGCGCGTACCGCCGTCAGTTCGCGCGGGCGTAGTGCACGGAATGCGCCTCGCTGTTTGAGCTTTCCTGAAGGACAGCTATTGTGCAGGCCATGACGCCGCTCCTGGTACTTAACGTGGTCGGCTTGACGCGCGCACTGCTCGCCAAGTTCCCCGGCAAAGCGCGCGCCCTCGAAAGCTTGGCTCGCGAGGGGCAGAGCTGCACGCTGGGCACGGTCCTGCCCGCGGTGACATGTTCCGCGCAGGCCACTTTTCTGACCGGCCAGATGCCGCGCGAGCACGGGATTGTCGCCAACGGCTGGTATTTCCGCGAACTTGCCGAAGTCCATTTCTGGAAGCAGTCGAATTACCTGGTCGGCGGCGAAAAAGTCTGGGACGCCGGCCACGCGCGCGATCCCCAGTTCACCTCGGCGCAGATCTGCTGGTGGTACAATATGTATTCGGCGAACGATATCGCCGTAACCATGCGCCCGGTCCACAAGCCCGACGGCGGGCTGGTTTCGCTGCTCTACACCACCCCCCCCGACTTGGCCCTGCAACTCGACGCTGAACTCGGGCGCTTCCCACTCTTCGATTTCTGGGGCCCACGCGCGGGGATCGCTTCGTCGGAGTGGATCGAGCGCTGCGCACGCAGCATCAAGCGGCGCTCCAACCCCACACTTAGCCTCGTGTATCTCCCGCACCTCGACTACAACGCGCAGCGCGTCGGTCCCTACGCGCCAGAGACAGGCGAGGATCTCGCGCAGGTTGATGCCATTGCCGGACGGCTCGCGCACGAATGGCGCGCGCAGGGTGGCGAAGTGGTCGTGCTAAGCGAATACGGCCTTGCGCCGGTCAGCGGCGCTGTCGACATCAATCGCGTGTTGCGCCGCGCGGGATACTTAAAGGTGCAGGAACAGCTCACGTGGGAACTGCTCGACCACGGCGCGTGCCGCGCGTTTGCCGTGAGCGACCACCAGGTCGCGCATGTATATGTAAAGGAAGCCCGCGATCTCGCCGCCGTCACGGAGCTCCTTGAGCGCACCGCCGGGATCGAGCGTGTTCTCGACGAAGCAGGCAAAAAAGAATACGGCCTGGACCACCCACGCTCCGGGGACTTGGTGGCGATCTCCGCACCCGACAAATGGTTCACGTATTATTTTTGGGAAGACGACAAAAAAGCCCCGGCCTACGCGCACGAAATCGAAATCCACGCCAAACCCGGCTACGACCCGCTGGAACTCTTTATGGACCCCAAGGCACCGCTCAAGATGCCGCGCATGCTCACGCGCCTGGCGCTGCGCAAGCTGGGCTTCAATGTGGGGCCGATCATGACTTTCGTGCCGTTCGACAGCGGGCTTATTAAAGGAAGCCATGGGCGCCTGCCGCTCACGCCGGAAGAAGGCCCGCTCTTCATCACTTCGTCGAAGAAAATTCCGCTGCCCGAGCATCTGAACGCGACCGCCGTAAAAGCCAAATGCCTGGAGCTTATTTTTGGAGCGTGAGCCCCGCCCGCGGCCTTCGGCCGGGTTTTCACTCGCCGATTATTTTAATCAGCACGCGTTTACGGCGCCGCCCGTCGAATTCTCCGTAGAAAATCTGCTCCCACGGCCCGAAGTCGAGTTTCCCCGCGGTGATCGCCACGACGACTTCACGGCCCATGATGGTGCGCTTCAGGTGCGCGTCGGCGTTGTCTTCGCCCGTATCGTTGTGGCGGTACTGGCTGGAAGGTTCGCGCGGCGCGTGCTTTTCCAGCCAGCGCTCGAAATCGGCAAGCAGGCCGCCCTCGTTGTCATTAATGAAGACGCTCGCGGTGATGTGCATGGCGTTGACCAGAACGAGGCCTTCCTGCATGCCAGACTTTTTCAGCGCGGCTTCCACCTTGGACGTGATGTTGACGAAGCCAAGCCGCTCGGGCAGCTCGAACCAAAGTTCCTCGCGGTAATGCTTCATAGCGCGGCTCCTTTTAAGGCTTTCAATCTTCAGAGCGTCGGCGCAAACCGCAAGGGGCGTGAAAAATCTCCGCGTCGCCTCACCGCTTTCGTTCCGTGTAGCTTTTCGCCGACTCGATTAGGCTGCGTGATCGCATGAACGTCCTGCACCTGATCTCCGGACGCACCTTCACCGGTCCGGCGGCCGCGGCGCTCACCGACCTGCGCGCGCTGCAAGCCTGCGGGCATCAAGTTTGGCTGGCCTCACGTTCGGGCAGCCATCTGGAAGACGGTGCGAAGCGCGAAGGCATACCGTTTGCCGGCGGCCTGCGGCTGGACCGCGGGCTGGCGCGCATCGCGACGGCGCCTTTCGACGCACGCAAGCTCCGCAAAATCTGCCTGGAACTCAAAATCGACATCGTGCATGTGCACCGTTCGAGTGACCACCTGCTCGCACGCCTGGCCGTGGGCAGCGGCGCACATGCGAAGCTGGTGCGCTCGTGGCACCGCGATCCTGGCCAAAGTTCACCCGGCACGCGCGGCAAGCTCGCGCGCTGGGCTGCGGGGCACCTGATGGCGTCGCGCGAACACAAGGACCTCCTCGCCGAAGATACCGACCTGCCCGTGCAGTACCTCCATCCCGGCACGGATACGGAACGCTACCGCCCCATCGAAAAACAAGAGGGCCTGCGCACCCTGACTGTAGGCCTGATCGGACGTTGGAAGCGCAAGGAAGACCGTGGGCAAAACGCGGTTCTCGAATTGTGCACGCGGCTCGATCTGCGGTTGCCGTGGCGGCTAGTTTTGCTGGGCCGCGGCGAGCGCCAGCCTGACCTGGAACGCGCGATCGCGGCGCACGCGCGCAAAGATCGCCTCTCCATGGAAGTCACAAGCGACGAATACCCGCGCCAGGCCGCGCGGCTGGACCTGGGCCTGATCTTCGCAACGGGCTCCGACGGCGCATCGCGCCCGGCGCTTGAATTGCTCGCGTGCGGCGTGCCCATCGCGCTGGCCGACCTCCCGGGACTTCGCGAACTGGGTGAAGACCCCGGTTGCGCGCGGCTGGTCCGCCCCAAGGACTTGACCGACTGGACGAAGACTATTGAAGAACTAATCCGCGAGCCCGCGAACCTCGCGCAGATGAGCCGGCAGGCGCGCGCGCGCGCTGAAGCCGTCCATGCACTACCCAAGCGCGGCAAAGCGCTCGCCGATTTTTACGCCAAGCTTTAAGCGCGCGGTTTTTTCAGCACCGCTGCAATCTGGGTCCAAAGTTCTTCTTCGCGGTCCTGCAGAGCAAATTTAATCCCAAGAGCCAGAACCGGCGCGCTCTGCTCCGGATCGCCCAACGCTTCGAGCTTAACGGCATCCTTTTCGGAGACCACCAACGCAATTGCGCCGGATTTCGTGGAAGCTTCCAACAATTCGCCCAGTTCTTCGCGCGTGAAGCGATGGTGGTCCGGGAACGCGCGCGTCTGGGTCAACGTCGTGCCCAGCTTGCGCAGCGTGGCAAAAAAAGCCTCGGGATTGCCCAGAGCGCAGGCCGCAGCGAGGCGCTTGCCCGACAAGGCCAGCGCCGGTTCCGGCGGGGCCTCCTCAAAGAGCCGCCGTACTTGCGTGGGCTGATGCGTGGCGCGATAGACAGGCTTGCCGGGCGCCATTTCGGCCAGCCGCAACGTGAGGGCCTCGAGGCCACCGGCGAGGTCGCATCGCGTCAGCACCAACGCGTCGGCCCGCTGCAGAGCCGAAAGCGGTTCGCGCAGCCGGCCCCATGGGAGCAGATGCCCGCCGCCGAACGGATCGGTCGCGTCAAGTAGGACTAGGTCGAAGTCGCGGGCCAAATTCCAATGCTGAAAGCCGTCGTCGAGCAGCGCCACGTCGCAGCCCTGGCGCTGGGCTTCAAGGCAACCGGCGACGCGGCGTGGATTCACCACCAAGGCGGCTTCGGGAACCAGCCGCGCAAGTTCGCGGGCTTCGTCGTTCAGTTCACCGGGGCGCGCGGCGCCGTAGCCGCGCATCAGGATCGCGGGCTTCTTCGCCAGCCCACGCGCGAGCAAGCCCTGTGCTAGCCATGCGGTCGCGGGGGTTTTGCCGGTCCCGCCAGCGGTCAGATTCCCAATGGAAAGCACCGGCAGCGGGCCGCGGACGCGCTTGAGCAAGCCAGCGCCATAAAACGCGCGGCGCGCGAGCGCCCCCACGCCAAAGCCCACCGCAAAGAGCGGCCCGGCCCAGCGCAGTGCGGGCGGTAGCGGCGAGGCGCTCCGCGTCAGTCCGGTTGAAGGCTTGTCGGATTCCACAGGTATGCGGCGGTTTTACTCGAAAAGTGCGCGGCGTAAATACGGGGGCGGCTTACGGATTGTCCGGGTGACTCGGCGTAACGCCGCCCAGGAGCGGCATCTGGCGCCGCATGTTGGACTTCAGGCACTCGACCATTTCCTTGAGCAACTGCGGATTTTCGTCGGCCAGGTTCACGTCCTCATTCGGATCGTTCTGCAGGTCGAACAACAGGTACGTGCCGGGCGCGCGCTCGAAGATCAGTTTGTAGCGTTCGTTCTTCAACACGCCAATGGTGCCATAATGGGTGGTCAGGAGCACTTCGCGGTTCGTGTTGGCTTCGCGCAGTTCGGGCGTAACGGTGTGGTTCAGGCAGGGCACCAGGCTGTTGCCCGTGGTCAGCGCGCCGGGGACCGGGACTTCTTCCATACCCAGCAGTTCTTCGACGGTCGGCACGATGTCGTTCTGCAGCACCGGCACGTCGCAGACGGTGCCTTTGTCGAAGCCCGGCATCTTGATGGTGAGAGCGATACGCAGCGCGCCTTCGTACAACTGGCCTGGATAGTAGGCGTGCTCGTGTTCGTACCACTGGCAGCCGTGGTCGCCGATCATGATGATCAGGGTATTGTCATAGAGTCCACGTTCGCGCAGCCGGTTTATGATCGCGCCGAACTGGCCATCCATGCGCGAGATCGTCTGGTAATAGCGCGCCATCATGTCGTTGTGCGCACCGTTGCGCAAAAACGCGTCTTCCTCGGCGAACTCCAGGCCATCGGGAAAGCCCAGTTCCTGCGCGCGTTCCTTGCTTGTCCGCTTCCATTCGAAGTGCGTGTCCGACATGTGCTCCGTGATGAAGAATTTTTCGCCGGGCTTGATCGAATCGATAAAGCGCACGATGCGGTCCCGGCGCAGGTCGCCCGGCCAGATATCCTTCTCCTGCTGATCTTTATCCGGGAATTCCAGCTTCCGGAACGGATCGGGCTCCCAGTCCAGGCGCCCTTCGTCGGACGGGATGTAGCAATCGACGAACGGCGCCACGTTCGAGAAACACCAGCGGCTGATGCCCGCGAGCTTGAGCAGCTTGTGCAAATTATTGTAACGCGAATATTTATCGCCGAAGGGCTTGCTCGCATCCATTTCGACCACACGCACCGGTAGGCCGGTCTGCACGGCATACCAGCCGTCCCAAGTGCTGGGATAGCGCGCGCGCACATGGGTGAAGCGCACGCTGTCTTCGGCCAGTGCGTCGATGCTCGGCGTCGCAATCGCGCCATTAGACAGATGCCGTTCGCCATAGCACGACAGCGCCCGCGGCACGATGCCTTCCAGATAGATCACCACGATGCCATCGAGCTTCGCGGCCTTTTCCGGATCCTTGACGCGGAATTCGTTCTGCGGAAGGGTCACTGGTTCGATGGGCGGCAGGACCGGGTTCAGGTCTCGGGGCCCGCCGACCAGCATCTGTATGCGCTCTTCCTGCGTGCCACCGAGCAGCCAGTTGAGAAACTCGACTTCAAACTGATGCCGGCTGCTGAATTCATAGGTCCGCGCGAAGACATTGCGGTTGATGTGCTGCCAGCCCCAGAAGGGATAGGTGGCGAAGAGCATGCACACGATCACGGTGCCCAGCACCACGCCGCGGCCCCAGCGCAACATACGCCGATCCAGCGTGACCGCGCTCTGCATTTCGAGCCGGCGCAACGATGCGATGTACGTCAGCGTGCCGCGCACCACCAGGAAGACCCCCGCGGCCGCCGCAAACGCCAGGAATATCCGGCAGCACGGCAGCAGGCCCCGGCGCATCATGTAGCGCCAATCTTCGAAGGTGAAGTCCACGGTATTCACGTACCACGTCAAGCCGATTACCACAGACACCGCAGTAAACAGCATCACGGTGAGCCAGCGGCCGCGCCAATTCACTGGGCGCAGCAGGCGCATCAACGGATAGATCGGGAATGTAAACAGGCCAATAAAGGCAAGTTCCGAACGCTGCACGCGGTAGGTCTGGCGTTTCAGATCTCGGCGATTGCTGCCCGTATCGCGCTTGAGCAGAACCAGGGTAAAGTACAAAAGAGGCACCAACCCTAGAATCAGACAGACCACCGTGCCCATCGGTAGCAGCACCGCGCCTTCCGCTTCGATCTCAGGCTTGAGCTTGTATTGCCACGGGATCATCAAGGTTAGCGCAAAGAGGATCGCGCCGCCCAAGGCCATGCGCCGCAGTTCGACGACATCCAGGCGCTTGCCGGGCGCGCGCAGCCAGCGGAAGGCCAGATACACGACCAGCGCCAGCAGCGAAGCCACCGACGCAAACAAGATTGACGAAGAGTACAGCACCAGCGTCGCATCTTGCTGCTCGCTGCCGCGGAAAAACGGAAGGTAGTCAAAGCCGCCGTTGGTCTCGGGCGACCAGAATTTCCAGTGCTCCAGCACCGAATAGACGAAGACCGCACAGGTGGAGAGCAAGTAAACTTCAGCCAAGCGCATCGGGTTGCGGGAAGGCTCCGGCGCGGGCGAAAAGTGGGTCTCGAAACCAAACCCCTTTTGCTGCGTGCGCAGCCAGAACCAGACCGCCGCCACTCCAAAGCCCAGCACCGCCCAATGCGCCCAGAAGGTGCCGCGCGCGGAGCCGTCTTCGACCGGCCAGCAGGCGGCCGTACCCAGAATTACCGTCGCCAGTGTCGAGATGGCCAGTTCGAGACCCAGTATGCGTTTGCGAACGCGCCAAAAGGCCGGAACTGTAAAGATCACCAACGCCGCGCCAATCCCGGCGAGCCAGTAAGCCATGTCGGTGTAGTGGCATTCTACGAAAAAGAGCAGCGGGATGTTGCGCATCGACAAAAGCTTGGCGATGTTAGAGCCCTTTACGCATTGAAAGGCCAGCATCGTTCCGAAAAGGAAAAAGAATGCGCACCAAGCCAGGTTGGCCAGATGCACCAGGAGCGGCAGCACGTATTTGCGGAAACGACGCAGCGGCACAGCGGTCCTCCAATAGCCCTGCAAAGGCAAGCATTAGCCCTGCACAGCCCCGCCCAAATAATTGACAGACAAAACCCTAGTAAATTCACCTGCAAATTCTAGCAAAATCCAAACAAGGCAGGATACAAAAAAAAATGGCGCCTTTGCAGGCGCCACTCTCTTTTGAAGCTTCCAAGTACTGACTAGAGTCAGATAATTACTTGGTCGGGGTCGTAGCGGCCGGCGTGGTAGCAGCCGGAGTGGTGGCGGCCGGCGTGGTGGACGGAGCCGTCGTCGGCTTCGCAGTCGTAGTCGGCGCCGTCGTCTTGGTGTCACCACCGCAGCCGACGAGACCCAGAACACCAACCACAGCAACCGTCGCAATGATCTTGCGCAGCATACCTCTTCTCCTCTGTCTTTTTGACAACGATCCCCCCCCGCGTTCGGCGTGGACAATCCATGCCGTGCCCTGTAGACGCCAGGGGTGTGATTTTTTCTTTTGCCCGAGAGCGCGAACAACCATATTGAATCCGGTCGCAGTGTCAACTACAAAATAAGCCCCGCAGGGAATTTCAAACCCCATCGACAATCCATTTGAAATCAAATACTTACAAGAACAAACTACGTTTCAAAGTCTGGATCCTGGCCCTTCGAAGTACCTTAGCAATGCTAGGTCTGCCGTTATGGCAATTCTGTTAAAGTACTCCATCGGTTCGGGAGCCGGGTGATCTTATTCCCTCGGTTTGCCAGCAGCCCAAGCCCAACTTAGACTTCCCTTTATGCCCTCCTTCGGCTTGGCCACCAAAATCACTGTGCCCTTTGTGGTGCTCTTCGCCGTCCTTTTAACACTCCTCGGCTGGTACCTGACCCGCGAAGTCTTCGACGAAGTCGACGCGCGCATCGAACGCGAAGAGCGCTTCGTGCTGTCCGTGGCCGCCTTCCCGCATATCCCGCCGGAAGCCAACTTCCTGCGCGGGATCCGTGACCGCGCGCGCGGCGACAATGCCGATGCCGCGGGCATGGAGTTCGTCGTGCTCTCTGATGCCGCGCCGCCAGTGACGACCTTTGACGCGCTGGATACCAAGGGTCCGCGCCTGGCCGCGGCGATCAAGGACAGCCTGAAGAACGGCGCTCTCTTTCCCGAAGCCCTACCCATGGACAACGCGGGCAAGATTCTCGTCGCGCATGCCAATTTGGAAGGCGAGCGCTACCTGATTCTGTACACGGCGCGCTGGCCTGCGGGCAATTACCGTGGCTTCTTCCTCTTATATCCACAGGCCAGCATCGACGCGGCCAAGAACCGCGCCTTGCAGCGCATCGCCTGGGTCGGCGGCGTGGGCTTGGGGCTGGCGGCGCTTTTGGGCGCGTTGGTCGCCCACTGGATCAGCCGGCCGATCCGCCGGCTGGCCGCCTACGCGGGTCGGCTGGGCAAAGGCGGCCTGGGCGAACGCCTCGAACCCGACCTGCAGGCGCTGCGGGACGAAATCGGCGAACTCTCGCGCGCTTTTGCCGGCACTGTCGAAAAGCTGCGCCGCTCGCAGGAAGAACTGGTCCAGTCCGAACGCCTCGCCGTGACCGGCAAACTCGCCGCGAGCGTAGCCCACGAGATCCGCAACCCGCTGACTTCCATGCGCATGATCGTGCAGACGCTCGCCGACCGCAAAACCAACGACACCGCGACGGGCGAAGCCTACGCCATGGTCCTGAGCGAGATCGCGCGCCTGGAGCTGGCCGTCGACGAACTCCTGACCTTCGCGCGCCCGCGCCCTGCACAGCGCACGCCCACGGACCTGAATAAGCTGTGCGCGGAGACGCTCGCGTTTCTCTCCCGCCAGCTCAAGCACGCCGGCGTCGAAGCGAAATTCGAACCCGACGCCGCGCTGCCCGCCGACCTGCCGCTCGATGCCCATAAAATCCGGCAGGGCCTCGTGAACTTGCTGCTCAACGCGATGCAGGCGATCGTGCGCAAAGGCACGGTGACGTTGCGCACGCGCTGGGATGCGGACAAAAAGATCGTGCGGATTGAAGTCGCCGACACCGGCGGTGGGATACCCGAAGCGATCCGCGCCACCGTCTTCGATGCGTTTGTGAGCGCGAAGCCCGGCGGCGGCGGCTTGGGACTGGCCATCGCGCGGCAGATCGCCGAAGAGCACAACGGCAAGATCACCTTCGAAACGTCTGACAGCGGCACCACATTTATGGTCGAATTGCCGGCGGCTTAAACGTACTTATTCGCGCGGAACCATTCGACCGCGCGCGTCAGCGCTTCTTCCGGCGGCGTCTGCGGCAGACCCAACTCTTTGACCGCCTTCGCGCCGTCCACAAACATGCGTTTCTTGGCCATACGCACGCCTTCCAGGCTGATCGAAGGTTCCTTGCCGCGCCAGAGGCTCCACTTCGTGTTCACCCAGCCTGAAAGATACGCGACAAAGTACGGCAGTGTGAATTTCGGCGCAGGCACGCTCGAAATCTTCGAGAGTAGTTTGCAAATATCCATCAGCGTGAGGTTTTTGCAGCCGAGGATGTAACGCTGCCCCGTGCGTCCACGTTCAGCGGCGAGCAAATGGCCTTCGGCGCAATCGCGCACGTCGATCAGGTTCAATCCCGTGTCAACGACCGCGGGCATCTTGCGCTTCAAGAAACGCACGATCATTCCACCGGTTGGGGTGGGCTTGATGTCGCGTTCGCCCACCGGCGCGGTCGGATTGACGATCACTACCGGCAGGCCTTTTTCGGCCAGTTCGCGCACCGCTAACTCGCCCTGCAGCTTGGTGCGCTTGTACGTCCCGGCCATCTGTTCGATGTGCACGGGCGTCTCTTCGGTCCCCAGGCTGCCGTCGTCGGGCAGGCCGATGCAGCCGACGGTGGACGTATACACGATGCGCGCGACGCCCGCCTGCCCAGCAGCTTCCAACAGCGCCTTTGAGCCTTCGACATTCGAACGGTACATTTCCTGCGGATCGGCGACGTCAAAACGGTAATCCGCGGCAACGTGAAAGAGCATCGTGCAGCCTTTGACCGCGCGCTCCAGGCTCGCCTTGTCCTTCAGGTCGCCAACGCAGGTTTCGTAGCCGGGAATGCCTTCAAGCGTGTCGAGCCGGCTCGACGCACGGACCAAAAGCCGCAGGCTCTCCCCGCGCGCGGCCAACGCGCGCGCGACGTGGTTGCCGAGAAAGCCGGTTGCACCTGTGACTAGGATCATGGGGCGGGGAGTATATTCGGGGGCCGCAACTGCGGTATGGCAAATCATGCGGGTTGCACACACACTCTTCTGGGGTAAAGTCAATGCATCGGGCAACGCGGCGAGAACAATGGAACTCATCTACTGTGACCAGTGCGGCTCGCGCATCAGTCAGAAGGACTTTGACGAAGGCCGCGTCCACAAGGTCGATGCCAAAAATTTTTGCCCGCAATGCCGGCCGCCGACCGTAGAAATATCCACCGCTTCCCGCGCTCAAGTTCTGCCCGTCTCATCCAGCCGACGACGACCTTCTTCGGTGATGATCACGCCGGCTTCCGCGCGCCATCCCGCGCAGAGCCCGGCCGCTGCCAGCGCGCCACCACCCGCCAAGTCCAACCCGCTCGTCGCGGTGGGCATCGGTGCCGGGTTGTTGGGGATCGGGTTGGTGGCTTGGGCGCTCTCTATGGGCGGCAAGAAGGAAAGTGAAAACACCGCCGGCGGGGGCTCCAGTTCCGCCACCCCACCCTACGTAGCTCCGGACGCCGGCCAAAAGTCCAAGAAGGACCAGGAACGCGACGCCAAGTCCGAACTCGAGCGTCTGCTGGTCAATAATGATTTTCCCGAAGCCCGCGTAAAGCACCTGCGCGAGTTCATCGAGAAAAACGCGGGACTGGCTGCGGCCGACGAAGCCAAAAAGCGCCTGGCCGAACTCATCGACGAGCCCGCGCCGCCAAAGCCCGATCCCGCCAATTCGGACGTGCCGCCTACCCCCACCACCCCGACCACGCCTGGCAAACTCCTGCCCGAACACATCCACCTAACCGGTAAGGCGCCCACGCCAACAGACCTGCAAATAAATTGGGATACCGTCGGCGCACCAAAAGGCGAAGCGATCCTCGAACGCCTCGACGTGCGCGCCGAACCGCTGAAAGCCGAACTCAAATCGTATCTCGGCAAGGGCACCGCCCCCAAGGTCGGCCTCTCCGGCACCGCTGAGGCATTTGCCGCGGGCACGCACGTGACGCAGGACGGCGATGAAACGTTCACGCGCATCCCGGCGGCACTCAGCAACATGACACGCCTGCGCACGTCCAAGGGCGATAAAGCCCCCGCGCCCTCCGACACCGCCTACGTCGTCGGGGTCGATGGTGCGTGCCAGATTTATCTCCCGCTTGATCCCAAGGCCTACCCCGAAGGCAAGCTGCCTTGGATGGATGAAACCTGGGTCGATTCGGGCCTGCGCTGCGATTCCAATGGCACGCCTGGCTGGACGATCTGGGAAAAGACCGTGGCCGCGGCAAGCGATCTAAAACTCGGCGCGGGCAACGGGACCTGCCGCGGGCTGACGTTCGTCTTTGTGCCGGCATCGGGCTGGAAGGAAGTCGCGCGCGGAGTGGCGGCCACGGGCACAGCCGAAGAAAAGGGCCTCAAGCCCGGCCAGGTTTACTGTTACCGCGTGCAAGTCACGCAGGCGGAAGCTTCGCCGGTGCGTTCGCCGTGGCTGGCCTTGCGCTTGAACGGCACTGCCGAAGTCACGACCCCGACCACTCCCGCCACACCGAACGCACCCGCAAAAGCCGCCCCGGGCAAGGCCGTCTTTGCCCAGCGCGATGACCGCACCAAAGGCGCCTGGATCGGCATCTACGGGCGCGACGGCTACTATCTGCCAGGCTTCAAGGCCACCAACAACGGTCGGGTTGAACTCGATGCGGGCACCCTGATTTCGCTGCCTTCTTACGTCACCAAACTCAGCAGTGAGTCGAAGGAACCCTACATCTGGGTTTGGGCGCTCAAAGCCACCGAAGCCGCCGCGCTGCAACTGCCGGGCGGCGGCGAGACCCGCCATTCCGCGGCGGTCAGTTGGCACGGCCTGGAATACCTGCTCGAAATCGCTTCCGGCGAGACGCGCCAGCTCTCCATCTATCTGAGCGTGCCCGAGAAGGACACAAACCGAGCCATGCATATCGAGATCCTGGATGCGGCGACGGACAAGCTGATTGAAAAGCGCGACTTGGAAGACGGCGTGCTGCAGACGGGCGTCTGGCTGAGTTGGAACGTGACCGGCGGTGTGAAACTTAAGCTGCAGCAGGGTCCCAAGAACAACAGCGCGGTTTTGTGCGGGATCTTCTTCGATCCGGTGGGCTCAACCAAAGTGGCATGGCCTTTGTTCAGCGAGCCGTACCGCAAAGCGCGCGACGCATGGCGCAAGCTCGACCTGGCCGCGCTCAAGGACCTCGCGGCGGGATTGAAAGAGGAAGCCGCGCCGCTCAAGTCACTGTTGCAGGCGGGCATCGAATACCAGACCGCGGTTCAGACCCAGCTCAAGGCGCTCGAAGACAAGGACGTCTTCTTTGCACTGCGCCTCGGCGGTACCCGCGCCGGACACCTTTCAAAAGTCGACGGTGTGAACTTCACCTGGCAAGGTTCGGGCACGGCACAAAAGCAGTCGTTGGCCGACCTGGCGCCGGAAACCTGGCGTGAACTCGCCGACGCCGGGTTTAAAGAGACGGTCAAGGATGCAACGAAGGCCGGTGAATTACGCGCGGCCGCGGCGCTATTAGGCGGAGACGGGCAGGCGATTCAGGCGGCGCTGGGGCCTGCAGGCAAAACGGGCCTCGAGTGGGGGCCCTTCGCGGGCCTTTTGGCGGTTTTTGAAGGAGAAGAACGCGCCGACGCGCTGCTGGAAGATCTCGACACCCTGGGCAAGGCAGGGCGCTGGGGCGAAGCGCAGGGCCGCGCTGACGCCTTCAGCCAGACGCTGGTCACCCTGCCCGCAGACATGAAGGCCAAGCTTGACACCCAAACGCTGAAGGCACGCACGGAATTCAAGGCGCTTTGGACGCGCACGGACAAATTCCCGCTGGCTGGCGCAAGGCAGGTCCTGCCGACCGGACAACTGGAACTCACCTACGATTTCCACGACCCGCGCCAGCTCGCCGATTTCGAACTGTCCAGCCTGCCCACAGTTTGGCTGGAGAAGAACGAAGTCGCGCTGCACACGCCTGTCTTAAGACATTGCCTGCCCTTGCGCGGCGATCTGAAATTTTCGTATGAAGCCACGCCAACGGTGGCCAAGTTCAACGGGATCGGACTGCG
>Ga0265314_10002350_pt1 | contig 19524 bp, 10 predicted proteins | sample 4126metaG_FD_203106 | JGI IMG/M metagenome (GOLD analysis project Ga0265314, IMG submission 203106) | Rhizosphere microbial communities from Carex aquatilis grown in University of Washington, Seatle, WA, United States - 4-1-26 metaG | ecosystem: Host-associated > Plants > Roots > Rhizosphere >... | reverse complement strand
TGCCGATTCATTGGAAGACATCTTCAGGAAAATCGTGAGCCAGTGCTACGATATCGAAGGCGATGACCGCTCTCTCAGATCAATTGCGAATGTATCACAGGATGATCGTCGCGGGTTCTTCGCCCGATTGAGGGCTGAGTACGGTGTAAGACGCGAGTTTTTTACTACCGTCGTTCGAGTGCCCGCTTCAATGATGGCTTTGGTGGACCCGCTCAGGACAATCGGGTTCAGTGTTGAAATCGACAGAACATAGGAAAACTATGATTATAGGGAATGACCGGATTCCACCTCAGAAAATGGAGGAAGAGATCTACATCCTCAGCGAGCAGGCTCTCGCATCGGTCCATCTTGAGGGACTGCGGATCCTGGTCGTCATTCCTGATACGACCCGGCATGCGCAGCTCCCCGTGTTCTTTAAGACGCTTGGCCGCATTCTCGGCCCTAAAGTGAGTGCGCTCGATTATCTTATTGCGACAGGTACTCATCATCCATTGGAGATGGGAACCATCCTTAATCACGTTGGCATCACTGCTGACGAACACAGGTCAAAGTACACTAAAACAAAATTCTTCAATCATTCACACAACGACCTGGCGCAACTCCGGACGATCGGGAAAATTCCGGCGTCAGAAATGTCCGACCTTTCCGGAGGATTGTTTACCGAACCGGTAGAGATTACCATAAACAAACGTATCTTCGACTACGATCGGATCATTGTGATCAGCCCGGTCGTTCCCCACGAAACGGTCGGCTTTGCCGGAGGAAATAAATATTTTTTTCCGGGAATCGGCGGCGAAGAGATTATCCAGACATTCCATTGGATCGGAGCCCTCATTACAAACCCGGTCGTTAACGGGGTGAAAGATACGCCGGTACGTCGGGTAATAAATAGAGCGGCGTCGTTCATTTCTGTCCCGCGGATATGTTTTGCGTTCGTGGTCGATGGTCAGGCAGTGACGTCTCTTTACATCGGTTCACCGGAAGAAGCTTGGGAGAAGGCGGCGGATGCTTCTTCAAGGGTTCACATCAAATATGTTGACCATGCCTACGACAAAGTTCTTGGCATCGCACCGGCAATCTATGATGATATGTGGGTGGCCGGGAAGGTGATGTATAAGCACGAGCCGATCGTCGCAGACGGGGGTGAGGTGATTATTTACGCCCCGCACGTTAAGGAAATTTCCTACACGCATGGACAAGAAATTCGGAAAGTGGGATACCATATCCGGGATTATTTTTTGCGGCAATGGGAGCGGTTTTCCGGAACATCGAAACTGATTCTTGCCCATTCCACGAATGTGAGAGGCATTGGGACGTTTGAGAACGGCATGGAATTCCCTCGTATCAAAGTCACTCTTGCTACGTCTATTCCCGAAGATGTATGCCGATCTGTCAACCTTGGATATATTGACTATCGCTCGATCAACGTTCCTGAGTGGAAGGCAAAACAAAATGGCAACTTATTAGTCGTTGAAAACGCGGGTCAACTTCTTTATCGTCTAAAGTAAAATGACCTTAGCGTGAGGAATGTCCATGGAAATGAATATCGTGAAGGTATTGAAAACTTATTCGGCAGATAAGAAGTAATGAAGATAGAAAAATATTCAATCGGAATCGGCGATCGTTTTGGCCATGAAGGAGTGGCGCAGCTTGCTGCGTTCGTCAAGGCACGCGATCGTGGAGTGGATGTTGTTCCGGTGTGGAACAAATCTAATCGCGAACATACGCTCATCGGGACACAGCCGCAGGACACGCGTTTGGAGGCGGACCAGGCGGTGAAACAGTTGGGATGGAAGTCGTCGTACTACGTCGACGCCGACCACATTGGGATCAAAACTGTGGACTCTTTCATCGAGCCGAGCAATTACTTCACTCTCGATGTCGCCGATTTCATCGGAAAGGAACCCGAGTCTGACGAGCTTGCCGATTTCACAAAGTTCTGCGGAAAGTATACCGGAACGCTCAACATCCCCGGCCTTGACAAAGGCATTGACGTAACCATACCGACGATTGTTTCCGTAGGGAAGAAATATCTCTCCGCTGTAAAGGAAGCGGGAAATATTTATCGCTCTATCGCATCCCGGAAAGGGAAGGAAAATTTCATCACTGAAGTGTCGACCGATGAAACGAACGCTCCCCAGACGCCGGTGGAGCTTTTCTTTATCCTTGCCGCACTTTCAAAAGAAGAGGTACCTCTGCAAACCGTCGCTCCGAAATTCACGGGACAATTTCTGAAGGGAGTCGACTATGTCGGGGATGTCGCGCAATTTGCCGCTGAGTTTGAAAAGGATGTCGCGGTCATCGGTCACGCAATCAGAGAATTCGGCTTGCCCGAAACGCTCAAGATCAGCATCCATTCGGGAAGCGATAAATTCTCCATCTACCCGGCGATCAACAAGGCGATCAAGAAATTCAATGCGGGAATTCATCTGAAGACTGCGGGAACGACGTGGCTCGAAGAGGTTATCGGTCTTGCAAAGGCTGGCGGCAGCGGTCTTGTTATCGCGAAAGAGATTTATGCTCAGTCGTATCTCCGCTTCGAAGAACTGGCAAAACCGTATCTCACGGTGATTGATATTCGGAAGGAGAAGCTTCCGGCACCCGCCGATGTCAAGAACTGGGGAAGCGACGATTTTGTTCTGGCGCTGAAACATGATCTGTCGTGCGCGCGCTACAGCACATCGTTGCGTCAGCTCATTCATATCGGATTCAAGGTCGCGGCAGAAATGGGAGATCGGTTTAGAGATGCTCTCGACGAATCGGCTCGCACGATCAATGAAGGCGTTACCGAAAATATCTATGAACGCCATCTCCGTCCGATCTTTCTCGGCGGCGACTGATTCGCAATGCTGATTGAGTGGTATTGGCCAGCCACATGATTAATATAAGGATACACACCATAGGATAAAAAGAAGGAGCAATAGATGAGTAATGGTTTGAAAATTCAGCCTGGCGGTGCCTTCGATTTGGTGTCGCTCGGAGCGTTGGTTCACCGACTGGATCCTGGAATTATACCGTTTAGAAAAGCAACGGAATGCCAGATTCACACGAGCGGCGGAGAATTCAACGTCGCAGCGAACTTGGCAGATTGTTTCCGGATGAACACCGGCATCGTCACTGCAATGGTCGAGTATCCGATCGGCGATCTCATCGCAGAACGAGTGAGGGCGATGGGAGTAAAGCCTTTCTACAAAAAGTTCAAGCACAATGGTGTCAATGGCCCGAACATGGCCGCGGTCTACAGCGACCGGGGCCAGGGCGTCCGAGCTCCGGTTGTTTTCTATAACCGCTCGAATGAGGCAGCCGCGCAGCTGAAGCCGGGAGACTTTGATTGGAACTCTGTCTTTGCCGGCGGTGTCCGCTGGTTTCACAGCGGCGGAATTTTTGCAGCTCTTTCACCAACGACGGGAGAGCTGATCATTGAAGGGATGAAAGCGGCTAAGAAGGCGGGCGCGATCGTAAGCTTCGATTTGAATTTCCGCGAGAAGCTCTGGAATATCTGGGGCGGCGAGAAGAAAGCTGTGGAGGTGATTGGCCGGATCGTTGACAATGCCGACGTCCTTGTCGGTAACGAGGAGGACTTGCAGCGCGGCTTGGCAATCCCTGGTCCAAAGATTGCATCAAAATCAAAACTTGACCCGAGCACCTTTTTCGGGATGATCGACAAAGTTGTCGCAAAATATCCGCATGCGAAAATCGTGGCGACCACGCTGCGGGAAGTTCATTCTACCAATCATCACAGTTGGAGTGCTGTGGCGTGGATAGATGGGAAGACCTACACTGCGCCGACCTGCGAATTGGATATTGTCGACCGGGTCGGAGGCGGCGATGGATTTGCCAGCGGATTCTTTTACGGGCTTTTGACGGGAGAATTGCCGGAGGAGTCGGTCAAACTCGGCTGGGCTCATGGAGCACTTTTGACGACATTTCCCGGCGACACAACGATGGCGACTCTCGAGCAAGTCCGTGCGTTCGCTAAGGGCGGATCGGCACGTATCCAACGATAACTTTTAGCAATCAGAAAGCGAAAACTTTTACAATGAATGAAAAAGCAGATTTAGGATTAATTGGACTTGCGGTAATGGGTGAGAACCTCGTATTGAACATCGAAAGCCGCGGCTTCACGGTGGCGGTTTATAATAGAACACTGGAGAAGGTGGACAATTTTGTCCACGGGCGGGGGAAGGGGAAAAACATTATCGGGACGTATTCAATTGCCGAGCTTGTCGGTTCTCTCAAGACGCCGCGCAAGATTATGCTGATGGTGAAAGCGGGAAACCCGGTGGATGAATTCATTGAACAAATAATTCCCCATCTCGAAAGAGGAGACATTATTATCGACGGAGGCAATTCACATTTTCCGGACACGATTCGCCGGACGAAGTATCTGGAGTCGAAGGGCTTTCTCTTTATCGGGACCGGAGTTTCCGGCGGCGAAGAGGGGGCTTTGCGCGGACCGTCCATCATGCCGGGCGGATCACCGCCGGCATGGCCGCACGTGAAACCGATTTTCCAATCGATTGCTGCCAAGGTCGCCGACGGGACGCCTTGCTGCGACTGGGTTGGCGAAAATGGCGCGGGACATTTCGTCAAGATGGTGCACAACGGAATCGAATATGGTGATATGCAGCTTATCTGCGAAGTTTATCAGATCATGAAAGAGCTTCTCGGAATGTCGGCGCCGGAAATGCACGATGTCTTTGAAGAATGGAATAAAGGCGAACTCGACAGCTACCTCATCGAAATTACGCGCGACATCCTCGCATTCAAAGATACCGACGGCACTCCTCTTGTGGACAAAATTCTCGATACTGCCGGACAGAAGGGAACAGGGAAGTGGACAAGCGTTGCCTCTCTCGACCTCGGCATTCCTTTGACGATGATCAGCGAAGCGGTATACGGCCGCTGTCTCTCGGCGGCGAAGGAAGAGCGTGTGGAAGCGTCAAAGATCCTGCAGGGTCCGAAACCGAAATTCACAGGAGACAAAAAGGCTTTTCTGAACGACCTGGCAAACGCTCTTTACGCCTCGAAGATAGTCTCCTACACGCAAGGGTACGTTTTGTTGAAATCGGCGGCTGAGGAATATAAATGGAATTTGAATTACGGAGGCATTGCTTTACTGTGGAGGGGAGGATGCATCATCCGTTCCAAATTCCTCGGAAGGATCAAGGAAGCGTTCGACAAAAATCCGGATCTGACAAACCTGCTGCTCGATCCCTTCTTTAAAGAGACGATCGACCATTCGCAAGAGTCGTGGCGGCGAGTTCTCTCCACGGCAATTCTTAACGGCATTTGGGTCCCGGCAATGGCGACAGCTCTCAACTATTACGACGGATTTAGAAACTCCCGGTTGCCGGCGAACTTATTGCAGGCCCAGCGCGATTATTTTGGTGCGCACATGTACGAAAGAGTTGACAAACCGCGCGGGGAATTTTTCCACACGAATTGGACGGGCCGCGGAGGGGAAACTGCATCATCCGCTTATGTCGTGTGAGAAATACTTTTAGTCGGTTCACGTCCTCGACGGTATCGTGTTTTCGATATTGTCTTCACAAGGACTTTTACGATATCCTCGTGCATCTGGTCACTTCTTACATTGGGATGATTTTGAGTTAGCGGGCCTATTAGCATTTGTTTCACATCCGCGTATTCTTGCTCGAGACATTGACGACCGAGCAATTTGCTGCCAGTTGATTGCTTGTAACTCAGGAAATGTCGAGGGGACCTACGAATCATCTTCTTGCATTCCCAATTATAATTCTCCGCAAGCTCTAAAACGGCGCTCAGCCAAATTCGAGGTAATTTTATAGAGATATTTAAGACTTGAAACATCTGAAAAATAGTATCACGCGAATCCTGAAGGGAAAAGACGCATAAGCTTCATTTTTAATATACTTTGCGCTTTGGCGGCTTGGCGAGAGGCGATTTTTCAGTTGTCTCATATTAATTATTAAGGCGTCATGGATTCTTGACAATATAATGAGGAACTGAAGAGAAGAAGTCAGCCCCCCCCCGCGGTTTTTTGAAGATGTCCCTGGTTTGGGAGATTTCATAAAAAAACACTTGACTTTTTAGAAAATGTGATTAACTTATGAATCGGTTCAATTATTCTAGAATTAGTTCAACTTCAAATGACATTCCGGGCAATCCTAGTGTAATCGCAACACTTCAAACCTAAAAGCTGCAATCGATTTCGTCCACGCAGATGGGAATAGCAAGCGATATGTCGTCACAAGACACGTAACACCCTCAAAGTTTAAGAATCCAGAGTTCAGTTGTGGATTAGAATGCAAACGTTTGCAGATAAATGAAAAAACTCTGTTATGAAAAGTTGTGACAGATTGATTGTTTTTTTATTGCTGTCGTGTTCGCCGGTCAAGCTCTCAGCGCAGAGCACTCCGAATTGTTTTCTGAACGACTTTGAGCCTAAGACGGCCGCGATTCCTGCATTCGAACCAGCCGACAAGCCCTCGACCATCCCAACGGTAACGGTGACAATTGCCAATGACACACTCGGGCAAGTCTCAAAATATGTTTTTGGAAATGCCGTTGCAGTTTGGGTCGGTACAAATGTAAACAATCCAACTCTCGTTTCTCACCTTCAGCAGCTAGCTCCCTCGATAATCCGTTTTCCGGGGGGAAGCTGGTCCGATATCTATTTTTGGAATGGAAATCCGGGCGATCTGCCCGCGAATCTTTATTCATGGGGAGGAGGCACCTCGTGGACGCTGTCAGGTTTCTATCCGCAAATTGGTTCGTGGTATTCATTGACTGTTGATCAGTATTATAATCTGCGTCAACAGATAGGCGCTCAAGGTTTGATTACTATTAACTACGCATACGCGCGTTATGGCACGAGTGCGCATCCGGTAAACCAGGCGGCTCATTATGCAGCCGACTGGGTTCGTTATGATAAGGGCCGCACTAAATTCTGGGAAATAGGCAATGAAGACGGCGGACCCTGGGAAGCGGGCTGGCGGATTGATCCTGCTACAAATCATGATGGGCAGCCGGACACAATCTCCGGCGCATTATACGGACAACATTTCAAAATTTTTGCCGACTCGATGAAAGCGGCTGCCGCGGAGGTAGGGGCCACGATCTACATTGGAGCACAGATTAACAGCTTTGACGGTACAAACGATTGGAATATTGTTAATCACACGTGGAATGCAGGAGTTTTCTCCGAAGTCGGCGACGCGGCGGATTTCTATCTCGAACATAATTATTTTGGCGACAGTTACACCTATCTTAAGCAACAAGTCGACGATACTCGTTTAGCGATCGACAACAATATGACGTTCATGAGGGGAGATATCGCGGCAAAAGGGGCACCCTCAAAACCGATTGCCTTAACAGAGTGGAATTGCGGCGGACCCGATTCAATCTATACATCGACGATCAACGGTATGGAAGCAGTGGTGTCGTATTGTGAGATGATAAAGAATAACTATGGAATGTCCTGCCGCTGGCTTCTGGCAAGTCAGGCGAAGGATGGAATGTTTTATTACCAGCTTCCGACGGATCCCGGCGTACCGTTGTGGAATCCCCGGCCCGATTTTTACTACATATCGTATTTACAGCGCTTCACGGGAGACCATACAGTGGGCACGACTGTCACTACTTCACCGACGTACAGCGACATGCTTGCGTATGCCACCAGGTTTGCTTCGGGAGAGCTGGGGGTTGTAGTGGTGAACAAGAACAAAACTGATAAAGTGGTAAAACTGGAGATGGGTACCATTGGTGTCGGCGACCGGTTCTACGTTTACTCATTGACGGGCGCCAACGTTGACAAGTATGGAAAGTCGCAGACGGTTGTTGTGAATGGAGTCGGTCCAACAAGCGTACCCTGGGGACCGGGACCGCAAGATTTGGACAGCGTCAAGGCATGGGGATATCCCATTGGAAGCCAAATCAGCTTTGCGTCGCCGGCATATTCAGTGCAGTATGTTATGATCGAGTCCGGCAGCAACGTCGTGTCGGTCGGAAAAGAAAAACAACCTGTGATTGCTGACCGATTCGCCCTGCATCAAAACTATCCCAACCCGTTCAATCCATCAACAACATTTTCTTTCAGCCTTCCTTCAAAATCATTCGTAACAGTGAAAGTTTTTGATTTGGTAGGGAGAGAAGTGGCGACAATTGTCAATGAGGAGATGGAGGCCGGCAATCATTCGAAACAATGGGTTGCTGAGGGATTATCGAGCGGTGTCTATTTCTACCGTCTGCAAGCCGGGAGGTATGTTGATACGAAAAAACTTATTGTGCTCAAATGAAAGAATCGAACTCTGGCTCATTCCCGTTCATCGAACGATGTAAGGAGTGGAGCACGATAGGACAAGTTGGCAACATTCTGAAAAAACAAAACCATGTCAGCATTACATGAAAAGTGTTTTCTTTTCTGTTGGCATACAACCATAAACAAAACATGCGCTGCAAAACATTTTTGAAAGACCAATCAAGCAGAGCTAGAAAGAAGGAGGTGAGACAGGCATAATAAAGGTTTTTCTTGTAAGAAAAAAAAATGAAACGGAAAATACACTAAACAAAACGCAAGGAGACAAGCATATGAAGTTTGCAAAAGTATTTCTCCTATTCCTCTGTGCAATGACATTTATGTTTCTTCAAGTGTACGCACAAACACATATTACAGTGATAAATGCAAGTTTCGAGAAACCTGATTCAGGTAAGATCGAGGGCTTCAACGGAAAAACTACGCACTCGGGAACCGGCTACAAAGTTCTTGTAGTCCCGGGCTGGACAGTTGATTCTCCCGATTCGTCAGCATTTGATTCCGGCATAGAAGCGAAGGCTACTTCTGACGGAAAATATGATGCATTTTTAATGAGCGGCGATTCTGCAATATATCAAACCTTGCCCAGGCGAGCTTTTGATGACGATCAGCTCAAGCTGTCGGTAGACGCAAGAAACAGCTGGAATGTAACTGCATTCTTATTGGAGTTGTATTACTTGAATGGGGACTCAGCGACGGCGCCAAGAGTCGTCCTTGCCTCAGGAGTATACGCACCAACAACTACGATGGCGACATATAGTCTTTCTCTTGCTTCAATGCCGGCAGAAGCTACCGGTCATAAATTGGGTATCCTCATTCACAATATTTCCCCCGCGCTTCCACCGAACGCATCATGGCTTGAAATTGACAATGTACGGCTAGCAAACGTGGATCCTACAATCATAGAAGTGCCAAATTACAGCTTTGAACAGCCCGACTCGGGCAAAATTGGAGGCTTTAACGGTCCGGGATCCGGCACCAAATTACAGACTTCCACTGCAGACGTACCGGGATGGGCAACTGATGATACTGTGTACGATTCCGGCATAGAAAGCAATCAGGGTCCCCAGGACGGTGTTTACACAGCTTACTTAATGGGGAGCGATACAGCTATCTGGAACACAACAAATTACACAATTCAGACCGGTGATGTGCTCTCACTAAGGTCAATGGGAAGAGTCACGTGGGCATCCACCGTGTTGCATTCAGAATTGTACTATGTCGATGGGACTGGCAATAGGGTCACGCTCGCCTTCTCAGAAGATGCGCTCAACGCCGATTATACATGGGCTGAATACACGGTTGGGGTTGACATTAGCACTGTTCCCTCCGCCGTTGGCAAAAAACTCGGAGTGTTGTTCAAGAACGCATCTCCTGTAGGTAATTCATGGATCGGATTAGATTTAGTACGGGTCAATGCCAATCATAATGTTACCGGTGTTGCCGCAACGAAACTGCAGCCGACCGTATTTTCACTGGCACAAAACTATCCGAACCCGTTCAATCCTAGCACGAAAATTGCGTATACTTTGAAGAACAGCGGCAAGGTAACTCTTACCGTGTTCGATCTGCTGGGCAAACAAGTGGCGACACTTGTGAATGGCATACAGTCAGCCGGTCCGCACGAAGCAGTATTTTCAGCCGGCGGTTTGAGCAGCGGTATCTACTTCTACAGAATAGAAACCTCCGCAGGGTCGTTGACACATAAGATGGTCCTGATGAAATAAGGACATCGATCCTCACACATCAATCAACAGCATGTTGATTTCTTGCATTTGGCGCTTAGGGGATGACCCTAAGCGCCGATGCGGGAAAACGATAAACCGAACAAAAATGCAGTCGTATCAGGAAAAATCAATCAAGGCCTTTGAACCCGTTCATTGCGAAGACAGAGGTTACTTGTCCAAAAATTCTGCAAAAGGATTTAGAAGAGGCTCCTATGCCAAATAATCAACTCACAATCAAACATGCGTTAAACTGGTTGTGCGTTTTTACAGTCATTCTCGTTTCGCTATCGATCGAGAGTAATGCTCAGACCACCGGGAAAATCTTAGGGAAGGTGACCAACGCTCAGACGGGCGCACCTATGGTTGGAGCCAATATCATCCTTGAAGGGACGAACTCGGGAGCTGCCGCAGATGTAAACGGAGATTATTTTATCATCAACATACCGCCGGGAACGTACCGGTTACGCGCAAGCAGCGTAGGGTATGAATCAATGGTCATCAAGGATGTTATCGTCTCGGTCAACAGAACAACGACGGCAGATTTCAAATTGAAAGAGAGTCTCGTTGAGGGACAGGAGGTTGTTGTTACCGCCGAGCGTATTCAGCAGAAAAAAGACCAGACGAGTTCAATCAGGAATGTGACCTCCGATCAAATCAAGGAACTTCCGGTGGAGAATCTTGATCAGGTTGTTGGGTTGCAGGCCGGTGTCGTGCGCGGTCACTTCAGGGGCGGCAGAGACAAAGAAGTGGCATATCTTGTGAACGGGGTTCAGGTGCAGGAGCCGTACAATCTTGATCGCGCAGTAACGGTAGAGAACGACGTCATTTCGGAAGTGGAAGTTATTACGGGAACATTCAACGCCGAGTACGGCAACGCGATGAGTGGTGTCGTCAACGCCATTACGAAGGACGGAAGCAACACTTTTCAGGGTTCCGCGTACGCAAGCGGGAGCAACTTTGGCACAACGCACAGCAGTGTTTTCCCGGACATCAAGACCTCGGGTATAGCAAATCTGCCGGGAAGCCAGGACTATAAGCTCTTGCTTCAGGGACCCATCATCGAAAATCTTCTTACTTTTATTGTCAACGGGCGGTATCAAAATAACGTCGGTCCGCGCAACGGCATCCGGCGATTTATGCCGGACAACTATAGCGACTGGAGCGCTCAAGATTCAGCGCAGTGGCGTTCAGATCATACCGGAGACAACGCCTCTGTCGCTATGGAAACAAGCGAGTACACAACGGCGTTCGGGAAAATTTCGTTTAAACCTTTGCAAACACTCAGGTCTTCTCTTGAGTATTCTTACAATGATAGTAGAGGGGATAATGGCTCTTCGGGACTGGGGACCTACAATCACTTCTATAAATATAATCCTGAAGGCCGAAAAACCGATTATGGAACATCACAATTATTGACCGGGACTTTGAATCACACGCTTAGTCAGTCTGTCTTCTATGAGTTGAAAGCAACCTATCTGAAAGATTGGAATGCTAGCTACGTGTTCAAGAATCCTTTTGAGATCACGAAGAACTCCAGAGGCGGGGACAGCCTCAATATCATTGGCTTGCCGGTCTATCGTTATGTGAGCGATGAGTATGCGCTTCAGAGCAGCGCTAATCCCGGATTTTCCACCGGTGGACAAGACAAAGGGTGGAGCGAGAACTGGAACGAGGATTACAAAGTAAAATTTGATGCAACGGCTCAGTTGAACAAGCACCATACATTCAAGGGGGGATTCGATATTACCGATCATAATATTCACCGTTTCAATACACAGATTCAAAATGCCTACCAGGGCACGTCCATGGAAAATCTTTCCTATGACGATTCGGTTACCGGAAAGAGAATATTTGTCTTTTACAAACCGGTGGTTGTCCTCGGAAGGTCGCAATATACCGATATCTATAAGGTGAGCCCGTGGGATGGTTCGGCATATTTGCAGGACAAGATGGAGTTTGATCTCATGGTGATTAATCTTGGCTTGCGCTATGACTACTTCGATGCAAATACAAGGTATCCCTCCGATCCGCGAAACCCGGGCAATGATGTGATCAACAGCCCGCAGAGCACGAACCTTCTAGCTCCTTCAGTTTCCCAGCTCAGCCCCCGATTCGGTATTTCGTACAAGTTGGGCGATGCGGCACTTCTCCGGTTCTCCTACGGACATTTTTTCCAGATGCCTCCATTGTATGCTCTGTACGTAAACTATCAGCATGTCGTCCCTCCGGGCGATTATCAGACGCTGATGGGAAACCCGCTTGTGAAACCTCAGCGCACTATTCAATATGAATCGGGTTTGTGGCAGCAATTGAGCCCGAACATGAGTGCAGAGGTTGCCGTTTTTTATCGCGACATTTACGACCTGCTCGGAACGAAGATCGTCGAAACATATAATGCCGTTAAATATGGGCTCTACACCAACCTCGATTACGGAAATGCACGTGGACTGGAGCTCAAGTATGATTACTATTCCGGCAACTACTCTGCGGGACTGAACTATACCTTGCAGTATACACGCGGCAATGCCAATAGTCCCCAGTACACGTTCAACCGTGCCGGACAGCAGCAAGATCCGGTGAATATTCTTATCCCGATGGATTGGGACCAGCGTCATACGCTCAACGCAACGGTTGCCTATAATTCGGAAAGGTATGGCGGTTCGCTTACCGGCCGTTATGATTCCGGTCTTCCATACGGCTGGACACCGCTTACTTCGAGTTTCCAGGCGTTGGCATCTCTTCAGCCAAACAACTCCGCAATGCCATCTCTCTTCTCGCTTGATTTGGACGCCTACGTGGAGCTTTGGTCGGTTGGTTCGACTCGCGCAAGGTTGACGCTGCTTGTCTATAACTTGCTTGACAGGCTCAACGAAACGTCAGTGAACAGTACCACCGGTAGAGCCGACCAGCAGATAATTCTGGACACGGATATTGCTTCCTACAGGAGCAACTTCAGCACGATCTACGATCGGATTAACGATCCTTCTTCATACAGTAATCCGCGTTCCATAAAACTTGGAATCGAATTCATATTCTAAGGAAAGAACTTGAGTACTACATTCCTTAAGGAGAGAGTAAAAATGCTTTTTCGACATTACGTCCCAACGACATTGGTAAGCGGCATCATGCTGTTTTTCACGATGCAGGTCCAAGCTCAAAATCCTTACCAAGGACCGACCGATGAAGCCGGTGATCCGAGCGCTCAACGCTTAGGGTTAATGAACGGCAACAGAGTATCACTCCAGATCAGCAACAGGGTTTCTTTCGGAGGCTGGCCAAGCCCGTTGGTCTCTCTTTGGCCCAACGATGCGACCGGATTAAATACTTTTGACAATTTTAATCTCATCATCGGGAATATGGAATTCATAAAGAAGTGTTCATCGTGTGCGTTCGATTCAGTTCCGGTTACCGACGAAGGAGACATTGCTTCTCTCGGAGCGCAGGGACAATTAGATACACTGTGGAATGCGCAGAGTTCTTCCATTCAACCCGGTTTCATGGATCTTGATCCCACGGGAACCATCGAATGGGGATTCGACCCTGTGTTCGGCTATTTTAACAAAGCAAACGAATATCCCGCCATGAGCAATATTCCGGGTTCGTGGCCCCCCGACGGCTGGCCCTCACGAGGTTTGGATACGAAGTGGCCGGGTGAGTGGGATGGGCGTTTCGGCAGAGGCGTACATTACGCCGATCTCGAGGCATTTTGGGTTTGCAATGACGCACAAGATTTGGAAAACATAGAATCGCGTACGAATGCACCGTTAGCGGTACGCTATTATCCCCGTCCCGGAGTTAAGATTGGTGATCTTCATCCCGATGAGGTCAGCATCCAAAAGGGATCGGATTGGGGCGGATTGGGATTGCGGGCAGAGGTGAGAGCTTACCAATGGAATAATCAACAAACGCGTGATGCTGTGTTTTTCGAATACAATATCGCAAACACTTCTGATTACGATTTGACCCGGGCCGTCTTTGGATTCTATCTCGATGCAGCCAACGGCAACAAATCTCCTACGTCGGCGGCGGAAGATCAGATCGGCTATTGGGATAAGTCTCTGAATCTCACCTATACGTGGTCAATGAGTGGAAAAGGTTTTGGCGGCGGAACTCCGGCCATCAGCGGATGGGCTTTTCTTGAGAGCCCGGGTGTCGCGACGGATGGGATTGACAATGATGGTGATGGTATGATCGACGAACGGCGCGACAATCAGGCAGAAGGTCCATGGGGAGGTTACTCCGGTGTGATTAAAGGCCATGACGCTGTTCTCCAGGCGATTGTTGCTTCACGCGATACGGCGAAGTTTATGGCGTTCTTCGGATACAAAAGTTTAGAAGATGTTCCTGCCGTGCGTCAGGGAGAATGGTGGCCGGGTGATGAGGATGCAGACTGGAAAGACGGCGTGGATGCGAACGGTGACGGAATTTACGAAATAAATGAAGATGCCGGGGATGATATCGGGCTCGACGGCGTCCGTCCGGGCGATCTTAATTATACCGGACCCGACGCTGACGGAACCGAGTGCAACCACCGGCCCGACTATAAAGAGGGGATCGGTGCAGAGCCGGACTTTGCAGCGACCGACGTCGCTGAATCCGATATGCTTGGCCTTACTTCTTTTGTCATGTTTCCGCATCCGCAGCAGGGATCGCCGCAGATCAAATACGACCAGGCGTGTTACGACACTCTTGCCGCCCAAAGACTTGTTCCTTTCTTCGGCACCCCGTCCAATCTCTATTGCGCATTCGGTTCCGGCACATTTCGTTTGAGGAAAGGGCAAACCGAACGCCTCTCTATGTGTAATGTCAATTCGTACGAAGACCTGAGCGGTCTGAACGATGCATCGCGCAATCATCCCGCGCCGTCTCTTTTTGCCAAGAAGAAGATCGTCGATGCGGTGTACAATAACGACTACCGGTTTTCACAACCGCCTCTTCTCCCGACGTTGAAGGCGACAGCCGGCAACGGCGTAGTCTATCTCTCTTGGGATGACAAAGCCGACAAGCTTACACGCCAACCGTTCCTCGGCGGCATTAACGACTTTGAAGGCTACAAGCTGTACAAATCTACCGATAAGTACTTTCAGGACGCCGAGGTGATTCGCGATGCCTTCGGCAATCCCGCGGGAAGGAAGCCGATCTTCCAGTGCGATCTCGTCGATTCTATTATGGGATTCCCATCGTACTCGGCGACCAGCGGCGGCGTTCTGTATTATCTCGGAAACGACAGCGGACTAAAACATTATTTTGTCGACAACAACGTGCAGAACGGGCGCACCTACTACTACGCAATTGTAGCGTATAACTATGGAATGCCGGAGTCAGGAGGCGGAAAATTCAGCGTCAGCATCCCTCCTGCAGAGAATAATACCGTGATCGATCTTGACGAGACCGGGAACATTCGATCGGTTGGTTCAAACGTTCAAATTGTAGTGCCGCATCAACCGGCGGCCGGGTACGTTCCGCCGAATGTGAAGATCTCGGACCCAGGAAACATTCAATCCAAAGGAATAATTCGACCGACGGTTTTCAGTCAAGACGCGGTACAGCCCAATCACGTGTACAAAATCAAGTTTCTTACGGACACAGTTTCTGCGTACGTCCGGTCTGCAGTTCTCCGTCAAAAGCGGGAAGGATACATTTCTACTGTCGGCTATTCCGTGTATGATACCACCGCAGCAAATGCTCTTCTCTACAAAGAGACTCCGGCATCCAACGCGGCAAATTGGGAAAAGGCGGCATTCTCCCCCACACTCAATTACTACCGGCCGGCAAGCAACGGCATGACGTCGGATGTGATTGATGGCGTGCAGCTTTTCATTCAGTCGTTCGAGTCTGTTCCGGGATTTGACACTGCGCAGAGCGGCTGGCAGAAAGGGACCGTACCGCTCGACGTAATTCCGAATCTTGTGCGCTCTCCATACTTTGCGTACAACTACAGCATTGTTTTCATCGACACAACTCGGGAGCCTTCCTATAGGACGAAGACTACCAACAAGAGTTCAACTCCTGTTTTCAGTGCGGCCAACATCCAGCTCGCCTCGTCACGTGTGCTGCTCAATCAATCGTTTCCATTCCACGTGATCAACAGAGATTGCCCGGATTCGGCGGGGTACCAAGGGTATGAGGAACTTGACGTTGTCGTTCAGGATGTGAATCTCAACGGGGTCTACGATCCCGGTATTGACACCGTGCTGATTGGCTATCCGGTCAAGTACCTTGCCCAATGGGTATTTCCGAACACCATATTTGGAATGCGTTTCCCAGACAGCGCGGCAGGAATGCCGAAGCCAGGCGATGTCTACAATGTGAGGTTTAAGAGTGCTTTGAGAGATTCGATTTTCTATACGGTGAATGTAAATCCCCTCGCCGTTGCAAAGCTGAACGAGGATATGAAACAGATCAAGGTGGTTCCCAATCCATACCTTGTGACGAACACGATGGAGCCGTATCTTAGCAACCGCGGTCTGAATCAGCAGAGAATGCTTCTCTTTACGCACATTCCGGCAAAATGTACGATAAAAATCTTTACATCGAGCGGCGTGTTTGTTAGGGAGCTTGTTGTTGACAACCCTGAAGCTGACGGGACTTATCATTGGGACATGCTAACAAAAGAAGGGCTGGAAATTGCGGCCGGAGTCTATATTTTTTATGTAAAGTCCGGTGTTACCGGGCAGGAAAAACTCGGCAAGTTTGCGGTGATCAAATAACTGTCTGCCATAAAGAGGGCATAGTATGAAACAACACTTATCAACTAAATCAATTTTATTCCTAAGCGCATTGTTGATTGTCTCCACCTCCGCTTTTGCTCAAAAGCCGATGCGTGCAGGGACTACAGCCGCCAATTTTTTGGAAATAGGATATGGCGCGGCTGGAAGCGCCATGGGGGATGCGTATGTGAGTCTGGCGAATGACGTGTCCGCCACGTACTGGAATCCTGCGGGGCTTGCCCAAATGGAGAGGAGCGAGGTAATGTTTATCTCGCAGCCGTGGATTGTAGACATGAATAGTTCATTCGGAGCCGTCGGCATTGTTGTGCCGGGTTTCGGTACCATCGGTGCGAGCATCATTTTGATGGATTACGGAGACATGGATGTGACGACGCTGGACCAGCAGGAGGGGACGGGTGAGAGATTCTCGTCGAAAGACATGGCGCTCAGCATCTCGTACGCAAGGAATCTTGCGGAGTGGTTTTCCTTCGGTGCTTCGGGCAAGCTTGTTACGAGCACCATCTGGCACGAAACCGCTACGGCGATGGCCTTCGATCTCGGCGCCATCATCAAGACAGACTTCTTTTCTCCCACCGGCGGCAACGACCATGGACTGAGCATCGGCATGTGTATCTCCAATTATGGCACGACACTCAAATACGAAGGCCTCGATCTTCTGACTCCGATCGACATAGACCCCAATGAAGCGGGCAATTACCAGAATGCCCCCGGCAGACTCTCGACCGAAGAGTGGGAACTGCCGTTGATCTTCCGGATCGGCACTTCCATCACACCGATTTATACGGAGAGCCAGGAGCTTATTCTCTCCGCGGACGCATTGCATCCGAACAACAATACCGAGTCTATAAATGTCGGCGCTCAATATTCACTCAGATTTCCAGTAGTCGGAAGAGTATTTTTGCGCGCCGGCTACAAAGGGCTGCTGATGGAAGACTCTCAGTATGGCGCAACATACGGACTGGGTCTGCAAACAGACGTCATGTCTAACCAGGGTTTTAAAGTCGAATATGCGTACCGGCCTATGGGAATTCTCGGTAACGCACAAGCGTTCAGTGTCAGCCTGTTGTTTTAGGAGAGTGCAGTAAGCTTCGGTATGCACGTTTCATTTTGGGTGGAGTCGCTAACCTTCGGCGTTGTCTTTTATGGAGAGGATGTTTTGTTTGTATGGTTGCACACATCCAGGAAAAACTACTACCGGAAATCATAGCGGTCTTGTTCATCGCTGCGTTTTTTTGCACTGCACAAACTGTTCCCGGGGGAACCTCTTCGAAATCTGGGTCTCGACGCCAGATCACTGCCTTTCATGACTCGACTCAAAAGAACGGGGGAAATGACAAGAAACCCGCATCCTCCGGTAAACAAAAATCAAGAAACAAAGCTGTAATTCCTCTCAGGGGTCTTGCCCCTGCAGACACGGGCATAGTACTGGCAAAGATAGGCGGCAAGACCATTTTTGTTGACGAGTTCATCCGCCGTGCCGAATACACCATTCGCCCGTCATATTGCAAAGGGGACGGCGGCATCGAAAAGAAAATTGTTCTGAATTCCTTGCTTGCGGAAAAAATGCTCGCGCTTGAAGCGGGTAAGGAGAACGCCCTGGAAAAGAGCGCGATATTTCAGCGGATGCTTCAGGGACGGAAGGAGCAGCTTATGCGGGAAGTGCTCTTTCATGCCGAGGGTACGGCAAAAGTGAAGCTGGATACCGCAGAAATGAACGATGAGTATAAGAACGCCGGAAGAACATACCGGATTGAGTACTTCAACGTTCCTGACGACTCCAGTGCCGCAACGGTTAAACAGGTTCTTGATTCATCAGCAGCTTCTTTTACAGAGATCTACCGGGCGCTTTCCGGAGTAGACAGTCTTCCCCCGCAGAGAGACATAAACTGGGACTCGCGGGAAGACGAGACCGTTCGTCACGTCCTCTTCAAGGGCACTGCCAAGATCAATCAGATTTTCGGACCGTTACAGGTTAATGAAGAGAGCAATCTCTTTATCCGCGTAAAAGGGTGGACCGACCATGTGGCATTTACCGAAAAACAAATTGCTGATCGTTGGAGCGACATAAAAGAAGAAATGAACCGTGCACAAGCTGAGGAGTGCTATGACAAGTATGTCGCCCGTCTTATGGATGGTAAAACTCTGCAGCTCGACCCTGCAACTTTCAAAAAATTTGTAGAGATCGTTGCCCCGCTCTACCTTGAATCTGTAAAGGAAAAAAACCAAACGCTGTCCAAGGAGCTGCTAAGCCAAAGCGTAATGGATGATCAGCGGGGGCAGGACGTCGAACGCGGTCTTCGTTCGCTGCGCGATCGCACTCTTTTTACAATCGATAATAAGGTGTGGAGAATGGAGGATATGTCGAACGAAATGGAACGGCATCCTCTCGTTTTCAGAAGCAGGAATCTCAACCAGGAAAATATCGCCAAACAAGTCAAACTTGCAATTGCCGATATGGTGCGCGACAGGTACCTGGCGGACGAAGCGTATAAACGGGGTTACGATAAGTTCCCGAACGTTGTGCATTACACGGAAATGTGGGAGGATGCGATTCTCAGCCTGTGGCAAGAATCTGTCTATTTGCAGTCCATTGGAGTGTCAGACAACGGTGAAATGGGAGTGGTAACAAGATATTTAGATCCGTACATTGATTCATTACGGCACAAGTACAGCGATCGCATAGAAGTAAATGTAGCTCCGTTTAACGAGATCAAGTTAACACGAATTGATTTGATAGCTCTTCAAAACAAAGTTCCTTTTGCTGTTTATG